>SXGQ01452319.1_pt1 | contig 10599 bp, 20 predicted proteins | sample 3178371 | NCBI WGS metagenome assembly SXGQ01 (sample SAMN11356859, study PRJNA531348) | freshwater metagenome | isolation source: freshwater sample F1-20 | place: China: Fuxian Lake, Yuxi | collected 2017-12-25 | reverse complement strand
TAAATACTTAGATGGCTCTATTAGCGGTTGCCAAGAGTATGTAAACGCGATAGTGAAAACTGCTTGGTTTAGTCGTAGATGGCTAAAGCGGCATATCAGCGTTACTTCTGGTAAAGGTGCTAGGGGCGGTAGCAGCGGAATACGTTTAGGCAAATGGGCGAGAATTGAAGCGGTAATACTTCATGAAATGGCGCATACTATTGTGCCCTCTAATTGCCCTACTGCTTCCGCTCATGGTCCTGAGTTTGCTGGGGTATTCCATTACTTAGTCCAGCAAGTTATGGGCAAAAAAGAAGCCGATAAGTTGAAAGCCTCTTTCAAAGTTAATAAAGTAAGAATGAATAGAAAAGCAATACCTAAGCCTAACTATATGAGCGATAGGCGAGAAGAAGCAAAGAAAAGGCTAGCGAAGTATGAAGCGTTAGATAGTTCCGGTATTAGCCTCTTGAACTTTTATTTAGAGCGGGCGGTTAATTCAGGAATGTTTGGCGAAGTAGGTAGCAAGTCAAGAAACGACGCTAGGAAAGTCCTGCGTCAAGTAAAAGCAAATAGATAACAAAGGAGACGGAATATGTATAACGATATAAAAATATCTGACTGGTTGAATGAATTAGCCCTTGAAACTAAAACTGAACCTAAAAAGTTTAGATTTTTCGGGCTAAATGCAACTATCGAAGTTCGCAAGAAAGGCGGAACTTGGAGAGAGCAGAACAGTAAAAGCCATTTATCTGTTCATATGTTAGGCGAATCTATTTGGGATAACTTAATGAATCGCCGTAATCGCCCGACTAAAATTTGGAAAATGGTCGGAGAAACTGCAATGGCTTCTATTGGCATACCTGAGGAGTTATTTGCAAAAATGTATTGGAATCAACGAGCAGGGTGTAGTTGCCCATGTTCTCCTGCTTTCGTAATGCCTAACTTGTTTGGCTTTTATTTCTATATTGAAGTTGAAGCCGACCCTATGTTAGAGAAAGCAGATAAAAACCTTGCTGACCCTGTGCCTGTACTCATCAGTGATAAAGAAAAGGCCATGATGAAAAGGACCCCAGTTAATGTCTAACTTAACTGAACTACCTATCTGTCCTAATTGCAAAAGGCAAGTTGTTGAGGTTTACGACCTTAATAATAATATGACTTACTTTTGCCATAACTGTCGTAAGCGAGTTGTTTCCGAAGCGGAAATACGAGCATGGATAGAGAGCGGACCAATTGAAGAAAACGCGCTCGCTATGGCGTTAGAAATAATCCAAAGGAGGAGAGATGGCTAAAAAGTATGAGTGCTTCGATTGCGGAAAGATATTTGTAAAGCAATGGGAACGAATGCTTCATGAGTCAAATGTTCATCAAGGTGAACCTGTAATCAGACCTGTCGCCTGCACTCGATGTGCTAGCGATATTGATATAAGAAACGGAAGTTGCACAACTTGCGGTTATGTATTATCCGCAGGTTGGGTAACTCCAATTAAGCAAGGAAACGGAGGTACGAATGGGAATAAAATATATCAAGATAGATGAAAGCGGAAACAAAATAGAGTCAAGTCAATACGATAAAGAAGCGGTTTCATATGAAGTGAATAAAAGCCGCGGAGAAGTCGAATATATCAGACGAACTATTAGTTATCGGCGGCAGCCATTGAGCCGAGCCAATAGGTTTGATATCTGGGATAGAACCAGATTTGGCGGTGGCTTTATTGTAAGTTGGGAGCAAGTTCATGTTGCCCCAAAAGAGAGATCGACTTCGCAAGGCGGAATGAACTTTGCAATTCATTTCGATAAGTTGGTCGATATAAAGTTAGGCGAATTTGCTAACTTAAAAGAGGCAGAAATCTACGCAATTAAGTTTGCTATAGATTTTGGTGATGTAATGCCTTTCTTCGGTTATCATCTTCTATTCGAAAAAGAAGGACTTACTATCGAAGATATTCCTACGGTGTTTAATTGGGACGAAACACCGAGGGATATTAAAATAAGTTGTCCTGTAATCGATCCAAAAGTAATAGAAGCAAACAAAATGATGGCAGAGCGCCGTCTTTTGAATAAGCAAAATCGAGAAAACGGAATGGAGGATACGCGAATCATGGTGAAAGTACTACTAAATATAAACCTAGGTGACTTAAATGAGGCTATTCAGAGTCATTTAGAAAACGAAGTAGCCGTAATTGATGGATGCGGTAATGACGGAAACTCTACTTACAATGTTGATGAGGTGGACGTCAAAGTCGAATCAACTGGTCAGATTGAAGCGACCTTTTACTTAGAAAGAGAATCAGGCAAGTTCGTAAGCGCTGAGGACCTTCGAAGTGAAATAGAAAACCAACTAGGCAGTAACTTGACGGTCGAAGTGCCGTTCGAGATTACCACGTAACGATAAAGCGAAGGAGACGGAAAATGGGGCTAGATATGTACCTAAATGCCACTCGTTCTTTTAGTGGCTATAACTATGAAGGATATGAAAGGAAACAAGAGTTCAAGCACTTGATGAACTCAATCGGCTCTCAACATTGGGCTGATAGTCAATCGCCTTATGCGACTGTAACTTTTACAGTTGGGTATTGGCGAAAAGCAAACGCTGTGCATGGTTGGTTCGCTAGAAATTGTGGTGAACCTGATAACGATGTAAGCATGTATGTAAGTAGAGACCACTTAAACAAACTTAAGAATGATTGTGCGGTGGCCTTGATGAAAATGCCTACTAAAGTTCCTGCGTCGGTAGGAACGGCTGTAAGTATTGCAACTGATAATCCTTTTGAGTCTATTAAGGACCTAATTACGGCTGAAGCCCATAGTGCGGAATTTAATGACCCAAAGGATGATGACCCTCTAAGACCTACCGCGGGCTTCTTTTTTGGAAGTACTGAAAAAGATGACTGGTACTACGACAGACTTAGAGAAACTATCAGCATAGTAGATAAAGCCCTTAGTCTTCCTGACGAATGGCGATTTAATTACGACGCAAGTTACTAACCTAAGGAGACGGAAATGAGTACAACGTTAGTGCTAAATAAAAATGGCAAGTACGAAGCCATGTATGTAAGTCCTCAACAAGTGCGAGAAGTACTAAGAGATTCATACATGCCAAATACTTGGAACGAAATCGTAGTAAATATGAACCATCGAGAAGAGAGGTGGCTTCATAAGTCAACGCAGATAGAAGTACTGTTTGTAGTTGATACCTCTACACCTCTCAACCTCGTAAGAATCTTACTTACGAAAGGCAATGTTGTGTTAGTCCAAATGGAAATTTCAGGACTTGACGCAATTGGATATGCCTGCGTTATTGGTGAACTTATCAATAATTGTAAGGACGCTTAATATGGGAAAGGATATTGGGCGACCATTTAACGAAGATGAGTTAATTGCTCAACTTGGCAAGATGACTTTCTTCGCTATATGCGGTGGCAAGTTCGCTGTATGGCGCCCTGAAGGCGAAACTGTTGAAGCAGATTTTTGGTGCGGCAATGGATATCGCGTCCGCATAACTTTAGGTTGGGACGATACTTGGACTGTACAGAGAATTTTTGTACGCAAAGGCCAAGTAAGTATTAAAGGCGAGATGAAAGGAGTGCACTTTGACGCAGTTTCTGATATCGCGTACAAAGCCTCTTGTTATCGGTCTTATGAGTTCGGAGATAAAGTAAAGGCATAGGCACTTAAAATAAAGGCTAAGGACTTACCAAATGTCTTGAGTCCTGTCGGTGCTAGAGGCTATCCTCTTATCTGACCGCTTTAGTGGGGCATTACTGAAAAGTAGTGCCTTGCTATGGTGAGCAGATTGCTTACCAATTAGACGGAAAGGGAAAAAATGACTGTAGCAAGTTTCAAAATTGCTTTCGGCGGCAAGTTAGCCGAACAGTTAGAAGGTGCAATTAAATCGCACCGCCATAGTACTGACCCAGTTCGAAATAGTTTGGCAAAAGCGTTTGACGAACGCGGAACTGTTAGTCGCGGTGGCGGTATTCAGTCAAGAATTATTCTTGGCGTTGCTGAAATGAAACTCTTTTTGGAAGATGTAAATGAACTATATCGAGCCCATGCTGGGTTAGATGAAATCTTACAAAAGGCAGAAAGAAATCGCTTAGTAGGAATTCAGGCTAAGCGAACTAAAAATAAAATAGAAACAGTCCTTGCTTCTGCAGGGCTTTAATCCAACTAAGAGAACAGAGGTACGCAATGACTACTAAGACCGAAGTAAAGTTAGTAATAGAGGACAGAGCGTTATGGGAGTTAAAAGACGCTCTTAATCTTTACGGCATTAAGTATTGGATAGTAGAAACTAAGGAAGCCAAAAAGACGGCTTGATTACTTTAATCATGCTTTATCGAAAGGTAGAGCGTGGTTATGGTAAGCAACTCGGCTTACCAAATCGAAAATAAGGAACGGAAACTACTATGGCGCATCAAATAGAGGAGTTCGAGGACGGAACAAGTGCATTCTTTTCTGCTCGCGAATTGCCTTGGCATAAATTAGGTACTGTAACGGCTGGAGCCCTAACGGCTCAAGAAGCAATCGTTGCGGCTCAACAAGACTGGTTAGTTGAAAAACTTCCAATCTTTACTAAGTTAGAAGACGGAACTGTTCTGCCTATTAAAGATAAGTTCGCAACGGTCCGCAATCATCCTAAGAAAGGTTATTCAGCCTTAGGTGTGGTTGGTAATCAATATGTTCCTGTACAAAATATCGAAGCGTTTGAGATATTAGACGCTATTCGAGATGATTCAGGAGCAATTTATGAAACGGCTGGAAGCCTTTATGAGGGCAAGCGAGTTTTCATAAGTATGAAGTTACCAAATACTTTAACGTTTGCTGGCGGGCAAGATAACGTTGAACTTTATATTTTAGCCAGCAATTCTCATGACTCATCAACCGCTTTTCAATTGATGGTTACGCCTATCCGAGTTGTTTGCGCTAATACTTTAGCAATGGCGTTAAGCAATCATAAGCGAATAATTAACTTAAAGCACACTCGAAATGTTAAGTCAAGAGTTACTGAGGCTAGAGATGCTCTCGGTTTAACTTTTGCCTACGTAGAAGAGTTTGAGAAGCAAGTTGAAAAGTTAATTAACGCACCAATGACTAATAGCGAGTTCAATTCCTATATTGAGAAAGTCTATAAAGTCAAAAATACAACCAAGAAGCAAGAAACTCGAACTGAGAAAGTTCAGCAAGAGGTTCGCGCCCTATGGAATGCTCCTACGCAAGAAAATGTAAAAGGAACACAATGGGCGGCTTACAATGCAGTTGTTGAGTATATTGATTGGGGAATGGCAATGAGATTAACTAAAAAAATCTCTGAGTCAGATGCCCGAGCAATTCGCACAATGACTGGGGGCGCAGATTTAATTAAGAACCGCGCATTAAAACTACTCGTTAAGTAATGCCAATAAGGAAGCGCACTGCGGACGGAAATTCGCGGTGCGCTTCTAGGAAGGTACTACTTATGGGTAGCCAAAGAATAATCACAGTTCAAGAAAACTACAAGTTAGGGGATTTAACATGGATACCTTATTACCAATGAGTCCGCTTGAAAGTTGGCTCTTGATAGTAGCAATCTTTGGTTTGGTCAGTTCTTTTGTCTATTATTTGAGATGGAAGGAAGTTAAGCGGGCTGACGAGCGCCGAGAGCGATTCGCTTGGACCCGATTAGCAGAAAACGAACTAAAGATAGTTAGGAAAAGTCGTGGAAGATAAAGCAAAGGCGAAAGCCGAACTAATAGCCTCATTTGAGACGACTGGATATACGACCGAGTTGGCTACAAAAATAGCCAATTTATTTACTGAAAAACTAACCCGAAAGGAAACGGAAGATGACGGAAATAATCAAGGAACCAATTCAGGTACTGCTGAATAAAGTAATGAAAGAAGTTCAGCCTGTTGCTAAAACAGACCGCAATGTGGCTCAGAACTTTAACTTTAGAGGTATTGATGCAGTTGTGAATGCTGTATCTCCTGCCCTAAAGAAGCATGGAGTAATTGTTACTCCTAATGTAGTTGACTATCAGTATGCCACTGTTGAGGTCGGCATAAAAAGGACGCAAATGGGGCATGTGCGCTTAACTGTCGAATATACCTTTACAGGTCCTATAGGTGATAGTTTAACTACTTGCGTAGTAAGCGAAGCAATGGATTCAGGAGATAAAGCGACCGCGAAAGCAATGTCTGTTGCCTTCCGTATTGCCTTACTTCAATCCTTATCTTTACCTACTGACGAGCCTGACCCTGACCATGATACTTATGAAAGGTCGGCTCCTGTAAAAATGCTTACCGATGAGCAGTTAGATAGCCTTGCCTTAGAAGTAGGTGCTATTCAAACTGTTGAAAAGTTAAGAGAAGTTTACGCAACTAATAAGCCTTTCTTAGCCCAAACTTTAATTGACGGAAGCACCCTAGATGCTTTATTTAAGACTCGCGCTTCATTTTTAGCACCAGTAAAGGAAGAGGTGTCTAGTGGAAACTAAAGACCGTGCCACCCGTGTAGCGGTTTTAACGGCATTGCGAGATGCTATTGATACTGCTCTCCAAAACGATAGGGACGACTTAACTGATAATCTAAAAGAATTGAATAATACTTTTGGGGTAAAAGTTATCGAAGTTGAACTCCCGAATGCAGAGAAAGTAGGAACGGCTTCTTTAGCAGTATCTGAACCTAAACCTTTTGTGAATGATGAAAGGCTATTTTTAGATTGGGTACAGGCTAGCCATCCAACTGAAATCGTTCGCGCTGTAAGACCTTCTTTTCAGAAGGCTTTATTTAGCGCTATCGATACTACTAGTGCTGATGAGGCAGTTAATTCAAGAACAGGTGAAGTTATTCCGGGGTTAATGATGAGCCTAGGTGGCGTTGAAAGAATGACTTTGCGCTTTAATAAACAAGGGCGCGATTTGATTGCGGCTGCATTTACGAGGGGCGAACTAGAAATGATTATTCGCTCGATCAGTGATGCAGAGGCTATTAAGAGTATGGAATACTTGCCAAATGAGAACTTGGGAGATAGTCCTGCCAATAACGAAACCATTGAACCTCAACCATCGGGAGCATTGGGCAGTTAAGGCAAAAAAAGTAAAGCAGGTTAGGGAGTGGACGGCGCTTTTGGCTAAACATGCCAAAGTGCCGCCCCTTAAAAAAATAACTGTTGAACTTCATTATTGTCCTAGAGATAAAAGAAGGCGCGACCCTCTTAACTTAGTCGCCCTGCTTAAACCTATTGAGGACGGATTAGTGGATGCAAAAGTTATTCCTGACGACAATCCGCTTTACTTAGAGCCTTTAATGCCCAAGATAGATGAACCCGATGTTAGAGCAACTAAGCGAATCTACTTCTATATTCGAGAAATTGAGTAAAGATAGTTTAAGAGAAGCCGCATGCGCGAACGAAGAGCCAAAATTATTCGATACGATGAATTGGCTCAACGCTCCTGCCTTGGAAATATGTCGCGAATGTCCAGTTAAAGAGTTATGCGTTACAACAGTTAATCCTGTGCGTACTTTCTTTGACGGCGTCGCAGGTGGTTTTTTGTGGTTAAATGGGCGAGCGCTCATAAAAGAGTACTTAAATCTTCCTGTAAGCGTAAGACCATACGCTAACTATCGCGGCATAATAAATTACTTAGAAAAATTAGGGGTAGCCGCTAGCCAATTAGAGGCTCCAGACCATAAAATAAATAGGTGCGCCAAATGTGGTGAGTGGTGTTATGCCCGCCAAATATGTCGCCAATGCGAAAAGGAAACGGAGAAAAATGAATACGATACAGACAGCATTTGAGGGAGTGGTAGTTGATGACCCTGTACTCAAATTTACGAAAACTAATGTAGCCATGGCTAATATAAGAATCGCAGTTAATGAGCGGTTGAAAGATAGCGCAACAGGTGAATGGAAAGATGGCGAACCTACCTACTTAACTGTAATGGCTTGGTATCGTTTGGCGGAAAATGCCGCCGATTCTCTCCAACGAGGCGACCGAGTTGTAGTTGTAGGCAAACTGAAAGAGCGGAAATGGGAAGACAAAGAGGGTAAGGCTAGAACTTCTTATGAGGTTTCAGCAGACGCCCTTGGAGTTAGCCTTAAATTTAACTCCGCTCAGTTAACGCGCTCTAAAGTTGCCAAGGGCGCGAGCAGGTCGGACAAAGCCGACACCTTTGAAGATTGGACCGCCCCATTCTAAGCCAACTACTAATGCGGATAGTTCTGATTATTCCCCTTCCCTTTATTCCAGCGGAATTTGCAGGACTTGATGAGCAGCCAGTAACAGTAGTCTTTGAAGATAAGACAGAAATGATTATTAAACTTCGAGGAACGACTACTGAATCGGCAGTTAAGTTAGGAAAGGATCTCGCAACGACTCGCGGTTGGAGCCCAACTCAATTTGAGTGCGTTCGAGAATTATGGATGAAAGAAAGTAATTGGAGATGGAAAGCCGACAATAAGCAGTCCACCGCTTACGGCATTCCTCAAATACTAGGACTTTCTGAATCTTTAACGCCCGAAGAACAAATTATTCGCGGGTATGAGTACATTGAACATCGCTACAGCACTGCCTGCCGCGCATGGTCTTTTTGGCAAACTAATTTTTATTACTAAATGACTTTGCCTAAGCGTTCGAAGCCGATACGACACCGCTCTAAAAAAAGAGAAAAGTTGTATCGGACTTCGAGGCGCAAACTAGTTGATGAAATGCTTGCCGCTAATCCTCGATGTAAAAGGTGTAAGCGGAATCCTTCGCAAGATATTCATGAGGTGAAATCTCGCGCTCGCGGAGGCTCAATAACTGATGCTGATAATTGCGTCGCGCTCTGTAGGACTTGCCATACTTTTATTACGCAAAATCCAAAACAAGCCCATGAGGAAGGCTGGAGCAAGCACTCATGGGAATAAAGAAAGGGACAAGATGGGCGATTTATATTTAATGCGAGGGGCTAAGTTAGACATCTGCGATTATTGCCAGCAGTATGGCTCAGTTGCAAATGGCAAAATGACTACAGATATTTTTAACGAGGAAATTATCTTCAAGTGCTTTAATTGTTTAGAAGCCGACAGCAGAAAAGATATTCCTACCGCGCTAAATCCTGAGGACCAAAATAAAGCAGGGTGGTGCGACCATGGACGCCGCACAATGAGTCAAGGACTTGCTAAAAGTTCAGGCAAGCCTTGGCGAAAAGAAGACTGCTCCATAAAAGTTTGCGAACCAATTTGGTGGTATTGGCAAAGTCAAATTAGATGCTGGATTAGCCCGAGAGAACCAAATGACTACCTATAGCCCTATAAATCTTTACATATACCTCAGACCGCAGAGAACGCGTTCTCTCATGGTTTCACCCGAGTCGGCTACCTGAATAACCCCTAGCCTTCTAAAACCGCTGAGAACGCAATCTCACAGGTCTGAGGCGGTATTCAGTAATTGAGATATTGGGTTGCCTTCTAACCTCAGCAGAACGCAGGCTCTCAGGTATCTGCTATCAGGATTCAATTGTGGTTGGATAAGGGCATGAAAATCGTAGCGGCAATTGGCACATCAGGCCCTGCTATGGATGTAATTAACTCTGAAAAGTATCCGAACATTTTAAGTTCATTTGCTTATCCGAAAGGTTTAGATAAATTAACTTATGACCCCGAGTATTTAATTATTGACTCAGGCGCATTCACTGCATGGAATATCGGTAAGCAAGTCGATATACAAAAGTATGCTGAATATGTCTTAATGCGTAAAGAAAAATATCCTGATTTGAAAGCCGTAAATCTAGATGTTATTCCGGGAGAAGTCGGGCGCACATCTACCAAACAAGAACGCGCTCAAGGTATGAAAGATAGTCTTAAAAATGCGGACTACCTTCGTGAAAAAGGCATAGAGGTTATGGAAGTTTTTCATCAAGATGAACCGCGAGCCTTTTTAGATACGCTATGCGATCGATTGCCAATTGGCGGAATTTTATGTATCAGTCCGAGAAATGATGTTCACCAAAATGAAAAGATTAAATGGCAGAATGCCGCCCTAAGACATCTCTGTGAAAGATACGGTCCAAACAATTTGCCGCGTATGCACGGACTCGCCGTTACAGCAGTACCGATGATGCGAACTTTCCCTTATTATTCTGTAGATAGTAGTTCATGGATGAGCCCTAGCATGTGGGGCAGATTCATTAATGAAGATGGAAAATTTGTTCGCATGGAGACGGCCTTCCCAAAGAATCCGCGCGGCAAAGAAGCCGAAAAAATTATGATGCTAATGACGAGAGAGGGGTTACGACATTGGAAACACATAGGAATGAGCAACCAAAGTCTATGGTCCAAGCGTGGTGTGAAATGGCGGGCTTAGAAGTTATTCCAGCCGATATGAAACACATGCGCGGAGTAATGAAGTTATGCAGTAAAACTAAATACTCGATGCCAGCCAATACAACTATTAGAAGTATTGCTGAAGGTCGATTATTTGTAGGACTTCTAGATAATTTAATTGTCGGCTTTATTGAATTTGATATTCACCATCGGTCAACATGGACTATCGAAAGATTCGTCGTGGCTAAGCCTGTACGAGGCCATAAAATTGGTAGTAACCTTTTGAGCGTTGTAATCGATGAGGCACAAAGCATTGGCAAAAGAGTTG
>SXGQ01370344.1_pt1 | contig 10599 bp, 10 predicted proteins | sample 3178371 | NCBI WGS metagenome assembly SXGQ01 (sample SAMN11356859, study PRJNA531348) | freshwater metagenome | isolation source: freshwater sample F1-20 | place: China: Fuxian Lake, Yuxi | collected 2017-12-25 | reverse complement strand
CCATGTGGCTGCGATGGCAGGGTACGAACACCACTTCGCGCTCAGGGCCGATCTGCCTCAAGGTCTCGGCGTGATTGAAGCTGACACCGTCGTAGAGACGATTCCACAAGCGCCGCAGTCCGCCTTCCATCAAGTTGATGAAGACGTGCGAATAATTGGCGGCGATCTCCTCGACGTAGTCGCGCGCATTCAGGATCGCCTTGCGGCGCGAGATCTGCTTGGATCTCGCCTCGAAAGCGGCCGCCGAGCGCACGGCGCGGGTGCGTAAGACCTGTGTCACGATGGTACGACGGTGCGATAAATCAGGCCCGATACGCGCCGCTCGCTGCCTGCGAAAAGCGGCCCGCTGCAAACGCGTCAGCCGCGAAGCCTGTACCGCAGCAGATCCTGCCTCTTCCAACAATCCGCGCAAGCTCACCGGCTCGCCAATTTCGATGAGCGTAAACCGTCCGTTGAAGAGCACTTGCAGCAACTTCCGGAAGCCGCCTGTCAGCGCCCAGTTCTCCGTCAGCAACAATCGCCACCAAGATCCCTCTTTTTCGGGCGCTCGCCCCCAATACACGGCGACGGGCACCAGGCGTACATCGAAGCTAGGATCGGCACGAACGACCTCTATCAACCGAACCAGCGCAGCCGGTGCGCGGCGCTCTATGCGAGCGTCAAAGAAACCCCGTGCTTGCAGTAAAGGAATGGCTGCGCGCACGGTATCTTTGCCGCGACCGACGAGCCGTCCCGAGGGCGTAGGCAGACCCTGCCGAGTGCAGAGATTTTCGAGTACTGCGACATCGGTCGAGCTGCGTCGCTCGAACATGTAACACACGGGTGCAGCGCGTTGCGCACCGATCGAACCGAGCACCGCCTCAGGTCGCACCTCGGGCTTGACCCAACGTGCCAGTAGCCAACGTAACGGTGCGATCATGGGAACCCGCGCAAAAAGCCGCTCAGCCAGAGCTGTATTTGCGGCAATGAGTCATGCAGGCGGTGCCCGTCGTTCACGATATGCAAGGTCGCGCCCTGCGATCGCGCAAAACGCAAACCGATCTCCACCGGAACGACATCGTCAGTCCAACCATGCACCACCGTGGTGGGGCAAGCGGCGCAAGGAGGTGTCGGCGGTAAACCGGGCAAGTCGAAGGCCGGCGCCATCAAGAACAAGCCGCGTGCACCAGCCGGAATCGACCCTGCCACCGCCAAAAATCCACCGAGGCTCGAACCCACATGCACCGCCGGCGGCAGCGCACGAGCGACAGTCAATAATTTCTCGAGACGACCCTCGACGGAATCGATGCCACGATAATCGACCGACTCGCACTGCCATCCGAGCTCACGCGCGATCACGGCCAAAGCGACGATTTTCGTACCCCACGGTTCCGAATCCTTACCGTGCGAAAAAATCAGCTGCCGAGTCATCGGGTCGTCTCGGTCGTCGCGAGCTCGCCTTGCCAGTTTGCACCGATTGGCAAAGCGTTGCGTACACGAGTTGCTCGTGCGACCACGGCATCAAAGGATTCGATACCGCGCGACACGGCCAGCGGAACACCTCGCGGCTCATGACTGACTCGCGAGACCGCGGCCCAGTCGATAATCTCGCCTTGCGCTTTCAAGCGCTTCTCGAGTCGCGCTGCGAGCGCACGAGTCAACAGCTTCTGCCGCGCCGTTTTCCAGTTGCGCGGATCATCCTCGAGCACATCGAAGGCCTGCAGTAACAACTGCCCCTCGTGCCAGCCGAAGACGAAGGGCTGATTGACTACCGTGACCTTGGTTCCCGGCCCCACGAGGTCATAAAGAAACTCGACATCTTCCGGAAACAGTCGAATGCAGCCGTGACTCGAGCGCAATCCGACGCCGGCAGGTTTGTTGGTGCCATGGATCAGATAACCTGTCCAACCAAGATACATCGCGCGCGTGCCGAGCGGATTATCAGGGCCTGCCGGCACGACGGCCGGCAGGATCTCACCATTTTCACGATGCTCGCGACGCACGCCCGGGCCCGGTCGCCAAGTCGGATTTTTGGCCAAACGGGTGATACGCGTCGTACCAATCGGGGTTGCCCAGCCAACTCGACCGATGCCGATCGGAAAGGTGTAGACGATGGCGTTGTCGCCCTTGGTCACTTTCGGAAAGTAATAGAGGCGCATTGCGGCTAGATTGATCACGACACCGTCACGCGGCGCATTCGGTAGCAAATGCTGGGTCGGCAAGACGATCTCGCGACCCTCGCGAGGCAACCAAGGATCCACGCCCGGATTGGCGCGAACTAGCTCCTCGTAGCCGACGTTGAAGCGGCGCGCAAGATCGACGAAGGTGTCTTCATGTTCGGCACGAGTGACTTGCAGTGCGCCCACAAGATCGCTGCCTTCAGCCGGTAGCTCGAACCGATGCAAGCTGACTGCGTAAGGCAGTGCCTCCTCTACCGTCGGTGGCGGCGCCACCCAGGTCGTCTCGCGTTCACGCTCGAGCGAGACGCAGCCGCCGAGTGCCAACAGGCACAAGCCCAAAGTCCAGCGAAGCACAGGATCGAACACTCGCATGGTCGGCGAGATTACAGCAGGATGGGGCGATTCGGCTGCTCGTTGCGATCGCCACCCTCATGGGGGAAGTGCCGCACCAGCAAGGCCGCGACACCGTCGACCCCGGCGATCGCACCCTCACGAAAACGACCTGCTCGAAAGTGGGTCTCCATTTGCTGACACACCGTCTGCCACTCAGCCTCGGAGACGGTTGCAGCGATCCCGCGATCCGCAATGATCTCGACGTCGTGCTCGGCCATCAGCAGATAGATCAAAACGCCATTGTTGTTTGCCGTATCCCAAACTCGATAGTGTGAAAACACTTCCACGGCCCGCTCGCGCGGCGTGCGATCAGCAAGTAACGCCGATACATCGAGCGCGGTCTCGATTACGAAACGAATCTCGCCCGCATGCCGCGCCTCGACGGCGGTGATGGCCGCTTCAATGGCCGAAAGCGCCTGCGCGGGGAAACGTCGCCGCGTCATGAGCGGTGTTGCAAGGAGATTGGCAATCCAACGGCGCAGAGTCATGAGGATTCACCAACGCCCTGAGGCACCACCGCCCCCAAAACCACCGCCACCACCACCGAAGCCGCCGCCAAAACCCCCTCCACCACCGAACCCTCCGCCACCGAATCCACCATCCCAACGACCGCGGCGAGCGCGAGTGTTGAACGCACTCGCCGGAATCACCCCAAGCACGAGGGTCAAAAAGAACGCGCCGAACGCCGCCAGCGCCGCTGCGAATAAAGCAGTCCCGGCGAGCCACACAACCGTACCAACGATGCCACCGGTCGCGAGCGAGCCAAAGAATCGGCCCAATACTTTGCGCAGCGCCGCGCCCACGAAGAAAACAAGAATGAACAACAAGCCGAACAAGTCTCCCGTGGTATTGCCGCCCTCGCCATTCCAGCTCGGTTGCGGCTCGGGTAACGGCTCACCATCGGCAACTTGGATCATGCGCTCGACGCCGAGTGCGATGCCGCCCGGATAATCACCCGCGCGAAATGCGGGAACCATGCTCTCGTCGATGATGCGATTCGAGACCAAATCCGTCAGCGCACCCTCGAGACCGCGCCCCACTTCGATACGTACTCGTCGATCCTCGACGGCCACGAGCAGCAAGGCACCATCGTCGACACCTTGCCGCCCGAGCTTCCAAGCATCGACGACACGGATCGAGTATTGCTCTATTTCTTCGGGTGCGACGGTCGCTACCGTCAGCACGGCGATCTGTACGCCCTTACGAGCCTCAAACGCCGTGAGCACCGACTCGAGCTCAGACTCTTGCTGCGCCGAGAGCACCTCAGCCTGGTCGGTCACCCGAGCGGTGAGCGTGGGAACCGGCTGCAGCTCGGTTTGGGCCCATACCGAGGGCACGCACGCAATGGCCGCGAACAAGCACGGCCATAGCGCACGAGGCAACGAGACGGCGCGGCGCGTCACTTCGCTGGGGCGGGCGCGCTGAAATCAACCGTCGGGGCAGCGGAAATGGCCGCTTCGTTCTCGACGGTGAAATTGGGCTTCACCTCGTAGCTGAAGACCATCGCCGTCAGGTTGGACGGAAAGCGCCGGATGGTCCCGTTGTAGGCCTGCACCGCCGCAATGTAGCGATTGCGGGCGACGGCTATCCGATTTTCCGTACCTTCGAGCTGCGCCTGCAGATCCCGGAAGTTTTGATCGGACTTCAATTGCGGGTAGTTCTCGCTGATGGCCAGCAGCGTCTTGAGGGCGCTCGTCAACTCGCCTTGGACTTTCTGATAGCGCTCGAGCGCGACCGGATCATTGACAAGCTCCGGCGTCACCTGGATCGAAGTGGCTCGGGCACGCGCCTCGGTGACACCGACGAGTACTTTCTCTTCTTGAGCGGCAAAACCCTGCACGGTCCGCACGAGATTCGGGATCAAATCGGCACGCCGCTGATACTGGTTGACCACCTCGGACCACGATGCCTTCACGGCTTCGTCCTGCTCCTGAATGGTGTTGTACCCGCAGCCGCTGAGTGCCATTGACGCCAGGGTGACAGCACCCACGATCAGTCGTTTGAGTATCGAATTCATAGAATGGGTATCCTCCGACGCGATTACCAGATTTTCACTCTTTCGGCGGGCTTGCGATAGAGCCGATCGCCCGGTTTCACACCGAACGCCTCGTAAAACTCCGCCATGTTGGTGACCACACCATTACAACGGTACTCGCTCGGACTGTGCGAGTCGGTGATCAGTCGCGTACGCAGTTCGTCGTCGCGATATTTGCGACGCCACACCTGTGCCCAACCGAGAAAAAACCGCTGCGGTCCCGTGAATCCGTCGATGGTCGGTGCCTCATTACCCTTGAGTGAGATGAGGTACGCGCGATAAGCCACCGCGAGACCGGACAGGTCGCCAATGTTTTCGCCTAAGGTGAGATCTCCGTTGATCGTGCGATCGGCGATCGGTTTGTATGGGCTGTACTGCGCAGCCAAACGACCCGCTCGCTCGCGAAAGCGCGCGTTGTCATCGAAGGTCCACCAGTCGCGCAGGTTACCCTCGCCATCGTACCGGCGTCCCGAGTCGTCGAATCCATGGCTGAACTCGTGGCCGATGACGCCGCCGATACCGCCATAATTCACCGCATCGTCGGCAAGGGGATCGAAGAAAGGCGGCTGCAGGATGGCAGCGGGAAACACGATCTCATTCATGGGCGGGCTGTAATACGCGTTGACGGTCTGTGGCGTCATGAACCACTCGTTACGATCAACCGGGCTGTCGAGCCGCGAAATCTGCCGGGCGAACTCGAATTCATTGACACGACGCAAGTTGCCGAGCAGATCATCTGCACGAATTTCGAGTTTTGAGTAATCACGCCATTGGTCCGGATACCCGACCTTGACCGTGAAGCGCGCGAGTTTGCGCTTTGCTTCGATCTTGGTATCGGCACTCATCCATTCGAGTTCGTCGATCTTCACTTCGAATGCTTGTCGCAAGTTTCCGACCAGCTGGCGAATACGCTCCCGTGCTTCCGGTCGGAAGTTCTGCTCGACATAGGCGCGACCTGCAATTTCGCCGATCGTGCGATCGAGCAAGTTCACACCTCGACGCCAGCGCGGTTGCTGCTCCTGCACACCGCGCAGGGTCTGCTCCCTGAACTCGAAACGAGCCGCATCGAAGGCGCCCGGAAGAAACGCCGCGTTACCATCAAGCAAACGAAAGCGGAAGTAAGCGCGCCAATCTTCGATGGGCATATCGCGCAGCAAGCGCGACGCCTCGCGTAGATAACTCGGCTGACGGATGTCAACCGCCTGAATTGTAGTCGGATCGATCCCGAGCCCCGAGACGAGCGCCGCCCAATCGAGTGCGGGCGCGAGTGAAGCGAGCTCTTTGATCGGGGTCTTGTTGTAGGTCTTGAGCGGATCGCGGTTCTCGACGCGAGTCCAATGCTGCTGCGCGATCGCCGTCTCGACGGCCAACACACGTGACGCTTTGGTCGCGGCATCCGGCGTCCCCGACAAGCGCAACAACTGCTCGGCGTACCGGACGAACGCCTCGCGGAATTTGCGGTTGCGCTCATCGTCGGCGAGGTAGTACTCGCGATCGGGCATGGTTAGACCGCTTTGTCCGATGCCCGCGATGTAGCTCGATGAGTTCTTTCGATCTTGGCCAACATAGAAACCGATGGGCGCTCCACCACCGATGCGCTGCGCGCGACCGATGTACTCGAAAATCGCTCGGGCGTCGTTGATGGAATCGATGCGCGCGAGCTCATCGTGCAGTGGCGCAAGCCCCCGCTGCTCGATGCCCTGCTCATCCATGTATGCAGCGTAGAGATCGCCGAGCTTTTGACGATCCGAGCCCGGCGTCTTTTGGGTATCGGCTGCAGCCGCCTCGGCGAGCGCTCGCAACGCGGCGATCGCATCGTCCTCGAGTTTGCTGAAAGTCCCGTAATTCGAGCGGTCGGCGGGAATCTCGGTTGTTTCGAGCCAAGTGCCACCCGCGAAACGGTAAAGATCATCCTGAGGTCGAACCGAGCGATCGAAACCAGCCAGATCCAGGCCCGATCGCTCGGCAGCCAAGGTGATCGAGGCGCTCGTGCACACCAAGCCAAATGCGCCGACTACGGCGATCCAACGCTGAATAAAATGCATCTGCCGATACTCCGAATCTGCTCTGAGAAGCTGACAGGTTACCTGTTTCCCGCGCCATCAGTATGCTGGCGCCCGTGTCCCGTTATCGCCCCCCAACCCGCCCCGGTTCGAAGTTCATCACGGCAGAGGGCCATGCCAGGCTCGCAACGGAACTCGACCAACTGTGGCGCGTCGAGCGCCCGGCGGTGACGCGCTCGGTCAGCGAAGCGGCGGCGCAGGGAGATCGCTCGGAAAACGCGGAATACACCTATGGCAAGAAGCGGTTGCGCGAGATCGACTCACGGGTGCGTTTTTTGCGCAAGCGTCTCGATGGCATGGCCATCGTGTCGAACCCGCCCTCGGATGTGCAGCGGGTATTCTTTGGCGCATGGGTCACGCTTGACGATGATGCGGGCACCGAGCGCCGCCATCGCATCGTGGGTCCGGACGAGTTCGATCTCGCGCCCGGCTACATCAGCATGGATTCACCGCTCGCACGAGCGTTGCTTGGTAAACGTCTCGACGACGAGGTGCACGTCGAGACGCCGACCGGTCGGCGGCGTCTCGTGATCCTCGCGATCGATTACACCGGCGTCAAACCACCCGCACGTTCTTGAACTGCCACGGATCTTCGTGATCGAGATCTTCTGTGAACAGGCTCTGGCGGCCTGTCAGCGGATTCCAGTCGGTGAACTCGCCGACGACAGGACCGAGATACGGCATACAAATCTCAAGATTGCGGCGATAGTCCATGTCGTCGGGCTCGACGATGCCGCGCTGCGGGTTCTCCATCGCCCAGATCACGCCTGACAATACGGATACACACACCTGCAAACTCGTCGCGTTGTTGAATGGACAAAGCTGACGCGCTTCGTCGACCGACAGTTGCGAACCGTACCAATAAGCGTTTTTGGCATGTCCGGCCAACAGCACGCCAAGCTCATCGATTCCGCCCGAGGAAATTTCGTCCATCAGAATCCGTTGCTCGCTCTGCATGGCGTAGTTGCGGCCGACGAACTCGTGCACCGACAAAACCGCATCATCACAAGGGTGGTAGGAGTAGTGCACCGTTGGTCGATAAGTGACGATATCGTTTTCTTTGACAGTCAGATAATCGGAAATCGAAATCGATTCGCCATGGGTGATCGCGAACGCGTGGAAGTGCCCCGCCTTGGGAGTCCAGGTTCGAACGCGTGTCGCTGCGCCGGGGCGCGAGAGAAAGATCGAGGATCCGCGTCCGAAATCGTAGCGATTACCGTCGGTCGGAAAATGCCGCTCATGTGAGCCCCAGCCGAGCTCGCAGGGCTGACAGCCCTCGCTGACGAAACCGTCGACAGACCAAGTGTTGACGAACTCATTCACTCGCTTGCGTACGGGCGACACCTGGGTGTCGCGCTCGGCGACGTGGATGACCTTTACATCGAGTTTTTTGGCAAGTGCCGCCCAGTCCTCGCGCGCGCTCGGCTCGTCAGTCTTCACACCGGTCGCCGCGGCAATGTCGAGCAAGGCTTTCTTGACGAGGTGGGAGACGAGGCCCGGGTTCGCACCGTGCGTCAGCACGGCAGTGGGACCACCCTTGCGGCCATCGCGCAACGCGAGTGCCGCCTCGCGCAGCGCGTAGTTGGTGCGACGCGCAGCGGGCACGCTCTGGTCGGTGTAACCCCCGGGCCATGGCTCGATGCAGGTATCGAGGTATAGCGCACCACGCTCTTGGCAGAACTGCACCAGCGCAATCGACGAGACGTCGACCGAGAGGTTGAGCAGGAAATCACCCTCGCCAACGAGTGGCTCGAGCAAGCTACGCAAATTATCCGGCTTGACGGGCTGCGTGATGAACTTCACTCCGAAGTGACGCGCCTCCGCGAGGCCGCGCTCATCAGCAGAGACAATGGTGATGCGATCGGCACTGGTGCCGATATGCCGCATCATCAACGGCAAGACGCCTTGCCCGATGCTGCCAAAACCCACCATAACGATACGGCCGGAAAAATTAACGTGAACCTGGTGATCGCTCATGATGCTCCTTAGGAAAAATGAAAATGACGGTCAGCCGATGCGCCAAGCCGGTGGCACGGTTTGCTCGTACCCGGGCAGGGATTCGATGCGTTGCAACCACCGGTCTAGAGCGGGATAGTTTGCCTCGATTGGTAAAAAACGTCCCGCCAAATCATGTGCCGCGGGTCGCGTCAGAGCACGACGGAGCAGTTGGATCGCCGGGAAGATCACCATATCGATCGCGCTGTAGTCGTCGCCCACGATCCAATCGAATCGCGACACGCGCATCTCGATGGTGCGCGCCTCCCGAGCAACCACGTGCATCGCGTCGGTCAGAGCATCACGCGACAAGGGGCGCTCCTCGTCAGCTGGGCTTGCCGAGCCGAGCAAGGTTCGACAAATGCCCATGATGTGCGGCTCGGTATACGCCTGGAACTCCTCGATCACGCGCAAGATGACGGCCGCTTCCTCGGGTGTACGGCCGAAAATCGACGGCTCAGGATACTTGCGGTCGAGGTAATAGAGCACGGCCACCGACTCGAAAACGACGTAGCCATCGTCTTTGAGCACCGGCACCCGGCCGCGCGGGTTCATGGCGAGCATCGGCGGCGATTTCTGCTCCTGGAACTCAAGTTGCAGTCGGTGTCCCTCGAACGGCAGTCGCTTGTGCGCAAGCGCCAACAGCACCCGCCAGGAGTACGGACAACCGCTCGCCCAATAAAGGTCAATCGCCATCGCGGGATTGTAACGGTAACAGTCTGGTCGGAGAATTCGCGCCTGCCCCTCGAGGAGGTCTCATGGCACTGCGCACTTTGGTCGACGTCGACACCCTGGCCGCCCACTTGGACGACCCGCGCTGGGTGGTGCTTGACTGCCGTTTCGAGTTGACCCGCCCAACTTGGGGAGAGGAAGCCTTTGCCGCTGGGCATATTCCCGGCGCGCAGTACGCACACCTTGATCGCGATCTCGCCGCGATACCAACGGCGACCTCAGGACGACACCCGCTACCGGAGCCCGAGACCTTCGCTGCGCTCGCCCGTCGTTGGGGCATCAACGAAGACACGCAGATCGTCGTGCACGATCAAGGAAGCGGCGTCTACGCAGCACGCGCTTGGTGGTTGTTCCGTTGGCTCGGGCACGAGTCAGTCGCGGTGTTGCGCGGGGGGCTCGCCGCCTGGACGTCGAGTCCTCGTACGCTCACCGTCGAGACGACCACGCGAGCCACCGGCCACTTCGTCGCGCGACCGCAAGAGAACTGGATCGTGACCGTGGATGACGTGCTCGACTCGCTCGACTCGCATCGACTGCATGTGGTCGATGGGCGTGGTGCCGATCGATTCGCGGGTCACAACGAAACTATGGATCCGATCGCCGGACATGTGCCGGGGGCCGTCAATCATCCGTTCACCAACAACTTCGCCGCTGACGGCACATGGTTACCCGAGGCGGAGCTGCGCGCGCGATGGGAGACGACCCTGCGAGGCCGCCCCGCGAACGAAATCGTCACCATGTGCGGTTCAGGCGTCAGCGCGTGCCTTAATCTGCTTGCCCTCGAAACACTCGGTATCCAAGGGGCTCGCCTCTACGCGGGCTCATGGAGTGAATGGGTTCGTGATCCGTCGCGTCCGGTTGCCACAGGAGCCGCTGCATCTTGAACAAACCCGCCTGGTCAGTGACCGATTCGGTCGAGCTCTATCACGTCAATGCCTGGGGCCATGGTTACTTCGGTATCAACGATGCCGGCCATGTCACCGTGCGTCCTGAGCAAATCCCTGGTCGCGAAATTGATTTATTTGAAGTCGTGCAGGGACTGAAGGCTCGCGAGTTGACGACACCTGTTGTCGTGCGCTTCTCCGGCATCCTCGCCCATCGCTTGCGCAAACTGAACGAAGCGTTCGCACGCGCCATCGCCGAGAACGACTACCGCAATCGTTACGCAGCTGTCTTTCCGATCAAGGTCAATCAGCAACGACTCGTCGTCGAAGAGGTGTAT
>SXGQ01347603.1_pt1 | contig 10599 bp, 11 predicted proteins | sample 3178371 | NCBI WGS metagenome assembly SXGQ01 (sample SAMN11356859, study PRJNA531348) | freshwater metagenome | isolation source: freshwater sample F1-20 | place: China: Fuxian Lake, Yuxi | collected 2017-12-25 | reverse complement strand
GCAATGGACCCCATCAGCACGAAGAGCGGAATCACCGCCAGGTCGTAGTAGGCCGCGTAGGAGTAAGGATAGGTGCCAAGCGCCATCAGCGCCGCATCAATGCCGTTCAGCACAGCGAAACCGATGCTGCCGACCAGGAACATCGCGATGCCGATCGGCATGCGAAGCGCAAGGAGGGCAAGCATCGCGACCAGGCCAAGGGCCCCGATCGCTTCTGAACTCATATGCGCTCCTCAATAGAAGAAATATGTCGCCAACCCGACCACGCCTGCCCCAGGCAGACCAGCGCAAACATCAGAGCCCCGAACGCGGCGCCCAACTTGAACGGCCAGTGCGGCCAGCGCAGCATGTTGCCGATCTGACTCCAGCCATACACCGCCTCGGCCGCCACCCGCCAGGCGATGACCAGAAAGAGAATGCCCCCGGCCAGCGACATGAGCGACGGCAACCAGCGGAGCGACGGACGATCCAGCCACCGATCAAGCAGATCCACGGCAATGTGTCCGCCGGTGGCACCACACCACGCCAGAGACAGAAACACAATGAGCGCCATTGCATACTCGGTCGCCTCGAGCGAGCCCCGGAATGGCATGTTGAAAAAATAGCGGAGCACGACATCGACTACGGTGAGTACCGTGAGTGCAAGCAGGATCACACCCGCCCCCAGCGCCATCAGGCGCAGGAGCCGCTCGAATGCATTCTTCGGATTGTCAGAGCCGTCCATGCACGCTTCACCGAACCAGTCGTCCGATGGCCTCGTCAACGCTCATGACATCGCCAAAGAACAGGGCAAAATTATCAAGCGAGGAGACGTGCTCTTCATGGGTGAACGCGGAGTTGGCATCCGACAGCATCACCACCCGATAGTCGAGCATCATTGCATCCCGCGCGGTGGATTCGCAGCATACATTGGTGGCGGTGCCTGCCACCAGGAGCGATTCGATTCCGCGCCGGCTGAGCTGCTCATGCAGATCAGATGATCCGTTTATGAAGGCGCTGTACATGATCTTGCGCGCGAACAGATCCGAGGGTCGGGGTTCCAGCGCCGGATAAAGCTGAAAACCCTCGGAGTCTTCAGCCAGCTTGGCAAGCCGGGCCTGTACCCGCCCCGGCTCGAGCATGTACTGATGATGGCGCGACCAACGCTCGGAGGCACCGCGCGCGGTGGTCTGAACCCAGGCCACATATCCCCCTGCCTCGCGCAAGGCCTGCGCCATGCGATTGATGGCCGGCACGGTTGCCCGCGACGCAGCCACCTCGGCGGGAAAGCCCGGCGCGCAGAAATAATTTTGCATGTCGACCACGACCAGCGCGGTGCGCTGCGCCGTGATCGACTGATGCGCCGGGATCTTGCCCTGCCGGCGCAGCACGCGGTCGCGTACTGCGTCGGACATGGCGTAGGTTTGCACGGGCGTGGCGCTCAACGAACAACCGCCAGTTGCTGGCGCTTACCACCCTGGTAGGTGAAAAGCGTGAGTGCGCCGTTACGGATGTCGCCCTTGTTATCAAACGCAATGGTGCCGGTCACACCCTTGTAGTTCGACTTGCCAAGCTCGGGCAAATAGGCCGAGGGCCGCGCGGAGTTGGCACGTACCATGGCGTCGGCCATTACCATCACAGCGTCATACACATAGGGCGCATAGAGCTGAACATCGGCGTTGAAGCGCTTCTTGAACCGCTCACCGAAAGCCTCCATCGCTTTTTTCTGCTCGCCCTCGACACCACCGGCTTCAGCGCAGACGACCTGGTTATCAGCCATGGCATCACCCGCGAGCTTGGCGAGTTCGGCCGAGCAGATTCCGTCGCCACCCATGAACTTGGCGTTGATGCCGAGGGACTTCATCTGGCGCAGCATCGGACCCGCCACTGCGTCCATGCCGCCAAAAAACACCACATCGGGGTTCTTCGCCTTGATGGAAGTGAGGATGGCCATGAAGTCGGTGGACTTGTCGGTGGTGAATTCACGCCCCACCACTTTGCCGCCAGCGGCTTTGACTGCCTTGTCGAATTCGTCGGCTACACCCATGCCGTAGGCCGTACGGTCATCAATCACTGCAATGGATTGGCCTTTGACGTTCGAGACCGCGTAGCGGCCGAGCGTGCCACCGAGGTGCACGTCATCGGCCACCACGCGGAAGGTGGTGTTATAGCCCTGACGCGTGAAACGCGGGTTGGTAGCCGAGGGAGAAATTTGCGGGATGCCAGCGTCGAAATAGATCTTGGAGGCCGGGATGGAGGTGCCGGAATTGAGATGCCCGATCACGCCGCTTACTTTGGCATCGACCAGCTTCTGCGCGGCGGCGGTCCCCTGCTTGGGATCGGCTGCATCGTCTTCGGCCAGCAGTTCGAAACGCACCGCACGACCGTTGATCTTGAGCCCCTTGGCGTTGAGGTCTTCAATGGCCAGGCGCGCGCCGTTTTCGTTGTCTTTACCCAGGTGTGCAATGCCACCGCTGGTGGGGCCGACGTGCCCGATGCGGATGACGTCCTGGGCGGAGGCTGCGGTGGCAATCGAGGCGAGCGCCACAAGCGCAGCGAGTTGAGAGAGTTTCAGTGTCATGAAGGTCTCCGGTTGCGAAAGTTGTCGGGTGCCCTGATGGGCCTTACAGGTCCCTGCGTGCGAGATTCGGTCGGTGTGAATCGGGTCAGCCACCCAGATAAGCCTGCCGAACCGCATCATCGGTGAGCATAGCGCGAGCAGGGCCCGTTGCGGCAATTTGTCCCGATTCCATCACATAGGCCCGGTCTGCGATCTGCAGCGCGCGGCCTGCATTCTGTTCCACCAGAAAAATGGTGATGCCCTGCGCGTGCACCTGCTGGATCACCTCAAAAATACGGTCCACCATGAGGGGTGCGAGGCCCATCGACGGCTCATCAAGCAGCAGCAGGCGGGGCCGTGCCATCAGCGCACGCCCCATGGCAAGCATTTGCTGCTCACCGCCCGACAGGGTGCCAGCGAGCTGCGCGCGGCGCTCGGCAAGCCTGGGGAACAGGCCAAAGACCCTGTCCAGGTCAGTGGCGATCTCGCGCCGATCAGTGCGCAGATACGCGCCCATCTGCAGGTTCTCGGTGATTGACATGCGGGCAAACACGCCCCGCCCCTCGGGCACCATGACCAGCCCCTCGCCCGCCAGATCCCAGGGGCCGCGACCTGTCACCGAACGACCCATAAACTGGATATCACCGGCGCGCAGCGGCAGGAGCGCCGTCATGGCCTTCATGGTGGTGGTCTTGCCCGCGCCATTGGAGCCAATCAGACAGACCAGCTCGCCCGCATCCACCCTGAGGTCGATGCCCTTGACCGCCACGATGCCTCCGTAGCCAACCTCTGCGCCACGCACGTCAAGTATGGGTGTGGCCAATTTAGTGGGCTCCGGCCGTACCCAGATAGGCCTCGATCACGCGCGCGTCGCGCTGTACCTCGGCGGGCGAGCCAGCGGCAAGCTCGCGGCCATAATCAAGCACGGTCACGCGGTCGCACAGGCCCATCACCAGTTTCACATCGTGCTCAATCAACAAAAGCGTGCGCCCGTCGCAGCGGATTTTTTCGATCAGCGCGCGCAGCTGCTGCTTCTCGGTGGCATTCATGCCGGCGGCAGGTTCGTCGAGCGCGAGCAATACCGGCTCGGTGGCCAGCGCCCTCGCGATCTCGAGCCTGCGCTGGTCGCCATATGACAGCGTGCGGGCACGGTAAGCAGCCAGCCGGGCGATGCCCACATAGTCCAGCAGTTCGTGCGCGCGCCCGGCAATCTCGCGCTCCTCGCGGCGAACCGCAGGCAGCCGGAGCACCGCCCCCACCAGCCCGGAACGGGTCCGAAGATGTCGCCCCACCATCACGTTTTCGAGGGCGGTCATGTCACCGAACAGACGGATGTTCTGAAAGGTGCGCGCAATGCCCGCCCGCGCCACCTCGTGCACGGCCCGCGGCTCGTAGGGCCGGCCCTGAAGCTCGAAGCGGCCGGCGTCGGGCACATACAGCCCGGTGATGAGATTGAAGAAGGTGGTCTTGCCCGCGCCATTGGGACCGATCAGCCCGTAGATCTGGCCGCGCGCCACCGACACGCCCACCGAGTCGAGCGCCTGCAGTCCGCCAAAGCGTTTGCTCGCCCCTTCCACTTTCAGGACGGGAACGTCAGCCACGGGCCACCTTGTTGCCGTGTTCCGGCGACGGCCAGAGGCCTCGTGGCCGCAACAGCATCACGATGATCATGGCGAGCGCAATCAGCATCTGCCGGAGGATGGCGGCGTCGAGCCGGCCGCCGGTGAGTTCCTGGAGGGGACCCGCCACATAGCGGAGCACCTCGGGCAACGCAGCAAGCAGCACCGCGCCCAGCACCACGCCCGGCAGGTGTCCCAGCCCGCCCAGCACCACCATGGCGACGATCATGATCGACTCCATGAGGCTGAATGATTCGGGGGAAATGAAGCCCTGGAAGCCGGCAAACACCACGCCCGACACGCCGCCAAAGCTCGCGCCGGCGGCAAACGCAAGCAGCTTCATGTTGCGGGTGTTGATCCCCATGGCCTTGGCCGCGATTTCATCTTCACGAATGGCCATCCAGGCCCGTCCGATCCGTGAGTGAGCCAGCCGGTGCGAAACGATGATGGCAAGCACCACCAACGCCAGCAGCAGCCAGTAGATGAGCGTGACCGAGGCAATTTCGAAGTCGCCGATTTCCAGACGGCGCGACAGCTTCCAGCCAAACCTCTCGATCGCATCGATCTGGCCGATGCCGCGCGGCCCGTTGGTGAGGTTGATCGGTTGATCGAGGTTATTGAGGAAGACGCGAATGATCTCGCCAAAGCCCAGGGTGACGATGGCGAGGTAATCCCCGCGAAGCCTGAGCGTCGGCGCGCCCAGGAGAATGCCGAACAGCGCAGCCACACCAGCAGCGAGCGGGAGCGCGACCCAGATCGTGATGTGAAGCCCGCCGGGAAACGCTGACGCAAGCGCCGGGAAAGACTCGGTGAGATGCGGGGACGCCAGCAGCGCAAACAGATAGGCGCCCACCGCAAAGAACGCCACATAGCCGAGATCGAGCAGCCCGGCATAGCCCACGATGATGTTGAGGCCGATTGCGAGCAGCACATAGAGAAGCGCCATGTCGGCGATCCGGACACAGGCATTGCCGAACTGCTGGAGGACAAGTGGCAGCAGCGCCGCCGCCAGCAAAGCGAGCGTCCAGACCAGCCAGCCCGGCAGGCGGCCGGGCGGGTCGCCGGTGGGCAACGCAGCCGATGTCATGCGCGGTCCGCCACGCGCTCGCCAAGCAGCCCGGAGGGCCGAAGCGTGAGCACCAGAATGAGCACCACAAACGCAAAGATGTCGGCATAGTGACTGCCGAGAAGCCCCCCGGTCAGCGCCCCGAGATAGCCCGACCCGATCGACTCAATCAGGCCGAGCAGCACGCCGCCCACCACCGCACCGGCAAGGTTGCCGATGCCGCCGAACCCGGCGGCGGTGAAGGCCTTGAGGCCAGGCAGAAAGCCCATGCCATGCTGAACCGTGCCGTAGTTGGACGCCCACATCACACCCGCAATCGCGGCCAGCACGGCGCCAATAATGAAGGTGGCCGAAATAACCGTATCGGGTCGCACACCCATCAGCGCGGCAACCGATGGGTTTTCCGCGGTCGCCCGCATGGCACGCCCCAGCCGGGTGCCGTGCACCAGCCACAGGAGCAGTGCGAGGCACACTGCGGTCACCGCCAGGATCATCACCTGTGTGGGGGTGATCACCGCCCCGCCAATCTGGATCGGCGCGCTTGGCAGCAGCGTGGGAAATGGCTTGTGGTTGGGCTTCCAGATCACCATGGCCAGTGTCTGAAGCAGGATGCTCATGCCAATGGCGGTGATGAGCGGGGCCAGGCGCGGGCTGGAGCGCAGCGGCCGATAGGCGATTCGTTCGATCGCGAAATTGAGCACTGCGGCCACCACGCAGGCAATCAGGGTGGAGAGCACCAGGATCACCCAGCCCGGCGCACCGGGCATCGCCTCGCGCATCATCGAAATGACGCTCCACGCGGTGAGTGCGCCCACCATCAGCACCTCACCATGCGCGAAATTGATGAGGCTGATGATGCCGTAGACCATCGTGTAACCCAGTGCGACCAGCGCATACATGCTGCCCAGCACGAGGCCGTTGATGATCTGCTGGAGGAAGACGTCCATGAGACGATGAAGCCGTAAGAGCGGTTGACCACTCCGGCGGTTGACTACTCCGCCTTCGCGCCTGAGGCCTTCACCGCCTGGGCCCACTTCGCGGTTTCCGCGCGAACGAAGGACGCGAGCTGGTCGAGATCCATGATGAGCGGCTCGGAGCCCAGCGTCTGAAAATTCTGGCGTACCTCATCGATCGCCAGGATCTTGTTGATATCGGCATTGAGCTTTCTGAGGATGTCACGCGGCGTGCGCGCGGGCGCAGCCATCGCCACCCAGGGCACGCCCGAGAATCCGGGGTAGCCGCTTTCAGCGATGGTAGGCATGTCGGGCAATGCCGACGAACGCTGCGCGCTCGACACCGCAATCGCCCGGAGCTTCCCGCCGCGAATGAGCGGCAGCGTGGCCGTGAGGGTTTCGAACATGACATCGACCTGACCGCCCGCCAGATCGGCCAGCCCCGCCGGGCCACCCTTGTAGGGAATATGCATGATGTCAACGCCGGCGGTGGCCTTGAACATCTCGGTGACCAGATGATTGGTGACGCCCACGCCCCCCGAGGCATAGTTGAGCTTACCGGGACGCGATTTTGCGAGTTCAACCAGCCCGCGAATATCGCGAATGGGAGAGGCCGGGTTCACCACCACCGCATAGGGCACCACCGCAATGCCAGCGACCACTACGAAATCGCGCGCCACGTCATAGGGCAGCTTGGCATACAGGCTGGGATTGACTGCAAGCGGACCACTCGAAGAACCCAGCAGCGTGTAACCATCGGGCTCAACCTTGGTGGCCATTTCGGTGGCGATGATGCCCGCCGCGCCCGGCCGGTTTTCTATAAAGAACTGCTGGCCGTATAGCGCGGACAGCCGGCTTGCCACCGCCCGCGTGAGTACGTCCGTGGCCTGACCGGTGGGAAATCCGATCAGGACCCGCACCGGACGGTTGGGAAAGTCGGGTGAGGCGAACACATTCGCAGAGAGGGTGCCGGCGGATGCGGCAATCGAAGCGAGCAGGGCTGAACGGCGGGTGATCATCGGAGAAATTCCTTGAAGGTCTTGGGGGGCGCGTGCGGTCAGTCGCCTGCCCGGATGTTGAACTCGCGGATCACCTTGGCCCATCGCGTGATCTGGGAATCGAGAAAGGTGCCGAGTTCCGCTGGTTGCGACAGTTGCAGATTCATGCCCAGACCGGTCAGCCGCGTGCGCACGGAAGGTTCCGACAGCGCAGTCGAGAGCTCACGGTTGACCCGGCTGATGATGTCCGCGGGCGTACCGGCAGGCGCAAACACGCCCCACCACGCGAGCGCGTCGAAACCCTTCACACCCTGCTCAGCGAGCGTGGGCACGTCGGGAAGCACCGGATCGCGCTGGGCCGAAGTCACCGCAAGCGGTACCAGCGCCCCGCTGCGAATGTGCGGCGAAAGAAGCGCCGTAGTGGCCATGGCAACCGGCACGTGGCCTGCCAGCGCGTCGGCCGCCAGCGGGCCACCGCCTTTGTAGGGCACATGCGTCATGGGAAACCCGACCTGCGCGCCGAGGCTGGTCATGGCGAGTTGGGCCAGGCTACCGCTGCCGATGGTGCCGTAGGGTAACCCTGCCGGCGTGGTCCGCGCGCTCTTGATCAGGTCGCCAAAATTCTTTTGCGCCTGCGACTTGTGGACCGTGATCACCATGGCGCCGGTGGCAATCAGCATGACGGGCACCAACTCGGTCCGCGTGTCGAACCCCATGTTGGGAATGAGGCTGGGGTTGGTGCCATGCGTATCGAACACCACGACAAAGGTGTTGCCGTCGGGCGGCGCCTTCGCCACCATACCGGTGCCGATCGAGCCATTGCCACCCGAGCGGTTCTCGACCACCACCGGCACACCCAGCGACTGCGAGAGCGCGGGCTGCACCAGACGAGCGAGTTGGTCAGTGGTGCCACCCGGCGGAAACGGAGATACCAGACGGATCGGGCGGTTGGGCCAGGCCTGCGCGCCGGCACCCTGAGCCCACGACATGACCGGCGCGCCGAGTGTTCCGAGCACTACACAGGCCGCCGTCAACGCTTTCGCGACATGAATCATGAGAGTCTCCTGTGGCTGGGGTTCTGCTGCCCCTGATCATTTCTGGATGATGCCGGCTGCGGGCCTGGCGCGCAATGCTGTCCTTGGCGCTGGGCGGGACACTGGTGGCCAGACCGCCTGCGCCCTTGACGCACGATCAGCGCACGTGCTGGAGCAACTGCGCCGCCACCGATACCGCGATCGCCGAGGGCAGCTTGCTGCGGATACCCCCGAGCCCGATGGGTGACACCAGACTGGCGATGCGCGCATCGTCCACACCATCGCGGCTCAGCCTGAGCCGAAAGCAGGTGGCCTTGGTCTCTGAACCAATCAGCCCGACCCAGGCCAGATCGGTCCGTGCGAGCGCCTGCCGGCACACCACATAGTCAACCTCATGGCTATGGGTCATCACCACGAGGGCTGCACCCGCCGGTGCCTGCGCTACGGCCTGCTCCGGCATATCCATCCTCAGCAGACGAGCGCGCCCCAGGGGTAATGCCACAAGCGCTGATTCACGACTGTCGATAATGGTGAGCGGACACGGCAGGGTCTCGATAATGCGCGCAAGGGCTCGCCCTACATGCCCGGCACCGAACAGCCAGACCGGTAACCCTGGTTGCACGATCGCCTCTAACAGGGTCTGCGCATCCTGGGTGGCGGGTGGCGCGTCCAGCCATTGCCGAGCGGGCCGCTCATGGGTCACCGGGTGAACGCGCCCCGCGTCGCCTATGCCCTTCGAGCGCGTGAGAAGCCAGCCCCGCTCGCCCCGATCAATTAAGGCTGCGAGCCCATCGAAAAACGCAAGATCGCCCGCATCCAGACGCTCGAACCACAGCGTGACCGACCCCCCGCAGCATTGGCCCAGTTCTGGCCCCAGCGGCCAGCGCTCGATTCGAACGCGCGGCTGCGATGCGTCCAGCATCTGCTGGGCCAGCTTCTCGGCTCGAAATTCAAGTTCTCCGCCGCCGATAGTGCCGAAGGGCATACCGGCATCGACCAGCATGACCGCCCCGGCCTCACGGGGTGTCGACCCCCTCGCCTGCGCAACCGCCACCCGCACGACCGCAGACTGCGCGCGCAACCGGCTACGCAGCGCCTCGATCCAGTCGTTCACTTCGAAACGTCGCCCAGGGCGCGCAGCAGCGCTTCGGGCGTGGCGGGCGCATCGAGCGCCGGGCAGACGCCCGCTCGTCCGCAGCTGGCCACCGCATCGCGAAGCGCATGAAAGACCGCAATCGCGAGCATGAGCGGGGGCTCGCCCACAGCCTTGGAGCGATGGATCGTGTCCTCCCGGTTGGGGAGGTCGAGCAGCTTGATCCGGGCATCCACCGGCCAGTCGCGGGCGCTCGGAATCTTGTAGGTGGACGGCGCGTGGGTTTTCAGTTCGCCCGCCCCGTTCCACCAGAGTTCTTCGGCAGTCAGCCAGCCAATGCCCTGCAGCAGTCCGCCTTCAATCTGCCCGATGTCGAGCGCCGGGTTGAGCGAACTGCCCACGTCGTGAAGGACATCGACCCTCAGCACACGGGTTTCGCCGGTCAGGGTATCGACCGCCACCTCGGCCGCCGCCATGCCGTAGGCGAAATAGAAAAACGGCCGGCCCGTAAGCGTCTTGGAATCCCAGTGGATTTTCGGCGTTCGGTAAAACCCGGTTGAGGAGAGAGAAATCCGTGCGACATAAGCGGCGCGGACCAACTGCGCGAACGGCACCTGACGGCCATCGCCCAGCCTCACCTGCCCCAGGTCAAAGCACACCGCTGACGTGGCGACCTGATAACGATTGGCAGCGAACTCGGCGAGCCGTTCGCGAATCGTGAGTGCTGCGGCTTCGGCCGCCTTGCCGTTGAGATCGGTGCCCGACGACGCCGCAGTCGCTGATGTGTTGGGCACCTTGGAGGTGTCGGTGGCGCTGACCCGTACCGCCGAGAGCGGCAGTCCGAAGACATTGGCCACCACCTGCATCACCTTCGTATGCAGCCCCTGCCCCATCTCGGTGCCACCGTGATTGAGCATGACCGAACCGTCGTTATAAACATGCACGAGGGCGCCGGCCTGGTTGAACATCTGCGCGTTGAACGAGATACCGAATTTGACCGGGGTCATGGCAATGCCGCGACGAATCACTGGGTTCGATGCATTGAAACGCGCAATGGCCTCACGCCGCTCGCGATAGCGGCTGCTAGCCTCGAGCCGATCAGCAAGAATCGGCAGGACGTTGTCTTCCACTTCCATCAGGTAGGGCGTAATGTTGCGCTCACCCGAGCCGTAAAAATTAAGGCGGCGCACATCGAATGGACGAATAGCCGGCCTCGGTGGCGCGGTCCATCAGCGCCTGCGCCAGCATGCGGCCCAGGCCGAAGCGGCGGTAGGCGGAGCGCACGAAAAGCCGCTTC
>SXGQ01216580.1_pt1 | contig 10599 bp, 9 predicted proteins | sample 3178371 | NCBI WGS metagenome assembly SXGQ01 (sample SAMN11356859, study PRJNA531348) | freshwater metagenome | isolation source: freshwater sample F1-20 | place: China: Fuxian Lake, Yuxi | collected 2017-12-25 | reverse complement strand
GGTGTTTTCTTGGCAGGTGCTTTCTTCACTGCGCTCTTTGCGGCGGGTTTCACGGCAGATTTCGCACTGCTTTTACCCTTTGCGGCATGGCTCTTAGAAGGCACGGTGATCCTCGCTACTTGGTTTGGCGCCTAATCGAATCGCTCCGACTGACTCCCGATTCCTCTATTGTACTCAGGGTTTGCTACAGCGCGCTAAAAATGCGGTTTTGACCCGACTTACGAGCGCTCCAAAGCCCGAGAAATCGCTCTCCGAATGATCTCCCCCACCGACTCCACCTCAACGAGGAAGCCATCGTGACCAAAGGGCGAAGAGAGCACATCTGGGGCTTCCGCTGTGGGAGTGAGATCGGAGATTTCTTGTTGCAAACGGGGTGGAAATAATCGATCGGTATCGATTGCTACGACAATCACTGGAACAGTGATCGAAGCGAGCGCTTTCTCTACGCCGCCACGATCACGACCGACATCATGCGAGTTCATCGCTTCAGTGAGAATAATGTACGTGTTCGCATCAAAACGTTTAGCAAGTTTATTTGCCTGATGATCCAAATACGATTCCACGGCATATCGCCCCGTGTCATCACCTTGCATATCTCGACCAAAGCGCATATCCATCTCAACCTCAGAGCGATAGGTCAGATGCGCAATTCGGCGCGCGATACCCATCCCCTCCACCGGTCCACGCTCCTGGTCGTAGTAGTCACCACCCTTAAAAAATGGGTCTTTTTTGATAGCTCTAATTTGAATGCTCGCAGTGCCGATCTGATCCCCGGTTGCCACAGCGGAGGAACCAATGGTGCAGATCGCACCGACTTTATCGGGATGAGTGATGGCCCATTCGAGTGAACGCATGCCGCCTAACGATGGACCGACTGCGATGAGGTATTTTTTAATTCCCAACTTCTCTGTGAAGGCTCTCTCTGCTGCGACCATGTCGCGAATCGTCAACGATGGAAAGCGCGAGCCCCACCGATTTCCATCTGGAGCAATCGACGATGGCCCCGTTGATCCTTGACAGCCACCGATCACATTGGGACAGACGATGAAATATTTATCGGTATCGAATGGCAGACCAGGACCGACTAGAGATGGCCACCACGACGGTACATCAGACCAACCCGTGAGGGCATGATTAATCAAAATAGCGTTATTTTTCTCGCTATTTAACGTTCCCCAGGTCTGATAGGCGATGGTGATATCAGGAAGAACTTCTCCCGATTCCAGAGTGAGGTCGCCAATTTTTAGGAAGCGACGCTCACCTGGATCGTGATCTTCTAACCATGCCCCAGTGATGGGTAGGTCGGTAGTAATTTCTACTTCCCTGCTGCGGCGAACCCAGTCTCGAGATCGGCCTTAATGTCATTGATATCTTCGAGACCAAGACTTAAGCGAACTAGACCAGGTGTGACACCAGCAGTGAGTTGTTCCTCTGGCGTCAATTGTGAGTGGGTAGTTGTGGCAGGGTGAATCGCAAGTGAGCGAACATCACCTATATTGGCAACGTGGCTGAAGAGTTGGAGCGCCTCGATGAACTTCTTGCCGGCATCAATGCCACCTTTGAGTTCGAAGGAGAGGACCGCACCGGATCCCTTAGGCGAATACTTCTTTGCCAAGCCATGCCATGGCGATGAGGGCAGGCTGGCGTAATTGACCTTGGAGACCGCTGGATGCTTCTCCAGCCAGGTAGCGACGGCGAGCGCATTCTCGACATGGCGTTGAACGCGAAGGCTCAAAGTTTCAAGACCAAGGGCCAATAACCATGCATTAAATGGGCTGACTGCCGCTCCGGTGTCGCGAAGGAGCGTCAAGCGAATCTTGAAGATGTAGGAGAGGTTGGCGCCAAAGGGTGAACCCACACCGAGATTCACTGCATAAACAAGGCCGTGATAGCTCGGATCTGGTTCATTGAAGTTCTTAAAGCGCGCCGGATATTGCGCGTAATCGAACTTACCAGAATCGATAATCGCACCTACGACTGAGTTGCCGTGGCCAGCGAGGAACTTGGTTGCAGAGTGGACCACAACATCAGCGCCATGTTCGATTGGCTTGATCAAGTAGGGAGTGGCCACTGTGTTATCGATGATGAGTGGAACGCCAGCATCGTGCGCAACCTTGGCAACCGCTGCGATATCGAGAAGGTCGTTCTTTGGATTGGCAATGGTCTCGCCAAAAAGGGCCTTGGTATTGGGGCGAATTGCCTTCTTCCATGACTCGGGGTCATCGGGATTATCGACGAAAGTGACTTCAACACCGAACTTAGGCAAGGTGTAGTGGAAGAGGTTGTAGGTACCGCCATAGAGCGATGGCGAGGAGACTATGTGATCACCTGCTTCAGCGACGTTCGCAATGGCATAGAAGGTTGCCGCTGAACCGGAGGCAACAAGGAGCGCTGCGACTCCACCTTCGAGCGCTGCCAAGCGTTGCTCCACCGCATCTTGGGTGGGGTTCATGATTCGGGTGTAGATATTTCCCAACTCTGCTAAACCAAAGAGGTTTGCAGCGTGGGTGGTATCGCGGAATTGATAAGCGGTTGTCTGGTAGATCGGAAGTGCACGAGCGCCTGTTGTGGGATCAGGAACTTGTCCAGCGTGAATCTGTTGGGTATCAAATGACCAATTGGCTGACATAACGAAATATCCCTTCATAACTTGCTATTAGGGGGTATTACCTTTCGGTGAGATACCCGCGCTTGTCGTTACGACTTTCGCAGCGACCTGGTCTTCACCCGGAGCACCCCACCGCGGTGGAGGGTTGCCGTCCAGTTAGCCGGGGCTTGGAACTGGAACTCATGACCTAAGGGAAAAGATAGGCAAAAGAGTGAAAAAAGTAAAATTCGAGGGAATTTTTCCCGGTTATCCCCGTTATCCCAGCAACTCTTCCTCCAGCTTCGGGTGGAGTTGATGGCGCATCGTGGTGAATGCCTCCGGTGGCCACCCTGCGGCAAAGGTCTTCTGCAAAAGATGTGCAAGTGAGTAGTGCGGGTCATCAGAGAGCGCCCGTTCGAGTGCGCGCTTGGCTCCTTCGATATCCCCACCTTCATAGCGAACCAGCGCTAACAAGGTTGCCGTTGGCGCTCGATATCCAATAGGCGCAGAGTCCAAGAGCGAGCGCCATAGCTCCCGGTGTAATTCGAGATTCTCATCGCCATGAGATCCGATTCCAAAGTCGCGCACTTGAATATCGGTCAGTGCAATCAACGCATCGGCAACAAGGCTCTGGTTCTCTAATTCGCGCGTGATAGTGAAATGTGAAATCAATCGGAGTAATGCGATCACGCCACGCTTGGAACGATTACTCGGTTCACAACGCTCAAATTCAGCTCGCGCGTGATTGATCAGCGCAGAGAGATCTGCGCGACCTACTGATGAAGGAGGAAGCGGCGGCATGAGTAACCCCTGATAAACATGATTGGCAGCAAACTCGCTCGACGCGATGTCGGGTAGGGGCTCACCCGCAGGCTCACAACAGCTCTCGTCTTTACAGAGAAAAGAGCGCCAACGCCCTTGGTGGATAATTAAAAAATCCTTTACAGGAGCGATTTTTTCGCAGTGCCCCTGGAGTTGTGCCCAAATATGATCACCAATTTCGTTAGAAAAATCTGGTGGAAGGTAAGCGAGAACCAATAGTTGATCAAGCTTATTGTCGCGAAGAGGTGTGAAGAATGGCTCTGCTCCATCGAGATCGGGAGTGCGAGGCAACTGCGCCTGGACTGCGAGAGCAACTGCTCCTTCAGAGAGTGCGATAAATATCAGGCACTCCTCGGGTGCACCGTTGAGCAGAAAAGGGACGGCAGTGATGAGTTCGGTTGGTGTAGAGATGGTTGTCATAGGCGCAGAGCCTGGTCGCTGGCTCCGACGTGACAATTACTTATCCACCTCACCTTGTGGAGAAATTATTGGGTGAAGAAGACTCTCGCTCGAAATAACTCTCGCTCCATCGCAAAGGTCGAAATGATTCCCTCAGGAATGGGGGTCCAAGGCAAATGTGGCGTGCGAAAGCGACCTTCCCAATGGCAACGCATCTCAATTCGATATCGACCTGCACGTGAGTAGATGTGGGCACCGCGAACTGCGCTCCCACCCCAAAACTCTTGCTGCCCATCCCCCCATATCCATTCGATTCGTGGCGATAAGCGCAATTCGATCGAGGTATCGAGAATCGGCAGCGTTTTCACAAAATCTGAACATCCGTAAGTGCGTATCAGAAGCGGTTCGTTGATCAACGCTCCATACCTGGGCAAGGTCGCAAATCGCCCTTCAGGAAGTACTTCGCGAATCTGATCAGAAAGCGAGGGTTGAGGTGTGCGCTTGACGACTCTTGTGGGTGTGCTGGCGGGAGTTCGAGCGGGTATGGGAATCGGGGTGGCTGCCGGGGCTTTCCGGATGATTCGCACAGGTTCGCGACGAGCTGTGATGACCAACTCCCCGCCTTCACGACGGACTTCCACACATGTCTGCGAACAATCGGCTGCTAGAGCGGCAGGAGCGGTATGAGCAGAGGCTAAATACGTGATTATCAAAAAACCGATAAATTTCAGGTTTTTTCTCATACTTCACTCCACGTATCTCCGCTACGAAGAAATCTTCGGAGTTCACTACCCGTTTGATCAGGCGGTGCTTCACTTGAGATCTTCAAGGTCCAGAGATCCACACTGACGCTCTCTACCTGTATTTCAACAATCTCGCTCTCAGGATTTTTATTTACCAAAAGATAATCAATAAGTGAGGGAGGAATTTCTGGAGGAATCAAGTAACTCTCGCGACTACTCGGGTGTCTCAATCCGCCAGTTGGCCCTTGTGACGCTCCTTGCTCGATCTGCGTACACCCCACCACCATGAGCGCCATCAATCCGAGAGCGAAGCCCTTGATCTCTCGGATACTGAGGATTTTCACAATATTGAGAATGTTCATCCTGGTGAGAGTAGGTGAAAGCGATAACGCCCGAACTCTCACGCTCGAAACTGTGAATATCGTGCCGATGCTGTGGTACCAATGGCTATGGCTGCGCGCGATGGTGATGGATGGGTGGAATGTCGTTGCGGCGGAAAGCATTGGGGAAAATTTGGCGCCGCTGGTTTGCTCCTGATTCGCGATTCACAGGTCTTACTTCAACATCGCGCACCGTGGGTACATAACGGCGATACCTGGGGTATTCCTGGTGGCGCCCGCGACTCCCATGAGAGCTTTATCGAAGCAGCGCTCCGCGAAGCCCACGAGGAGGTAGCGATCACTGGTGATGAGATTGAAATTCTTACAGAGTGCGCCGAAGAGCACGGAATCTGGAGTTACCACACCATCATCGCCCGAGCGAAGAATCTCTGTGATCCCATCGCAGCAAATCAAGAATCAATTGAGGTACGTTGGGTAGAGCGGGATGATGTCAATTCGCTGGCGTTACATCCAGCCTTTGGAAAAAACTGGACCCAACTTCAGAGGGTGATTCAGACTCTGCCGTAGGCAAAATCTGCGACGCCAATTACTCCGGCATCATTTCCTAATCGTGCCCTCGTGAAGTGAGGAATGGTCCGTAAATCAGGAACGACGATGTTCTCCTGCAAGCCACGGAGCGCACCGCGCTCCCAGAGTTCAAAGGTGGATCCAAAGCCACCGCCAATAACAATCACTTCAAGATCTAGAACATTTGCCAATCTCCCAGAGATCGCACCGATCGCCCACCCCATCTGGTCAAAGAGCGCACTTGCTTCTGGCTGCCCTGCACGCGCAGCATCGGCCAACTCTTGAGTGCCGGCAAAGCCACTTTCCTTGGCGCGAGCCTCCATCGCTCGACCGCTAGCAACCGCCTCGACACATCCAGTGAGGCCACAGGGGCATCTCTCACTCGCTCCCGGAACATTGAGGTGGCCCAATTCAGCTCCCAATCCATGGGCGCCCAAGATGAGTGAGCGATTGAGGATTAGTGCGCCACCAATTCCGGTTCCCACTGCTAGGAGCGCCATATGGCTAAAACTTTTTCCCGCGCCATGGCGAAACTCTCCCCATCCAGCAGCGCTTGCATCATTGGTTAACGAGATCTCTCGATTGATTTGAGGGGCAAGGAGATCACGCAAGGGAAAATTTTCGAACCCGAGATTGCCCGCGAAAGTAATCACACCACGCTCTGAGTCGATGAGCCCAGCGCACGCAATTCCAACGCTCTCGCTCTCTTGCTGCGGATCTAAACTCTTGATTGCCTTGGCCAAATCCTCAATCACCTGCTCGCGTCGAAATGGTTCCTCGATTTTTTTGACGATTTGCCCATTGCGGACCATGGCTGCAGAGATCTTCGTGCCGCCAATATCTACTCCCAGTGCAATTGCCATCGTTACTGGACTCAGACCGTTTGGGTAACTTTGTTCAAGCCTCGAGGTTCATCGGGATTAAAGCCCCGAGCGATAGCGATGCGCTCGGCAATCTTCTGTCCGGGGATTACTTGGAGGATTGGTAGCAACTCATCAGGAAGTTCTGGTAATGGAATCTGGTGTGTGGGGATACCTGGAGCGCTTACGCCACCGATGTTGATGATGGGCGCGCCCGCTTGATGTGCTGCACGTTGCAAATCGTGAAGCCCAGTCAGGAGCGGTGAGGTGCTCGAAAGTCCAAGTGAAATAAGAGGAAATCCTTGGGAAAAAACTGCAACCGGTCCATGTCGAAGATCGGCAAACGAAAGACCTGACGCGTTAATGAGCGCACACTCCTTCAACTTCAGAGCAATCTCTCGCGCTACCGATTGTCCAAAACCTCTTCCCGAAACCACCAAGGTATGAGCGCTGCCGATTGCTCGCTCGATTTCACCAAGATGTAGTGGCGCTGCAAGCACTTCGCGCGCCAGATCCGGCAATCTGCTCAGCTCATCATCAAGGGAGCCTGCACTCAACGATGAGGCAACCCATGCCATGGCGGCCATGGCGCTTGAGAAAGTCTTTGTTGCTGGAACTGCGCGTTCAACCCCGGCATAGGTGAGCAGAGTGAGATCTGCTCCTTCTGTGATTGGACTATTTGCCAGATTGGTAAGAGCCAGAGTCTTCGCACCTAAACGCTTAGCCCATGCTAAGGATTCCACGATCTCTGTAGTGGATCCCGATTGGCTGATGCCAATCACAACATGATGGGAGAGATCAACTTTGGCATCGAATGCTGTGGCAAGTGATGGACTGCCACTTGCTGCCAATACTCCGGCTTTAGTCGAGAGCAGGTACTGTCCATAATCGGCAACGTGATCGCTTGTACCGCGGGCCATGAAGAGAACGCTCTGAGCGCCACTGAAAAGTTGTTCCACCTCGAGCCGGGAGTTACGAAGGTTGGCAAGCGTCGCCGAGATCGCATCTGCCTGTTCATTGATCTCTGAACTCATGATGCTCATCAAGCCACCTCCACTCCCCCTACCCAGGTACGAATACTCCCACCTTCGGTGAAGAGCGTCAGGTCTGCCCGAGCGCCAACTGCTATCTCCCCGAGATCGCCTCGCCCTAGTAGGCGCGCCGGCACGCGAGTAGCGCTGAGCAGCGCTTGGGCAAGCGGAACTCCTGACGATATTGCATGGGCAATCACGTGGTCGAGAGTCAATCGTGAGCCAGCGAGAGTGCCATCGGTTCGATATCCACCGCCATCTGCTCTGGCAGTAACTACTTCATCTCCCAATCGGTTGCTCAACGAATCGGTCACTAACGTAATCCGTTCGCTCATATTCTCAAATGCCCAACGAATCTGTTCTTCGTGATTATGAACTCCATCTGCGATAAATCCAATCGTCAACTGATCCAATTCGAGCGCTGCTCGAATGATTCCCTGGTTGACATCTTTATTCATTCCATTGAAAAGATGAGTGACCATGTTCAATCCGACGGCAACTGCATCGACTATCTGCTGAAAATCTGCCCCTGAGTGGCCGACACTTGCGATAGCTCCTGATTCGCGAATCGATGCAATCGCTTCGAGTGCGCCAGTTCGCTCTGGAGCAAGGGTGACAATGGCAATTCGAGCAGTTTCAAGAAGAGGCAGAAGATTTTCACGGGTGGGATCAACGAAGAAGCGCGCATTATGTGCACGCGCAAAATCCTCTGAGAGAAAAGGGCCTTCGATGTGATAACCAAGGTGACGCGCTCTTACTAAACCTGTAAAAGAACTTTCACCGCAATCACTTGCTTTGATCGCTGCAACTAATTCACCTATTGGCGCCGAGATCATTGATGGGGTGCAGGAAGTCACTCCATGGCGAGCGAGGAGGGCGAGTGCACGCTCCATCTCTGACTTATCTGCATCAAAGAAGTTGATTTCGCCAATGCCATTAAGTTGGCAATCGATAAATCCTGGCGAGAGAGTTCCCGAAGTTAGAATGAGATCATCAGAGAGTTTTTCCGGTTCGAGACCGACATCGACTGATGAGATGAAGCCGTCGGTTACCTCGATCGAGGCCGAGGTAATCACGCCATCAATCAGCGCGCTCTCGGCCCCTATCGAAAAAGGTTGAGCCATCTAGCTAGGTGTTACTCGTTAGCTGCATCCCGAAGTGGAGCCACAGCCTTCGCAGACGTAGCAGGCGCCTGCTGCACGCATCTTCACTCCGCAGGTCATACACATTGGAGCATCTGCGCTTCGACCCATCATCGCCTCGAGCAATTCAGTGGAGGAACCGATCTGCATCGGTGCTGCTGGCGGTGGAGTAATCGCAATATCTTGCGCCTTTGGTGCCTGCGCTACTGGAGCCACTCGTGGCGTGTCGATTGCTACCTCATCCATCGCTGGCGCGGTTTCCGGTGCGCTGTAATTTCCCGCATCTAATGCACGTGCGCGCTCTGCTGCAGAGAAGATTCCCAACGCTGCTCGCTCATCAGCAGGGAGGTAATCAAGAGCAAGGCGACGGAAGATGTAATCCATCATCGATTGCGCCATGCGGATATCTGCATCATCTGTCATACCTGCTGGCTCAAATCGGAGGTTGGTGAACTTCTGTACGTAAGTCTCAAGTGGTACGCCGTACTGCAAACCGATCGAGACTGCGATTGAGAAGGCATCCATCACGCCGGCAAGAGTGGAACCTTGCTTGCCAAGCTTTAAGAAGACCTCACCAAGAGCACCATCTTCGTACGCGCCCGCAGTCATATATCCCTCTGCGCCACCAACATTGAACGAGGTGGTTCGTGATGGACGTGACTTAGGAAGACGCTTACGTGTTGCGCGAGCAGGAGCTGTGCTCTCGACAACTGGCTCCTCTTTCTTCTTTGCCTTGCCATCAGAGAGAGGTTGTCCGACCTTGCAATTGTCGCGATAGACGGCGAGGGCTTTGAGGCCCAGCCTCCATCCTTCGTAGTAGACCTCTTCAACCTCTTCGACAGTAGCGTCCTCGGGAAGATTGACGGTCTTGGAGATTGCACCAGAGAGGAATGACTGACAAGCAGCCATCATCCGCACGTGGCCCATGGGCGCAATCGAACGCGCACCGAGCGCGCAATCGAAGACGTCATAGTGCTCCTGCTTAAGCCCTGGGGCATCGATGACATGTCCATTTGCTTGGATGTACTCGACAATCGCTTCTACGGTCTCTTCGGTGTAACCAAGTTTGCGAAGCGCAGCAGGAACGGTCTGGTTGACGATTTGCATCGATCCGCCACCGACAAGTTTCTTGAATTTCACGAGCGAGAAATCTGGCTCGATTCCGGTGGTATCACAATCCATCATCAAACCAATTGTTCCGGTTGGTGCCAGAACGGAAGCCTGGGCATTGCGCCAGCCATTCTTCTCACCAATCTTCAAACCTTCATCCCATTGCTTATTTGCCTCGGTCCAGACATCGCGATCAAGGGTTGTCACCGAGCGCGCAGCGACAGATGCGGCGGCATGCTTACGCATTACGCGGGTATGTGCTGCCGCGTTACGTGCGTACCCCTCGTAAGCACCGACGATTCCGGCAATCTCTGCGGAGCGACGGTAGGAGGTTCCGGTCATCAATGAGGTGATTGCACCAGCGAGCGCGCGTCCACCCTCACTGTCGTATGGCAGACCTGATGCCATCAGGAGCGCTCCGATATTGGCAAATCCAATACCGAGTTGGCGATATTTACGAGTGGTGTCCCCGATTGCCTCAGTTGGGAAATCTGCAAAGCAGATGGAGATGTCCATTGCGGTGATGATCATCTCTGTTGCCTTCACGAAGGTCTTGGCATCAAATGATCCATCGGCCTTGAGGAACTTCATCAAGTTGAGCGATGCAAGATTGCATGAGGAGTTATCAAGTGACATGTATTCGGAGCAGGGGTTCGAGGCGTTTATTCGACCTGTCTCTGGATTGGTATGCCAATCATTGATGGTGTCGTCGTATTGAATTCCTGGATCGGCGCAAGCCCATGCTGCCTCTGCCATCTTGCGGAAGAGTGAGCGGGCGTTGACATGCTCGATGATTTCTCCCGTTGAACGAGCGCGAAGTCCGAATTCTTTTCCTTCTTCGTAAGCGCGCATATATTCATCGCTTACGCGAACGGAGTTATTGGCATTCTGATATTGAACAGAGATGATGTCTTTACCACCAAGGTCCATATCAAAACCTGCATCGCGAAGGACGCGAATCTTCTCTTCTTCGCCAACCTTGGTCTCGATGAACTCT
>SXGQ01086269.1_pt1 | contig 10599 bp, 9 predicted proteins | sample 3178371 | NCBI WGS metagenome assembly SXGQ01 (sample SAMN11356859, study PRJNA531348) | freshwater metagenome | isolation source: freshwater sample F1-20 | place: China: Fuxian Lake, Yuxi | collected 2017-12-25 | reverse complement strand
GCATGTCCCGCTCATGGATGCACCGATTGCCGATCGGCCTCGTGACCGCCACGGGGTCTGCCCTGATGCCCATGGCCGCACAGGCGCAGGCCGACGCGCCCATCGTCGGTCGCTGGGATCTCACCGTGCAGGGTACCGCTCGCGCGTATGCGAGCTGGCTGGAGGTGACGCTTTCAGGGCGCAAGACGCTGGTGGGCCGTTTCGTCGCTGGTAGCGGCGGCGCGCGCCCCATCAGCAAGGTCACCTACGACAACGGCACCGTGCGCTTCTCACTGCCGCCGCAGTGGGAAACGGAACCCGACGATGTGCAGGTCACGGCGACACTCGCCGGCGAAACGCTCACCGGCACCATCGTGCAGCCCAACGGCAAGAAGCAGAACTTCACGGGCGTGCGCGCGCCCACGCTGCGACGTACGTCAGCACCGGTGTGGGGGAAGGAGGTGGTGCTCTTCGGTGGTACCGACATGAACGCGTGGGAAGCGCTGCCCGGAGGCGAAAGCCAGTGGATGGTGATCAGTGGTCTGCTCACCAACACCAGGTCGGGCGCCAATCTCGCCACGAAACAGACGTTCACCGACTTCAAGCTCCATCTCGAGTTCCGCGTGCCGAAGGGCGGCAACAGCGGTATCTACCTGCGCGGCCGTCATGAAGTACAGGTGGAAGACAGCCCGCTCGACGAACCGAGCGCTACGCATGTGGGCGGCGTGTACGGGTTTCTCGTGCCCAGTGAACAGGCGCACAAGGGGGCCGGCGTGTGGCAAACGTTCGACATCATGCTCGTCGGGCGTCGCGTGACGGTGGTGCTCAACGGCAAGACGATCATCGCCGATCAGACGATCCCCGGCATCAACGGCGGCGCGCTCGACAGCAACGAGGGCGAACCGGGGCCGTTGTACCTGCAGGGCGATCACACCGCCGTGGAGTATCGCAACATTCGCATCACCCCGGTGGTGGGCTCGCCGCAGTGACGGCATGCTGACGGAGTGCGGACTGTGACACTCGACGCGTTGCTCAAGACCGCGCACGTGTTCGGCGCGATTCTGTTCGTTGGCAACGTGATCGTCTCGGGCATCTGGAGCGCCATCTTCTGGCGCGCCCGGCATTCACACGACTTTCATCGCGCCGCCCGGGCCATCGTGCTCACCGACTGGTGGTTCACCGTGGGAGGCGGCGCACTGCTGACCACGAGTGGCATCACGCTCGCGCTGCGGCGCGGCCTGCCGCTGTGGGGCACTCCGTGGATCCGCCTCGGGCTCCTGGCGCTTGCCCTGTCCACGCTCCTGTGGCTGGTGGTGCTGGTGCCCGCGCAGCGCACGATGGTGCGCCATCGCGGCGACGCGAACGCGGCCCTCTTCGTGCGGGCCTACAGCCGCTGGAACGTGTGGGGGTGGGTGGCCACCGTTCCGCTCGTGTACGCCGTGTGGTGCATGGTGGCGAAGCCCATGTAGCGGAGGGGCTCAGCCGCGCTTGCCGGGCCCGCGCGGCACCCGCGGCGGTCCGTTGGGCGCCACGGCGGCCTGACGCGCCGCCTTCCGGCCGAACAGCACGCCGTGCACGCGGCGCGTGAAGAACACGAACAGCAGCAGCACCGCCACGAGGGTGACGAGCGGCAGGAAGATCGCGAGCACGCTCGTCACCACCGCACTCACGAGTTCGAGCGTACTCACCACCGGATTCCCGACGCCGCCGGTAAGGGTGGTGCTCTTGAAGCGCGTGAACACGGTGGCGCCCTGCGTCACCCCCGCCGCGCCGCCGGCGAGCAGCACCGCCCCCCACCTGAGGACCGGTGGCAAGTCCACGACCACGCTCGCCGCGGCGAGCATGCCGGCCAGCATCGCCGCCGGCGTGGCGACGAAGTCGAGCAGCTGATCGAGCCACGGCACCGAGTAGGCGCCCACCTCCAGCAGGGTAGCCGTCCCCAGTGCGGCGAGCGCCGGCGTGCTGGCCAGCCAGGCGACCGCCGGCGACACCGTGAGCATGCCGGTCTTCGCCGCGAGGCCGGCGGCAAGCAGCGGGACGAACACGCGGAACCCCGCGGCCGCGGCCAGGCCGAGGCCCACCGCGATCCCCAGCAGCGCGTCGAGCGGTACCGGCAAGGAATCCATGGGATGAGAGATAGCGCCTAACCGTTCCGCTGGCGAATGCCAGGCGCTACCCTGTGGAGATGTCTCGTCTGCTCACGTGGCTTTTCTTTGCCACGCTCTCACTCATCCTGCTGCTGCAGCTGCGCGGCCTCGACGCGCCTCTCTCGGCGGTCACGCCGGGTGGCATTGTGGCGTACGAGCTCGCCTTCACCGCCGACCGGGCCCAGGCGATGCTCGACCTGTGGCGCATCGCCGGCGTCACCGAGAACGCGCGGGTGAGTCTCGGTGTCGACGTGGGCTTTCTGCTGGTGTACCCGTGGTTCTTCTGGTGGAGCGTGCGGTTGCTGCGCACCCCGCGCATCGTCGCCACCCGCAGCACCATCGATCGCGCCGGAGCGGCGCTGGGCGCGGCAGTATTGGCGTGCACGCCGGTCGACGCCTTCGAGAACTGGTGCCTCTGGCGCATGATCGAAGACGGGGCGAGTGGCACGTTGGCGCTGCTCGCCGGCGTCGCGGCCACCACCAAGTTTCTGCTGGTACTCACCACGGCGGTGTGGTGCCTCATCACCCTGTCACAACGGGTCCTGAACGCATCACGCACACCGTCGCAAGGCTGACGGCCCCCTCCGTCCATCGCCGCAGCCGACAAGGAGACAGGGCGCAGATCGCAGGACCCGGGGTGCTGGTGAACGGCGCGCGAGGGAACGCCCCCCCCCGCCCGGTCGTTCCCCCCGCGTGCCCGCTCTGACTCTCGCTTTCGTGGCGCCGTGGGAATGCTCACGCGCCGTCGCCAACCTTCCGCGCGAACCACGGGAAGACGTGGTGATCGTGCTGCTCGAATCCGTTGCCAAGGGATCATCGCTGCCCTGGCACCGGCAGAAACTCGTGCTGCTGCTGTCGGCCATGCGACACTTCGCGACCTCGCTGGAGGCGGCGGGCCACCGGGTGATCATGCGCAATGCACCGTCGTACGCCGAGGGACTCGCGTCGCTCGCGCGCGAGCTGGGCGCCACGCGCGTCGTCGCGACGGAAGGGCGCGAGCAGGACATGGTGGATGAGCTCGAACACGCCCGCGCGCTGCTGGGCGAGGCGGACGTGTCACTGGTGCTGCGCGAGGATCGCGGTTTTCTCGCCACGCGCGAGGAATTCGCCACGTGGGCGCGTGGCCGCAAGGAATACCGCATGGAGTGGTTCTATCGTGAGATGCGCCGCAAGCACGGCATTCTCATGGAAGCCGACGGCACGCCGAGTGGCGGCGAGTGGAACTTCGACGCCGACAACCGCAAGCCGTGGCCGAAGCAGCGGGCAATTCCGGCGGTGTGGCGCGTGGAGCCCGACGCCGTCACGCGTGAACAGATGGCGCGCGTATCACGCTGGAAGGGACGCTGGGGTTCGGTGGATCGCTTCGCGTTGCCGGTCACGCGCGCCGACGCCAAGGCGTGGCTCGAGCGGTTCGTGGTGGAACGGCTCCCCGAATTCGGCCCGTACGAGGACGCGCTCGTGCACGGGGCGCCCGATCTGCTGCACTCCACCTTGTCGAGCCTCCTCAACGTGGGGCTGCTGCATCCACTCGAAGTGGTGAAGCGCGCCGAACGCGCCTACCGCGAAGGACTGGTACCCATCGCCAGCGCCGAAGGCTTCATCCGGCAGATCCTCGGCTGGCGCGAATACATCCGGGGCATGTACTGGCAGCTCATGCCGGGGCTGCGCACGGCGAACGCCCTCGAGGCGCCGCTCGGCCTACCGCTGTGGTTCTGGGCCCCCGACGGCGAAGCGTACGAGGGCACGCGGCACGGTGCATGCGAGATGCGCTGTCTCTCCGACACCATTCGGCAGGTGCGCGACTACGGCCGTACCCATCACATCGGCCGGCTCATGATCCAGTGCAATTTCGCGACGATGCTGGGCGTGCAGCCCGCGGCGCTGTCGCGCTGGTACTGGGCCGGGTTCACCGACGCGTACGAGTGGGTGGAGCTGCCCAATGTGGCCGGCATGGGCACATGGGGCGACGGCGGCGCGCTGGCGAGCAAGCCGTACGTGGCGAGCGGTGCGTACGTGAACCGCATGAGCAATTATTGCGGGTCGTGCCGGTACGACGTGAAGCAGCGCACGGGGGAGGATGCATGTCCCATGAACTTCCTCTACTGGGATTTCATGGCGCGGCATCGTGAGCGCTTTGCCAAGCACCCGCGCATGCGCATGATGACCAAGCATCTCGACGGGATGGCCGACACGGAGCTGGTGCAGATCCGCCGCCAGGCGCAGGAGTTCCGCGAATCGCTGGCGTACGAGGGCTGAGTCACGGTCGTGGTGTGCGACACGCCCCGGTCACCCCGCGCACCCGGCTCGCGGCTTGCTTCGGGGGTGGCCGTGCGCGCTCCGTCGCTGCGCTCCTCCGTGCGCCGGCGTCACCCCCGCAGAGATCCGCTCGCCGGGCGGCGGGGCGCCCCGCCGCCCGGGGGGCGAACCGCCACCCTGAGCTGGCCCCCCACCGAGTGTGCAATTTCAATCTGCAGAAGTGTGCAATTTCAATCGGCGTTGGCACCTGTCCCATGCGAGCGCACTGAACCATGCGATCTCACATCTGGTGCTGTGCCTGCACGGAGTGATGCAGCCCCGGCGGCCCTGCGTCCACGCAAGCGAGTCCGTGAGGGGCTGACGCCGGCGCGCGCAGGAGCGGAGCGACGCAGTGCGCACGGCCAGCCCCGAACAGACTCGTGGCGGGGATGCGGGCGCCAGCCGGGGCGTGACGCACACCTCGAAATCAGCCGCGGGCACCTGCACCAAAGCTAGATTCCGCAGCATGTCGGACCCCACCCCCCGCCTGCACGCCAGGCCGCCGCAAACCACGCCCGCGCACCGCAAGCAGCTGCATGCGCTCGTGCGCGAAGGCGTGGAGAACCGGCCCGGCGTGTATCGCATGCTCGGCCCCACCGGCACCGTCATCTACGTCGGTCAGTCGCGCGTCCTGCGCACGCGCCTGCTGTCGTACTTCCGCGCGAAAGGGCGGCGCAACAAGGCCGCGCGCATCCTGCGGCACGCGTTCCACATCGAGTGGGAGTACACCAACACCGAGTTCGGGGCGCTGCTGCGCGAACTGCGCCTCATCAAGCAGTATCGTCCGCATTTCAACACCATGATGGTGATGGACGAGTGGCCGCGCGCGTACGTGGCGCTCACCGGGGGCGCCGTGCCCGGACTGCGGGTGGTGGCGCGCTCCGACGACCCGGCAGCCGTTGCCCTCTTCGGGCCCTTCCGGCGCGTGGCGCGCGTGCGCGAGGCCGTACGCGCGCTCGCCGAAGCCACCGGGCTGCGCGACTGCACGCTCGAGGATGCCGTGCGCGGAACCGGGGCCGCCCGCGGCAGTGCGTTGTGGTTTGCCACCGACCCGAGCACGCGCCCCCGCGGCGCCGCACGGGTGCGCGCTCCCGGCTGCCTGCGCCACGACGTGGGCACCTGCGCCGGACCGTGCATCGGCGCCGGACAGCCGCAGCACTACCGCGACGCCGCGAATGACGTGCGCACCTTTCTCGAGGGACGCGGCGACGTGCCCGTGCGACTCCTCGAAATTGCCATGCAGCAGGCCGCGGCGGAACTCGCCTTCGAAAGGGCCGGCGTGCTCCGCGACCGGCTCGAATTGGTGCGCTGGCTCCACAAACGCGTACAGCACTTCCACGCCAACGTCGACCGGCTCACCTTCCGTTACCACGCCATCGGACACGCCGACGCCGAATGGGTGTATCTCATCCGTCGCGGCACGGTGCGTGCCGCGGTCCGCGCGCCGCGCAGCGCGGAGGAACGCACCGCGTTCGAGGCCCTCGTCACGCGTGTGTACGACGGCGCCGATCCCCCCGGGGCCGACGAACCCACGCACGACCTAGACGAGTTCTATCTCGTGGCGAGCTGGTTCCGTCGCCGTCCCGAAGAGAAGAAGCGCGCGCGCGCCGCCTCGTCCCCCCATTCCCGGTAGCCCGGCTCCACGTCATGCGCGTTCTCGTCGTCGAAGATGATCCGCGGCTCGCCGCCCTCATCGCCCGTGGGCTGCGTGAGGAAGCGTACGCGGTCGACACCTGTGCCGACGGCCCGGGGGCCATCACGCAGGCGGTCGTGAACAGCTACGACGCCATCGTGCTCGACGTGATGCTGCCGGGGGTGGACGGGCTGACCGTCGTGGAGACCCTGCGCGCGCGGCAGGTGCACACCCCCGTACTCATGCTCACCGCGCGGGATGCGGTGGCCGATCGGATCGCCGGACTCGACGCGGGCGCCGACGATTACCTCGTGAAGCCCTTCGATTTCGGGGAGCTGCTCGCGCGACTGCGCGCGCTCCTCCGCCGTCCCGAGGCCGTGCAGCCGATGCGCGTGGAAATCGCGGACCTATTGATCGATCTGCAGTCGCACACGGTCACGCGCGGCGCGCTCCCCATCACGCTCACCGGCAAGGAGTTCGCCCTGCTGGAGCTGCTCGCGCGCCACGCGCGCCGCGTAGTCTCGCGCGCCGACATCGTGGCGCACGTGTGGGACGACAATCACGATCCGTTCACCAACGCCGTCGAGGTGTACATCAACCGGTTGCGCGGCAAGATCGATCGCGATCCGTTCGTCCCGCTGCTTCACACGCGTCGGGGCGTGGGCTACATCCTCACCGACACCCCGCCGCCCTGACGGTGCCTCTCGTGCGCATCTCGATCCTGCTCCGCCTGACGCTCTGGAACGCGAGCGTGCTGGCGATCCTGCTCGTGGCCTTCGCCTGGACCGGCTTCTTCACGCTGGAGCGCGTGGTGCAGCAGCGCGCGGCCACCGTCGTGCGCGAGTCCGCACGCGCCGTGGCCGGCGCCATCCTCGCCGAGCGGCGCGCCGCCGCCGCCCGTGGTGAAGTGGAGACGGTGCGTGGCGAGCACGAACAGGCCGTCCTGCGCGAACTGCGCGTGGGGGATCTCGACATCTTCATCACCGACGAGGCCGAGCAGCTCATGGCCGCGCGCCAGCCGGAGGGGGGGGAGCTGATCGAGCGGAAGGCCGGCGTTGCAGCGAGCGATCGCGTGGCGCGGGGGGAAGCGGAACGATCGCCCGTCGTGCTCCCCCCGGCGGTGCGCGCCCTCATGACCGACGTGCGCGCACAGCGCGACGCCGGTGCGCTGTCCGACTCGTCGGTGGTGGTCCGGCCGGTCGCGCTCGAGGGCGGGCCGGCGCGTGCGGCGCTGCTGCGGGTGGAACCGGAGGCCGGGGACGAGGGAGAGCCGGCACTGCTCATCACGGCGCTCCGCCCCGAGCAGGACGACGTGCAGCTCCTGCGGCAGGTCCGCACCACGATCTTCCTCGCCATTCCGCTCGCGCTGCTCCTCTCCATCGTGGCCGGCTTCTTGCTCGCGCGCCGCAGCCTCGCGCCGCTCGACGCCATCGTCACGCGCACCGCGTCGATCAGTGCGGCCAATCTCGACGACCGCCTGCCGGTGGTGAATCCACACGACGAACTCGGACGGCTCGCGCAGATCATCAACGCGCTCCTCGGCCGCGTCGGCGATGCGTTCCGCACCCAGCGCCAGTTCGTCGCCGATGCCTCACACGAGTTGCGCACCCCCATCGCCATCATCCGCGGCGAAGCCGACGTCACACTGCGCCGGGCCGAACGATCGCCCGAGGAGTATCGCGAGGCGCTCGCCGTCATTCACGGCGAGTCGGTACGCCTCTCGCGCATCGTCGATGATCTCTTCCTGCTCACCCGCGTCGACGCGGGGATGCACGCGCGCGACGACGCGCTGCGGCGCGACGACGTGGACGTGTCGGAGCTGGTCCTCGATGCCGCCCGCAGCGTGCGATCGCTGGCCGACGCGCAGGGTGTTTCCCTGCACGTGACCACGGACGACGCCAACACGCCGCCCCGCGTGCGCGGCGACGCGCTGCTCCTGCGGCGCCTCCTGCTCAACCTCCTCGACAACGCGCTCAAGCACGCGCCCGCCGGAAGCCGGCTCGACATTCGGCAACGACGTCAGCACGGATGGGTCCACCTCGAAGTCGCCGATGAGGGCCCCGGCATTCCGCCGGCCCAGCGCGACCGGGTGTTCGAGCGATTCGTACACGGCGTGCAGGAGCAGCGGGGGAAGCCCGGCGCCGGACTCGGCCTCGCGATCGCGCAGGCCATCACGCAGGCCCACGGCGGGCGAATCACGTTGCTCGATCACGCCCCCGGCGCCACGTTTGACGTCGCCTTGCCGCTCATCCCCTCCGCTGGAGACCACTCATGAAGCCGTCATCGCGCATCCATCCCGCGGCGCTCGTCCTCGCCCTCACCGTCCTCGGCGTATCCGGCATGCCCGCGCTCGGCACTCCCGCGCTCGGCGCGCAGACGCGCACCGGCAGCGACACGGTGCAACTCACTGAGTGGGAGGTACCCTGGGGAGCGGCCGGTCGACCGCGCGATCCGAGCGTCGACCCGCAGGGGCGCGTGTGGTTCGTCGGACAGGAGGGGAACTACGTCGCCCGCTTCGATCCGAGAACGAAGAAGTTCGAGCGCTTCGAGATTGATGCGGGGACGCACCCGCACACGGTCAACGTCGACACCCAGGGTGATGCGTGGTACGCGGGGAACCGCAACGGCATGATCGGTCGCATCGACGGCAAGAGCGGGAAGATCACGCGCTATCCCATGCCCGATCCCTCCGCGAAGGATCCGCACACCATCACCTTCACCACCGCGGGCGATCTCTGGTTCACGCTGCAGAACAGCAACATGGTCGGCTTTCTCAACCGCAAGACGGGTGAAGTGAAGCTTGCCGCCATTCCCACGCCGCGTTCACGCCCCTACGGCATCGTGATGGATCGAATGGGGCGCCCGTGGTTCAACCTGTTCGGCACCAACAAGGTCGGGACGATCGATCCGCAAAGCATGCGCGTGCGCGAGTATGCGCTCCCCGACGAGCGCGCGCGCGGCCGGCGCATCGCGCTCACGAGCGATGGCGCCGTGTGGTACGGCGACTATTCGCGCGGCATGGTGGGGCGCCTCGATCCCGTGAGTGGGGCGGTGAAGGAGTGGGCGCTCCCGGGTGGCGGCACGAGCATGCCCTACGCCATGACCGTCGACGACGGGGACCGCCTGTGGCTCGTGGAGACCGGGCGCCAGCCCAACCGCCTCGTCGGCTTCGATCCGCGCAGCAGCACCTTCATCGCCCAGGTCGATCTTGGCCCGACGCAGCCGAACACCGTGCGGCACATGGTGTTCGACAAGACCACCCGCAGCATCTGGTTCGGCAGTGACCGCGGTACCATCGGCCGCGCCGTGGTCCCGGCGCCGGGATGCAAGCCGATCGGGTAACCCCGGCAATCACACGGCTCGACCGACGACGCAGTCGCGACCGACGGCACGCGCCACCGCCTGCACCTGCTGCATCATGGCCGCAAACGCCTGCGGCTCGAGGCTCTGCTCACCGTCGCTCTTGGCGCAGGTGGGATTGGGGTGCACTTCGACGATGAGCCCGTCGGCGCCGGCGGCCACGGCGGCCAGCGCGAGGGGAGTGACCAAGTGTGCACGACCGCCCGCGTGCGAAGGATCGACGATCACCGGCAGGTGGGTTTCCCGCTTGAGCACCGGGATCGCCGCCACGTCCATCGTGTTGCGCGTGGCGGTTTCGTACGTGCGGATGCCGCGTTCACAGAGCATCACGTCACCATTCCCCTGTGCCATGATGTACTCGGCCGCCATGAGCAGTTCGGTGATGGTGCCCGCGAGGCCGCGCTTGAGCAGCACGGGCCGGGGCACGCGACCCACCTCACTCAGGAGTGAGAAGTTCTGCATGTTGCGCGCGCCGATCTGCAGCACGTCGGCGTAGCGCGCCACGAGCTCCACCTGCCGCGGGTCCATTACCTCCGTCACGATCGGTAGGCCGGTCTCGGCGCGCACGTCGGCCAGGATGCGCAGCCCCTCCTCACCCATCCCTTGGAAGGCGTACGGGCTCGAACGCGGCTTGAAGGCGCCACCACGCAGCAGACGCGCGCCCGCCTGCTGCACGGCGTGGGCCGTGTCGAACATCATGGCGCGCCCCTCCACGCTGCATGGGCCCGCCATCACCACAACGTCGCGCTCGCCGATGACCGTGTCGGCCGGATCGCCCAATCGGATGACGGTGGGACCCACCGAAAACTCGCGCGACGCGAGCTTGTAGGGCTTGAGCACCGGCATCACCCGCTCCACCCCCTCGAGCTGTGTGAGGCCGTGCTCGCTGAGAGTCCCCTCCTCGCTGATGCACCCCACGATGGTGCGCTGCTCACCGCGTGAGACGTGCGCACGAAGACCGGCCGCTTCCACGTGTGCGGTGATGCGGTGGAGGGCGCCGGAGGTGATGCCGGCTGCGGTGACGATGATCATGCGGTCCTCGGGAGGTGATGGCCGTGGTGCCACCGAGGACCCGCGCCGCACGCACGCCGGAAACGACCGAGGCCCGTGCGGTTGCACGGGCCTCGGTCGGTCGGGTGCGTCAGGAACTAGCTGCGCGAGCCAATCATGCCGGGGCCCATGCGG
>SXGQ01050280.1_pt1 | contig 10599 bp, 6 predicted proteins | sample 3178371 | NCBI WGS metagenome assembly SXGQ01 (sample SAMN11356859, study PRJNA531348) | freshwater metagenome | isolation source: freshwater sample F1-20 | place: China: Fuxian Lake, Yuxi | collected 2017-12-25 | reverse complement strand
CGTTTGGATTTGCAAGCGCATCGACGGCGCTGTCGCCGCCGTCACCGCCCGAGCTATAGGCATCGAAGCTGAAGGTGTCGCCGAGCGACATGTCAAGGCTGGCGATCGAGACGCCGTAGGTGATGGTGCTCTGCGCACCGGACGACAGCGAGAAGACGCCGAAGTCGCTGGAGCCCGTGCTGCCCACGAAGCCCCAGCCAGAGAGCCAGTTTTTTCTCCAGTTCTGAGCGCCGCCGCCGCCATCAACCCAGCTGCCGATCCAGCTGCTCATGCCGGCGCTCATGGTGATCGGACGACCCCAGGGGTTGCTGTGGATGGTGCCATAGCCCACGTTGTTGGCTATACCGATCATGAACTTGCCCCAGTCGGTGCTGCCGATGTTGCCGTTCACGGTCAACTTAAACTGAATGTCAGTCGCGGTGTGCGAAACTTCCATGGATACAAGGTCAAGCGTTCCGCCGCCTGTTGTAATGCCGGGATCAATGTCGCCAATGGCGTCATTATAAATCACGCCAGGGTTGGCGTTGACTTGTAAAATAAATGAAATGGATGCAACACAAGATGCTGTGCGTAAATACATTTTTCAAACTCCTAAAGAAAAGGGATTCAGAATGAATTAAAATAGAAGTACTATTAGGATGCCCCAAAACCGAACGCGTGCAAATTTTAATTTTAAAATTTGCAGATATTTTTAGTCATAGTCAAGGCGAGCTACATTTACTGTTATAAGACTTTATTTGTAAAATAGGGCATTTTTAGCTCTAATCGGCTACTTAACTTATACAACAATGCTGACGCATCATGCCAGATTACCAAAGCGTTTTAATGCCAACGGCCACCAATGCAAATGCCAGTGACACTTGCACCCACCGCGATGAAAATTGGCGGGTCAAAAGACTTCCAACAATCGTTGCGGGAATGGATCCACATAGCATTCTTGAATCCAAGGTGGCGCATGCGGCAGTCGACGAGAATCAATTTAATTCTTTGTTTTGACAAACGAACTCTGTACCCGGCTTAAAAACAAAACTGGCGGCTCTTGCGAGCCGCCAGTGGGTTGGAACAAACGCGTCAACCGACCTTATGGGCAGGAGCCAAAATCAAGTAAGCACAAACTGAGATCGCTGCTGGCGACTTCGCCATCCCCATCCAAGTCAGTTGGACAATCAATACACCCGCCGAAATCAAGCAGAATTAAACTTAGATCACCACTGGCAACCTCGCCGTCGACATCGATATCCGAAGGACATGGCGTTGCTGTTACAATCGCGCTGATTTCCAAGTCATCAATGTTCCAGCCGGTGTACTGCACACTGCTATCGGTCGTGCCCATGACCCAGCGGAAGTACACCGTTGGTTGGTTGTCCGCGATTGCAGAAATGGCATACGAAACCTTGCTCCACGAAGATGAAGTCACGGTGGCAGAATTCTGATACAGCGTGGTCCAGTTGGTTCCATCAGTGCTGATCTTGAAGTACGCACGGTCGTAGCTTGAACTTTCAACATTCAACCAACGCTGGAAACTAACCTTGACGCCCGTGAGGCCCGTGCAATCAAACGCTGAAGTTGTAAGGTTGCGTTCAACCAAGTTGTTTTCATACACGCCAGTTCCAACATTGTTGTAACCGTAGACTTTGGTACCAGTGAAACCAGCCTTAGGATCGATGCCACCAGAAGTGACGGCGGAGCCGGTTGGAGTTCCAAATGCCCACAATCCTGTGGTGGTCCAACCTGGATTGCTATTGAGCGGTTCTGAATACACGACTGTTTGAGTTGGGCAAGTACCAGCCACCGCTCCAATACGCAGTGACCAACTGTTCAACACGCCAGTGTCCGTTGAGGCTTGATCAGAGACGCGCAGTCTCCACACGCCGGCGGACTGACTGAAATCAAAGTCGGACAATGCGCCAGATGGCAAAGTTCCGCCGCCATCATCATCATAGGTGGCGACAATGTTGTCGGTGCTTGAACCGGTGCGATTATGCAAAATAACGGTTGTTCCATTAGGAGAGAGTAACTCGACATACAAGTCGCCCTTGAAAGTGTGGGTAATGTTCAAATTCACATCCACATCCGCAATGCACACATTGTCGTACACCGTGATGTAACTGTAATTGGTTGAATTGTCAGGAATAGTGATTGGACAATCGGTGGCGGAGTACACGGTGCGACCCACATCAAGCGCGACACTGCGCGTGGTTGGAGTTGTGCCATCGCTCTTGGCAAAGGTGACATTGCCGCTGTAAATACCGGCGGCAAGACTGCTGGCGCCCGCGGCAATAGCCACAGTGACATTGCGAGTTGCCCCCGCTGTAGCCAGCGTGAAACTGGTGGGTGCAGTTGAGCCATCAATTGAAATCCAAGACGCATCAGCCGAAACATTGACGGTGACTGGCGCAGACTTGCTGTTCGTCACGGTGTAGGTAACACTGCCAGCGAATGGACCACCAACGGCGCCCCCAGTGGAAAGACCAGTGGCTGGAGTTGCCGTGAAACCAGTCTGACTAATTTCAACGGTGTGAACAACGGTACGCACCACATTTGTGCCAAGATCGGTGAAGACAATGCTTTCCGTATAAATGCCAGCGGCGCTTGCATTGAGCGCGGAGCCCGCGGTTACCGTTACAACAAAGCTGCCCGCGGCGGGAATGCTGCCAGTGAGATTGCTTGTTCCACCATTGATCAGCAGACCAATGTTGTTGGTGAGGGCGACGCGAAAATTCACCGCAGTCGCCGTGCTGTTGCTTAGCGTATAGGTGTATGGCAACGAAGAGAAAGGACCACCCGCAAGACCAGAGTGAGTGACAGCCGTGCTTGGTGTGACGGTAAGACCCCTGGTTGAAAGCGTGTTCACAGAAAGAGTGCCAGTGTTGTCGGGGTCAAGCCAAGTTTTTAACGCGGTTGCGGCGGTGCCACCACCATTCCAAGACACGCTGAATTTGCCGTAATAATCGCTTGTAATACTGGTACATGAAGCGGAACCGCCGTGCAACTGACCAATCACTTGGTGAAGTTGATTGAAAATTGGCGAACCAGAAGAGCCGCCTTCGGTTGTTCCAACTTCCCATTGACCAACCCGTACATGCGTTCCGTCACCGGGACTTGATGTGCCCGAGTAGCTGGTTGTGGTGGATGGATTGTTGTCGAAACTAATTCGCTTCTCTTGAACATTTGGATGATGAATGCCGCATGATGCTGTGGCCTCAGCGCCGGTGGCGTTCCATCCCGCATAGTTGACAAACCAAGCGGCGTTTGGACTGGTGGTAAGACGAACTAGAACGAAATCAGAGGAGGAGAGTCCGGCCTTGTATGTTGAACCCGTATTGAACTGGGTCAACACGCCGTTACCGGTGGCACCGCTTGATGCGCTACCTGGTGTGCGGCAGGTTGTGTTTTCATAGTTCCAAAATGCCACAAGCGATGGAGCGTTGCTTGCGGTGATACCGCAGTGAAAGGCGGTCATAAAATATGGAGTCAAGTCTTGGCGAACATTGTTCACCATGAAACCACTACAAAACAGCGAGCCGCCAGTTGAAATTGCGGCAACGGTGGAAATTTCATCGCGCCAACCGTCGCCCTGACTGCAGACTACGTCAACATTGCAAGAGCCTGATTTGTCAATCGCATTGGTGATTTCAGAGAAGTTGAGATAGCCGGCGTTGATGGAGCCCAAAGTGAGTTCCACATCGGCCTCAAGGTCGCGCTCAACGGTGAGCTCGATCACGATTTCGTTGCCTGGAAGTGGCGGCGTCCAAAGTTGGCCGTGATCGGCGTTGTCGGCCGCGGTAAATGGACGAATGACACTTTTCATGTCGGGCGTGTAAATATAAAGCGCCGCGCCATTTGGTAGATGGTAGTTGGTGAAACCAAGATTCATGGACACCGCGTTTTCACAACTAACGCGAAGTCGCCACACACTACGAAGAGCGCCAGCTTGATCGACAACATTTTCCCAGTTGCCGCTTGTAGCTGGGGAAATGTTTACAACATTTGGAATGGCGTAGCGAGGAGCTTCGACAAGCGCCTCACGAATAAGATCTTCATTGGCAATGTCCTCCATGTTCAACTTGGAAACATCAACCTTCTCAACCTCTTTAATGGTTGGCATTTCAAATGCGGCCGCGGTTGGCTTGGTCAGAATGGTTTCTTCAAATACTTGCGCAAGCGCGCTGTTGCCAACCAAGGCAACACTAGCGGCAAATACCAGGCCGCAGAGTTTTTTTGAAAAGGCAAAGAAACCACTGTTTGTGATAGACATGTTGTACTCCTAGGGTATTTAGAAAAGTGTCAAGTCAAAAAGATACATAGACCTACAAATAACAACCGATCAAATTGGTTGAACAGATTATTATTAACCTATTTCATTGAAATGCAAATAAATTTTGGGTTTTTGACAACTTAAGTCCAAATAGACCAAGTTCTTTGTCGTCGAAGGCTGATTTTTTGGTTATTTGTTTCTTCATAAATGCGCATGGGTGATCAGGCGTGGCCAACCCTTAAATTGGGTGGCGCAAGTCCGATGGGTTTGACTAAGCCAAGGCGCAAATTGCGCGGAACTCGCCAGGTTGCAGTGGAGTGATGGAAAGCCGGTTCCCGCGCTGCAGAATCAATAATGCAGAGAGCGCTTTTTGGGCGCGCAGTTGGTCAAGCGTAATTACGCGTGTAAATTGTGTTTCAAACGCAAGTTCCACGGCGGACCATCGCGGCTGCTGCTTGGTTGCGGCAGGGTCAAAAAATTCACTGTTCTTGTCAAATTGCAAAGGGTCTGCCTGCGCAAGCGCGCGCACAATTGCCACACCAGCCACCCCCGAGGGTTGGGCGTTGGAGTGATAGAACAACACGCGGTCACCTAATTGCATGGCGCGCATGAAGTTGCGCGCTTGATAATTGCGAACGCCTTCCCAAAGCGTTCGCTTATCGCGCTGTAAATCCGCAATTCCGTACACCGATGGCTCCGACTTGGCCAGCCAGAAGCCTGTGGTGGGTTGGGTTGTGGGAGCGGATTTAGATTGAACTTTCTTTTTCAAACATCTTCTTTCTTTGATTGTTTATGACGCGTGGCGTCATACACCATTGGTTTGATGCCCAAATTGAACCATGCGTAAAGAGTGGTGTGCGGAATTTGCGCATGGTGGATTTTGAAATGTCCGCGGAAAAACATTTTGATTTAGGACGACTCAACGGATAAATCGCAGCGAGCCAAAGTCTGGAACAACATTGGGGCTGCGCGCGCCGGGATCTTGCATTTCAAGACCGCTGCCAAGCGGATAGGTGGCGGGAAAATACACGCACCATGACTTGCCAACGATCAGTTCTTGTGGCACCACAAATGGTTTTTCAAATCCAGTCACGCGTTGCAAAATAGGGTGCGGTCTACCCCAAAAGCGTCCATCACGGCTGGCGGGACTGTTGTCGCCAAGCATTAAATAATCGGATGGACCTAGTCGCGCAGGATTATCAATATCACAGGCGAATGCCTTGCCAAGAATAATTGGACCGTTGGTTGAAACTTGATTGCCTGGAAGCAGATAGCCAGGTTGGTAATACAGATCGCGCTCAAGTTGCATGTTGCGCAGCGTCACGGGCGAGCCAGAAAAATTCCACGACATGGACTGAATTCCGGCGGGCTTTGTGGCCACAGGATCGTTGCGGTAACGCGCAGGATCAATGCCGGATGCGCTCAGTCGCATCTCTGGAGTTGTTCCACTTGCGGCCAATTCATAGGGAATGCAAAGTTGTTGCACGCCATTGACAAACAGCCATACGGCTTGGTCGACATGCCAGAACTCAATGTCAAGAAACTTTTGCATGCCAGTCAGCGCGGCCTTGCCTTGGGCCAACGCGCGCGCGGGTTCGTTGGTGGCGCTGGCAGTTTGCACGCTGACATGAATGGACTTGGTGGCATTGTCAATGCTTGCAGAAATTTGCAATCCACGCGTGTTCAACACGAATGATGCTGTGGCTTTTTCAGGCTGATCAAATTCCAGCGCGGCCGTGACGCGAATGTCGCTCATGGGAAATTCGGAAGAACGGCGCCACACGTTATAGGCGTTCCAATCCGTCACCGGAAAGTTTTGCGCGCTCCATGCAAGTTGCGCGGCGTTTGCGGTTGGCCATTTCCACTGGCGCGTGTCCCCCGCCACCCACGCGGATTTATTTTCACCCGCTGGAATAAACGCGGCGCCGGGCCATGCGCGCTTCCATGCGGACTCCAACTTTTTAAGATCATTGGGCGCCCAATCATTTGCCCACACGGGTTGCCAAAGGGCGCGCTGAATCATTTCCGGCTTGCGCTCAATTCGCAACGCGTTGGGCGCGGCGTCTTGCGCGCCGGTGAACACATCCCCATCAACTAGAAGCAATGACTGCGACGGCATGCCAACGATGCGCTTGATGTAGTTCTGCGAATCGCCAATTGGATCAGGCGGATTTTTAAATACAGCTACATCCCAGCGCTGTGGCTCAAAAACCCACGGAACATATTTCAACACAAGCACCCGGTCGCCGCCAACAACTTGTGCGCGCAAGCGGCCAAGCTCGGTTTCTGCCATAGGAAATTGACGAGTAATCATGGGATCAACAAGCGGCGCGCGGGCGGTGGGTGGCGCACCATTCTCAAACACCGATCCACCATCAGCGGTATAGGCGTACCCGCTGGCGTCACTGTGAACGCGAATGTGTTGACCCAACAATATTGGCGCCATGGAGCCGGTAGGAATTACAAAACCTTGAAGCACAAATCCGCGAAACGCCATGGCAATGGTGAAGGCCACAATCAAGCCTTGCACGGTATCAATGCCAGTTGGGCGCAATTTTTTATGCGGCGGATTTTCGCTTGAAGAATCGCTCATGAATGAAGCAATGTATCGACTAATGACGCTGGTTTGGCGGCGGCGCGTTTGGCGGCGGTGGTGGCTTGTCTGGCAATAATTCCTCAAATGGATATGCAACTTCTTTGTTGTCGGAGTCCATGCGAACCAGCACAAGTTGCACCAGGATTTTTCCATCGACCACAGTGCCTGGACCGTCGGTCGTCATCACGCGTGAATTCTTTTTGGGCAGGCGCTTGGACAGCTCCTCATAGGTCTTGTCCTCATAGCGCAGGCAGCACATCAGGCGACCACAACGACCACTTATTTTAAGCGGGTCCATTGTGGCTTTTTGAATCTTGGCGCTCTTCATACTGACTGGCTTGAGCACCTTCAGAAAATTTTTGCAGCAGCAATGTTGACCGCACTTTTCGTAATCAGCCGTCAAGCGCGCCTCGTCGCGCGCGCCAACTTGTCGATCAAAAACGCGCTCTCCGTAGTGTTGTTGCAAATCGCGCAACACACCAGACAAATCAGGTGCTGGTGGTGGCGGCTGATTGGGATTGACTTCGGGACCCATCCAGAACATGGTCACGGTTTCACCACCCAAGATCACCTCCACCTCCACCACTTTCACATCCAACTTGTACTTGTTCACAATTTCACGCGCGTGGTTGCGGCGGTCTTGGGCGGCGGATTGAATTACGTTCCAGCGCGTCATGTCGTCGGAGTTGGCTATGCGCAATACTTCGCCTTCTTGCGTGAATGGATAATCGCGCCCGCCGGAGTTCTCTATGAACTTCAACATTTCCGAACGGCTAATACTTTTCGAGCAACTTCCATTGGCGCAAGTCGTGGTGAGCATTTCGCCAATCTCCACTCCGCGCGAGGTGCGTACCACAAGACGGGAACCGCAACCAGGTTTCGCGTCGCCTGTATATGGAAACTCGCCAACTTGACGCATGGCACCAAACTTCACCACCATGCTGGTGGGCGGTTTCAAGTTGGCGTAAATTTCCGCGTCGGTCATGGCATCACGGCGCGATGGGTCGGCGTCCTGCTCAAAAATAGGAAGCGGAATAATTGGCATTGCAAGCACCATGCTAGCCAAGAGCGTCCGTGTGGTGCCATGCGATCGCTTGTGATTCGCTGGCGCGTCCAATATCAATTTCATTTATTTACGAGCTGGTCGCAGGGTGCGCTTGCGTTCGCTGAACTGCAGTCGAATTGGAACTTCGCTAAATGGCAGCGTTTCGCGCAAGCGGTTCAGCAAGTAGCGCTCGTACTGGCCCTTGAACAACGCGGGCTTGTTCACCACCATAGCAATAGTTGGTGGATTGATTGAAATTTGGCTGACATACAACACCTTCGCAATGGTTCCCAAGCTTGAACTTGGTCCGCGCTCGGCAAGAATTGCCTTCACGGCGGCGTTGAGTTTGCCGGTGCCCTCGCGGTGCGCGGCTTGCTCTTGCATGGACAAACTCAGCGCCAATGTGTCGCTCAAACCCTTGCCGGTTTTTGCACTAACAAAAGAAATGGGCGCGTATGAAAGTTGAGGAAACTCCTGCGTGAGGTAGGCCTGATAGTCGGCGGGCTTGAGGGTTTTTTGCACCAAGTCCAATTTGTTCACGGTGATCAGCGTGGGCTTGTATGAATCCGCAAGCTGCATGGCCAGCGTCTTTTCAATCTGCGTGCTTTTTTCGGTGGCGTCCAATAGCAACCACGCGACATCGCAACGGGCAATGGCATCGGCGGTTCGAGTGTTGGCGTAAAATTCAATGTCGCCGTCCCAACTTTTCTTTTTACGCACGCCCGCGGTGTCGATCAGCGTAATGATGTGTCCGTCTTTTTCAATTCGAACATCAACGCTATCACGCGTGGTGCCTGCGATTTCACTGACAATCACGCGCGGCTCGCCCGCGAGCCAATTTACAATGCTGCTTTTACCGGCGTTGCGGCGACCAACAATGGCGATACGGATTTCAGGAATGGGCGGCTTCTCATCGGGCGCGTCGTCTTGTATATCGGGCAACTTGCTCACAATAAGATTTCGTAAATACACAAGTCCAAGACCACTGCTTGCGCTGACACATGTGGGCGCACCAAACCCAAGGCGAGCAACTTCCTGCGCGGCGGCTTCCCAACTTCGGTCATCCACTTTATTGGCAACCGCGATCACCTTGGAAGTGAGACCACGCCGACGCAATAGCGTGGCCACGGTTCGATCAAGCGCCATCACGCCTTCTTTGGCGTCGGTGACAAACAAAATAATATCGGCTTCTTTGGCGGCAGCCATGATTTGCGATTCAATGCTTGGCTTCAGCGGAGTAAGATCAACGCCCGCATCATCCTTGCGATTTTTTTCCGTGGTGTAAATACCCCAGCCGCCCGTGTCGATGACATGCAGCGCGCGCGCTGGACCCTTGGTTGGCTTCAGCGAAATTTCCGCGGAGATGCGGTCACGCGTCACACCCGGAGTGGGATCCACAATGGAAATACGCCGACCGGCAAGCCGGTTAAAAAGGCTGCTTTTACCCACATTTGGGCGACCAATGATGGCGAGCTTTGGAAGCATGACAGCCCCACATTATATGGTAAATCCGCCGCACCGATATGGCATTGGAGTATGCCAATGATTGACCGCACGCGAGGCGGGGATTTTATTTGTGACAAATGAATTCACTGAACAATCAAGGATGTGGCGACTACTTCTATGTCAGTTGTGGTGAAGTCGGCGTCGCGCGCAACGCGAAATCCCACCGTGCCTTCGCGCGCAGTAGTTTCGCTTACACATCGACCAGTATTGCGGCAGCATGTGGCGCAGTTGAACCAACTTCCGCCGCGCATGGGTTGGGCGCCACCAACTGTTGATTCCGGATTCCAACACCACTCCCACACATTGCCGGCCATGTCGTGAAACCCCCAAGCGTTTGGAATTTTGGTGGCAACAGGCTTGCTTTCGCCCCCCGCTTCAGCTTTCCACCACGCAAAATTTCCCACAAGCGATTCCTGGTCGCCATGGCTCCAACCTGCGGTTGACCCGGCGCGCGCGGCGTATTCCCACTGCGCTTCGGTTGGCAATCTGTAACCAACGCCGCCAACATCTTTCACTATGGCAAAGGAAATTACGCCGTCCTTGCCGCGTGTGACGCGCTCCAACATATAGCGCGCAGGAAGATTTTCCATTTTTGAAAGTGCGTTGCAATATTCAATAGCGTCATAGAAACACACATTTTCAACAGGCAAGTGTTGCGTGTCATTACCCTTGACATGCAGCGAAGGATTGCGTCCAAGCACGGACGCAAATTGCGCCTGCGTAGTTTCGGTGCGCGCTAGTAGAAACGGTTTATCAAAGGCAACCTTTATGCTGGCACGCACGGTTGTTCCGTCGGCCTCAAATTGCTGCGTGCCTAAATCCAGCGGGCTCATCATGTATTGGCCGGCGGGCACCATAAGCATTTCTATTTTGGGTGGCGAGTATAAAAATACTTGGAGCAGCAGCGAAAAAAGCGCCAGCCCAAAAGTACACCATAAAATTATTTGTCTATTTTGCATTGATAGAAAGTTGCTTTTCTGAAGTGAACCACGCGGCATCAAAGGTGATTGGTGGCTCCACTCTTAAAGTCAACTTGCCTGGCGGACCCATAGGAAGAGATGGCCTTGGACCTTTGGAGCCGTTCATTGCGCCATCACGCATTGGACGACCTTCGCCGCGCATCTCGCCGCCTGGACCTGGCATTGCTCCAGCACCACGCGGACCTTCGCCGTTCATTGCGCCATCACGCATTGG
>SXGQ01800306.1_pt1 | contig 10600 bp, 9 predicted proteins | sample 3178371 | NCBI WGS metagenome assembly SXGQ01 (sample SAMN11356859, study PRJNA531348) | freshwater metagenome | isolation source: freshwater sample F1-20 | place: China: Fuxian Lake, Yuxi | collected 2017-12-25 | reverse complement strand
GGGGGTCGCGGGTTCGAGCCCCTTCCACTCCGCCAAGTACCCAGCAGAAACGCGCCTTAGGGCGCGTTTTTCATTTCGGCTGTGTATTCATCGATCCGCAACAAACGGGTTGGTCTTGCGCTCGCGTCCGAAGCTGCTTTCGGGGCCGTGACCTGGGATGAAGACGGTTTCATCTCCCATGGGCCAAAGCCGGGTCTTGATGCTGTTGATGAGTTGCTCGTGGTTGCCCTGCGGGAAATCCGTGCGTCCGATGCTGCCTGCAAACAGCACGTCACCGACGAAGGCCCGGGCGATCTCTGGTGAGTAAAACACCACATGGCCTGGCGTGTGACCCGGGCAGTGCCTGACCTGCAGGGTGTGCTGCCCGATGGTGACCGTATCGCCGTCATAGAGCCAGCGCGTCGGTGCAAATGCCAGGGCTTGTGGAAAACCAAACATCGCGCTTTGCTGGGGCAAGCCATCGATCCAGAACTGATCGCCCGGGTGAGGACCGACAATGGGCAGGCCCAGCCGGTTGGCCAACTCTCCCGTGCCGCCGGCATGGTCGATGTGGGCGTGCGTCAGCCAGATCTGTTCGAGTTTGAGGCCCAGCGAGTCGACCTTTGCCAGCAAGCGGTCGAGTTCCCCGCCCGGGTCGATGACGGCAGCCTGCTTGGTTTGCCCGTCCCAGATCAGTGAGCAGTTTTGCTGAAAAGGTGTGACGGGGACAGTGAGGTAGGACAGCACGGCAGGGCAAGGGGTTTGTCAGGGGGTCAATGGGCGGCGCAGGCTGGCTACTTCGGCCAGTACTTCGGCCAGATCAGCGCCGGGGATAGATGCGATTTTGCCTGGACGCAGGGGCGTGCCCGACATCCGAACCACGGGGCCTATTGTGGTGACCTTGCCCAGGCCGGGGTGATGTCTGCTCAAACTCAGGCCGTGTGCGCGCACCCAGGGGTTGGTCATCAGCTCATCGACCGTTCGCAGGGGGTGCAGGCCCACCCCCAGGGGGATCAGCCGGGCAAGCCAATGGGCACTGGTTTGATCGGACAAGCGCTGTGCGATGCGTTCGCGCAGGCGATGATTCTCGCCGCCCGAAATACCCAGGGCATCGAGTAGCGCCTGCTGCCTGGCCTCATTCCGAGGATGTATTCCGAGATACAGCCAAGCGTCGCTGGCCCGGTACAAGCACTGCCAAGGGCTTTGGCCGGGCAGCAGATCTGTCGGCGCTTCGCTAAGTGCCTTTGCGCCTGCATCGTTGGACCGCCGGTGCAGTAAGAGGCTTTGATGCAACCCAGCGGTAAAGCTTAGCGCCGCATGCACTTGTTGACCCTGGCCTGTGCGCTGGCGGTGCCAAAGTCCCAGCCCGACGGCAAATGCCGCCAGGATGCCCGTGCCATAGTCATTGATCTCATAGGGCAAGCGCTGCGCGCCAGCGGGGCCACCAAACTGAGCCTGGGCCCCAACACAGGCCTGGGCCTGCACCTCGTAGCCGCGGCGCTCCCCCCATGGGCCCTCGTAGCCGTAGGCGCTGATCGAGGCATAGATGAGATCGGGTCGCAGCGCTCGAGCCTGCTCGGGGCCGATGCCCAAGCGCTCGGCCACGCCCCTTGCGAAGTTCTGCAGCACCACATCGCTGGTGGCGATTAAATCTCGGGCTGTTGCCAGCCCCGAAGCAGATTGAAGATCCAGCAGCAGGCTGCGCTTGCCGCGGTTGACATCTTCGTGTGTGAGGATGGGTTCCTTTGGGTCATTGACTTTGATCACATCGGCACCGTATTCGGCCAACAGCCGGGCCCCAGTGGGCCCAGCCCAGATCTGGGTCAGGTCCAGCACCCGCAGGCCATGCAGCGGGCCGGCGCAGCAAGGGCCCAGGGTGGGCCGGGCTTGCGTTATCGGTTCGATTGCGGCGCGCTGTGAGGTCCAGCCGGCATTAGATGCCGCTCGCTCTAAAGTGCGTGGGCGCGGGATCAGGCCCTCGAAGGCCGACAGACGCACGCCGATGCCGGGCTGCAGCATCGGCCCGAACTGAGGATCGTCTAAGGCGACGACAGCGCCCGACTGCCTGGCATGTGGATGTGCCAGCCAGTCGTCCATAGTGTGACAGACCGCCAGCGGCACGCCTGCCTCAGCAGCCAGCGCTTGCCAATGATGAGACGGACGGCTCAGAAAAAGTGCGCCAAGTTGGCGCCGCAGTTCGGCGGCCAGATCTGGCTCGTTGGCCAGCCTTGTGCGGTCGGTCAGGCCCTGCTCGCGCCAGTGGCCGACACCGGCTGCGTGGAGGAACCAGCCTAAAAAGCGCTTGCCGACGGGCGCAAAGTGCACATCGCGCCCGTCGCTGCAACGGTAGATGCCAAAGCCAGTGAAGTCGAAGGACAGTTGCACTGGGCCCGGCATGGACATGCCGCGCGCGCCGATCAGGGAGAACATGGCGTCAAACAAGGGCACCTCGATGTGCTGGCCCTGTCCATCGCGCTTTCGGGCGATCAGGGCCATGACGCATGCTGTCGCCGCCTGCATCGCTGCGAAGTTTGAGGCCACTGGCAGTGCCAGAAAAGCGGGTTCCCCTACGCCGGCCAAGGGTCGGTAGGTGTCTGTGGCCGCCGCCACCACCCCCTCCCAGGCTGGCCAAGCTGCGCGAGGGTCGTCGCTGGCGAAGCCGGGTAGGCTGCAGTAAATCAAACCGGGATGACGCCGTCGCAGCTCAGCCTGCCCCCAGCCCAGTTGCTGCATTACGCCAGGCCGGAAGTTTTCAATCAGCACGTCGGCCTGCTCCAAGCAGTCCTCGACGATCCGCAAATTCCGGGGCTCAGTGAGATCGAGACTCAGACAGCGCTTCCCCCGGTTCCAGGTGGCGTTGGCTGGCGTGAGCAGACGCGGCCCACCCGGCGGATCAATGTGCAGCACCTCAGCGCCGTGATCGGCCAGCATCATCGCGCACAGTGGGCCAGCAACGTATTGGCCGAAATCAATCACCTTGATGCCTTCAAGTGCGCCTGTCATGGATTCTCCCGGTTCGAGGGTGCGGTCTGTGCTTCGATGTGCCGCCTGCCGCCGTCATTCAGCGCTTGCTGGAGGCATTACAGCCATCGGGGTTTGTACTGATGGGCTGGATGATGAGCATAAATCGGTTTGACGCCAAAGATACGGATCTGATAGGATTTCATTCCAAGTGGAATTACTTTTTTACCGACCGGTATGAATTGAGCGGCCGGTCCGAACACGCATTGCTGGAAAGCAGGAGCCCTTATGAACTTCGAATTCACCCAGGAGCAGCGCGCCCTTCAGGAGGCGGTGCGTCGCTTTGTCGACAAGGAAATGCCCAAGCATCTCATAGCCCAATGGGACCAGGCAGGCGAATTCCCCGACGATCTGCTCGACAAGATGGCCGAGCTCGGCCTGATGGGCGCTTCGGTACCTTTGGCCTATGGAGGTACGGGCGGAGGCGTCATGGAAGAAACCATCATCTTGGAAGAAATCGCTCGCCACAGTTCCTCGGTGGCGATGGCCTATGGCATGGATGTCTGCTTCGGCGCGGTCACGGTTGAGCGCCACGGCAATGATGAGCAACGCGAGTATTTCTTACCCCGATTGGTCAAGGGCGACTGTCATTTTGCACTGTCGATGACAGAGCCCGATGGTGGTACCGATATTCTCGGTGCGATGAAAACCAACGCCCGCCTTGACGGTGATGAGTACGTCATCAATGGTGCCAAGGTCTACACCACCGGCCTGAACATTGCTTCGCATATTTTTGTGGTCGCCCGCACCGGCCGCGACGAGAACAAGCCCTCGCATGGCCTGACGGTCTTTCTGATCCCAAAAGATACGACCGGCGTGACTTACAGCAAGATCAAGAAATTGGGCTCGTGGTTTTTGCATTCCTACGAAGTGGTGTACCGGGACGTGCGGGTACCGGCCAGCTGCGTCATTGGCACGCCCAACCGAGGCTGGCATGCGATTCTTGATACTTTGAATAATGAGCGCATCTTCATAGCTGCGGTTTGCGCGGGCTTGGGCCGCGCCGCGCTGGAAGAAGGCATTCAGTATGCGCGCGATCGCAAGGCCTTTGGCAAGTCGATTGGCCAGTTCCAGGCTGTACAGCATCAGTTGGCCGATTCGCTGGTCGAACTAGACCTCGCGCAGCTGAGCACTTACAAGGCAGCCTGGATGCAAGACCAGAAGCTCGACTGTTCGGTGCAGGCTGCATCGGCAAAGTACTATGCTTCGGAAGCGGCGTTCCGCGCCACCGATCGGGGCATGCGGGTGCTGGCCGGCGCTGGCTTCACCATGGACTATCACATGCAGCGTTACTACCGAGACATCAGGCAGTTGATCTTTGCACCCGTCACCAATGAAATGAGCAAGAATTTCATCGCGCAGGCCGGCTGCGGCCTGCCCCGCTCCTATTGATACTGCCCGGGAGATACGGCTATGCATGTTTCCGGCAACCGCTTGCTAGCAGACTTGTTGCATGAAAAGACGCAGCAGCAACCCGATCATCCGCTGGTGGTGTTTGAAGACGTGCATGGCGCGGTTTCGCAGCTGAGCTACCGCGATTTTTCATCGGCCGTCAATCGGCTTTGCAATGCGCTGATTTCTCAAGGCGTGCAGCCGGGGCAAAAAGTTGCTCTGATGATGAATAACTGCACCGAGTTCCTGTTGGCCTGGATGGCCATCAACCAGGCCGGTGCGGTGATGGTGCCGGTCAATGTGCTCTACGCGCCCGACGAACTGCAATATCTGCTCAACAACTCCGAGAGTGTGGGCCTGATCGCCGAGACGCGCTTCCTGCCGGTCTACCAGGAGGTGGCGGCGCAGTGTCCCGCGGTCAGTGTGCGTATTTGCGCCAGGCAAGGGCAGTCCAGCGAAGGTTTTGTCCGGCTGGACGACATCATGAGCCGTTACAGCGATGAGCGCCAGGTGGTGCGAGTCTCTCCCGATGCGCCGGCGCAGATCATCTTCACCTCCGGTACCACCTCCCGCCCCAAGGGCGCCATCATCAGCCACCGCGCCTCGCTGATTCAGGGTATCGCCGTTGGTCAGGCCTTGGGTATGGTGCCGAAGGACCGGGCCTGTGTGGTGTTGCCTCTGTTTCATGTCAATGGGCAATATGTCAGCGTGGTGCCGACCCTGACGGTTGGTGGCACCATTGTTTTGCTCGAAGCCTACAGCGCCACCCGGTACTGGGAGCAGGTGCGCCGTCATGCCTGTACGTTGATCAGCATCGTCCCGATGCAGCTGCGCACTATGCTAGCCCAGCCGCCGCAGCCCGATGATGCACAGCACCATGTGCGGCTGTCCTTCTATGCCCTGCCTACCACCGACGAGGAGTGGGATACGTTTGAAAAGCGCTTTGGGGTTCGGCTGATCGAAGGCTATGGGCTGTCCGAGACCCTGGGTATTTGTACCTGCAATCCGGTGCACGGCCGCATCAAGCGTCACTGTATCGGCTTGCCCGTGCTGGGCCGGCAGGTTCGGGTGGTCGATGACGCAGGCATCGAGTGTCCGACCGGGCAGGTCGGCCGCATCTGGATTCAGGGCGAGCCCATGTTCTCGGGCTACTACCGAAACGAAGAAGCGACCGCCGCCTGCATGAGTGGCGACTGGTTCGATACTGGCGACAACGGCTCGCTCGATGAGGACGGCTATGTTCATTTTTTTGACCGATCCAAAGACGTGATCAAGCGAGCTGGCGAAAACATCGCAGCCACCGAAGTCGAGCGAGTGCTCAACGAGCATCCGGCGATTGCCGAATCGGCGGTCATTGCCGTGCCCGACCCTCTGCGCGACGAGGCGGTCAAAGCCTTCGTGGTTTTGCGTCCGGGTCATACCCTGAGTGAACAAGAGGTACAGGGCTGGTGTGCCAGCCGACTCGCGCGCTTCAAGGTCCCCTCATTTGTGAGCTTTATTGACGAACTGCCCAAGACCAGCATAGGCAAGATCATGAAATATGTACTCAAACAGGGGGGCAGTGATGGCACGCAAGAAGCAAGGCGCCCTTAATTCCTTGGGCCTGGGGGCAGAGCAGGCGCTGAAGATTTATGCCAAGCTGCTGGAGATCCGCCAGTGCGAGCAGCAGCTCAATACCGCATTCGCTAAAAATCTCTTTCCAGGCTATATCCACTCCTACCAGGGGCAGGAGGCCTGCGCGGTCGGCGTGTGTTCTACCTTGCGCGACGACGACTGCATCGTCAGCACCCACCGGGGCCGGGGTCACTACCTGGCCAAGGGGATGGCCCTCGAGCCAATGGTGTGTGAGATGTTCGGCAAAGCCAATGGCATTTGTGGCGGCCGCGGCGGAGAGATGCATGCAGCCGATCCAGCGGTAGGCATACTTGGGGGCAACGGCATCGTCGGGGGCGGCATTCCCTATGCCACTGGCGCAGCCTATTCGGCTGTGCTCGACGGCAGTGATCGGGTCTGTGTGGTGTTTTTTGGCGAAGGCGCCAGCAACCAAGGCTCTTTCCATGAGTCGCTAAATTTGGCAGCCGCTTGGAATCTGCCGCTGATTTTTGTTTGCGAGAACAACCTTTATGCCGAGATGACACCGTTTCGTGACACCTCGCGCCAAATTGATGTGGCCGAGCGGGCTCATGGCTACGGAATCTCCGGCCACAGCGTTGACGGTAACGATGTATTGGCGGTACGAGCGGCCAGCCTGGCTGCGGTCGGGCAAGCCCGTGCTGGCAAGGGACCGACCCTGCTTGAGCTCAAAACCTATCGGCATGGTGGTCACTTCCAGGGCGATCCCTGTCATTACCGAAGCCGTGAGGAAGAGCAACTTTGGCTGGAGCGAGACCCGGTGCAGCGATTTCGTAACGTCGTCTTGCAGCAAGGCTGGCAGAGCGAGAATCAGTTGGCAGCATTGGAGGCAGGAATCGAGGCGCAGGTCGGCGCTGCGATCGATCTGGCCTTGCGCAGCCCCGACCCTGATCCCTCTGAGGCCTTGCGTCATGTCTATGCCAACTGAATCCCTGGAGTGAGCGCCATGACGAGCAAGACTTACTGCTGGGCCATCATCGATGCGATGCGCGAAGAGATGGAGCGCGACCCGAATGTGTTTCTGGTTGGCGAGGACGTGGGACCTGCCGGCGGCGCCTTTGGCGCCTCGCGTGGCCTGCACAAGGTTTTTGGGCCCTTGCGGGTGCGCGACACCCCGATCAGCGAAGAGGTCATTGTCGGCCTGGCCGTGGGCGCGGCCATGACTGGTAAAAGGCCGATTGTCGAAGTCATGTTCATGGACTTTTTTGGCCTGTGTCTGGACCAGATCGCCAACCAGGCGGCCAAGATGCACTACCTCTACCAGGGCATGTTCAAAATGCCCTTGGTCATCCGCACCAATGTGGCGGTTGAGATGGGCATAGGCCCGCACCATTCTCAAAGCCTGGAGGCCTGGGTCGGCCATGTGCCGGGTCTGAAAGTACTCATGCCTAGCACACCGCGCGATGCCAAGGGTCTGCTCAAGTCGGCCATCCGAGACAACAACCCAGTGATCTTCATTGAACACCTGGCCCTGCACCGCATGAAGGAAGACATCGACGACGGAGAAGAAATTCTGATTCCCATTGGCAAGGCCGATGTCAAGCGTGTCGGCCGCGACATCACAGTGGTGGCCACCGGCCTGATGGTGCACAAGGCTTTGCAGGCGGCGCAGGTGCTCTCCGGCGAGGGCATAGACATTGAGGTAATCGATCCGCGCACCATCAGTCCGTTAGATATAGACACAATCGCGGCATCGGTCGAAAAAACCAACCGCGCAATGGTGGTCAGTTCTGCCCACAAGCCCTTCGGCTTTGGCTCGGAGGTTGCCGCCGAGTTGATGGAGCGCGCCTTCTTTCACCTGGACGCCCCGGTGATGCGAGTGACGCCGCCCTTCACCCCCCAGCCCTTTGGCAAGGGCTTTGAAAAGTTTCTCCATCCCGATGCCGATCGGATTGTGGCGGCGGCGCGGGATTTGATGCGATGAGCCAGGGCGTCCATATTCCCAAGCTGGGCCTGACCATGGAGGAGGCCACCTTGCTGCAGTGGCATGTCCCTAGCGACGGTCGGGTCGACAAAGGTGCGGTGTTGCTGACCATCGAGACAGACAAGATCACCTTTGATGTGGAGGCTGAAGCTTAAGGTTTTCTTGAGCAGGTGGCCGACGTCGGTGATCGGTTGAAAATTGGCGAATTGGTTGGTTATCTGCATGAGCGCGCCGGCCAGCGCTGCGGAGCAGGCTCACCCGCAGTCAGCGGTGTATCCGCACCCGCACCGTCCTCCACTGCGGCGCCTGTGTTCCAAAGTTCTCACCCCGCGGCGCTGACAGTGGCGTGCGCCTCAGGAGGACGTCAACTGGTCTCGCCCGTGGCACGGCGCCTGGCGCAGGAGCATGGGCTTGCGCTGCCTCAAATCATTGGAAGCGGCCCTGGCGGGGCTGTTTTGCGCCGCGACGTTCTGGCCACAGCCGCGGCTCAGGCGAGCGCACCCGCGCAAGCCCCCGCAGCGCCTGCGCTGCAGAGTCTCGTGGCTGCGGCATCGGTCCAACGCCGGCCGATGAGCGCCATGCGCAGGACCATCAGCCAGCGCATGATGCACAGCCTGCACAGCAGCGCCCAGATGACCGGTTTTGGTCGGATCGACATGGGCCAGGCGGTAGCCTGGCGTCGCAGCTTGGTCGAGCGTGAGGCTGACCTGGGCGTTCGCATCACCTATACCGACCTGCTGCTTAAAGCTTGCGCCTGCGTGCTGCGCGACATGCCCGAAATCAATGCGTATATCGACGGTGATGACATCGTCAGTCTGGCTGATATCCACATTGGATTGGCGGTGGCGGTCGATGGCGGTTTGGTGGTGCCCGTGCTGCGCCATATCGATCGGCTCAGTTTGGTCGAACTGGCCCAGCAGCGCGAGCAACTGATCGCACGGGCACGTACTGGAAAGCTCATGCCCGACGAGATGAATGGTGGCAGCTTTACCCTGAGCAACTTCGGCAGCTATGGCGGTGACTTTGAAACGCCCATCCTCAATTGGCCACAGTCGGCCTTGCTGGGCATAGGCCAGATCAGCGACGAGGCGGTGGTGCGAGACGGTCAGGTGGTGGCTCGGCCGATGATGATGATCAGCCTGACCTTTGACCATCGGCTGATTGACGGCGCGCTGGCCGGCCGTTTTCGCAGCCGCTTGCGCGAGTTGCTCGAGCGGCCTGCCTTGATGATGGCGCGCATGAGGTAACAGTGTGATCCCTGATTTTTGCTACGAAACCGCCAAGCTGGGGCAGGTGCTTTGCAGTGGCGTCTGCGATGTGACGGCCGGCGATGTGGAGCGCTTTCGCCGCCTTTTCGGTTATGAGGCTGCAGCAGACCCCAGCCTGGCTCCGAGCAGCATGGGGCTGACCTATGGACTGCGACTGGGCTGGGAGCATTCGATTTTTCCGCCGGGCGTAGTCCGCATGGGTGATGATGATGTGTTTGGCGTGCCGGCCCGGGTTGGTGATCGTTTAACCACAATGTTTTCCATCGTCGAAAAATTTGAGAAAAAAAACAGGCGCTTCATGCGCTACGAGATGCGAACGATCAATCAGCGCGCTGCACTGGTCTGCGCCATCAGTTTTGTGGGGCTGATGCCATGAATGATGCACCCGATACGGTGTTACCGTCTTGCGAGATCCGGATCACCCAGGCCCTGATCAATGAATACGCTCACCTGTCGGGCGATTTCAATCCGGTTCATGTGGATCCGCAGGCTGCAGCTGGCAGCAGCTTTGGCACCACCATCGCCCATGGCTGTATTCCGCTGGAGCCCGTTTTTCAATCGCTGCTTCGCTGGAGCGGTCTGCAGAGCCTGCCGACGCAGACCCGCTTTCGTTTGCGGTATAGAGCGCCATCGCGTCCGGGCGACACCATACATTCGCAGGTCCAGGTGACTTCACGCGAGCCGGGTAAGGTGCAGCTGAGTTTCGCCTGCCTGAACCAGCTCGATCAGCTGGTGCTTGATGGCGACTGTGATTTCCCCCTATGAGCGCCCCTGCCGTATCGACGGATTTGCTGGTTATTGGCGGTGGCGTCGGTGGTTACACCGCGGCGATACGCGCTGCCCGCTCGGGTCTGAAGGTCTTGCTGATCGAGGCCAGCGAGCTTGGCGGCACTTGCTTGAACCGCGGCTGTATCCCGACCAAGAGCCTGCTGCAGCAAGGCCACGACTTCCGCCGGGCTCAGGGCATGCGTGCCTTTGGTATTCAGGCTGACAGCCTGCTTTTGAACTATGCGCTGGTGCGCCAGCGTAAGGACCAGGTCGTCGCGCAACTGGTCCAGGGTGTGCGTTCGCTGGTGCGAAAGAACAACATTGAGCTGCTCACCGGCATGGCCGAGCTCGAAGACGCGCATACTGCGCGCATCCGCAGCACCGATCAGCGGGTAAGTTTCAAACGGCTGTTAATTGCGACCGGATCGGAACCGGCAGGCCTAACGGTGCCCGGGGTAAACCTTCCTGGGGTGATCAACAGCGACCAGGCGCTGACGCTGTCCGAACTGCCGGCATCGGTGCTGATCCTTGGTGGCGGCGTGATCGGCTTGGAATTTGCTCAAATTTACAGCGATTTCGGCGTGCCGGTAACGGTAGCCGAGGCGCGCCCTGCGCT
>SXGQ01032442.1_pt1 | contig 10600 bp, 8 predicted proteins | sample 3178371 | NCBI WGS metagenome assembly SXGQ01 (sample SAMN11356859, study PRJNA531348) | freshwater metagenome | isolation source: freshwater sample F1-20 | place: China: Fuxian Lake, Yuxi | collected 2017-12-25 | reverse complement strand
CGACTCTTTAGTGCAGGAATTATCTTGTATCTATAATTACAAGTTAGGATATAGCGTACTGTCATGTGATACGCTTCCATATCATTTCTCAAGGCGGCTTGCGCCGGGGGTGTTAAGTAGTCCGCTTCGTCTAACAGCACTACCTTGAACTTGCCAAAAGGCATAGTCTGCACAAAACTATTGATCTTGTCACGTAACATATCAATGCCGTTATCACGACTAGCATTGATTTCTAATACATCAAAATCTTCAATACCCAATTCATTAATGAGTACTTTTGCTAGAGTAGTTTTGCCTGTGCCTGGCTCACCACTCAACAGTAAATGCGGAATGCTTTCATCCTTAATCCAATTCTCTACTTGCTGTCGTTGTGTATCATCAACGAAAACATAGTCTTTGACAGACTTAGGTCTGTAAAATTCTACCCAAAGTTTATTTTTCATTTGACAACTATAACTAATTTATTAAAGTTTGTCAACAACTATATTCCCTTATCGCTCATAGTTGCATCATGTACAGGTTCATCACTTACTAATAGTACGTCTTTCGGGTCAACTTTACGAACTACAACTTCACCATTTTCATCTTCAATTTTGATGCCGCGGGTCCAACGACCATGACTGACCATTATGTACTGCCCGACTTCAAGATCTTTTACATCAGGGCCTAGTGCGTATATCTTACCCCAACGCGGTCGTATGCCACTATTTTTCATATCGTCATTCACTATTACGATGCCGCCTGTTGAAATTCTTTCTTCAAATTTCATATCAGATACAATAATAGTATCGTGTAGTGCTTTAATACTCTTACATTTAATTGGATTATAGTTTGCCATATTACTTTCTTTCTTGCTTCTTAATATTTTGGATTTCCGTATCTAACTCGTTTAGATATTCTAATTCCATTTCTTGTTTAGTCATCTGTTCTTTAACTTGCTTTTTCGGTATAGCAGAGCGATTGCTCACGCTACCCTGATATCTTTTGCCTACTTTTTCAGTAACAGGAACAATAACCTTTCCTGTATCATCAATAGTATCACCTCTAGCATTAACTTTTTGATTAATGCCTACAGCCCTAACCTTTTCATTCCTGCTAATTAAGGATTGCATGTCAATCATTTTACCCTGCGCTGAACGATGTGTAGATTTCATATTTCTTCCCTCATTTTATGAATTCACCGATATGTAAATCATAATATAGACTATTTATTTTGTGAACTCCTAACAAAAATAATACAAAACTCGCTACGCTGCTACCACGACCCACACCCCAAACTATATTATGCTGCCTCATAGTGTCAACAAGATACTTGAGATATTGTAATAATGGAAACATATTCTTTTCTTGGAATATTAGAAGTTCTTCGCCCGCACGTTGCAACTCGGCTTCAGATTTGCATTGGTCAAGCACAAATTTAGCAATATCTATATTTTTGTACTGCTCGGGCATTTTCCAATTATTTTGTTGGTTTTTATCAAATTCTTCTAAAGAAATGCTTAGTTCTTCATACAAATCTATCTTCGGCATCTCTGCGATTATAGATGATTTGGGTATACTATCTTTTGTAATAGTACCTACTAAACTGGTATTTGGATTTTTTAAGTAAAGGTCGCACAAATCATTTTCACTTAAAATTATTTGACCATAAGAATCTACTTGCATCTATGAAGTGTAACTTATTTTTATTTCCAAGTCAAACCCACATCTTTCCAATCATTCTGTTCAAAAAGGTTGACTATTTTATCCTTTTTAGTTTTATTGTGCAATGATAGTGTGTGTTTATTGTACCAGTGTTTGCCTGCAAATTCTGCTGCTGCGATTTCATGTTCAATATTAAACTTTATAAGATTGCTTAATTTGCTTCCAAATGTAATATCAGTCATGACTATACGTCCTTCCATGATCGCATTACATTTGTTTATTAATATCATACCAACTATTTGATCATAAGGTTCTTCTGGTGTTGTACAGATTTTAAGTCCTGCGGCTCTATATGTGTTTATAGCCTCTTCTTCAGTTTCTTTAATTAAAACTGCACTATCAATATAGTCACCTAAAAAATAGTCTAGTCTTTCTATAGCAACGTTTTGTTCTATAGCATTTTCTGTTAGTATTTGCATATACGCTTTCATCTCATACAGATTAACTTGAAATTTATTTTCAAAGTGTATGGAAGTCAAAAACGTGAAGTCTTTTTCAATCTCTGCGTTCATCATTTTTTATCAATCTGTACTTGTGACATAATTTTTTGTGCCTTTACCATTTCATCCATCTTTTTGCTGTATGCTGCTCTGTAACTGTTGATAGCCATGTTGATTTGATTAATGAGTGGACCATTACTAGTCCGATATGCAAAGTTTAGTTTAGTACTCAAACTACTTATAGCAGTTTGTAATTCTTCTAATGTTTTTGATTCAAGATCATGTATAAACGGATGTTCCATAAGTTAGAACGGCTGTAATGGAATCCTGCGGAATATATCTGGACCGTCATAAACTGTGTAATCAATATCAACGTCAGCAGACCCTACCGTCTGTACGCCCTGGAATTGAGGACCTGCTACTCCATTATTGCGTGTCATACTTACTGTTATATTTGACCCTGATACTGATTTAATATAATAGACAGTATTAGTCTCTAACCCGCATGTATTAGCATTGGCGTTTACTGTTTCAGTAAATATGATAGGATAATTGTTAGCGATATTTGCTGTGCTACCACTTAATGTAATAATATTAGGAGATGTTGTACTAGTAATATTACGATTTACAGCATTTGCACTATAATCATCTACAGCAACATAGATGTAACTTATAGGATTCGCAAACATATTAGCAACGTTGCCTGCTAGGTTTATATTTCCGGACACATTTGCATTTCCAGAAATTTTAAATGCTGTAATATTACCTATATCACTTACATAATAAGTTGTACCTAATGTTATATTTGCTTCAGTGCTTACACCAGCAGCGCCTGCGGTAAACACCAGTGACTGTCCTACATATAAAGATGAAGTGTTTGAAGTAACGATGTAATCATTAGCAAGCGTTGTTGTTATAGCAAGTTGCGACACACTGTTAGGCATATAAATGGTGCCATTAGTGTCACCTAATCTACCGGTGCTAGGTGGTTCACCATATTGTATTGATGTGCTTTTGAAGGGACGACTTGTAGGTTCAATGTTTAAACTAGTACCGCAATCGGTAGTAGTCAATGTTAAACTCATTTGAGTTGAATTATATGGGAACGTGATTGCTGGACCCTGTCCTGTTATAACAAAATTCTCTAATAATGTGCTATTAGTAATAGTATTTGGCAGAAAGATGTATGATTCAACATTCGCATTAGGTCTGTTTAGTTTTAAACTTACATGACCTTCTGTATTAGTTGGAGCCCAACTTGAGAAATTTAATGTGATGTTTCCTGCAACTGTACCGGTCTGTACATCACCTAAACTACAATTAATTGCTACATTGCCTGATAATGCATTACCTAGATTATAAGTAGTGGCACGGAATTGAAGTGTAGCAGCGTTAGCAATGACAGTATTAGCCATATCATTGTTTAGTGTGCTATTTGCTAAAGCGGATTTTAATACAACCTTATTTTGCAGGTCGCTGATCTCACCTCCAGCAATATCAAGGTTTGTCTTGATATTGGTAAAGTTATTACGAAACCCTTGCGTGGTGTTATTCTGTCCCGGAATAGGATAATTAACATCCAAACTATTTGTATTAATACTGCTCATTTATAAAAGTCCTTGTTATATTATTTATAGTTTGTTTATTACCCTTAAATTTCTTGCGTTTTCTCAGGCAATATTGTCTTTCTAGGGAATATAACATAGAAATTCTTACTATCAAGCGGATCTGGAGTCGGCGTGGCACTAGGGTACTCATACCATGCACTAGGGTTCAAATCTGTAAGATAGTTATATGTTAGTTGTTTATCTACTGTAAATCTATCAATTTCAAAATCTATTTGGTTAAGAGTATAACCCCAGTTTTCAACTATTTTTTGCTTTATGATATCAGCATAAGAAATTGGGTCAAACGTAACAGTCATTGGACCAAAGTTAGCGTCATCCTCATCATATAATGGATACACAGGTCCGGGTACAGGAAAATTATTAAGATCATATGTGATTGAAGTTGTTATAGAAATCTCTGTGCTTCCCAATATTTCTTTAATATAATAAACTTGTCCATTGACTATATTACCAAAAGTGTTTCCTGTGAAAACGATAGGTCTTCCTACAACAAATCCTGTTGTACTCGTAACTACTATCTTAGGTGACAATAACCCATCTCTAGCATAGGTTTGAGTAGCAGCAGTTATTATTTTCTCTGCTGGTTTGACATATGCAATTACCCAAGCAGGCGTATATCCTAAAGTATTACCGTCAAGTTGCTGACAAGTCATCCATAACGGGAGTAAATCAAAATTGTAATCTACACCTAAATCTACTTCAACACGTTCTCTCATATTATCTATACTGTTAGGATAAAGTATTTTTGCTTTACCTGGACTTAGGCTTGTATAGAATGTTGGGATTCCGCCATTTGTTAATAAGACTAAACCATCTTGTGTTAATAATTGAAATTCTGTAAAGTTGGTTATGATTTCAGCAGGCTGATCAAAAATGTATGATGTATAAATGTCAATACTACTTGTGTACCAAGGGCCTAAATTTAAATCAATAAATCTTGGCCAGTTTATTACAATAGGTATGCTAGTGCTATATCTATAATCTATACCAAATTCAGGATCATATACTAATAAATTATCAATGATATTACTAAAGACAACTTCATAGATTAAATTATTATCCTGATCTTTTGCAATCGCAGTGCCTATCTGCCCTAGTGTCACATCTTTCCAATAATGATTCTTTTTTACTGATTCAATATATTCATCTATGTTGCTTGAATATATTCCATAAGCATGTACAAAACTTACATCCTTTGCTTTTCCAAAATTAATGTCATTAGGTCTATACAAATAATTTGTTGGAATTAGATTACCGTCAGTTAATAAATTAGCAATAATACTTCTATCATTTGTATCTGGTGTACATTTTATATACAAGTTATCTGTAGGTATATGGTTATGTTGATTAATGGTTAACTCAAATGTTTTATCATTGGTAATTAAATATGTGTTTGCTGAGCCTGATCCATTGGCTGAACCAGACGCGATGAAAATCTCATCAAATGCCTGACTTGAACCTTGACCTGTTCCTGTTGAAGTAAACTTTGTTTTAAATGCATCACCTGTCCCTGCGCCCGGACCAGTTGCTGTAAATATAGTGTTAATACTAGCAGTACCCGTTACACCTATACTGTTCCAAGATGTATCACCTAATGACTGTATTATGTATTCTTGTCCTATAGTGAAACTGCCTGCATTTACTAAATTAGCACCAATAAAAGTCAATTGTGTCGCGTCTGTGCCTACGTGAGAAATTAAGTAATTGTTGCCTATCTTGAAGTTTCCTGCACTAATCAATTCAGTACCTATATCTTGCCATGAAGTTGAGCCTAGATTGTTTATGAAATATCTAACATTTGCTTTTATATTTTCGGATGCTACGATTTTTAATACTTCAGTGTTATAAGCACGAACAGTGAAATCAAAAATGTTATTGGCATTATCTAATTCAAAATTATTAGTTGGTTGATAAGCAACTATACCAGTAATTTGACCATCTGATTTTAATTCTAAATTTGGTGGTAGTGAATTACTGTTAGGAGTTAATTCATAGGTTAAATTTACATCGGCTGATGCTTCAACTTTTTTAAAACTTATAGAGGCATTATATAGAACACCTAAATCACTGTCAGTTAGCCATGTTATTTTATCAACAATACCATTAGCAATCTTGAATGTAAACTTAAAATCAGGACTATTATAGGGCTCACCACCAATAGTTTTGGTTACTCTGGCTGTAAAACTAAATTCTTCAATATCATTCACTGCGATACCAGTTGGATTTCCATATATCCAACCTGTTTCGCTATCTGCTGTAGCCCATACCGGTAAACCAGATACAAGATAAGTTAATGTTTTATTATCAAAATCATGACCTAATAAATGAAAACTGAAAAAATTATTACTTTGAAATTCGCCTATATATGCTTGCTGTGCTGTAGTATAAGTACTACCTACCGGACTTACAGTACCAATTGGTGGTAGCACATAATATCCAAAATTAGTTGAATCATCTTCTATATTATATGTAGGCGGTCTAGTGTTGAACAACACCGGAAGCCTTGTATATTCAGGCAAACCTGGACCGCCGTCTGCTGTTGACAGTTGTTGATTAATCACAGTTATACTATAAACAGCGCGGTCATTGCCTTTAGGACTTAATAAATCTACAGTAAATGTATAAATTATCTTTTCAGGATCTCCTCTACTTGTTGCAGGTAGAGTGACATCCATATAACCATTCGCAGATGTTAATGTTAAGGCATCTGCACCTATCGTAGTAGTAATACTAATCTGAGTAGAACCTATAATTTCTTTAATATAATATGTTGTTCCTGCACTGATGCCACCGAAACTAGTTCCACTAAAAATAATAGGTCTATTAACACTAAAGTTTGCTGTGCTTAGTACTGTGATATAATTATTAGTTTCATCTGTAACTACAGCAACAGTTGTTACAAGGGGAAGTGAAACTAAATTTACTGGAGGTTCAGAATATCCTCTAATTAATCCGGCTTCATTTATTTCTAGTCCAGGTGGAAGTTCACCCTGTAGAATTCTGATAACTACTGGGTTGGTAGTTATCGGATTATTATATGTAATTGGTATTTCAACCCATTCACTATCAAGTGTCTGTAAAATACTTCCAGATGGAATCGTAAATGATGGTGTTGCTGCACCTGTTATTGTTATGGTAAATGTTCTATCACTTACTGTTGTAACACTTCCGTTTGTAGCAAAAACTCTTGCTACAAATGTAGATGTTGTATCACTTGATACTATATCAGGAGTACCATAAATTTTTCCATCATCACGAAATTCTAAACCGTTCGCTAATGATCCGCTTATAAGCACATATTTTGTTATGGTGTAACCAGTACTGACTGATGCCTGTACATTAAAAGACATAGCAACTTGAGTCGGGTATGTTCCTATGCTGCCTGCATTTGTTTCCCAAGTTATTGGGTTACTCATTTATATTTCCTCAAGCGTAAGTAGCACCGTTCGTGTACCAATTACCTGTAGCAGAATTAGCCGAACTGAAACAGATATATGTTATTACTGTGCCGGGAGCCTGTTGATATGCGGCATTGTTAGCACCACCATTGATTGTACCACCGCCGAATCCCGGGTATACATATAAGTTGTTTGCACTATCGCCATTGCGTATAGTAATAGTAAAGCCCCAATAAGTAGTACCGTTGTTACCATAAACACCATCAGGCAACACTACACCCCTATTTGTTGCTGTTACTGAAGTTACATTTACAATATCAGAATTAAAAGTTGCTGCTGTTGCTTGTATTGTACCGTTAGCAGGGCCGCTGAATATATTACGCGCCGTTAAATCTCTTGTAACTATATTACCATTGACTTCAAGCGCAGTCACATCGCCTGCAGGAGCAGCATTTACATATAATGTACCTCTAGCGTATATATCTACATATGGAGTTAAACCTGCAGTAGTTGCATCCAACACTAAGACATTACCGCGATATAATTGAATATCTTTACCAATCTTAGTATAGTGTGCATTTTGATTACTAGTTTGCGGATATTGATTACCAACAATCATAGTAACTGTGCTTGAATCTGTGAACAACACAGCACCATTGGCTCTGCCGGCTACAGCAAAGTTGATGTTGCCATTAGCAGCAGGAATACTAATATTGCTATTACCATTTGCAAAGATACCTACAAAATTACCTGCAGTCACATTGCCTGTAACGGCAACACTTGTTAGTGTACCAACTGAAGTAATATTTGGTTGTGCGGCAGTATACACTGTCCCTGCTACTAACGCATTTGCTACTTGACCAGTTACATTGCCACCTGCTAGATTAGTTAAGCCTGCGCCATTTCCATAATATGCTCCGGTGTTTACTACGATATTACCGGTTGCTGTCAAATTATTAGTAGTCTTATCAAATACTAAGTTAGCACTACCGCCGAATGCTGTACTATCATTAAACTGAATCTGTGTGTTACTTCCACCTGCAACACCTGCACTACCTGTCGCACCTGTCACGCCAGTAGCACCAGTTGGACCTACGTCTCCGGTAGCGCCTACGCCAGTAGCACCAGTAGGCCCTGTCAATCCAGTCGCCCCAGTAGGACCTGCTACGCCAGTTGCTCCGCTACCTGTTGCTCCAGTAGGACCTACGTCCCCAGTAGCACCTACGCCAGTCGCCCCAGTAGGACCTGCTACGCCAGTACTTCCCTGTACACCTGTAGCACCTGTTGGACCTGCTACGCCAGTTGCTCCAGTAGGACCTGTAGGACCTACGACACCTGTTGCTCCAGTAGTGCCTGCGCCAGTAGCGCCAACATCACCGGTCGCACCTACTTGACCACCACCTGATGTAATTGCTGCGTAACCTGTTACTGCCGAACTAAATGTTAGCGTGACAGCATTAGCATTTGTGAATGCTACGTTTGGATAATCGTAACGTCCAACATATGAAACATTAGCACTATCTACCGGTTCAACATTAACGTATTGACTATTTAAATTATGTATAATTGTCCATGTGGTGCTAGAAGAACTTTGAGTATGAACATATGCTCCGCCTATAGCAGTAAGACCAGTAGAACCCGTAAGACCAGTAGCACCTGTAATACCTGTGCTTCCTTGTATACCTGTTGATCCTGTAGGTCCTATATCGCCTGTAGCACCTTGTAAACCTGTAGTGCCTTGAATACCTGTGGCACCTGTGCTACCTGTAGCACCACCTGGATCCCCTTGTGGGCCAGTAGCACCAATCTCGCCCGCTATGCTAATATTCCATGAACTTGCTGTAGTGCTACCTACACTAAAGTCTCTTAAAACTGTTAAACTTAAATAATATGGAAATGAGACACTAGGAGTTATTGCTGTGATAGTGCCTTCAAAATAATTGTTTGATGCACTAGCAACACGAATTCTACTTCCTACAATATATGCTGTTGAAATAATGTCTGTAGCAAAAGTTACTGAACCTGTATTGCTAGGAGTTAAGGTTGCTGTTGAGTTACCGTCATAGCCTAAACCTGTAGCACCAGTGGCTCCAGTTAAGCCAGTAGCACCAGTGCTTCCTGATCCAGTAGCACCTTGAGGTCCAGTAGCTCCAGTAGTGCCAGTAGGTCCGCCTGAAGGACCAGTAGCACCTTGAGGTCCAGTAGCACCTTGAGGTCCGGTAGGTCCGCCTGAAGGACCAGTAGCACCTTGAGGTCCAGTAGCGCCTACTGCGCCGGCAGCAATAGGAACCCATGAACTAGAACCGTAATCGTAATATTTTAATTGACTCATAATTTCTTAGTATTTATTGTCCTATAGTTTATGCGTAACTTGCCCCAACCGTATACCATTTAGTAGAACTTACTGCGTAATATTGTAAACTTGCTCCAGCTATATGATTAAGTCCTAAATTAGTTGATAAACTATTGATCGCTGCTCCTGTTGCTGGATATACATTCATATCTGTTATTGTTGTGTTATTGATTATTAATACCATACCTGCTACTGCTGTAGGCAATCTTACACCTTGTCCTGCACTTACTGTAGATATAATATTGATATCTTTGGTCAACGCGGTAGCATCGCCCTGTGTTGATCCGGCAGCACTTACGCTTGTTTGAATACTACGTAAATAATTACCACCTACACTTAATCTTCCCGTTGTTTTATCAAAAGTTAGATTAGCGTCAGCACCAAACGCTGTAGCATCATTAAACTGAACTTCTGTATTACTTCCTGCAGCCGTTCCTGCACTACCGGTAGCACCAGCGGGACCTGTAGCGCCAGTAGGTCCTACAACACCTGTTGCTCCAGTAGTGCCTGCGCCAGTAGCACCAGCCACACCAGTCGCACCTGTGGGACCTGTAGCGCCAGTAGCACCTGTGGGACCGTTTATCCCGGGTGTTAATGTATCAAGCCATAAGTAATCCCCGGGTGGAGGTGCAGTAGGACCCTCTACTATGCCTGCTTCACCGGTGGCGCCTGTGCTACCTGTACTACCTGAAAAACCTTGAGGTCCTACAGGACCAGTAGCACCTTCTGTGCCAGTAGCACCCGTTAGACCAGTAGCTCCTATACCAGTTGCACCTGTACTACCTACTGGACCTGTCGCACCTGTCACGCCAGTAGCACCTGTTGGACCAGTTAGACCGGTCGCACCGATACCAGTAGCTCCTGTGGCTCCTGTGGCTCCTGAACCGGTAGCACCGGTTATGCCTGTTAAATAATATCCGTTACCGAATAAATAACTACCTGTGATATTACCAGTAGCATTGATATTACCAGTTGTTATGACAACATTAGGGTCGCCAGGACTTATACTTCCTATTAATAGTGAAGTGTTTATAATTGTATTATTAAGCAAATCTACATATAGATTTGACAAACCTG
>SXGQ01098371.1_pt1 | contig 10603 bp, 8 predicted proteins | sample 3178371 | NCBI WGS metagenome assembly SXGQ01 (sample SAMN11356859, study PRJNA531348) | freshwater metagenome | isolation source: freshwater sample F1-20 | place: China: Fuxian Lake, Yuxi | collected 2017-12-25 | reverse complement strand
GACGGCACTGACCGCGCCGGAGAGGACCGACCCGCGAAACGGTCCCATGCGGTACAGGTAGTTCCAGTGGTGTTCGATCCGGCGCGGATCCTGGCCAACGAGGTAGGTGGCAAACTTCTGCACGACGGCATCGACCGCCTCGGGGTAGGCCCAACAGGCAGTCTGGCCCCATCCCACGATGCCGCTTTCGGTGGCAATCCGCACCACCTGCGTCCCGGCGATGGCATGGCTTTCCACGGATTCGATTCGCATGACTGCAACTCCTTCCGGTGCATGACGGCCCCTGCCGTCGCACGCCCCGCGAAGATACCCGCACGAACGAGTTCCGGCCGGTCCCAAATCCGAAAGACATTGCCAAGCCAACGCGGATCGGCCAGACCGGTCCCACCACAACCCCCGACCGGGTAACCGGTGGTGTTCACCGATGCCGGGCGGGGGAAACAGTCTCGTGGCTATTGGGAAACGGTGCGGGTCACCCCGCTTGTTGCCCGGAGGCCTTGCCTAGACGCGCGTCTTCCACGTCACGGTCTGGCGGCATGACCCGAACTTGACCTGAGCATTCGCGGCGCGGTTTGCCTCGAGCATCGCGTCCTTGACGGTCACCTCCTTCATGACGGCGCGCTTCAGTTGCTCGTTCTGCAGACGCAATGCCTCCAAGCCGTTGTAGTGGTAGAAGCTTGTGCGGAACTGACCCGACCGCAACGGTTCCACGAACGACTGCATGTGCGCGGGTGGGGACTTGAGGAACGTCCCCTTGTCGTCGGACGCCTTCTTGAGGGCGGGAATGAGGAGCTTGTTCTGAGCCAGGGCGCCCTGGGTCTCCTCGCCGCCGAGGAACTTCGCGAAGGTGTACGCCGCGTCCAGGTTCTTCCCCTTTGCCGCCACGTTCGTCACGTCGGCGTCGGAGTGGCCGATGAACTTCGAACCCGGCCCTGACGGGAACGGGACAACATCCCAGTCGAACTTGCCGGCCACCTGTTGGGCGTACACCGACAAGCGTCCGGTCGACTCCTGGCGGAATGCAACGGCCCCGGACGCGAACGGGTCGGCGGTGCCGAGGGTATCCGTCAGTTTCTTCCAGTCGTCCGGGCCGGCCATGACCTTCTGTTCGTTGATCAACTTGACCAGGAACTCCATGGCCGCAATCGACTTCGGGTCGTCCAGGGTGTACTTCATGTTCGGGACGTCGTAGGTCTCGCCGCCGTTGGAGGTCATCCAGACCTGATAGTTGCGATCGATGTTGTCGATGCCGTTTCCGTCCATGACCAGGCCCCAGGTTCCCGTCGGGCTATCGGCACCCGGTGCCTTGGTGACCTGCCTGGCAACGGAAAGGAAGTCGTCCCATGTCCACTGCCCGTTCCACTTTTCCCATGGGTCGGGGGCACCGAACTTCTTGAGCAGGTCCTTGTTGTAGGCCAACAGCATGGATGTGACGTAGAACGGCACGGCATACGTCTTGCCACACCACTGTTCGATGCCCATGAGGGCGTAGTCGCGCGTCAGGTCGATCTTGTCGACAGCGAGACGGGACGTGAGGTCGAGGATGCCGTTCGCCTCGTAGTACTTGGCGGCACTCCAGACGTCATGGATGAAACAGTCGGGCGCACTGTCGGCCGCCATCTGGGTGGCCAACTTGGCGCGGTGATCGCCATCAAAGACCACATTCGCCTTGTATGGAAGGGTTCTTCTCGGCGAAGATCTTGAAACTCCCCGCCAGAAGGTCCAGGCGCTGTTGCGGGAAGAACGTCTGGTAGGTGATCTCCACCGGGGCCTTGGCCGCCGCCGGGGCGGCCGTGGGTGCCGGAGCGGCGGTTGCCGCCGCCGATACAGCCGTCGGGGCGGGGGCCTTGGTTGGCTCGGCCTTGGCTGCCGCCGTTGGCGCCGCTGCCGGGGCATCTCCACCACACGCAGCCAGGATCATCCCGGCAGCCGACGCACCGGCAACTGCCACCATGTGCCACCTGCGCCTTGTCAGGCGAGATACCGACACTCCGCCCCCAATCGCCCCCGCTTGATATGTGCTTCGCCCGGTGCCCCCACCACTGCCCATGGTTTCCAATCCTGCACCCACCGGCGCCGGATCACTCTTTGCTTCGGACATGCCCCTCACTCCTCACCTGCTACATCTTCCGGTGCGCAAACCTGCCGCATGGACCATCCACGTGGTGGGATCATTTTGCGCCAACCGGTCATCTCGTTCAGGCAAGGGCAGACTATTGGCAGGTGGAACCGGCGTCAACCGTTCCGGCAACCCTCGCCGTCATCACCCCGTCGCCACTGGTTGCAAGACGCTTCGCTCGACCGGATGCGGGCGTCTGGCGTGGAAGGCAACGGACCCAAACCCGGTTCAATCACCGGATCAGGTTGGTGAGGAACCGGTTCAGGCACGTCTCGGGTAACCAGACGGACATGGCCGTACCCAAGTACCAGGCGTTTCTCCTGCCGGTTCTCCAGTTTGCGGGGGGCGGTGATGAGCGGTCGAACCGCGACACCATCGAAGCAATGGCCGTGCGGTTCGCGATTTCCGCCGATGACCGTGCCGAACGCCTTCCGAGTGGCCGTCAGGCCGTACTGGACAACCGCGTTTCGTGGGCGCAGACCTACCTGAGACAGGCCGGATTGATCGGGTCGACACGTCGTGCCCACTTCCGGATCACCGACGCAGGCAAGGCGGTGCTTGCAAAGCCACCGGCCCACATGGACGTGGTGTTCCTGCTTCAGTTCCCCGCATTTGCGGCGTTCAAGTCAAAGTCGATACCGAGTACAGATGTAGCGACTATCCCAACGGTTCCCTCGCCCATCGAAGTCGCCCCAGTCGCGACCCAGACGCCCGAAGAAGTCATGGCGGAAGCCTCCAGGGACCTCCGCGCACGTCTCGCCACCGAGTTGCTTGAACATGTCATGCAGTGTTCACCGGCCTTTTTCGAACGGCTTGTCGTCGATCTCCTGCGGGCAATGGGGTACGGAGGCGCATCGACATCCGCGGGACGCGTGACCGGCCGGGCGGGTGACGGAGGCATCGACGGGATCATCACCGAGGACAAACTGGGACTGGACGCGGTCTATCTCCAGGCAAAGCGGTGGTCGGGCAATGTTGGCCGGCCGACCGTCCAGGAGTTCGCCGGAGCGATGCAGGGCCACAAAGCCGACAAGGGTGTCATCATCACCACGTCCGAGTTCACGGCAGATGCCCGCGACTACGTGCGGACGATCAGCACGCGCATCGTCCTGATCGGTGGCCGGCAACTGGTCAATTTCATGATCGACCACGATGTTGGCGTGAGGATTGTCGAGACGCACGTGGTGCGGCGGGTCGATGGTGACTACTTCGACGTGGGTTGAGCCCGTTGGTGTCCGGTGCAGTTCCGGCGCGCAACGCCCCCATCGCTCTTTACTTGTCGGGCGCGTCCTCCATTCTGGGCACGATCGGCATGCATGCTTCCTGAAACCCCATGCACGTGGGCTATCATCCTCATGTTCAGCGGAGCCGGTACGACCAGGGGACAGCGATCATGACCACCAACAACGGCACGGCCGATCACGGCACCGCACACCGCCAGATTGACGCCGGGATCATGGATCCGTCCGCTGATGGCGACCTGTTGCGTCACCACATCCTCGACTTCCGGCAGATGACGCAGTTTGCCGATGCGCCGTGGATATTCGACCAGGCGGATGGCGTGCGCCTGCGGGATACCGATGGCCACTGGTACATCGATGGCCTCTCGGGGGTCTTCGTGGCCAGTCTCGGGTACGGCAACACCAAGGTCATCGAGGCGATCGAACGGCAGTTGCGCACCCTGCATTTCGCGCCACCGTTGCACGGGACATCCATCCCCGCGCTTGACCTGGCCTCGCGCCTGCGGCGCCTCGCGCCAGATGCGATGCAGGGCAGGCATGGTCCGGGCATCAAGATCCTTTCCGGTGGTTCCGAAGCGACCGAAGCCGCCCTGAAACTCGCCCGCCAGTACTGGAAGCAGGCCGGGCACCCACGCAAGTACAAGGTGATCGCCCGCTACGGTGGCTACCACGGCGCCACCATGGGATCCCTCTCGGCCACCGGCGGGTGGGAACGCAAGAGTGTCTTCGAACCCCTTGTGCCCGGTTTCCTGCACCACCATCAACCCCACACCTTCATGGAAGCCTTCGCGCACCTTCCCGCCGATGAAGCCGCCGAGGCCGCCGGCCTGATGGCCGCCAACATGGTCGGCCGGATGATCGAGAACGAGGATCCCGAAACCGTCGCGGCGATCATCGTGGAACCGATGTCGATCAGTGCTGCCGGATTTGTCGTGCCGATGGCGAGTTACTACCGACGCCTGCGCGAACTCTGTGACAAGCACCACGTACTGCTGATCTACGATGAAATCATCACCGGTTTCGGGCGTCTGGGCGAGTGGTTCGGGGCGAACTTCTACGGCGTGGCGCCCGACATCCTTTGCTGTGGCAAGGGCAGGGGTGGGGGTTACGTGCCGGTCAGTGCGGTGATCATCGCGGGGCACGTATGGGAAGCCTTCCTCGGCGACCCGGCCGACCGGCGCGAGTTCCACCACGGCCACACCTTCGCCGGGAACCCGGTTGCCTCAGCCGCCGGATGCGCCGCCGTCGACGAGATGGAAGCGCGGGACCTGCCCGGCAACGCCAAGGCGCAGGGGGCGTATGTGCGCGGCCGGTTGCAGGCCCTGCAACGCGAGTTCCCGGACGTGATTAGCGATGTCCGTGGGGGTGGCCTCTTGCAAGGTTTCGAGTTCGATCGGGTGCGCTACCCGAAATCAACAAAGCCGGCCAAGAAGTTCGAGGCCATTGCGCGCAAGCATGGCTTCATTGCGCGGTGCGGGGATGAGTACGTGGCCTTTGCACCACCCTTGGTGATCGAACGCGCCGACCTCGACGAACTCCTGAACCGCGCAACCGACGTACTGCACGAGATGGTGGGGTAGGGGACCGGCGAGGAACCTCGGTCTGCGCCCTTCACTCCCATCCGCCGTCACGGGCTTGGGTGGTTGCCGGCAATGGTCCGGACCGGGGCGCCCGTGTCCCCCCTCCAGGCCCCATTCCCGGCGCGGGCTATCGCACCTCACGCCTCGTAGGGAATCCCAAGGGCGTTGCACAAGGCGCGCATCACCAGGTCCCACGTGTGGCACTCCAGACGACCGGGCATCAAGGCATTCTTCGTCAGGGTCACGGCCAGGTCACGCGACGGGCAATACATGGAGAGTGATCCACCCAGACCGGTGTGCCCGAACGAATCGGGCCACGGCGACGGGATCACCACACCGCAGTGCAGGTGAGGTGACCCACCAATGATGTATCCCAGACCCATGCGCCCGATCCATTCGACGGTCGCGCCATCGGCACCGAAGTACGGCACCGTCGCCCCGGCAATCGTGTCCGGATCGAGGAGGCGCACGCCATCCAGGCCCGCCTCGCGCATTGCCCCGTAGTGACGCACGAAGGCCCGGGCACTGGCGATCATGCCGCCCGCCGGAATGCACCCGGCACGCATCGCCGGATGGTTGAAACCCGTCGCAACTCCTTGCAGGAAGGCCCGTTCGTCAGCGGTGATCCCCGCGTGGCCGAGGGACGGCGCCGGGTCTCCGGCAACATGCAGGGTGGCAATCCGGTCGGTCACCGACGGGTCGTTCGGCACCCCGCAATAAAGGTCGTGCATCCCGAGTTGACCGGTCACTTCGGCACGCACGACATCGGCGAAGGCGTGGCCGGTTGCCTCCTCCACGACGCGCCCGAGAAGCGTCCCGAAGGTCAGGCCGTGGTAGCCCATCGACGCCCCGGGTGCCCAGTCGGGCACTGCCTCCTCGATGTTCCGGCCGGTCGCGGCCAGGCTTGGCATCGCCTCGGCAGGCAATCCCTTGAAATCCTTCAATCCGGCCCGGTGCGACAGGGCATGGCGCACGGTGATGCCCCCCTTGCCGTGCGCCCCGAAGGCCGGCCACCACCGGGCCAGTGGTTCGTCGTAGGCCAGGATGCCCCGTTCCACCAACCGGTGCACGACGGTGGCCGTCACCCCCTTGGACATCGACCACACCGTGAAGAGGGTGTTGCCATCCACGGGACGCCCGGTGGCCGGATCGGCGATACCCGCGAACGTGTCGACAACCACCTCGCCCCGGTGGATGGCCGCCACCTGCAGTCCGGTCTCGCCCAAGGTGGCGACTGCGTGATGGAGGGCTTCGGTGACCGCGGACTGTGCGTGCGGGTTCATTCGATGTACATCCCGGGATATTGCCCCGGTTTCATGCACCGGGATCGACGTGCCGTAGTGTATGTGAACCACACGAAGAGACCACCACGTCGCCTACAGGGCATGTCGGTCGGCGGGTGTCCCGACCTTCCGGTCACGACCAGTCAAGAGATGCCCTGTGGTTGCCGGTTCGACGACGTGGCGTGTCTTCGGAACGCATGTTTGCCAAGAAAGGGATGTCTCAGGATGGCGGTGACGCGAACGGCACCGTCGCTGCGGTGGGTTCCTTCGTTGGAGGGGATGGTCCGCCCCACCCAACAGGTGAGGGATCTCCGCCCCATCGCCCCCTTCACGCCGGTTAGCCACCTGCCTTGCACGCGCCTTGTTGGCACGCAGGTTCAGAGAGAGAACAGGCCACGAATGACCATCATCGCCAACTGGTGGGGGAGGCAGACGATGATGGCGCGGAGCAGCTGGCCATCCGCGCCAACCACGACGCGCGTTGGCGGTCGACGGCGGCCCGCAACGTCCACGATCACCTGTGCCACCGCTTCCGGTGACTTCCCGAACCGCGCCATTCTGCGCGATTGTTCGAGGATATGAGTGAGGCCCTGGCGGTACGATCCGGGCGCGGATCCCGGCAAGGCGTCAATCTCGGTTGCCAGGGTTGCGTCTGCCCGGTCAAGCATCGGAGTACGTACGGTGCCTGGAAGTACCGTGACGACGCGGATGCCCTCCCCACGAAGTTCATGGTCCACGGCATCTGCCCACCCCACCATGCCGAACTTCGAGGCGTTGTAGGGGGACATCCACGGCATGGGTACGATCCCGGCGACAGAGGCCACGTTCACCACGACGGCCGGATGGAGTGGGTTGACTGGCGACTTAGCCGCGGCGCGCAAGGCGGGGACCAGTTGCCGAACCAAGGCCATCGGCCCGAGAAGGTTCGTTTCCACGACGGCACGGTCGGTATCCGCGTTGCCGAACTCGAACGTCCCCGGTAGCGCGATACCCGCCCCGTTCACAAGCGCGTGGAGACGACCACCACGTGCCTCCACCTCCCGGACGACGGCGTCCCGGTCGGTGGCATGTGTCACGTCAAGCATCACCGGCACCACGTGCCTCGCCACGTCGCCGTCGGCGATGGACAGGTCCCTCCAGGCACCCATTGCGTCTGCGTTCCGCACGCCGGCCAGGCAATCCCATCCGTCGCGGGCGAACCGAAGCACGGATGCCCGGCCGATCCCGCTACCTGCCCCTGTGACCAGCACGAGACGCCGTGGATTGTCGTTCACTAACGGGGTCTCCCTATCCAGCGCGTGACTTTTTGCTGGTTTGAAAGTACCGTCTTTGCTAGGTCAAAAACCGACAGTCGCAAGAGATTTGTGGCGTCAGGCGGGTTACATGTTCCAGTCACCCTGCATCGGGACTTGCCTGAACACTCCGGTTGCGCACCACTTGGCGTCATGTCATGTGGTTCAACACGGCGCCGGTGCGGGTGTCGTGTACCGCCCTGTGTCCGTCGACTGCAAAACTGCCCACACATGGGCCAACTAGGGGATACGCGGTGCGACCTCTTCGGCGAGAAGACGCATCGACTGTCCCCAGTCGCCGTGCGCACTGCCCTCGTGGCCGATAACCAACAAGGTGCCGAACCCACCGACATCATCATGCAAGGTGCGCAACTTGCGGGTGACTTCGTCGACATCCCCGACGATCCAGAGGTTGTCGCAGAGGTACTCGATAGTCACCGCTTCATCAGGCATCGCTGGATCAATCTTCGGGGCGATCATCATGCGACCCTTGCGCAGCAACGGCAGGAAGTACTCGCGCCAGTCGCGCCCGATGACGCCGTCGATGACCGCCTCGCGCGCCTGTGCCGAGGTCTTGCCCACGAAGACGTCGCGGCAAATGCGCCAGTTCGCGCGATCGGCAGGACGTCCCACGCGCGCGCCGGCACCCGAATACGTGTCCCACTGGGCGATAAGGGTCTTGGTCGGCACGATGTTGATGCTCATCGGGATCCACCCGCGTTCACCGGCAAGGGTCAGCATGTCCGACTTGGGCCCGACCCCGGCGACCGCGATTGGAGGGTGTGGTCGCGTATACGGGCGGAGGTGCAGGCTCAACCCGATGTCGTCCTGACGTTCCGGCACGCGGAAGTGCCACCGGTCGTGGACGTGTTCGGCCGGCTTGGGGTCATCCCAGAGGGCCAGGACGGTATCGAGGATCTCGCGCGTCAGCGCCCTTTGCTCAAGTCGTTCGGTATCTATGCCAAAAAGTTCGAAATCGCCCGGAAACCCACCCGACCCGACGCCCCACGCAAAGCGTCCACGCGCCATCTGGTCGAGTTGCCCGATCCGTTGTGCAAGCATCAACGGATTGTGGTTCGGCAGGCATGAGACACCTGTGCCGAGATTGATCCGCGTCGTCCGTCCGAGGGCCTGGGCAATGAACAGGTCGGGGCAGGGAATGTTTTCCCATTCCGACGTGAAATGTTCACCAATCCATGCCTCCACAAATCCAAGGGCATCGAGGGTTTCGATCTGTTGGAGGTCGCCGTCCAGGGACACCGCCAGATCGGTGCCGGGCGGGTGAAGCGGCATGTTGAAGTACCCAAGTCGCATCGCCAGACCTCCGTTGGTCGTACCGCGGGCCATGAACCCACCCTTCGGCACCCCGGCCAACAGGCTACTTCACTTTCACTTCCCGTGCGTGATGCCGGCCTCGTTCATCTGCACCCCATTGCCGGGAGGGACCTCCCATCTTGTCGCAAGCGTCCCGAAGAGGGTGAGGGGGAGTGGCACCTCCCGGCACTGATTGACGTACGCTTCAACGAGGCAGGACCATGCGCCATCCAGTCATGACCAACCAAACGTGGCGCCTGCCAATGGCAGTGATTGCGTTCCTCTCCATCGCCCTTCCGGTGGCGTGGGATGCATCCGGGCACATCGATGCCGTGTGGCCGGTCCGCAACCTCGTCGCACATGACATCGCGGGCATCCTCGCGCACGTCGTCCCGGTGGACATCCGGGTGGTCGGAACCGGATCACTGCGAGGTACGGTCCGCGACGAGGACGGGCGCCCGGTCCCTGGTGCGACCATCATCGTGCCCCTGTCCGACGGATCGGTCACCGAGACCCTGACCCTTGCCGACGGCACCTGGATCCTGACTGGCATTCCCGTTGGCAGGCATCCGGTCTGGGTCGGTGCCCCTGCGTTCGCGCCGGTCACCATGATCAATCGTGCAGGTTCGGGCCTCACGGGACGCCTCCGCGCATGGTTCGAACCCGGTATCGACGTCACAGGCGGGATGGCTGATGCCGGGACACGTGTCGACGTGGTTCTCGCTCCCGCGCCACGGCCCAAAGCCGTCAACGGCACGGAGGTCGTCGTCGATCCTGCCACGGAGACCACGCTTGCTTGCGAACGTCCGGTGATCGCCACCGCCCGCCGGACGGACGTCACGGTCCCCGCGATGGGGGTTGGCTCCGGCGAGGTCTTCCGCTACCGTGCCGGCGATCACGCGGGTTCACCCGGTCCTGCCGTGTCACGTCCCCTCCTGGTGGTCTACCCCGGTCCGGCATCGCAGTGGGAGTGTGCATCGATACCACTGGCGTCGGCCGGGTTCGAGGTGATCGCCTATGGTCCGCCGTACACGTTCGCCATCGAACGCGAGATCCGGATCCTGCGCCTCCTGCTTGCCTCCCTTGGCATATCGGACCCGGCCGACCGTGGTGCGGCATACCGGCCGGGAACCTCGCGTCCGGCCGTCCTGGCCGGCAGTTACAGCGCCATCCACGCATTGCGGGTGGTGCAGGACACCGGCCCGGGCACCATCGGTGCCGTTGTCCTGATGGGGCCTCCCGTCGATCTTCTCGACCTGCGTCACCGGTTGGAGACCGGTGACTACCGGCCGCCATTCGGTCTCGACCGCGCCCTCATCGCACTGGGCCGACCAGACCGGGAAGTGGCGCGCCACGCCCGCTACTCGGCGCGACTGCACGCCACGGCATCCCACCCGCCCACCCTGGTGATCCACAGCCGGTCCGATGCGGTGGTGCCGGTGTCTCAGGGAGAGGCCTACCTGTCCGCCCTGCGTGATGCCGGGGTGGCTGCCGAGGGCATGATCCTTGATGGTGGCGGACACTATCTCCTTTCGACTGGCGGTGGCGAGGCCGAGGCCATCCTGTCTCGCACCGTGGCCTTCCTGACGGCTCATCCCTGACTCGTGTGGGGTGACGGGTTCCCGCTTGTTTCGCGGGCATGGCCCCCTGGGGTCTACCCTGCGCGCCTTCGCTCACGATTTGCCTGCGGGTGGCGTATCCCAACCAGACCGGGAGATGAAGCCCAGACACGTCATTGGTGGCGCGTGTCACAAGGGGCGATGCCGACGACCTT
>SXGQ01338361.1_pt1 | contig 10604 bp, 9 predicted proteins | sample 3178371 | NCBI WGS metagenome assembly SXGQ01 (sample SAMN11356859, study PRJNA531348) | freshwater metagenome | isolation source: freshwater sample F1-20 | place: China: Fuxian Lake, Yuxi | collected 2017-12-25 | reverse complement strand
CCGGAGGCGACCGCGATGATGTTCTTCACGCCGGGCAGCAGCTGCACGCCGCGCTGTACGGCATGCGCCACGACCTTGGTGGTGATGCTGACGCTGACGTTGCCCACGCCCGGCTGGCGCTTGGCCGCAGCCACCAGCGCAGCGCGCAGCGCGTCGTGCTGGCTGGCGGCGGGGTAGCCGAGTTCGACTTCCACCACCACGTCGGCACCACTCACGCGCACGGCCTTGATCGCCCGTGAATCGGCCAGGGGCTGGCCGCTGCCGGGGTCCACCACGGCTTGCAGCAGGGGTTGGAGCACGGCATCGGAAATCGCGGTCATGGGGCGGCAGAAGTTCACTGAAACAAGCCGCGCAGTCTAGCCCTGGGCGTTTTTGCTGCCGGCCCGCAGGCTTTGTGCGTAGAGTCAGGGCGTTACCTTGCCGGAGAAGTTCCCATGCGCCGCCCTGCCGCCTTCATGCTCGCCACCGCCCTGCTCAGCGCGCCGGCGCTGGCGCAGAGCGCTGGCGGCAAGCTGCTGCTGACGGGCGGCGTGTCCAGCATCGACGGCGCGGCCGGCGGCGGGCTCACCCCCTGGGCCGTGACGGGCAGCTACGCGGCCGACCACCAGGTCGGCGCCACCGCCTTCGTCACCCGGGCCAAGACGGTCGACTATGGCCTGTGGACCTATGGCGCTGCGCTGGGGGTGCACGACCGGTTCGAGCTGAGCATCGCGCGCCAGGATTTCGACACGCAGGACAACCTCGCGCCGCTCGGGCTGCCGGGCTTGCACCTGAAGCAGGACATCGTCGGCGCGAAGCTGCGGGTGGCGGGAGACGCGGTGCTGGACACCGACTCGCTGATGCCGCAGATCGCCATCGGCCTGGAGCACAAGAAGACCCACGCCGGCGCGCTGGGCCCCACGCTATTCGGCCCGCTGGGCGCCAAGGACTCGGGCACGGACGTCTACATCAGCGCTACGAAACTGTTCCTGGCGCCGGGGGTGCTCGTCAACCTGACGCTGCGCGCCACCAAGGCGAACCAGAACGGCTTGCTGGGGTTCGGCGGTGCGCAGGGCAGCGGCACCCGGATTCAGCCCGAGTTCTCGGTGGCCAAGCTGCTGGCCAAGAACCTGGCCGTGGGCGTGGAGTACCGCGCCAAGCCGGACAACCTGAACGAGTCGGTACTCGGCTCGGGCGCGCTGAAGGAGGACGACTGGAAGGACGTCTTCATCGCCTGGGCGCCCAACAAGCACGTGTCGCTGACGGCAGCGTGGGTGGACCTGGGCAAGATCGCCCCCGCGGTGCAGCCCAGGCGCCAGACCGGCGGCTACCTGTCTGCGCAATTCGCCTTCTGAACGCGCACCAAACCGTCACGCCGTGATCGTTTCAAGGCCTGGCGGGTAAAGAAATCTTTCGTTAACCGCGGGGCCACAAGCCCGCGCAGGCTGCATGGCAAGCTGCCGCCCATGCAACTTCTCCGTGTTCCCGCGGCTGCCGCACTGGTGGCCTGCAGCGGCGTGCCCGCCGCACTCGCCCAGGCCGTGCCTGCAGCGCCGGAGGCTGCCGCCTCCGCCCCGGCCCCCCGCCCTGCCCGGCCTGCACCGCCCGCTGCGCGGCCGGCCGACGCCGCCCCCAACCAGCAGCTGCAGCGCGTGGAGGTCAGCGGCGCGGCGAGCGACGAGTCCATCCGCCGTGCGTCCACGGCCAGCAAGATCGTCATCACGCGCGACGAGATCGAGAGGTTCGGCGACTCCACCGTGGGCGAGGTGCTCAAGCGGCTGCCGGGCGTGACCACCGGCGGCCGGCCGGGTCGCGGTGGCGACGTGCGCATGCGCGGCATGGGCGGCGGGTTCACGCAGATCCTGGTGGACGGCGAACGCATGCCGCCCGGCTTCTCGCTGGACCAATTGCCCCCCGAGCAGGTCGAGCGCATCGAGGTGCTGCGCGCGCCGACGGCCGAGTACGGCACGCGGGCCATCGCCGGCACCATCAACGTGGTGCTGCGCGAGCCGCTGAAGAAGAAGCTCAACGAGTTCCGCGCGGGTGTCGGCATGGAGCGCGGCAAGGTCAGCCCCAACATCAGCTGGACCCGCAACGACAGCTTCGGGCAGGGGCACACCTACAACTTCAGCATCAACGCCATGCGCGGCGAACGCGGCGACGACGTCATCAGCGACACGCTGCGCGTGAACCGCACGACAGGCGCCGAGTCGCTGCAGGTCACGCGCGGCCGCAACGATGACACGCGGCAGAGCCTGAACATGAACGGCCGCGTGCAGCTCAAGCTGGGTGGGCAGGACAGCCTGACCGTCCAGCCCTTCATCGTGACCAACAGGTCGGAAAGCCATGCCGACATCACACGCACCACCACGCCCGCACCCACGTCGCAACTGCCGGGCGATTTCGACCGCGCGGTGACCGACGGCGACAACCGCTTCACCATGGCGCGTCTGAACGCGCAATGGCTGACGCGACCCGACGTCAACACCCGCATCGAGCTGCGCGGCGGCGTGGGTGGCGCCCGCGGTGAGAGCCACAGCGTGCGGCAGGAAACGTGGCAAGGTGCGCCCACGCGGCTGCAGGAAGACACGACCGAGAGCCGCGATCGCAACTGGAACCTGGTGGGCAAGTTCTCGCGCAGCCTGGAGAACGAGCACAGTCTCGTCATCGGCGCGGAGGGCGAAGGCAACACCCGAAACGCGAACCGCACCACGCTGGTCAACGGCAGCCCGCAGGCCGGCCTGGGCGATTTCGGTGACAACCTGGACGCGTCCACCACCCGGATCGCCGCCTACGCGCAGGACGAGTGGAACGTCGGCAAGCAGTGGGACTTCTACGCCGGCCTGCGCTGGGAAGGCATCAAGACCGAGAGCAGCGCGGCGAACTACGCCGTCAGCAACACCTCCAGTGTGTTCACGCCGCTGGCCCACGCCCGCTACAAGCTGGACCCGGCCGGCCGCGAGGCCATCCGCATGAGCCTGACGCGCAGCTACCGCAGCCCGCAGCTGAACGACCTGGTGGCCCGCCCCAACATCAACAGCAGCGTGCCGCACGACATCGCCTCGCCCGATCGCGCCGGCAACCCCGAGCTGAAGCCCGAACTGGCCACCGGCGTCGAGATCGGCTATGAGAAGTACCTGAGCAAGGGCGGCATGCTGGGCGCCAACTTCTTCGCGCGCCGCATCAGCAACCTGATGCGCAACGTAGTCGCGCTGGAAGACGTGCCCTGGAGCGCCACACCGCGCTGGGTGGCTCGCCCGCGCAACCTCGGCAAGGCCAGCACCCTGGGGCTGGAGCTGGAAGCCAAGTTCCGGCTCGACGAGTACTTCGACAGCGCGCTGCCCATCAACGTGCGCAGCAACCTGAGCTTCTTCACCTCCAAGGTGGACGACCTGCCGGGTCCCAACAACCGCATCGAAGGCCAGCCCAAGGCCACGGCCAACCTGGGCTTCGACTACCGGTTGCGCTCCGTGCCGGTGTCGATCGGCGCGTCGCTGAACTGGACGCCGTCGTCCACCATCCAGCAGACCGCGCTGACCGAGGTCACCACCAACCGCAAGCTCGTCTCCGATGCGTTCGTGCTGTGGAACCTGTCGCTGGAGCAGTCGCTGCGACTGTCGGCCAGCAACCTGACGCCGCTGGACTACTACACCGGCAGCATCAGCACGACGGACGCGCTGCTCGTCAGCAGCCGCAGTGGTGGGCCGAGCTACACGCAGTGGCAGCTGCGGTGGGAGATGAAGATCTGAGGCTGGCGCTTCAGTACTGCACGCGCTCGACCTCGAAGCCGCGATCCTGCAGCAGCCGCGGCAAGGCCTGGGCGCCGGTCATGTGCAGCGCGCCGACGGCGGCCAGCACGGCCTTGCCCTTGGCATGTTCCTGGGCGATGCGGTCGGCCAGGCCCGGGTTGCGGCCATCGTTGAGGCGACGCAGCATCTGGAGCTCCTGGGCCGTCGGCACGCAATCGCACAGCTTGGCGGGCGACTCGATGGCCTCGAGATCGCCACGTTCCCAGGCCTGGCCGAGTCGTCGCAGCGTCGTGCGGCTTTCCTGGCGCTTCAGGCTGTCCAGCGTCTGGTTCAGCAGCTGGCGCGCCTCGGTGGCATCGGCAGGCAGCAGCATTGCCATCTGGCCCGCCACCGTCTCCAGCGCCACGACCGGGCGCTTGAGCGCCTGCGCCGCGCCCAGCAGCACCACCTCCTGGGCATAGGCAGGGTCCAGGCCGTCACGGCGGCCTGCGAGAGAGACGTAGGTGATGGCCTGCATCACGGGGTGCAACGAAGCCAGCGCCGCGCGCGGCACGCAGGCGGCGTCGGCCTCGGCGTCCAGACCGGCCTGCTCGGCGCTCGTCAGCGTCAGCTTGGCCGCTTTCGCCTGTGCCGCCTGGACCTCGGCCATGAAGCTGGGCTCCATGGGGTTGACCTCCACGGCCAGCACCTCTGTCGAACGCATGGCCGCCTGCAGCTGCGGCCCGGGGAAGGCCCAGTCCAGCTTGCCCACGTGCACGGTGCCATACAGATAGGACACACGGCCATCCTTGCGCAACCGCCACAGCGCGCCACGGTCCTTCGCCGCGGCCTGGGCCGCCTGGATCTGCTCGGCGGTCGGCGCCTGCGTCACGGGCGGGCAGCCGGCTTCATCGGCGCGCGCGGCGGGCAGCCACAAGGTGAGTGAAACGAGGGTGGCGAGGAACAGACGCATCAGGGCTTCCAGAACAAGGCTTGCGGATTGCGGCGGGACTCTATCGGACCGCAGATGCCAGGCCTCGACACGAAAGCGGGTGAATCGTCACTTGCGCGAACGCGCCGAACGGCGGTTCAGGGCGCCGTTTGAGAAGCCGTCACCCAGGGCCCCGTGATCCCGTCCAGCTCGCAATCCCACAGCGCCTGCGCGTCCATCGCATCGACGACACCTTCGCCGTAGACCTTCAGCGCCAGGCTGCGCAACATGATGACCATGCCGCGCACAAACGCCGCGCGGCCGGCCTCGCCCGCGACGCCCAGCAGCACCGAGGCGTCCAGCTTCACGTAGTCCAGCCCCGCCTGGTAGAGCCGCTCCACCTGCGCCAACCCCGCGCCGGCATGCTCGAGGCCCACGCGCACCCCGAGCGGGCGCAGCTGGCGCCCGAGCTCCAGCAGGCGCTCGAAGTGTTCGGTGGCCGCGGCCTCGGCCAGGTCCAGCAGCAGCAAGCGCGCTGCCTGCGGTGTGTGGTGCGACAGGATGTCGCGCAGCGCCGGCAGGAAGCTGCTGTCCGCCAGTGACGCGGGCGCGATGTTGATGCAGCGCGCCGCGCCGTCGGCTGCGATGGCGTTCAGGGCCAGGCCCACGGCGAACAGGTCCACCTGCGCCGTCACGCGCGAGCGCACGGCCAGCGGCAGCCAGTGCGCAGCGGGAATGAAGTCGGCGTCCAGCTGCAACTGCAGCGGGCACTCCAGGTGCAGAACGCTGCCGGCGCGGTCGCGCACGGGGTACTCCACCAGACGGCCTCGCCGTTGCGTGACAGCGTCCTGCAGCTGTGCACGCCACAGGCTCTCACCCTGCTCGCGGCCCACGCCGACATCAGCCACGATCTCCACGACGAAACCGCCGCGGGTGTGGCTGAGATGCTCGGCACGGGCGAGCGCCGCATCGGCCTCGCCCAGCCAGACGTTGCTCGGCCGCTCGCGCGGCAGCTCGATGCCGCCCAGCGCCACCTGCACGCCAGGGCCGAAGGCCGGCAGGCTGGCCCGCAGCGCATCGGCCAGCGCATGGGCCGTCTCTGCCGCCACGCCGGGGGCAGGCAGCCACAGCGCGAAGTCGCCGCCGTTCAGGCGGCCCACGCGGCAGCCAGCCACCGACTCGGGGTAGGCCTGCAGCGCCGTCACCACGGTCATCAGCACGTCGTCCACCGCGGCGCGCCCCAGGCGGACGTTCAAACCCGGCAGATCGGCCAGGCGCACGAGCACCAGGCCGCCCACGGCAGGGCCGTCCTCACGCTGCAGCGCGGCATCCAGCTCGGCCAGGAAATGCTGACGGGTGGACACGCCGGTCAGCGGGTCGTGGTGCACCTGCTCGCGCAGCACCAGCAACTGGCCGGCCTGCGCTTCGAACAGGTCGCGCACGCGCTGGACCATCGCGTTCATGGCGCGGGTCAGGCGCTGCAGCTCGGGCACGCGCGGCTCGCTGACCTGGCCGTAGGTCCCGGCCAGAACGCCCTCGGCCTGCAGCACGGCGGCATCCAGCGGACGGCGGATGCGGCGCAGGCCGGCCCATGCGGCAACGGCCGCGACGATGGCCACCAGCAGCAGCCACGCCAGCAGCCGGCGCGTGGCCAGCCACAGCGCGTCGTGCGCGTAGCTCGACTGACTCTTCAACTCCACGGTGCCGATGGCGTTCCAGCCGTTGGACAGCTGGGCTGCCCCCGGTGACGCCTCGATGGGCACCAGGCCGCGGAACCAGGCCGGCGCCTGGCCGGGCTTGGGCGGCTCGGCGCGCTCGAACAACATCTCGCCGGCCGGCGAGCGCCAGCGCACGAACTCGTAGGCGCCAGTGTCGAACTGCGCGGACACCAGCAGCTTGATCAGCTCCTGGTCACCTTGCTGCTGGGACAGCGCCAACGCCAGTGCCTGCGCGTTGTCCGCGTTCTTCAGCGCCAGCTGCGTCTGCATCAACTGGCGCAGCGACAGCGTGGACAGGCCGACCGCCCCGACCAACGCCGCCAGCACCACCCCCAGCACCAGCCAGGCGATCTGCCGCATCAAGGACATGTTGTTTTCCTCATAAGAACCCCTCCGCCTTCACCTTGGCCACCAGTTCCCGCCACAGGGACAAACGCGCCAGCGGGTCGCCTTGCGTGACCTGCCCGGTGCCCTGCCACAGGCCCTCGGTGTTGAAGCTGAACACGGGTGTCAGGTCGGATCGCTGTGACGCGGGCAGCACCTCGGGCCGCAGGTTGTCCAGGATCAGCGGTTCGGCGCCCGGCTGGGCATAGTAGGCCAGCACCATATGCGCCAACGACTGCCCCTGCAGCCGCGCCCGCACGTACACCATGCGCAGTTTGGCCGTGGGCACGCCGGTGGCGGCCAGGCTGAAGTACTTGGCGATCGCGTAGTCCTCGCAGTCGCCGGCGCGCTTCTCCAGGCTTTCCAGCGGCGAGGCCCAGTAATCGGGCACGCCCCAGGTGACGGCGTCGTCCTTGAACGCCAGGCGCCGGTTGAAGAAGTCGTTGATCTCCTGCAGCCGCTCGGTTTCCTCGCGCGCGCTGCTGCGCTCGATCTGCAGGATCAGCGCCTGGGCCTGCTCCGCCACGCGCGGGCCGCGCATCGCGGCGGCTTCCATCACCCGGCCAGCGTCGTAGGCCGCGGCCACCAGCAGCTGGCTGACCAGCAATGCCGAAACCCACCACCGGCGCAAGCGGGAGGCGGTAGCGAAACTGATCGGCGAAGTCGGCAAGATTGACGGGGGGCGGCGATTCAATTCACTGTAGCCCGCCGGGCCCCGCCGCCGGGGCCTCTAAGATTTTTGAATATGCAGAACGCGGCACCTTCCCACGACAACGCCTCCCGCACGCAGCAGATTCGCGACGACCTGGACCAGTCGCGCCGCCGCGGCCCGTTGCAACACATCCAGATCCCCCCCTGCCCAGAGCTGCTCGTGCAGTTGCAGCAGGCGCTCAGCACGCCGGAGCCCGACCTCAACCTCGTCGCCCGCGTCGCGTCCAGCGACGTGGCCATGGCCGCCACGCTGCTGCGCATTGCCAACGGCCCGCTGTTCAAGCCGGTGGGCCTGCCCTGCACCACCGTGGGCCAGGCCATGACGCGCATCGGCCTGCGCGAGAGCGTGGCCGTGATGACCGGCTTCCTGGTGCAGCACGCCATCCCGGTGAACGCCCCGCAGCTGGCCCGTTTCTGGCAGCGCAGCACCAAGCGCGCCATCGCCATGGCCACCATTGCCCGGGAACTGCCCGGCCTGTCGCCCGACCTGGCGCACAGCTTCGGCCTGTTCCTGCACGTGGGCATGCCGGTGCTGCTGCAAAGCGTGCGCGGCTATGCCAGCACGATGGTGGAAGCCGGCGCACGCATCGACCGCCCCTACATCGCCACCGAGAACGCCAACCACCGCACCGACCACGCCGTCGTCGGCGCGCTGGTCATCCGCGCCTGGAACCTGCCGGCGCCGCTGATGAGCGCCATCCGCCTGCACCACGACTTCACCGCGCTGGGCCATGGCGACATCGAGCCCGAGATCCACACGTTGATTGCCGTGGGCCTGATCGCCGAGCACCTGATGCGCCGCCATGAGGGGCTGCCGGAAGACGCCGACTGGGCCGGCCACCACGCCGCGGCGATGGACTGGCTGCACATCGACTGGACCGAGCTGGAGCACTGGGAGGAGCTGGTGCTCGCCCAGTTCGACGCCGCCACCGCCTGAATTCCGCCTGATGCGGCTGCCGCGCCTGCGCGTCCTCATCCTGGCCACCATGGTGGTGGCCACGCTGGCCACGCTGGGCTGGTGGGTCTTCGGACCCTCTGGCGTGGCGGTGGAGCTGACGAAGCGCAGCTGGCGCATGGAAATCGTCATCGAGCGGCTGCGCTCGGAAAGCGGCTCCGACTGGTGCGACGAGCTGCCCGACGGCGCGTTCGACATCACGCGCCGCACGATGGCCGACCCCACCGGCCGGCGCACGGAGCCCAGCGAGCACTGCCGCTACACCAGCCTGGCCTGGCGCCGCCAGTGGATCGCCAAGACCGAGGGCGGCCCCGGCGACCGTCCCGACTGGCCCCGCCCGCCGCTGCGCGTGGCGCCACCCGGCCAGCCGGGCAGCGAGCGCCTGGGCAAGCGCGACGCCTACTTCGAGATCGAGTTGCGCGACCGCCAGAACCACGCCTGGGTGTGCCGCGTCACCCCGGAGCGCTGGCAGCAACTGCGCGTGGGGGAGCGCTTTCGCATCCCGGTGGACCGCTTCGGCACGGCGGATTGCCCGCACATGTACGCCTCCAGGCTCTGAGTCCTGGGTCGGAGGTTGCCCGTCTCAGTGGATGAGCTGCCAGGCACCGACGATCACATGGCCCCACAGCATCACGTTGAAGCTCATCAACGTGAACACGCGCAGGAAGGTCCACAGCTTGCGCGACCGCTGCAGGGCCTCGTCACTGCCGGTGACCACGTAGACGCCCATGAACAGCGCCGAGGGCAGGAGGGTGGCGGCCATCACGAACGCCATCAGCCAATAGAAAAAGCTCATGCGGCATTGTCGCGAGGCGGCATGCCGCCGTGCGTTGACGTTAGCCCGTGGGGCCGCCCGGCGTGGCAGCCCGCCAGCGCTTCAACAGCTCAGCCTCCTGTTCGGTCGTGAAGGCCAGCCGGGTGCGGCCGTCAGCCTCCTTCACTTGGCTGCGATACCAGGCCAGCGTGTCAGCCACCGTCTGCTCCACCGGCCGAAAGCGCAACCCGGCCTTCACGGCACGTTGGTTCTGCCAGGTGTGAAAGCCCGCGGTGTCGCCCACCGGCGGCACCCAGATCGGCAGGCTCAGGTCGCGTTGCTGCGCCATGAACGCGGTCGGCACCCACGTGACCGTGCTGCTGGAAGGCGTGGCCTGCTGGCAGCCGGCGATGACGCGGCCCCAGGTCATGGGTTGCTCGGGCCCGAGCGCGTTGAAGACGCCCGTGGTGCGCTGCTCCACCAGCAGCACCAGCCAGGTGGCCAGGTCGCGCACGTCGATGAGCTGCAGCGGGTCAGTCGACGCGCCCGGCACGGCCACCTCGCCGCCCTGGTCGAAGCGCACCGGCCAGTAGGTGAAGCGGCCGCTGGAGTCGTCGGGCCCCACGATGAAGCCGGGGCGGATGACCGTGGTGCGCCCCGGCAGCGCCGCCTGCGCCGCGGCTTCGCACGCGGCCTTGAGCCCGCCGTAGTGCTCGAAGTGCTGGCCCATGTCCTCGACGTGGGGGTCAGCGAGTTGGGCCAGCGGCGAACTCTCGTCACCGCCCACCGGGCTGGGGTCGCGGTAGGCGCTGACGCTGGAGAGATAAAGGTAGTGCTTCACCCGCGGCGCCAGCAGCCACGCGGAGGCGCCGACCATGCGCGGGTAGAAGCCCGAGTCATCGATGACGGCATCCCACTCGCCCGTCTCCAGTGACTTCAGGCCCTCGCCTTTCAGCGGGTCGCGGTCGCCCTGAAGCTTCTCAAGGTCGGGGAACAGCCCTGGCCGCGTCTTGCCGCGGTTGAACAGCGTCAGCGTGTGGCCGCGGGCGCGCGCCGCTTCGACGATGGCCGGGCCGAGGAAGCCCGTGCCGCCGAGGATCAGGATGCGCTTCGGGCCCGGGGTGGCGGCCATCGCGGCGCCGGGCAGCAGGGTGGTGCTCATCTGCAGGACTCGTCGACGGGTGGGGTGGATCTTCACGCCGCGATTGACGCGCAGGCGCCGGCCGCTGCAACAAGTCACGGTGGGAAAACCCGACCGGCGCGACCAGAAAAAAGCCCGGGCCGTTGCCGGACCGGGCTCTCTGTCAGCGGGTGCTGAAGGCTTACTTCTTGCGCACCGGCGGCACGTCCGTGCAGGAGCCGTGGGCCACCTCGGCGGCCATGCCCAGCGACTCACCCAGCGTCGGGTGCGGGTGGATGGTCTTGCTAATGTCGACCGCGTCGG
>SXGQ01305709.1_pt1 | contig 10604 bp, 17 predicted proteins | sample 3178371 | NCBI WGS metagenome assembly SXGQ01 (sample SAMN11356859, study PRJNA531348) | freshwater metagenome | isolation source: freshwater sample F1-20 | place: China: Fuxian Lake, Yuxi | collected 2017-12-25 | reverse complement strand
CAAAGACAGTAATAAAAATCCCCACCTTTCAAAGTGGGGTTTTTTATTTAACATTTATTTGTTATATTTTAGTATGGAAAATATGAATTTAATCAGAATTGACGACAATAAGATTGTCCTCAAATACCCTCATGAAGTTTTAACTTTTGAACCGTTGAAGAAACCCATTATTGAGGTAGGCACACAATTTTTTGATTTTAAAGGTCTTAGATACTTTTTGACTAAAAGGAAGCCATAAGTAAGATTCCGATTAGTTTGGGGGTTTTTTATTTTTCAATATATTTATTTGATATGAAAATAATCATCACCGAACAACAAATGAATACTTTGGCAACCACGAATGCTGGAACTGAAGCCGCTGACAAATTTTTCAAAAATTTTTTCAAAGGTGTTTTTGATGCGAAAGTTGGAAAAGATGATGAAAGTAAAGAAACAACTCCAACGGAACCCAAAGATGATGAAAGTCTAAGCAAAAGTAAAACCAAGACCGCAGGTGAATTTTTACAGTTGGATTTGAACAAACCTGAAGATTTCAAAAAATATCAAGAAATTGCGGATAAGTTTATTTCTACAAGGTCATCCAATTTATTGGGAATTAATGGAACAATGATGGCAAATGCTGCAAAAAAGGCATACAACAGTCATAATAAATACGTTCCTGTCGAATTAGCTATGGCCCAACTTGCTCAAGAAGGAGGGTTTAGTTCAGACCCAAATGCAAGACCAATAAAAACGAAAAATCCATTCAACGTAGGAAACTATGATGATGGAACGAACGTTTTCCACAACTCAGTTGAAAGTGGTATTCAGGCGTATTATGATTTGATTGCTAAAAATTATTTGACTGGTAATAGAACCGCGTCCGATTTACTGAAAAATTTTGTAAACTCGGGAGGGTTAAGATACGCTAGTAAAGGGTATGAATCCAAAGTTTCAAAAATAGCAGGCGACGTAAGTGCTTTAGTCTAATTACCGATTCTTATTCTCTTTATAATTTTTATTTTTATTTTTTAAATGTGGAATTAGTCGAAAATAAAAAATTAAGAAAATTTATCTTTTTACAACTCACCAAAATTTTATCAAACAAAACTTTTCATCCATATGAAAAAAGTTTGTGGATATTTGGATTGGATGAACGAGATTGGTATTTCCAATATGATAGTGAAGGTAAATTACATTACAATCCCAAATATTTTGATGATTTTTTCCATTTTTTTTCTATGGACCAAAAAAAATATCAAATTTTATTAAGGGTATGGTTTGAAAAATCCACGAAATACTCTGTGAATCAAATATCGAGAAGAAGTTTAGATGTTGAGTTTTATATCGATGGAATTGTTAAGGGAGATGATAAAGTTTGGTCAATGACAGAAAGATATGGGTTTCCTTACAGTGTTGTAAAAAAGTTTTTGGAATTAAAACAAGTTTCAAATACGGATGTGAAGTTTAATCATTTTTTTAATGAAATTAAAGTTTGTTAAATTTTTATTAAAGTGGATTTCTTCCAATTTGTCAATACCATTTTGGGTTGTAGGTCATGTCCATCTTACAATGAATGTTTACGGAGACATACATGAAGTATTGATGTCATGTGGAATGAATGTTGTTGTTGCAATTGGATTTTGGTTAGAATGGAAAGAAAGTAAGGATAAAAAAAAAAGTAGGTAAAAACCTACTTTCAATTATTTTGATTTCCTCTTCTACTCGGAGTCGAACTTTGGGTGTTCGGTGTACTTGACCTCTGTTGTACTTGTGGTGTGTAAGACCTACTCGGTCTTGTAGATTCCACTTTACTTGGAGTCTGAGTTGTTGTTCTATTCGAAGGTTCAGAGTATCTATAGTTTGGTCTTGTTTGTACTTCTACTCTACTTCTTGAGGGAGTTTCAGTTCTTTGTGACGGTTCATAGTACTGATTACTATTTCTTGTTCTTGTTTCAACTCTACTTGGGTTTGTAGGATATAAATTGTCTCGAGAACTTTCCAAACCAGCACCACGACTTGGTCTTTCACCTATCGTTTGTCTTCGTTCATATCTTGAAGGAGTATTCGGTCTTACAAATGAAGGATTTGTCCAATACCAATTATTCCAACCCTGATAAGGGTTTCTCCATGACCAATATGGGTCATTCCATCTCCAAGGATTGTTCCAACCCCAATAAGGGTTATTGAACCCCCACCCATAGCTAATTGTTGTTCTATCACAATCACAGTCTCGGTTGACAGCCTGTTTTCCTGTATTGCAAGAAAACAAAATCAAGGTTGTCAAAATGATTAATAGTTTAGAAATTTGTCTCATATCCATACATTTATATATTTATAAATATAATCGAGATTACGATGAAAGTCATTATTAGTGAAAATCAATATAAAAAATTAGTCGAGACAGGGTCAAATAGTGTCGCAATGGACTTGGACATTTACACACAACCTATGCAAACAGACACTGATAATGGAAACCTTGATGTGATTGATGCCAGTGAAGAAGTGATTGATAGTTTGGAAGAATTAATATCTATGTTCAAGGGAGGAAAAAAAACTCGTCCCAAAGTTAAGGATTTAATTTATAAAGGATTAGATGGAATCAAGAAAGCACACTCCGAAATCAAATACGAAGAATAATTTACAACCCCTCCTTTATTGGTATTTTTAATTGATGAACTTACATGCGTACGGGGATAGTTGGACCGAAGGACAAGGAACAACTCATAACAGAAAGGAATGGAAAAATCATTCTTGGGTAAAAATTGTGTCTGATAAACTTGCGGTTGACTCAAATAATAACGGTATTTCTGGAAATTCGAATTTAAGTATCTTCAATAAAGTTGTTGATGATCTAATAGAAGATAAAATCAAAGAAAATGATATTGTTGTGGTCATGTGGTCATCATCGCTAAGAGACATAGTACCGTTTCTCCCCAAGAATGAATGGGTGAGCTGGTCAGTCAAACATTTAGTCGAACTCCCACACAAATTTATTGAATCGTACCGAAGTGAGAATGAAAAATATAATAACTTTTTATATTCGTTCAAAGAACTGTACATAACAGATTTATTCAACCAAAATTATTATAATATTGTTAATCAAAATTATATTATTTTTTTACAAAAAATGTTTGAATTCTACAAAATCAAATATGTTATGTTCGATGCTTTTGAAAGTATGATTATCAACGTTAATCCGACTGATAGCAAGACAGATTTGATAAATACAAAATACTATTGGGAATTCAATAAAAAAACTATACGAGACACTTTGAATAATACAAATCGAGAGGATATATGGGAGCATATCGATGACTATAAGGATAGACCGACACAACACCCAAACATTGAAGGATATAAATTAATTTCTGAATTAGTTTATAATTTTATCTCGGAAAAATACAATTAATTCATCAAAGACTTGAAGAAAGTGTAGTCCGAATCGTTATTCATAATTGAAATAACTTTATTTTTATTAATCTCAAACCTCGATTGGTTATTTCGGTAAAACTCAATCAGTTTTTCTTTATTATCATGTAGTCTTTTTAATTCATTAACGAATAGTTTGAATCTTATCTTTTGATTTGGTTCATTGTCGTAACTATGGTTGATTACGTCATCAAAAAAATCAAAATCATATTTTTCTTTCATCGCTTTAATATGGTGATGAGTTGCCAATATCATTGGGAACTGATAATAAAAAAACGGCTTGAATGATTTTTCAGATATTTGAATCACATTTTCATCATCAGAAAATTTAGTTTCTGTAACTAAATTCACATATGAATTAGTGTAGTTTTGTGGAATTTCGGGTGGCAAAAGAACATTTTTGTATTTGGGATTTAATACAGTGATTTCATTATTATCGTCAAAAGATAATTCGGTCTTTTCATAATCACTTATTTTTAATTTGAGTTCATTCAGAGTTTTTATTTCATTGTCATAATTTTTAATCTCATTTTCATCAAATATTTGATTGTAACTTTCGAAGTCATAAAATGAGAAATAATTAGGAATGAATGACCAATTACTATCATCCAATAAATTATTTTTTAACATGAATATCAATAAAGAAAATCTATGTATTTTTGGCCCTCGGTTGAAACACATGAAAAATCTTTCTTTCTTGTCAGAATTAAAATCAGTCCCCCACAAATTATACAATGTTGCTGAAACAACAATAGGCAAATACATCACAGAATAAACTTTGATTTGTGAATTATAATCATTTACATATTCAGTTAATTTATAATTGTTATTGATTAAGTATATTTGTTTATTTGGTAAATCTGAGTTATTCAAAACCTTGAACCCAGTTTCGTCATCAGATTCATGATGCGAGAAAAAGACAAGATTAAAATTATCACATGACTGTAAACACTGTTGAATTTCATCAGTAATGATTTTATTATCTTTGATAATTTTTTCTATATTAATTTGAGCGTGACAGATAAAGTAATAATATTTTTGACTTGGATTTTCATAGACCTCTTGAATTTTACAAATTTTCACTGAAATTTTATTTAAAGATGATGAAAAAGAATTTACATAGGTATTTACAAAATCTTCAATATCCCAAAAATGATTTGTTGGGTAATGAATTTTTCCATTAGGAATGGGATTATCTCCCTCCCAATAATCATAAACTATATTTAATTTGATTTCTTCCATTAATTATAAAATACTAAAATAATTTACAATTATCAACCCCGTAATATATTTATAAAAAACGACACTATGGGTTACTTAACAAACGAGGAAAAAGCAAAACTTTACAACGATATGTTGTTCAGGCACGAAAGAATGTCTGAAGAAATAAGACAAATCAAAGCCAAAAATTTTGAGGTTTCATTAGATGACCAAAAACAAATTAATTTTTTGGAATCGAGAATGAGACAACTTTATTTGGACACTCAAAAATTGTATAAATGAACTATTCAAGCCCCTTAGATTAGGGGTTTTTTTATGCTTATGTTACATCAACTAAAAATGACGGTGAGAGGTTTGTTCGCACCAAAACCAACGAAGAAATTGACTTACAAAGTTGAAGATTATGAAATGGGAAAAAGGTGGGCGAAGTCCCAACCTCACCCATATCTTAAGAACAAAACATTATGGGAACATGTCTATGACAAAAGAGAAACTGTTTTTACCATAGACAACATAAACAAGTATTTGTTTAGCGAAATGTAAACCCTGTTAAGTCCATAATGTCTTTCAGGGCAACTTCGTTGTTTTTGAATCCATCAGGAGCTGACGTATTGTTTTCAAACAAGTACGCCACCCACTTATTTTCCTTTTTGATGTGAATGACTTTCCAACAATATTTCGGGACGGACACACTTCCTATTTTTTTCACTTCCCCAACGTTCCCAGCCCAAACATGGATTGAATCTTTCAATTTGGATTCGTCTCGTGTGAATGTTTCTAAGGATTTCCAATCACCAGCATTTAATCTGTGTGTTTGAGCGGCAATATTAGAAAAATAAAAACTTTCGTCTTGAATTTGTTGTGTCTGACATAAATTATCTGCTGCTGGCATCATGTGACCTCTGTCGAATCCACTACCAACATAATCCTTTGCAATGTCTGTATGTTGTGGTAATAATGGATCTGGTTTGAAATTATCTTTCCTTTTCAAAGGTGTTGAACAACTTACCTTTGCCTTTGTGACCCACCACTCAACCATTACGGGATATTTTTTTGAGATATTGAATCTTGAAGTGAAATTTGTGTGTTTTAGAACTACCTCATTTTGTATTGAAGATGAACTTACAAACAATAAGGGTAATAAAATAACCAGTATAGAGTATGTAATTCTTTTCATGTGTTTTTTATGGATAAATAGATTAGTAATTTACAATGATTGATATATTTATCAGTATGAGCAAAAGATTTGTACTTACGGAAGAAGAAAAACAATCAATCAAAAAGCTATACATGATTGAACAATCTGTAGAAAAAGATGATAGAAAGTTCTGTCATGGTGGAAATGTTAAAACCCTTGAAGACATTGTTGGTTCTGACGAACTCGAAGATTATATTGAAGGGGTCCAACTTAGAAAGAACGGTGTTGGAGGTCTTACTGATAGACTTGAGTTATTAAAAACTTTAAGAATTCACCCGAATGTTTCTGATGGTGGAGAGCACATTGCATATAATATTATGAATCAGTTGAAAGAGTTTAAACCTTACAACTATTTCGATGAGACCAAAAAAGAATGTAACAAGGCGATGGATAAAATTATCGAATTATACAAGGAAAATGAACATGGTGAGGAACTTGTAAAGGATATCGAAAAAGTTTATGCATTGTCGAATGTTTCACAAAGAGCAAAAGAATTTTTGAAGCACGGATTGGCAATGATTAAAGGAGAATAATTTGAATCCGACAAAAATTTAATTATAATTAGCCTCGGTATATCCGAGGTTTTTTTATGTCAACACAATCTCACATCGATAAAGTTAATCTGACTCCAAATTTGATGGAATATCCCCATCATGTTGGAGCACCTAAGATTGTGCCCGTCAATTTGACACCGTTCAAACAAAACGGAACCGATAAAGCAAATAAGATATTCAACCGAAGGTACCAAGAACTCTTAAAAGAGGCAGAAACCCTTCAAAATTCGTTTCTTATTACTCAGGAGGTCTACGACTCATCTTATAGATTTGAACCGATTATAGGGGAGATTTACCACCTTTATGAGGGAAAGGATGGGACAAAATTTCTTTCCATAATTGAACCTTCCTTATGGAATCAAAAATATCTTTATTCCACAGTATTAAACAGTGATATGACATGGTCACGAGTAGAATAATATTTACGACCTTCCGAATAAAATAGATAATCCCACATATTTATTATTTAAAAAAGAAAAAATGGATGATCAAAGTATTTGGACCGCAGTAATTACATTGATTACAGTTTTAGGAGGAAATTCCGCTTGGAGATTTTATGAGAAAAGAGCAATGAAAAGAGATACTGATGAAGATTTTATCCGTCATGACTGCAAAGATAGAATCGCCAAATTAGAAGCATTACTTGAAAGTTCTTCAAAAGAAAAAGATGAAATGAGAGCCACTATTTTAAAACTGACCGAACAAGTTGCGGCTCTTACAGTGAAAGTCGAATTTCTCCAATCAAAAAATGTAAATACAGGTTTATAATATGAAAACAATCAAATTGACAGAATCGGATTTAACAAAAATAGTTAAAAAAGTTTTGACCGAGCAAACCACTGATAAAGTAAAGGCAGTTCAACAAGTCCTTGTCAATTTGGGATACAATTTGGGTAATACTGGCTCAAACAAAGATGGTGTGGACGGTAAATTTGGTAATTTGACTAGAAACGCCGTTATACAATTTCAAAAGAAAAATGGAATCAAACAGACAGGAAATGTCGGTGAAGTAACTTCAAAAGCTTTGGGAGTCCAACCACTTACAAGAACAAGTAGTACAACTCCTGTTGGTCAAGCAAAAGTGACACCACCAAAAGCAGCAACAACTCCTGTTGGTCAAGCAAAAGTGACGAGTAAAGACCCTTCTGATATTAAATCATATCCAGCTTGTGTTAGGTTTGGTAACCCAACTAACACATCAAGAGGGGTATATAAAATTTTAAATGATTTAGGTGCGGATTTTGGACAGTGGCAAATTGCTGGTAAAAACTTCTACGAGGGATATTACTTTTTTAATAATGGAAGATACGTTTCATCAATAAGTAAAAAGGCTGGAAGTTACACTTGTAATGAAAAGGGTAAAATAATCTTAGATATTGCATCTAAAGCTGCCGACCCGAACACAAAAAAGAGTGGAAACTATAAATTCAGTCCTAGAATTGATGCTGAAGTTCAACACATTAAGAATAGAAAGATGGATGATACTCCATTCTTAGTTTACGACCCAAGAGAAAATCTTATTTATCTTTTTGATACAGGAGGAGTGTATATCACAAGTTCATCGGTTGTTGATGGAGCAGACGCTCAAAAAGATTTGGCAGATGCCAAAGCGTTCACTCGTGAAGATTGGTGTAAAATATCAGGTATGGAACCTAAACCTCAGTTATGTACCGACAAAACTGGTGCAAAAAAAGACCCATTTTATGGACCTATTGCTGATTTAACCTCTAGATTTTTACCAAAAGGTATTTATACAATTAACGGATTGGCATACAATCAAGGGTATACTGGAGGGGCTAAAGGAGGAGGAAAAAACGTATTTTCATTGAAACCAATAAAATTAGAGGGAACTATTACTGCAGCAGCATCCAAGGGAGTATCGGCAGCGATACATGGTATACCTGGTGAGGCAGGACGTTTAAAAGCGAGTAAAGAATTAGAAACAGTTCTGAGGTCAGACGTAAATAGTGGTAAGGTACCTGCCCAATATTTAGACAACATCAAGGCCATTTTGGATGCAAACAGAAGTTATGGATGTATTGGTGTACCTGCGAGTTTCGTAAACAATCCAAAAGTTCAATCAGTAATTGCGGCAAACGTTAACAAGATTAAAGTTTTTGCTATGGGAGAAGATAAACTTGATTTCTTAGTAAAAAATGATGATAAAAAACAATTTAGTCCAGACGATTATAAATCAAACATCGCTTAAAAAAAAATATTTTTTTAGTTCTAAATAAGACTTACATTTGTGATATGAAAAAAATAATCACATATATAAGTCTTTTTGGTATTGTATCAATCATTACCATTTGTTTCTTTGCCTTTGCAAAAAAACCAATCACAAATACACCAGTCAAAGATGAAAAAATCATTCATATTTCCCCATTAGGGAATATAGATGAAAAATATATTCATTTTGTTCAAGATAGAGTTTCTAAATTTTACGGATTCAAATGTGTGATAGATAAAAGAATCCCACTTACTGATGACATATTGGCGGCAAGTGGTAAAAGATATGAAGCCAGCAAAATCATTGTAAAATTTAATTCGAACAATAATATACTGTTACTTACAAATGTTGACATTGCTCATTTCAACAAGAAAAAAAATATTCCTGAATATGGAATAATTGGGTTGGGATTCAGACCAGGAAAAACTTGTGTTGTATCTACCTTCAGAATCAAAAAAGGTGTCTCAGAGAAAAAAATGATGGAAAGATTAGAAAAAGTCTCAATTCATGAGGTAGGACATAATTTAGGTTTAGACCATTGTGATTACGATAGAGAATGTCTAATGAATGACAAAAAAGGGAAAATTTCTCAAATTGACTTTGAATCGGTTTGGTTTTGTAATAAGTGTAGTAAACAAATAGGCAGGGTCAATTAAACTTCAAATCTTACCATACAGTTTACATTGGTTACTTCGGGATAAAAATATTGTAAGGCCTCAATCAATAAGGCTTCAGCCATTTCCTTATCAATAACTGATTCATTTATTGTGTCACCCAAATGGACAATTATTTCGAACAGAAAGGTATTCCCTCTAATGTTGTGAATCCAATTGTAAACTTCAATCCTTGAACCTTTACCATAAATTAATTCCACCGCCTCTTTTTGAGAACCATTTATGTATTTCTCTAAGAGACGGTAGAATCTTTTTTTCTTATTTGCCATTGATTATAAGGAAAAAAAAGAAATGACGTTTATCTTCCTTGTCCTACGTACTTTTTAGGTTTTTGTTCGTATTTGGAATAACCTTTTTTTGCGACACCAGTTTTTTTCTTGCCGAATGAGATTTTACGTGAAGCTGAATTACTTCCTTTTGAGGATTTTGCCATTTTTTTAATGATGAATAGTTAAGAATTATTTATCCAAATATAAATAAAATATTTCAAACAAAATAATTTTCTACAAAAAAAAAAGAGAACGGTAGCGAATCGTTCTCTTGAATTGTCCCATAACTGAAACGGTCCTAAACGCCCCAAAAAAAGGGAGGCTTTTTTTCATAAATAGTTTGACAGTCCGAAAACAATTTTCTATATTTGTAAAGGGTTTGGAACTTACAGGTGATGAAAGATACTCGGTTCCAAACCCTGAGAAACAATATGGTTGTGGTAGCTCAGGAGTTCTTCGGGACTCATGGTAGAGCAATCGGGTGAACACCGATGAGCCAGTGGTTCGAACCCACTCCCGGCCACCAAATGGATAGCGGAATATTTTATCATGGTGTTTTCCTTTACTCACCTTAACAATTTCTTCTCCGCTTTATAAATTAGAAAAACGTAGAATCAGGTATTGGAGGTTAGAAGTTGTTGTTTCCTGTATCTTTGACCTCGAAAAAGATAGAATTAAACACGTCACTATCGGATGTTTTGAGACGATAAATAAAACAAAGGACCATCCATCCTTGAGGTTTGTGATCAGCCTAATTCAACAAGACACGTTATATTTTCTCGACGGGGAAAATTAGGGGACACGACGGTGTCCCCTTTTTTTATTTACTTATATTTATGTCTAATGGCAACAGCAAGACCTTTCGCATATAATACAGGGAGTACTATTCCAGGTACAGACCAACTTGGAGATTTATCAATTGGATATCCGACTACTGGATTCACCGACTCTCCGCAATATTGGAATGGACCTGATGAGGAATTGGGATACATTATTGCTCTGTCAGTACCTGATAATAGTCAACCAACACCATTATCAGGTGTAACT
>SXGQ01189834.1_pt1 | contig 10606 bp, 10 predicted proteins | sample 3178371 | NCBI WGS metagenome assembly SXGQ01 (sample SAMN11356859, study PRJNA531348) | freshwater metagenome | isolation source: freshwater sample F1-20 | place: China: Fuxian Lake, Yuxi | collected 2017-12-25 | reverse complement strand
GTTCACTTGCCGGACCGCCGCCTCGAATCCCACGCGTCGGTAAAGACCGGCGATCCGCTCGGCATCAAAGGTACCGGCACCCACCGCACTGGCGTTGTAGATTGCACCGTCCAGCACCACGGCGACGCCGTCGGCATGGAACAGGCGGGGCCGATCGTAGGCATCGGTGACGCCGAGGGCGACATCAGGTTCGGCGTCGCCCCGAACCAGGCGACCGGCGGCGGCTGCCGCGCCGTGCGCGGCCGCGGCGCCCATCCGCCCGAGAAGAGTGCGGGCGTCGGGTCCCTGGATACCGAAGATGCGCGCCATGTCCGGACTACTTTCCCTTGCCCGCCCGCGTCGCTAGAACGAAAGTCCACCGGTGGGGATGGTCAATGACCATCTGCGGCTCGCCATTCGTGTAGTCGTCGGTCTCAAATGTTACGTGGTAGCCGTAGGACTCGATGAATGCCTGGATCGTGGCCCGGCCGTAGGTATTGACATAGACCTTCAGCGCCACGCCGGGATCGAGATACCGATCCTCGACATACGAATAGGAGGCGCAGACGTCGATGGACTCACGGAGCACGACGGTCTTGCGCGCCGCCAGGAGCAGGCGCTCCAACGGTCGATGAAAATTGTCGATATTGGACAACACGTTGATACACACCGCGTGGTCGACCTCGGCGGCCATGTCCTCGATCCGCAGTTCAATCAGGCGATCGGCCGGCAAGCCATAGCTGGGCAGGATCTCCCGGCCGATGTCGAGAAGGGGTCGGGCCGCATCAATGCCGTAGTAGGTGGCCGGCACGCCATGGTCGGTGAGCGCGTGGTGGAAGTAACCACTGCCGCAGCCGGCGTCCAGCAGCGTGTCTCCGGCCGAGACGTGCGGCAGGAGCAGGCGCGCCGCCTGCGAGTGCGAGACCATGGTGGCCATCTCCCGCCGGCAGCGGCGCGCGTACAGGTCCCGCACTGCGGCACTGTGCTCCCAGATGTTGAATCGCGACCAGCCGTCGGTGGCAATCACGCGCGCGTGCCGCACAGCAGGAAGGCCGAGGCCATGAAGTAGCCGCGCCAGTCGTCAGCACGTTCCATCGCGACGCTCGCCTCGCGAAACCACCCCGGCATTGCCGCCTCGAACATGGGCGGCAAGGCGTGGAAGTGATAGAACAGGACTCGCACGTCGCGGAACCCGGCCGCCTCGAACGCGGCCCGCAATGTCAGCGGGTTGTGGGTCCTTGACAAGACTTCGTCGTAGCCTGGCTCGCCAACCTTTCCTCGACGAACCGGGGGCAGGTCCATCCGGAAGTGCGCTTGCATATGGCCAAGCGCGTCATCGAGCAGTACTCGCGACTCGGAGCCTGCCGGGGAAACGAGATCGGCGCGGATCAACTCATCGCGGACGAATTCGTACGACGGCCGATTGAGCGTGAACAGGGAAAAGAGCTGGTTCCTGGCCTCGACCACGGCCAGCCCGCCGGGTCGGACTATGCCGTGCAGGTTCTCGAACAAGCCGGATTCGTCGCTGGCGGCAACGTGCGGCAATACGCCCACGCAGACCGCGGCGTCAAACGCCTCAGGCGCGCCAACCCCGACCGGGCGGAACGCCGATCGATCCAGCACGCTGCCCTGCCACAGATGCGCGGGATTCAATTCTCGCTCGGCGAAGACGCGCTTGGCCTCGGCGACCATCTCCGCGGTGAGGTCGAATCCGTACAGGTCCAGGCGGTCGCCGGCCAGATGGCGAAGAAACGAGGCCGGCCCGCAGCCTGCATCGAGCACCGTCGTCGCGCCGGAGTCGAGCACCAGTCGCCGCAATAGTTCGATGTGGACCGGCGGGTAGGGCGCCCCGGCGCCGAGGTACTCATCGTAGTAGCTGGTACCCCAGGTCGAATAACACCGCTGCACTTGCGCCTCGGTCCGGCGCCGCTCGTCGTCGTGGGTTGCCATCAGAGGGTCGCTCCGGCGCCGTCGGCAGTGCTGACGGCCAGAAAGGCGCGGAGCGTGAACTTGCTGCTCGGCTCGCGCAAACGTTCGACGGACAGCGGCGTGAATCCGGCGTACTCGGCCAGCATGACAACCGACCGGAAGCTGAACACGTGCAGGTGCTCGATAAAGAACTCCTCGCGGCCGGCGCCTTCGGCCGCCGCCGCTTCACCATCTGGCAACTCGACGTAAACAAAACCACCGGGGGCCACCAGGGCGCGCGCGCGTTGCAGCATGGCAACCGGATCCTCAACGTGCTCCAGTACCTTGTTGAAGGTAACGACATCGAACCGGCCGAGACCGTCCAGCGTCATGAAGTCGCCGCGGATGGCGTCGACGCCGACCACGCTTCGCATGTGCTCGACCGCGCGCTGGTCGGGATCGACGGCGGTGCAGTGCCAGCCCACGCGCTTGACCGCCCGCGGAAAGACGCCGAGCCCGGCACCGACATCAAGCAAGGTCGGCACCTTGCCGGCGCCGAAATGGTGCTCGGCGAACGCCCGGACCCGGGCGATGCGGCCCTCGTTGTCGCTACGCTCCGCCGGCAGTTTAATCACGCGCTCGAATGCGGCGGCCATACCCGCGGCACTGCCATATGACGCGTCGACGTAGTCTCCCTGATAGCTGGTCGCAACGGCGATCTGATGGCAGCCCACGTAGTGGCGAGACTGAAGGAACTGCCAGATCTCGCGGTAATAGGGTTGGTCCTCAGGCCGGCGGAAACCGACCTCGCCGACCGGCGGCGAGTGATACGTGAAGACCAGCCGTGCTTCGGTGCCGCCGGAAATCGGACAGCGCGCGGGCCGCAGGTTACCGGTCACCCGACACCCGGGCGTCAAGGGCCTGCAGGGCTTCGGTCGAGTCGAGCCAGGCGACGATCGCCAGGGGCTCCTCACGAACGTATTGCTCGAAGTCCGGCTCACAGCCGCGCTGCACCAGCAGCACGAAGTAACGGTCGATCCGGTTCTTGACGAGGACCGCGCGCAAATCGAACCCGGCAAGGCGCCCGTTGAGCGAAGGCGCCGCGTAGAATCCCCACGCCTTGCGGGTGACGTCGTATTCCTTGCCGTCATCAGTGACAAAGGTGATCTGCTCGTCCTCGGCCAGGTGCATCGTCCCGCAATCGCGGATCACGCCTTTCTTATCGAAGCCAACCTCGAACTCGCGGGGCGGCACCTTCGGTTCAAATTTCATGAATGCTCCACGGTGCGATTGGCGCCAGCCGCCCGGTTCAAGATCCCCACTGCCAGTCCGGACTCAGGAACTCCGGTATCGTCCAGGTGTGGCCGTCGAAGCGCCAAATGGCGGGGTTACGGAAGGTCTCGCAGATCTCGTGAAACGCGCGTGGTGTGATCTGCAGGAACGCACACAGCTTCTCGATGTCATCGTGCGGCGTTTCATCGCCGCGCTGGCGGATACGCTCGATCGCCTCTGCCCGCGACAGCCGGCCGTTGCGAATTTCGATCGACAGGTTGTCGAAGGTCCGCGTGAAGCCGAACTTGTACCACTTCAGCCAATGATGGATTGAAATGAAGTCGTCATCGATGTCGGCGTAGTCCCAGGTTCCCGTGCGCGGCCCGCTCGAGTCAGCCTCGAAGCCATGAGCGGCGGCGACCGCGCGCGTCGCGTCTGGATCCCAATTGAAGTAGTAGCCGAGGAACACGCCGGTGACGCCGGCGGCCTTGAGCTCTGCGTCGGCAGGGCGGCGGTACGGCGTGAGCTCCCGCTCGCTGAGGGAGTCAGAAACCCAGTCGTGAGCGCGGGTGCCATGCGTGACGCCGTGCCGCTCAAACCAGGCGTCATCGAGCCGGAAGCCGGTCCGCTCCGCTTCTCGACCGCCGTATTCAAACGCCGAGTTCTCCCCCCACACCATCAGCGGAATGGCGCCCTGCACCGCGAGCCGGGTCGGAATGCTGAAGATCGCCATATGCATGGGCACGGCGGTCGAGCCCAACCGCTTGAGTGACGCAAGCATGAACTTACGCTCGACCGCAGGACTAATCCGGTAATCGATGTGATCGACGCCAAGGCGCACGAGGTTGTCGAGATTGCGCGTGCCGATGGCGGTACGTCCGGGGGTCCGCCAGGTCACGGTCAATGGGTTCAGGCCGTACTCCAGGCACTTCACCACCTGCCAGGTGCTGTCCTTGCCTCCGCTCACGGGAATCAGGCAATCGTAGCCCCGACTGCGTTGCTTGGCGTGCCGGACGACATCCCGGAACGCGGCTTCGCGAGCCTGCCAGTCGATGGTCTGCTTGGTGGCGTGCGCGGTGCAGGCGTTACACACGCCCTCGGTGTCGAGCACCAGGTGTGGTCGCGTGTCGGGCAGGACGCAGCGGCGGCAGTACTTCACGCGGCGTGCTCCTCGAGGAAGAGTTTGCAGTTGAGGAAGTAAAACAGGAACTTGCTCTCACTGTTCGGCAGCTCGCCGCGACCGAGGAGGGCCTCGACCTTGGCACGGTCGAGATACTGGAAGATCGGGCTGTCGTCGAGCAGCGACTCGCGCACCGCCGCGTCGCGGACGTCGAGAAAGTCGAGAATCGGCGCGTTGAAGCCGACTTTGCGCCGGTTGTCGATGATCGCGTCTGGCGCGATACCGCGCACGGCTTCGCGCAGCACCGCCTTGGCGCGACCGTCGCGCACCAGGTGGCGGGTCGGAATGGTGCTGCAGAACTCGAACAAGCCGCGATCGAGGAACGGTGAGCGGTTCTCAATCGAGAAGTACATCGCGTTGAGGTCGTCCTCGTGGAGAATCACCGGCACCGATTCGTGGAACAGCTCGTTCAGCATGCGATTGCGCAGCAGATCGCTCGTATAGCGCGTCTCGGCGAACGGTTCGTGCCATGGGAACTGCAAATAGCCGGCAAACCCTTCGGCATCGAGATAGATGTGATCCCGGAACCCTGGATCGCGAATAAACAGGTTCGGATCGCGCAGGAACGGATTGCGGACCACGGGCTTGACGTGCTGTTGCCACGCCGTCAGCGCGCCGGCGTGAGTCGCCGGATCGCGCGCCACCTCCGCGAGATAAGCAAGGTGGTGATCGTAGTAGCCGCTGAACAGCTCGTCGGCCGCCGAGCCGCTGACCGAGATGCGATAGCCGGCTTCGGCGATGCTCCGCATCAAGAGCCAGTGCGCGTAGTAAGTGATGGTGTAGACGGGCGCGTCGTGCTGGCGCACAAGCTCGCGCAGCCCGGGTAGGAACCCGTCGGTCGAGACCGGCACAGCCGTGTGGCGGACGCCAAGTTCACGCACCGCCAACTCCACCATGTCCGATTCTTCGTAGCGCGAATCGGTATTCACGATGGTGAAGCCGTGCACATCGTAGCCGAACACCTTCTTGGCGAGGCCGATCAGCGCGACCGAGTCGACGCCACCGCTCATGCAGAAGGCCAGCGGAACATCGGCCCGCAGCCGGAGCTCCATCGCGCGGCTGAGCTGCGTCCGAGCTCCCTCAACCGCCTCTGCGAACGTCATCTCGTCACTCTGGTTGAACGCGGGCGCCCAGTAGCGCTCGATCTGCTCGGTCCGGTCACCGCCGATGTGCAGGACGCTTCCGGGCGGCAGTTCCTCGATGCCGATGAAGAACGTCTCGCGAGTCTTGTAGAGCGCCTTGTAGCCGTTCACCAGGTAGCGCCACAAGTGGTCGTAGTTGACCTCGAGGCGCCGGCCGGCCAGCGCCGCCACGAACTTGATCTCCGAGCCGAAGTAAACGCCCGATTCGTCACGGAGCATGTACAGCGGCTTCTCACCAAACCGGTCACGGCAGAGCGACAGCAGGCCTTGCCGCTCGTCGTAGACGGCAAAGGCCCACATGCCTTCGCAGCGGTCGAGCGCGTCCCAGCCCTGGTGCCGCAGCGTCGAAAGCATCACTTCGGTGTCGGATGCGGTCCGAAGCGAAACGCCTTGCCGCTTCAAGTCGTCGCGCCGCTCGAGATAGTTGTAGAGCTCGCCGTTGAAGACGATCCACTGCCGGTCGACCGTCATCGGCTGGTTGGCTCGTTCGTCCAGGTCAATGATCGATAACCGGCTGTGCAACAGGGTGGTGTGCATGCCGGCGGGCATCTCCCACGAACGGGCGTCGCGGTGGTCAGGCCCGCGCCGTCCCATCAGCGCCAGGCAGGCGTCGATGCGCTCCCGCGCAAGCGGCTCGCGCCCGTGATACCCGGCTATCCCGCACATATGTACTGGTCCCCGCGCAGCCGCAGCGTCCCGCGGCTGTCAGTGCTATTCGACATTTGATAACTCGATTAGATCGTGGCGGGCGCGCGCCACCTTGAGGCGCCGGCCGGTGAGTTGCGAGGCGTGCGACGGCGACACCCCGGTGGCGGGCCGGAGGTAGTCGAAGTCGTTGGACTGGAGCAGGCTGCCTGCCGCCAGGTCCCGCGCGGCGACAACGCTTCGGCGGGCGGCGGCTCGTGTCCCGGCATCGGCGCCGACCTCGTCACGCGCGCCGTTTCCGGCCATCGCGTCACTGGCTTCGACCAGCCGTGCCAGCTGAGCGAACTCCACCGGATCGGCGGACAGCGCATGGTCACGGAACGATGACTGCGATTTGTTGAGCGTGAAGTGCTTCTCGATGACCCGGGCCCCCAGCGCGAGTGCGGCGATCGACGCTTCGATGCCGAGCGTGTGGTCGGAGTAGCCGACCGTCAGGCCAAACCGCTCGGCCAGCGCCGGGATGGCGCGCAGGTTGGCGCATGCCAGGGGGGTCGGATACAGGCTGACGCAGTGCAGCAGCGCCAGCCGGTCCGACAGCCGGTCCGCCGGCGGCAGCCCCGCGGAGATCACGTCGACGGCATGCGCGATCTCAGCGGTCGTGGACATCCCCGTGGAGAGCACGATCGGCTTGCCCAGCGCCGCAGCCTGCGCCAGCAGCGGATCGAAGTCCAGATCGCCAGACGCGATCTTGACCGCATCCAGGTGTGGCGCGATCGCCGACAACGAATCCATATCGAAGGCCGAAGCCATGAACAGGCGGCCACGGGAAGTGACCGTGGCGGCGATTTCGGCGAAGGTCGCCAGCGGCAGACGGTAACGCGTCAACTGGGCAATGCGGTCGGTCTGCGCGTGGTGCACCAGGCGCGCCGGATCGATGATCTGGAACTTGACCGCATGCGCGCCGGCCTCGATGGCAGCGGCGGCCAGTTCGTGCGCGAGCACCGCATCGCCCTCATGATTGTTGCCGATTTCGGCTATCAACAGGGGGCGTCGCGCGGTGTCGAAGGCGCCGATTCTCATGCCCAGAGCGCTCCATTGCGATAATGAGCGTGGAAGACGTAGCCCGACGCCGCGGCGCGGAAGCCGAGGCCTTCGTAAAATCGCATCGACCGGATGTTGGCGGCCTGCGTCGCCACCCGCAGATGCCGAACCCGCGGCCGCCATTCGGCGATAAAGAACGCGATCAGCGCCGCGCCGACCTTGCGGCCCTGAAACTCCGGCGCCACCGCAATCAGGTCGATGACCGCCGCCGGGTGGCCGTTCACCTGGCCCTCAATCACGGCCAGGAAACCGGCCACGATGCCGCCGGCCTCTGCCGCGTACAAGGCCGATCCCCGCGCGCCCGCGCAGTAGTTCTCAATCCATCGGCGTTTGACGTGATTGGCCAGCGCCGGTTCGATGCGCGTATCGAGGTGGAAACGCGACCAACGGAACGACCGCTCGGCAACCTCGGCGATCGCGACATGCTGGCTGGGCCTGGCGGGGCCGACGGCAATCTCGCCCGGTGGTGGCGCGAGTACCGCGTCGGCGTCCCACGCCAACGTGATTCCCGTGTCAACAATCGAGAAGCCGGCGCCCTCAAGGGTTCGGCACTGCTCGGGGTCGGTCGTCGTGGTCTTGGCAAAGAACAAGGCGTCGCGGCCGGCTGCCAGGCGCGTCATCTCGGCAGCCGCCGCGCCGGCGGTCGCACCCGTGACGCCAAGCCACCGATACACGGCCCGGCCCATCGTCTCGGACAACCAGACGTCGCTGGCAAACAAGACCGGCGGCGTATCCACCAAGTCGGGCCTGGTGTTCACTCGGCGGCAGGCTGGAAGAACGAAGGATTCTGGTCGCGCAGTCCCTTGTACCACGCGATGTATCGCACGAACCCTTTTTCGAGAGGCCACTGGGGATCGTAGCCCAGCAGGCGGCGGGCTTTGTCAACCGAGAGGGTGCCACGCTCGGGCATCATCCCGTCCCGCGGCTTGTGCGACACCTCGATGTCCGGAAACTCGGCCTTGACGATCTCAATCATCTGATTCAAGGTCCGCGCGCCGCCATAGGTCAGATTGAACACCTGGTTGCGCGACGCCGGGTTGGCAATGCACAGCACCACGCCCTGCACGAGATCGGCGATGTAGGTGAAGTCCAACCCATCGGAGCCGTCACCGTTGACGCTGAGCGGCGCGCCCTTCAACGCGTTTTCGATGAAGGCCTGGCCGACCCGGCGACTGACACACCGTTCTCCATAAAGCGCCGACGGCCGGATGATGGTGTATGGCAGCTTGAACACCTGGTTGTAGGCAATGACCAGCTTCTCGCCGCCGAACTTCAGTGCCCCGTAGATGCCCAGAGGCTCGCACGTCCGGTCCTCGCTCACCGCGGCGCCGTCGAAGTTGCCATAGACCATGGACGAGGAGAAATAGATGAACTGCGCGTCGTAGCCACGCGCGCTGTCGAGCGCATTCTCGAGCGTCCTGAAGCTGTGGTCGAAGGTGGTGAAGGGATCCTTGTTCGAACGATTGGCGTGGGCAATCGCCGCGAGCTGGACGATCACCTCGGGGCGGATGTCGGCAAGGGTCGCCGACAGCGCATGGTAGTCCCGGGCGTCGACGATGTGCAGGGGAATGCCGGCGGCGCGGAGCGTGTTGAGACGCTCGTAGATCAAGTGCACCGACAGGGCCTTGGCTGGGTCGCTCGAGGCGTTCGAGAACGCGCCCAGGTTGTTGACCTGCAGGCTGTCCACCACGTGCGGCACCGCTCCCAGTTTCTGGAGTTCCAGCGCCAGATTGTGCCCGATGAAGCCGGCACCACCAATCAAGGCAACCCGCTTGCCCGCAATCGATTCGGTCATGACGATAAGGCCCTCGTGATGTGGACGACGCTCTCGGCGATGTAGTTCATGTCGGCGGACTCCAGATGCGGACCGACCGGCAACGCGATGGACTGATCGGAGATGCGCGATGCTTGCGGGAACTTCGCCGGATCGTATGGATACTTGCCCTGATAGTAGGCCAGGCGCGGCACGGGATGCGGGTAGTAGACGCTGGTGCCCACACCCTGCGCGTTGAGCTGACGCACGACTTCGTTGCGGTGCCCGGCGAGCGGCCCATCGAGCACGACGGTCAGGCAATAGTGGCTGTTGATCGCGCCGTTGGCGCCGTCGCTATCGAGCACCGTCAGGTGGGCGGCGCCGGCCAGGCCGGCTTTCAACGCCGCAAAGTTCGCGCGGCGGCGGTCGAGAATGGTGGCGATCCGCTCCAGTTGCTTCCGGCCGATGGCCGAGTTGAGGTCGCTGAGGCGATAGTTGAGCCCCAGGGTCGGCACGTCATACATACCCGGCACCGTCCGCTCGGAAAACGAGCGGTCGACACCAAACGCCCTGGCCTTGGCCACGGTGTCGGCGAAATCCTTGTGGCGCGAGACGAACATGCCGCCGTCACCGGTAGTGATGTGCTTCACTGGATAGAAAGAGAAGATTGCGGCGTCACCGAACAGACCGGCATGGCGGCCTTGCAGCCGGGTACCGATCGCAAGCGCGCAGTCCTCGATCACCTTCAACCCGTGCCGCTGCGCAATCGCCATCACCGCCGGCATGTCGCAGGGCATCCCGAGGAAGTGCACGATCCCGATGGCCCTGGTCTTCGGCGTGATCGCGGCCTCGATCAGAGTCGGGTCGATGTTGCCATCGGGCTGACAGTCCACGAATACGCACTTCGCGCCCACCACTTCGACCGCGTGCGCGGTCGCGACGTGGGTCTGCGCAGTGACGATGACTTCGTCACCGGGGCCGATGCCGAACTGCCAGTACGCCATGTGCAGGGCGGCCATGCCGGAGCTCATTGTCACGGCATGGGCCCCGGCGCCCATGAACGCCGCAAATTCCGTCTCGAAGGCCTTCGCCTGGGGCCCGTGGGTCAAGACATCGCCCGCGAGCACGGCCAGCACCGCCTCCCGCTCGGCGTCGGTAATCCACGGTTTCCCAAAGGGGATCTTGCGTTCGCCCATCAGATGTACTCAATCCTTTCCTTCTGGCCGGTCGCCGCCGCGCGGTCGGCGGCGATGCAAAAGGCAATGCCGTCGAGAAATCCCTGCGTCTCGAAGCGGTCGTCGCCGTCGTCGAGAATGGCCCGCACGAACGCCGGAATCAGGTCGCCCTTGTGCGCAGCGAGCGGCGCAAGGTCGAGTGGCTCGCCGCGGCGGCCGCCCTCACGCGAACGCCACCACCGCGGACCGCAATCGTCGGACAGGAACGTGGCGCCGGTGCCAAACACGCGCACCACGTGCTGGTGCGGCTGAACGCAGCCGAAGTTGGCGGTAATGCGAGCCAACAGTCCCGAATCGAATTCAAATGCAGCCGCGACGAAATCATTGTAACGAAACGCGGATCCCTCGGAGGCAAGGCGGTTGCCGACCGCGGTGACCCGACTGGGACGCT
>SXGQ01690140.1_pt1 | contig 10607 bp, 6 predicted proteins | sample 3178371 | NCBI WGS metagenome assembly SXGQ01 (sample SAMN11356859, study PRJNA531348) | freshwater metagenome | isolation source: freshwater sample F1-20 | place: China: Fuxian Lake, Yuxi | collected 2017-12-25 | reverse complement strand
TGCACGGCCAGTACGACTGGATGAACGACCCGCTGGTCGACGGCAAGCGCTACGAGTGGGACAACGTGGCCCCCGCCCAGGACTGGAAGCACGGCCACAACTACATCCACCACACGTACACGAACATCCACGGCAAGGACCGCGACATCGGCTACGGCCTGCTGCGGATCGACGACGACCAGCCCTGGTACCCGAACCACCGGTTCAACCTGCCGCTCGCGTTCGCCCTGATGCTGTTCTTCGAGTGGGGCGTGATGTACCACGGCCTCGAGCTCGACGAGTACCTCGGCGGCAAGATGACCAAGAAGGAGTTCCGCGACCGCAAGAGCCGCGCGGCCCGCAAGGCCCGCCGCCAGGTCGTGAAGGACTACGTCGCCTACCCCGCCATCGCGCTCGCGCTCGTGCCGTTCGTCGGCTGGTGGGCCCCGCTGGCCGTCATGGGCGCGAACTTCGCCGCCAACCTGATCCGCAACATCTGGACCTTCCTCATCATCTTCTGCGGCCACGTCCCGGCCGAGGTGCAGACGTTCGCCGAGGAGGACGCCGAGAACGAGTCGCGCGGCCAGTGGTACCTGCGCCAGCTGCTCGGGTCGGCGAACATCAGCGGCAGCCGGACGTTCCACGTGCTCAGCGGCAACCTGAGCCACCAGATCGAGCACCACCTGTTCCCGGACATCCCGGCCCGCCGCTACCCCGAGGTCGCGCAGGAGATCCGCGCGATCTGCGAGCGCCACGGCCTGCAGTACAACAGCGGTCGGCTGAGCAAGCAGCTCGCGAGCGTCGCCCGTCAGCTGGCGTCGTACGCCCGCAAGCCCGACGACCCGTACAAGCAGGGCAAGAGCCCGGAGTCGAAGGCGCTGCGTCGCGCCAAGCGCGAGGCTGCTGCCGCGGCCCAGGCCGAGCGCGAGAACGTCGCCGCCTGACACGTCGCTGCCCCAGCACGACCCCGCCGACGCCCCGGGCCAGCCCCGGGGCGTCGGTGTGCACGCACCGCGCGGTGCGCCACAATGGTGCCTGCCGACCGACCGCACGACCCCGAGGAGACGGCCATGGCGCTGAGCCGCCGAGAGATCGCCAAGGACGCCGTCCAGCAGGGCGTGGAGGCCGCGATCACGACCGGCGGTCGGATCAGCGCGATCCTCTTCGACACCGCGCGCCGGGTCACGACCGAGCTCGGCGCCTTCGGGACGGAGCTGTTCGAGATCACCGAGGCCAGCAAGCGGGCCGGTGAGGACCCCGATCCCACCGATCGCGTCACACCCACCCATCCGCAGGACCGGTGAGGGCGAATCCCTCACATGACCACCTCTTCGACGTCCGCGACCGGCAGCGACCGCCCCCGGGTCGCCGTCATCGGGTCCGGCGTCTCCGGCCTGACCGCCGCCTACGTGCTGCGCACGACCCACGACGTCACGCTCTTCGAGGCCGACGACCGCATCGGCGGCCACGCCCACACGCACGACGTCGAGGCTGACGGGACGACGCACCACGTCGACAGCGGCTTCATCGTGCACAACGACCGGACGTACCCGCTGCTGCGTCGGCTGTTCGCCGAGCTCGACGTCGCCGTGCACCCCACCGAGATGTCGATGAGCATCCACTGCGACGGCTGCGGCCTGGAGTACGCGGGCGGCCGCAAGCTGCCCGGCCTGTTCGCGCAGCGCCGCCGCATCGTCGACCCCACCTACCTGCGCCTGCTCACGTCGGTGAAGCGCTTCCAGCGCGCCGCCCTGGCGCTGCTGGAGAGCGAGCCCGACGACGCCGAGCCGCAGACGTACGGCGACTTCCTGCGCCTGCACGGCTTCTCCGGCCACTTCGTGGCGCACTACGCGATCCCGGTCGTGGCCTGCGTCTGGTCGTCCGGCCAGGACACCGCGCTGCAGTACCCCGCGCGCTACCTGTTCGCCTTCCTGCGCCACCACGGCTTCCTGTCCGTCACGGGCTCGCCCCAGTGGTTCACGGTGCAGGGCGGCTCGAACGCCTACACCCGCAAGGTGGTCGAGGCGATCGGCGACGTGCGCGCCTCCACCGCGGTCCGCGCCGTCTCCCGCAAGCCCGACGGCGTGGTCGTGCTCGACGCGTCCGGTCAGGAGCACGTCGTCGACTCGGTCGTGATCGCCACGCACGCCGACGACGCCCTCGCGCTGCTCACCGATGCCACCGACGACGAGCGCCGCGTCCTGGGCGCGTTCGAGTACTCCCGCAACGAGACGGTCCTGCACCAGGACGCCAGCGTGCTCCCGGAGGCCGAGGGCGCCCGCGCGTCATGGAACTACCGCATGGACTCCTGCGAGGGCCGCGGCGAGGCGACCGACGTGACCTACTGGATGAACCTCCTGCAGGGCATCGAGAGCAGCCGCCCGTACCTCGTGAGCCTGAACTCCAGCGACCGCGTCGACCCGACGACGGTGATCGCCACGATGCAGTACACGCACCCGGTCTACACGCCGGCCTCCGTCGCGGCCCAGCGCGAGCTGCCCACGCTCTCCGACGGTCGCACCGCCTTCGCCGGCGCCTACCACGGCTGGGGGTTCCACGAGGACGGCTGTCGCTCGGGCGTCGAGGCCGCCCGGTCGCTCGGAGCGACCTGGTGACGGCCGCCGACGTCGAGCGCACCACGACGGGCGGGACGGACCAGCGTCGTCTGCCGGTGCTGCCCGCGCTCGTGGTCGGCGACGTCGCCCACACCCGACGCGTGCCGCTGCGGCACCGCTTCCGCTACCGCGTCTACCAGTGGCTGGTCGACGTCGACGACCTCCCGCGGATGCCGCGCTGGCTGCGCCCGTTCTCGACGTTCCGCGCCGCCGACCACATCGGCGACCCCGACCGCTCGCTGCGCGAGAACATCGAGACGTTCTGCCGGGCGCAGGGCCTCGACGTCACCGGCCGCCGGATCGTCATGCTCGCGAACGCCCGCACGCTGGGTCACGTGTTCGACCCGCTCTCGGTCTTCTGGATCCTCGACGGCGAGCGCACCGAGGCGATCGTCGCGGAGGTGCACAACACCTACGGCGAGCGGCACGCGTACCTGCTGCAGCCCGACGAGAAGGGCCGCACCGCCACGGAGAAGGCGTTCTACGTCTCGCCGTTCTTCACCGTGGCCGGGCGGTACGACCTGCAGTTCCGGCTGCAGCCCGACGTCGTCGCGAGCACCGTCGTCCTGCGCCAGTCGCCCTCCGACGAGGGCTCCCCCGCCTCGCGTCCCGACGAGGCCGTGTTCACGGCGACGTTCCGCGGCCGGCCGCTGCCCGCCACACGACGTCGGCTGGTGCGGCTCCTCGTGACGATGCCCCTCATGACCCATCGGACCAGCCTGCTGATCCGAATCCACGGTGTGTGGCTCTGGCTGCGCCGACTCCCGGTCGTCCCGCGACCGCATCACGAACCCCAGGAAGGCACGACACGATGACCGACGTACTCGCCACCCGCTGGCCCGGCATCGCGCAGACCCCGCGCACCCCGTTCAAGGCGCGCGTCGCCAAGGCGATCCTCCGCCCGGCCGTGTCGCGCACGCCCGTGCGCCTGACGTTCCCCGACGGCACCGTGTGGGGAGCCGGCGAGCCCGGCGCACCCGAGATGGAGGTGCGCCGTCCGGCCGCCTTCTTCAGCCGGCTCGGCCACGACACCAAGATCGGCTTCGGCGAGGCCTACATGGCCGGCGACTGGACCACCGGTCCCGGCACCGACCTCGCCGACCTGCTCACGCCCTTTGCGGAGCGGCTGACGACCATCGTGCCCCCGTCGCTGCAGAAGCTGCGCGGCCTCGTCGACCGGCAGCTGCCGCAGCACGAGCGCAACACCAAGGAGGGGTCGCGCTCGAACATCGAGCGACACTACGACCTCTCCAACGACCTCTTCGAACGCTTCCTCGACCCCACGATGACGTACTCCTCTGCCTGGTTCGCGTCCCCGGAGGAGTCGCTGGAGCAGGCGCAGTACCGCAAGCTCGACGGCATCCTCGACCAGGCGGGCGTCACCGAGGGCACGCGGGTCCTCGAGATCGGCAGCGGCTGGGGCTCGCTCGCGATCCGCGCCGCGCAGCGCGGCGCGCAGGTCGTCACGATCACCATCTCCTCGGAGCAGGCCGCCCTGGCCCAGGAGCGGTTCGAGGCGGCCGGCGTCGCCGACCGCATCGAGCTGCGCCTGCAGGACTACCGTGACGTCACCGGCGAGTTCGACGCCGTCGTGAGCTGCGAGATGATCGAGGCCGTCGGCGAGGAGTACTGGCCGACGTACTTCGCCAAGATCGACGAGGTGCTCGCCCCCGGGGGCCGCGTCTCGATCCAGGCCATCACGATGGCGCACCACCGCTACCTCGCGACGCGCAACTCCTACGGCTGGATCCAGAAGTACATCTTCCCGGGCGGCCTGATCCCGTCGCTCGAGGCGATCGACGAGACCCTCGCCGTGCACACCCACGGGCTCGTGGTGACCGACCGGCGCAGCCTCGGGCAGGACTACGCGCAGACGCTGCGTCTGTGGCGCGAGCGGTTCGAGGCGAGCTGGGAGGAGATCGCGACCTTCGGGTTCGACGAGACCTTCCGTCGGCTCTGGGAGTTCTACCTCGCGTACTGCGAGGCCGGCTTCGGCGTGGGCTACATCGACGTGTTCCAGCTGCGCATGGAGCGCCCTGCCTGACCGGTGGACCCGACCCGTGCCCCCTGGGGCCGGTGTGACGGATGCGACCCATCCGTAGACGACGCGGCGTCGAACTCCTGGTGACGGGATCGTCCGTCACGTCGAACAGGAGGGGCCATGGCGAGCACCAGCCGACTCCCGGACCCGATCCAGGAGTCCTACGAGTGGCAGCACCGCGGAGCGTGTCGCGGTGTGGATCCGGAGACGTTCTTCTCCCCCGAGACAGAGCGTGGTCCGCGTCGACGCAGCCGCGAGGCGGTGGCGAAGGCGCTCTGCGCGCGCTGCCCCGTGGTGGCCGAGTGCCTCGACCACGCCCTCACGGTGCGTGAGCCGTTCGGCGTGTGGGGCGGGCTCAACCAGACCGAGCGCGAGCACCTGCTGCGCGATGCCGGTTGAGCTGGGCCGACTGATCTGGGCCGACCCGCTCAGAGCTCGTCGCGGCGCGGCCACGGGTTGACTCGGCAACCGTGCAGCCCCTTCGACTGCTGCTGCATGATCGGCGCCGCCTGACCCCGACCCGGGCAGCCGAGGTGCCCGCGTCCGAGGAAGTGGCCGACCTCGTGGTTGACGACCATGTGCCGGTAGTCGCGCACCGATCCCCTGGCCGACCGCCACACGCGCGTGGTGTGCACCCACCGGTCCTCGTTGATGATCACGTTCCGGCCGACCCGGCAGCTGTAGAGCACGCTGCACTCCGTGGAGTACGACGTGAGGCGCGAGGCCCGCGCGAGCACGAGCGTGAAGTCGCCGCCCGAGCGCACCTCGCGGAACCGGACGCCGGCTCCCGGCCAGCCGCGCGCGTCGGCGAGCGTCTCCGCCGCCTGGCGACGGAAGGTGGCGAGGCCGCCCCGCGCACCGTCGGAGCGGACGGAGTAGGTGAGGGTGCGGCGCGCGTCGCGGCGGTGACGCACCGGTGCGGTCACGGCGGTGGCCGAGGACGTGCGGTGGTAGGCCTTCGAGACCGTCACGCGCACGCGGAGCCGGTGGCCCACGTCGGCCGGTGCGACGGCGTACCGACGCTGCGTGGCGCCCTGGATGACGGTGCGGTCGCGGTACCACTGGTAGCGCTTCGTCAGGCCGCTGCTGCTCCAGCGTCCGGCCGACGCCTGGAGCACCTGGCCGTAGCGTCGGGTGCCGGAGATCCGAGGCGCGGTCCGCACCGTGAGCGGCGCCGGGGCGACGGCGGCCGTAGGACCGGTGGTCGTGGTGGCGGGCTCGAGGCCGTCGGCGCTGGCGACCACGCGAACCGCGACGCGTCGGCCCACGTCGGCCCCCACGAGCCGGTACGTGGCAGCCGTCGCACCCCGGATGGGGGCACCGTCGCGCAGCCACTGACGGCTGGCCTGCGCGGTCCCGGGCTCGTAGCGTCCGTTCGTCGAGGTCAGCGTGGACCCGTAGCGTGCGGTGCCCGTGACCGCGGGTGCCTCGACGACCTGCACCGCGGCGGGGGTCGGCTCGGTCGGGGTCGGCTCGGTCGGGGTCGGCTCGTCGGCCGACGCGGGGCCGGCGGCGACGAGCAGCCCGACGGCCAGGACCGTGCTCGTCACGAGGGACGAGGCGCGTCGACCGCGGCGGAGGATCGGTCCGGTCGACGTCATCGCGCTCACTCCCAGAAGATGCGTTCGACGACCTGTCTGGCGTGCCGGGTGGCGCGCAGGTAGTCGTCGACCATGCGTTCGCTGTGCTGCTGACCGTACCCCAGCAGGTGCGCGACGCCAGCGCGTTCCTCGCTCTGCTCCACCATCGACTCCGCCGGCTTGCCGCGCATGAGCACGACGGCGTTGCGGATGCGGCTCACCAGCCGCCACGCGTGCAGCAGCACCTCGGCGTCGTCCGCGGTCACCAGCCCGGCTTCGGCAGCGGCTGCGAGGGCGCCGCAGGTCGACGTCGTGCGCAGTCCGGGAACCGCGTGGGCGTGCTGCAGCTGCAGGAGCTGCACGGTCCACTCGACGTCGGCGATGCCGCCGCGACCGAGCTTGAGGTGCGTCTTCGGGTTGGCGCCCCGCGGGAGGCGCTCGGCCTCGACGCGGGCCTTGATGCGCCGGATCTCGCGGACCTGCGCGTCCGAGACGCCGCCGTCGGGCCAGCGCAGCGGGTCGACGAGTGCCTCGAACCGGGCGCACAGGTCGGGGTCCCCGACGCTGGCGCGAGCACGCAGCAGGGCCTGGGACTCCCACACCGCCGAGTACTTCTCGTAGTAGGACGCGTAGGCGGCGAAGGAGCGGACCAACGGCCCGTTGCGGCCGTCGGGCCGCAGCTCGGCGTCGACCTCGAGGGCCGGGTCGTCGCCGGGCGCGCCGAGGGTGGTGCGCAGCGACGTCGCGACGGCCGTCGCGGCAGCCGCCGCCTCCCCGTCGTCGGCGCCGGGCAGTGGCTCGTGCACGAACATGACGTCGGCGTCGGACCCGTAGCCCGACTCGCGGCCGCCGAGACGGCCCATGAGGACCACGGCCATCCGCGTCGGGAAGGGCTCCTTGCCGGCCTCCTCCCGCTGGCGGGCGACGGCTCCGATCGAGGCGGTGAGCGCGGCGCCGAGCGTCGCCTCCGTGAGGTCGGACAGCGCGGTGCCGACCTCGTCGATGTCGAGCCGGCCCAGGACGTCGGCGATGCCTATGCGCGACAGCTCCCGACGTCGCACGCGGCGGACGGCCTTGATCGCCTGGTCGGGGCGGGTGTGTCGCCGCGCGGCGAGCTGCATCTCCCCCTGCAGACGTTCCGCGTCGCGCGGCACCAGCTCGGCGTCGTCGCCCAGCAGCGCGACGGCGTCGGGGGCACGCTGGACCAGGTCCGACACGTAGCGGCTCGAGCCGACGACCGCCGCGAGCTGCTCCGCACCCTCGCCCTCGTCGCGGAGCTTGCGCAGGTACCAGTGCGACTCCCCCAGCGACTCGCTGATCCGCCGGAACGCGAGCAGGCCGGCGTCGGGCGCGGGCGACTCCGCGAACCACTGCAGCATGGCCGGCAGCAGCGAGCGCTGGATCGCGGCGCGTCGGGACACGCCCGACGTGAGGGCCTGGATGTGCGCGAGGGCACCCTTGGGGTCCTTGAAGCCGAGCGCCATGAGCCGGGCCTGCGCCGCCTCAGGCGTGAGCCGCAGACCCTCGTCGGGCAGGGAGGTGACCGCCTCCAGGAGCGGTTGGTAGAAGAGCTTCTCGTGCAGGCGTCGCACGAGGCGCTTGTGGGCCTGCCAGTCCTTGACCAGACCCTCGGCCGGGTTCGCCCGGTAGCCCATGGAGCGGCCGAGACGTCGCAGGTCCTCCTCGTCGTCGGGCACGACGTGGTTGCGGCGCAGCCGGTAGAGCTGGATGCGGTGCTCCAGGGTGCGCAGGAACTCGTAGGCGTCCTCCAGGGCGGCGCCGTCGCGCCGGCCGACGTAGCCACCCTCGGTGAGCTCGCGCAGCGCCTCCAGGGTCGTCGGGCTGCGCAGCGACGCGTCGCCGCGACCGTGCACGAGCTGCAGCAGCTGCACCGAGAACTCGACGTCGCGCAGACCGCCCGAGCCGAGCTTCAGCTGCCGGTCGCGCTGCTGCGACGGGATGTTCTCGATGACGCGCGTGCGCATCGCGCGGACGTCGCGCACGAAGTTCTCCCGGGTGCTGGCGTCCCAGACCTTCGGCGACAGCGCGTCGAGGTAGGCCTGGCCGAGCTCGGCGTCGCCTGCCGCGAACCGTGCCTTCAGCAGCGCCTGGAACTCCCACGTCGACGCCCACCGGTCGTAGTAGGCGACGTGGCTGCGCAGCGTCCGGCTGAGCGGGCCCTGGGTCCCCTCGGGTCTCAGGTTCGCGTCGACCTCCCAGATGGTGCCCTCGCGAGTGTGGTCGGAGCAGAGGCGCATCATGGCCGACGCGAGACGGGCGGCGATCCGTCCTGCGGCCTGCTCGTCGGCGCCGTCGACGGGCTCGTGCACGAAGATCACGTCGACGTCGCTGACGTAGTTCAGCTCGCGGCCGCCGGTCTTGCCCATCGCCATCACCGCCAGCCGCACGCAGTCGGCGTCGGGCTCGTCGCGGCGCGCCAGGTCGAGCGCGGCGCCCAGGGTCGCCATGGCGAGGTCGGCGAGCTCGGCCGACGACTCCTCGAAGCTGGTCAGCGCGGTCAGGTCGCGGGCGGCGACGTGCAGCAGCTTGCGGCGGTAGGCGACGCGCAGGGCGTCGGCGTCGTCGGCGTCACCCAGCTGCTGGCGCATGACGTCGAGGTCGAGCGGGACGGGCGACAGCCGGTCGGCGGCGAGGTCCTCGACGTGCTGCGGGTGCCGGGCGAGGAAGTCGCCGAGCGCCTCGCTGGTGCCGAGGACGATGAGCAGTCGCTGCCGCAGCTCCGCATCTCCCCGCAGGGTCGCGAGCAGCCGCTCGCCCCCCCACGTCTCCGCGATCGCCACCAGCGACGCGAGCGCGGTGTCGGGGCTGGCGACGGACGCCACCTGCTCCACGAGTGCGTCATCGATGCCGTCGAGGCGGGCGAGGTGGGCCGCAGCAGCCGCCCCGTCGCGGAACCCGCGACGCGCCAGGGCCAGCTCGGGAGACTCGGTGGGCACGCTCGCAGGCTACCGGGGGCGCGTGGAAGGTCGGTGATCACCGGGGGCGGTGGCTGCGACCTGCGGCTGCGCTCGCGCGACTTCTCTCTCGGATGGGGCTGCGCTGGTGCGGCTTCGAGTCGTCGTGCGCTCCGAAAGGCCTCGACCGGGCGGCCGGCGAGCGCGCTGGTCCGGAGTCTCGGGCCGCGGGTCGCGCACGGGGGTGGACGCACGATGCTGCGTTCTCGCCCCCTCAGCGGTAGTTCTGCCACCGCATCGCCGTCGGCGGTGGATCTGCCACCCTTCCCAGCGCTCGAAGGGTGGCAGATCAACCGCTGAGGGGGCAGGGGGTGGCAGGGATTCTTCCTTCTCGTGGACCGTGCCACGAGAAGGAAGAAGCGCTGCCCACCCCACCCCCAAGGGCACCCACGATGCTTCCTTCGTGTGCTGGAGGTCGAACGCTTCTGCGTTGACGACGGGATCCCGTAATAAACGCAGAACCTTGGCCCTCCCACGCGCGAACGCAGATTCTTGCGTCCAACGAAGGCCACAGCCCGAGACCCCGGACCAGCGACCGCCCAGCCGCCCGGTCGAGGCCTTTTCGGAGACCACCCCCAGCGAAAGCCGAGGCAGCGCACCAGCGAGGTCAAGATCCCCCGCGCCAGCGCACCAGCACGGTCACGACCGGCGCACAGCCGACCGCCCCGCCCGTCAGAGGACGGGCAGGAGGCGGTCGATCTCGAACTGGGTCACCTGGGAGCGGTAGGCGTCCCACTCCTGACGCTTGTTGCGCAGGCAGAAGTCGAAGACGTGCGCGCCCAGCGTCTCGGCGACGAGCTCGCTGCTCTCCATCTCGCGGATCGCCTCGTCGAGGTTGCGCGGCATGGGCGTCAGACCCATCGTCTTGCGCTCCCGGTCGGTGAGCGACCAGACGTTGTCCTCGGTCTCGGGCGGCAGGGTCGAGCCGTTCTCGATGCCCTTCAGCCCGGCGGCGAGGACGAGCGCGTAGGTGAGGTAGGGGTTGCAGCCGGCGTCGATGCCGCGGTGCTCGACGCGCGCGGAGCCGCTCTTGTGCGGCTTGTACATCGGCACCCGCACGAGGGCGGAGCGGTTGTTGTGGCCCCAGCTGAGGTAGTTGGGGGCCTCGTTGCCGCTCGCCAGCCGCTTGTAGGAGTTGCCCCACTGGTTCGTCACGGCGGTGATCTCCGGCGTGTGCTCGAGGACGCCCGCGATGAAGGAGCGGCCGGTGGCGCTCAGCTGGTACTCGGCGCCCGCCTCGTAGAAGGCGTTCTCGTCGCCCTCGAACAGCGACAGGTGCGTGTGCATCGCGGAGCCGGGGTGCTCGGTGAACGGCTTGGGCATGAACGAGGCCCACTTGCCCTGGCTGAGCGCGACCTCGCGCACCACCGTGCGGAAGGTCATCACGTTGTCGGCGGTGGAGAGGGCGTCGGCGTAG
>SXGQ01590273.1_pt1 | contig 10611 bp, 11 predicted proteins | sample 3178371 | NCBI WGS metagenome assembly SXGQ01 (sample SAMN11356859, study PRJNA531348) | freshwater metagenome | isolation source: freshwater sample F1-20 | place: China: Fuxian Lake, Yuxi | collected 2017-12-25 | reverse complement strand
GGCAGCGGTAGATTCCACTCGAAGCGGTGTTCGGTGATGCCGCAGGCGTCGGCGAATCCCATGAAGCTATCGAGGACGTGTTGACGCTGGCGCGTGGCGATTCTCGTATCGGTGAACAACCACTGACCTTCGCGTGCCCGGGCACGATCAAAGCCGAGCTTGTGACGCGCTGGAATGACGGCCGCGACAAGACTCGCACGCAAGGATAACTGCAGGTGCATCAAGAGATCGAAGCGACGTCCCCGCAACTGCCGGCGCAAGGCGGCGAGAGCTGAAAATCCGGCTCGTTTGTCGACGGTGATAAACTCGACGTCAGGCAATAGGCTCATCAAGCGTGCTTCCGCGCGGCCGATGATCCAGGTGAAGTGGGTATCGGGCCAAGCTTTCTGCAGCGTGCGCAACAAGGGCACGACGTGGCAGGTGTCGCCGATGGCCGACAGCCGCAACAGGCACACGGAGGCGGGCGGCGTGTCGAAGTGCAACATGAGATCGTCCGTCAGGGGGCTTCGATGAGCGAGGGTCAGTCACCGGAACCGCCTTGCGTGCGGGTCGAAACGGGCGACGCCGTGATGCTATATGACCCCTCGCATGGCGGCAATTTGTCAGCGGTTGTGTCGTCGGAGTGGTTCGACCCGGCCTATTGGGAGAGTCGCAGTGCGATAGCGGGCTCAGCGGCCGGTCGCGGCAGTACGATCTTCATCGAGACCGACGGCATCGCTTGGGCTCTGCGTCACTACCAGCGCGGCGGTTTTCTCGCTCGCAGGCTCGGTGATCGCTACTTTGATCGCGGTGAAGCGACCTCGCGTCCGATCGCCGAATTTCATCTCACGCAGCAGTTGCGACATCTCGGCTTGCCGGTACCTAAAGTGGTGGCCGCTCGTTATGTGCGCCGCGGTTGGTTCTATCGCGGCGATTTGATTACCGAGCGGATCGCCGATGTAAGCACGCTCGCGATGCGCATCGTCGCCCTCGATTTGCGCGATGAAGATTGGTACTCGCTCGGGCAGCTCGTTGCCCGATTTCATCGCGTCGGGCTCGATCATGCCGATCTTAACGCGCACAACATCCTGCACGGACCCGACGGGCGTTGGTGGATGATCGACTTCGATCGGGGTCGTTTGCGCAAGAGGGGGCTGTGGTGCGACGCCAATCTCGTCCGTTTACGCCGCTCGATTCTCAAAGTGGGTGATGCATTGCCACAGCGCCGCTTCGACGAACGAGATTGGTCGCAGCTGCTGACCGGTTATCGCGATACCGTTAATGTCAGTCCGTGAGCACGAATCCATGAGTCTCGGGCTGTATCGAATCGCGACTTGGCTACTGGCGCCGCTATTTTTGCTGCAGTTAGCTTGGCGCGCTCGAATCGAGCGCAGCGGGGCGATCGATCTCGCTGCGCGTTTGGGTTTCGGTTCAAAGCTCGCGGGGCCTTCGATCTGGCTCCACGCGGTGTCGGTCGGCGAAGTGCAAGCGGCTGCGCCGTTGGTACTCGCGTTGCGCGAGCGGTACCCGCATGCCCTGATCGTCGTCACCTGCATTACGCCGACGGGGATGGCGCATGCCCGACGTCTGTTTGCCGACCAAAACGTGACCTTGCGATTCCTGCCGCTTGATCTGCCGGGCGCGGTACGACGATTTCTCGATCGCGTTCAACCGCAAGTCGGTATCGTGCTCGAAACGGAGATCTGGCCGCGATTGTTTTACGAGTGTGGTGAGCGTGGTATTCCGATCATTCTCGCCAGTGCTCGACTGTCGGCGCGATCGGTTGCGCGTTATCGGCGCTGGAGCAGCTTGGTGCAGCAGAGCTTAGGCATGCACGTGACGATCGCAGCGCAATCAGACATCGACGCTGAGCGTTTCCGATCTCTCGGTGTGCCAACGGATCGTGTTTCGATTTCGGGCAACCTCAAATTCGATTTCTCGCCGCCTGCCGCAGCGATCGAGCAGCGACAGCAACTGCAACGCATCTACCCCGTTGCACAGCGCTTCGTCTGGATCGCGGCGAGTACCCACGACGGCGAGGAGAGTGCCGTGCTCGAGACACAGCGGCGTCTTGAAGTCGCAGGCCTCGACTCGCTGTTGATCATTGCCCCACGACATCCACGGCGTTTCGATGTGGTGGCGAAGTTGATCGAAACGTCGGGATTATCATGGGCTCGAGTGTCGCAGTGGCGAGCAGGCTCGCTCGATAGATCTATCGGCCGTGAGACCTCTGTCATTTTGCTCGACACATTGGGTGATCTCCTGGCCCACTATGGTTTGGCGCAAGCGGTTTTCGTCGGGGGCAGCTGGGTTGTCGTGGGCGGTCACAACCTACTCGAGCCGTTGGCGATGGGCGCCGCAACACTCACCGGACCGCAGTTGTTCAACAGTCCGGACGTCGCTCGAAACTTATCGGAGTCCGGCGCCGTCACAATCGTCGCCGACGCGCACGAGTTGGAGCAACAACTGTGGCTGCTCGCGCAAAACACGGACGAACGCGAGCGCCGAGGCGCATGCGCGCGTATGCAGCTGGATTCGTCGCGCGGCGCGCTGCAGCGCGTGCTGGCGCTTGTCGAGGCGCGACTCGACAAGCGACTCTGGTTGATGCCGCGTTAGCGCGGTTGCGAGGTCTCAGTCAGCCAGGTGTTCACTTCCTCGAGCGTGCTGCGATCAAGCGTGCCCGAGGCGAGTCGCAAGCGCATCACGTTGAGGATGTAGTCGTAGCGGCTGCGTGAGTAATTGGTCTCGGCTACCGCAAGCGCGCGACGCGACTCGAGTACATCAACGGCCGTGCGCGTACCCACCTCATAACCGGCTTCGGTTGCTTTTAATGCGGTACGGCTCGATTCGAGCGCCTGGCCCAGCGCGTTCACGCGCGAGATTTCGCTGATGACGCCGAGGTAGGCGTCACGCGCCTGACGTTCGGTTTGGCGCGAGACGCGGGTGAGGCGTTCACGCGCAGCCTGCCATTGATATTCGGTCTGACGGACTCGCGACTGCGTCGCGCCACCGCTGAAGAGTGGCATGGTCACTTGTAGTGCGTAGCTCGTATCGTCGCTGTTGTTCGTGCGAGTGCCTACGTTGCCACTTGAGAAGTTGATCGGGCTCGTCTGGTCCGTATTGCTCTTGCTCGCGACGAGGTCGAGTTTTGGCAGATGCCCACCGAAGGCGATACGCACGTTGTCACGAGCGATCTCGGCAGCGAGCCGACTCGAGACGAGCGCGAGATTTTGCTCCATCGAGCGCTCAACCCATTGCGTCTCGTCTTGCGGTTCCGGTGACTTGAGTGGCATCGAATCGCCGGGTTTGGCGAGTTCGCGATATTTTTCGGCGGTGATTTCGCGCAGCAACTCTTCGGTCGAAGCCAGTTGGCGCTTGGATGCGATGACTGCGGCGGCCGCACTGTCGCGCGCGGCCCGTGCCTCTTGCACGTCGGTGATCGCAATGAGCCCGACTTCGAAGCGCTTTTCGGCCTGCTCGAGCTGGCGCGAGATGGCCTCAAGCGAGGAGGCCTGCGCATCGACGGTGTCCTGCGCGGCCAGCACGTTGAAGTACGCCTCCGATACCCGAAGGATCAGCTGCTGCTCAGCGGCCTGGTAGTCGGCTTCCGACTGCGCAACCTGACGATCGGCCCGTTTGATCGCAACCCAGTTGTCCCAAGAGATCAGACTCTGGCGCAGATCGAGGCTCCAACGATCGGTTTCCGGCTTGGAGTTGCTCGAGGAGAGAAAGTTGAACACGACGGTTTGGCCGTTCTGGACGATCTCTTGCGGGAACTGACCTTCCACCTCGGATTCGGCTTTGCTGCGGCTCGCACTTCCCGAGATCTGCGGAAGCACCGCTGCCCACGCCTGAGGTTTCGCTTCACGCGTCGCACGACGCAGCGCTTCCGCCTCGCGAATTTGCGGATCGTTGGCCAAGGCGCGATCGTAGACCGCCTTCAGGTCTTCAGCGGCGGCCGTCGAGACGGCCATCATGAGTCCGAGCGACAGCCCGAGTACGCGCTTCATAAGAATCCTCAGAGGGTGTTATATATCACTATAACAGTCGACGCCGTGTCTGACCAGACGTCGTCCGGCTCAGTATGGACGCAACGAGGGGTCGATCCGTTCCCCCCAGGCCAAGATTCCGCCGGTCAAATTGCTGACTGACCGAAATCCGTGACTCTCGAGGAAGCGGGCAACCTGTAGGCTGCGTGCGCCCGAGCGACACATCACGATGATCGGTGTATCCGCGTCGAATTCGCCGACGCGATTCGGTACCTGCGCCATCGGCACGTGCTGAGCGAAGGGGACGTGGGAGATGTCGAGTTCCCAGCCTTCGCGCACGTCGATCACGAGCGGCCGCTCGCCGGTATCGAGCCGGGCTTTAAGATCCTCGACCGACAATTCCTGCACCATGGATTGAAACTCCAAATTACGAACTGCCGAATTCAGAAATGAAAGCGGGCAGGTTCCGCCGCGCCGACGAGCGACTTGAGGCTGGTCTCGAACAAGACGGTGCGACGGAATTGATCGGCAGAGACGCGCTCGATCAGCGTGGCCTCCATCACCGCGCCCTGACCGATGACAGCGAACAAACGCCCCCCGATGGCCAGTTGTCTCGCATAGCGCGCATCGTCGATCGGCAGCGAGCCAGTGAGAGCGATGACATCGTATGCCGTGCTGCCAAGCGCCTCGTTGGCGTAGGCATCGCGGTGTTCGACCGAGGCATTGTTCACGCCGAAGGCCGCGAGATTTTTGGCAGCCTGAGCGGCTAAATCCGTGCGGATCTCGAGCGAGCGCACGCTGCGGGCGCGGGCGGCGAGACCCGCGGTCAGATAACCCGAGCCGGTGCCAACTTCCAGCACTTGATCTGCGGGCTCGATTGTAAGCGCCTGCAGGATGCGACCCGCAACCTTGGGCGCCAGCATGTAATCGCCCTGCCCCAATGGCAGCTCGATGTCTGCGTAGGCGAGTGACTCGTAGCCTGCGGGGACGAATCGCTCGCGCGGAATACTCTCGAACACGTCGAGAACGTCCTGGTCCAGAACCTCCCAAGTCCGCAATTGCTGCTGGATCATCTGTTCACGAGCGGCATCAAACGACATGACAAAAATCTCGCCAAAAGGGCCGCAGAAAATACGTGTTTTCCGGCAGACTGCCAAGCCGGATCATTACCTACGCTTGCTCGTCCGCGCGAAGATCGAGGGACACCACGGCACCGTGGCGGAAAAGACCCTGTAGCGTTGTTGTCATGTCGAGCTCAGCGACGCCGGTGGAGCCATCCAGAGCGGTCGCGAGGCTTGCGCCGGCGCTGAGCAGCTCGAGCCACTCGGCCGTGGCAGCGTTGCAGCGTTGCAGTGTCGGACCTCGCGGGGTGCCGACGAGCCAGGCTTGTTCCGGACCGCTTCGGGTCGCAGCGGGCATCACGGACGTGGTTCGCTCGCGGCGCGCCTCCCAATAGCTGATCACAGCGGTGCGCGAGCGCAGCACGGCGAAAGAGGGCTGTAATCGCAGCGCTAGTGACGGCCAGTGCTCCTCGGGGAATCTCGCGAGCGAGGTGGCGCCGATAGCCGGTTGATCCGCTGCGATCAGTGCGCTCTGCCAAGCCCACTCTAGACGCGCGAGCTCCGCGAGGTCGATGCCGAGAGCCGTTCGCGGGGATTCCCCGATTGCACGGGCTGTGGTGTGTGCATCGGCAAAGAGGAACTCGGGAAAGGCCGAGCCGCTCAGGTGTAAATCGCCGCTACGCGAGGGATTTCTTTGACGGAATCTTTCGGCCAAGGTATCAAAGATCACCGGACCAAGTCGCTCGGCAACCATCGGAAAAGATACCGCCAAGGCTTTACGAAACTGAGCGCGCAGATTGTGGTGATATACGTGCATTCCGGGGTCTTGCGGTGGCTCTGCCGCATCGAGTTGCGCTGCGAACCGTCTTTGCCAGATCTGCAGGCTCATACGAGCTCCGCGATACACGCATCGGCCTTGTGCGCTTCCGCGGCGAGGACGGACAGCGTCGGCAGTTGGGCGTCCCATTCAATCAAGGTCGGCTTTGCCCCGAACTGACGCAGTGTGTAGCGATATAAGCTCCAAACGCGATCGGGTACCGGCCGATCGTGCGTGTCGATGCACAGGGTTCTATCGCCGTATCGATAATGTCCGTGTCCGGCCAGATGGATCTCGCCGATGGCATCGACGGGCAAGCTCGCGATGTAGGCTTCCGGATCGATACCGTGGTTTTCTGCGTTGACCACGAGATTGTTCAGATCGAGCAGCAAGCCGCAACCAGTACGACGGATGAGCGCGATCAAGAACTCCGTCTCAGAGAGGTGGGATTCTTCGAATGTCACGTAACTCGAGAGGTGCTCGAGCAAAATTGGTCTTCGTAACCGTTCTTGCACGAGTTGAACTCGTGCCACGACGTGCTTGAGCATGTCGCGCGTGAACGGAAACGGCAAAAGATCGTTGTAGTGGATTCCGTGGGCACTGCCCCAGCACAAATGCTCCGATACAACGGCGGGTTCGTAACGATCGTTGAGCCGCGCGAGTCGCTGAAGGTGCCTCGCATCGAACGGATCGGTACTCGCGAGGCCAAGCCCAACGCCATGGATGGACAGCGGAAGATCGCGCCGCAGTGTGTCTAGAATGTCCGGTAGCAGGCCGCCTTCGGCGAAATAATTCTCAGCGTGGATCTCGAACCAGCCGACGTCAGGCCGTTGTGCGATCCATTCGCTGTGGTGTGCAGCACGCAGGCCGATGCCGGCTCGGCGAGGTGCCGAGCCGGCATGCCAAGCTCGCAGGCTCAACCGCCCGGCGTGGTCCGACCGCCTACGATTTTGTCGCAGACACCCTGCGGAACCACGATCCACTCATTGGGGTCGGAGTCGACTTTCGCCTGTCCCGCACAACTGTGGGCGTTGGCAGCGCAGTCGTTCTTACCGGCCTTCACCATGCCATAGCATTTCTCCGAGCCTTCCTTCGGTCCCATGGCATCCGCCACACCGAGTGCCACGAGACTGCCTACGGCAGCGATGATCAGTGCACTTCTCTTATCCATGTTTACTTGCCTCCTGCGTTTACGGCTTTCTCGAAATCGCCTGCTTCGATGATGGTCAGTTGATCCGGCTTGAGCCAGCGTTTGACCGTCGTGTTCACGTCGGCGGCACTGAGTGCCGCGACCTTGCGTTCGAAGTCGGCGTCCCACTCGAGCGTGCGATCGAGGAACAAATAGCTCGAGAGACGACCCACGAGCTCGCGATCCTGCGAGCGGCTTACGTTGCGGCCCTGCAGCCAGCCACTCTTGGCGTCCTTCAGTTCTGACTCGGAGAAGCCCTCGCTGAGAACTTTGTCGAGTTCTTCGCGATAGGCCGCAAGCAGACGAGCCGAGTTCTGCGGGTTGTAGATCGCGAAGGTACCGAAGTCGCCGTTCTTGTCTAGCGAGTCTGCCGACAGGAACGAAGAGACGCCGTAGCTGATACCTTCTTTTTGACGGATGCGCACTGCGAGGCGCGAATTGAGGAATCCGCCGCCCAGCATGTAGTTCGCCATCACGAGCGCCGGATAGTCTGCGTCGTCGTCGCGCAGTTGCAGATTCAATCCCGCGATCATCACGGCGTTGGCCTTGTCCGGCGTGTTGATCTTGCGAGCGCTTGCTGGGATCTCGAAGAACTTGGCTTCGGCCCGTTGATAGGGCACTTTGGCTTGCCAACCCGCGAGCGTGGCGCCGAGTGCCGCGCGCACCGTCGTTTCGTCGAAGTCGCCGACGACAGAGGCCGTAGCATTCGAGGCGCCATAGAACTGCGCATGGAACTCGCGCAAATCTTTGATCGTGACCGCCTTCAACGCGGCGATCTCGCCATCGAAGTCCAGTGTGTGCCGGAAGTCGTTGGCAGGATAGGGTGAGGTGACCCGATTGATCTCGCGTGCGGCGATCGATTGGGGATCCGAGCGTGCTTGGTCGATACCGGCTAGCAGCTCGTCGCGCAGCTTGGTGAACTCCGCTTCCGGGAACGAGGGCGAGCGCAGGATGTCCGCCACGATTTCCATCGCCGGCACGAGATTCTCGCGCGTGGACGTCATGTTGATCGTCACGGTCTGCCCGCCACCGCCGATGCCGACCGACGTCTTGAGCTTGTCGAGCTCGTCGTTGATCTGCTGCAGGCTGCGCGTCGTAGTACCACGACGCAACATCGCTGCAGTCAACTCCGAGACTGTCGATTTACCGGCGAGCGCGCCGAGGTTGCCCACTCGAAGCGTGATGGTGGCGTTGACCGAACCACCCCGAGTCGACTTGGTGAGGAAGCTGTACTCCGCTCCGCCCGGCAGCGTTTCGCTGCGAGTTCGCGCGACGATATTCGCCGGTGAGGGGTCGAATACTTCCGCTTGTTTCAAGGCGGCCTTGCCCTTGTAATCTTTGAGTAGTTCGGCAGGGTTTGGTGCGGGTGGGATGATCGCGCGATCCGGGTTGGCTTCGGGGACAAAGAGACCGGTCGTGCGATTCGCGGGCTTCAGATACAGCGCAGCGACGCGATTCACATCGGCGGCCGTCACCTTCTCCATCAGGTCGCGCGACAGGAACCACAGACGCCAGTCGCCTTTGGCGATGTACTCCGAGAGACCGAGGCCGACTCGATCGCTGTTGTTGTACGCCTGCTCAAAGCCCTTGAGAAAGCGATTCTTAGCGCGTTGAACTTCCTCCTCGGTAACGGGAGTTGCCGCCATGTTGTCGAGCACACCGAGCATGGTCTTGGTGGCATCGTCAACCGACTTGTCTTTCAGCACCTCGGCCGTGAAATAGGCATAACCCGGATCCTTGAGGCTGAAGGCGAGACCGCCGACACTCGTCGCTTTGCCGGTTTCGACCAGGGCTTTGTAGAGACGTCCCGAGGGTTCGTTGGTGAGGATATCGGCGAGGATTTCCACGGGGGCAAAGTCCGGATGCGCGCTCGCCGGAATGTGATAACCGGCTGAGGTCACCTGAACTTCGCCGACGCGGCGCAATACGACGTGACGCTCGCCATCTTGTACGGGTTCGACCGTATAGGTCGGCTGCAAGATCCGAGTCGGGCGCGGGATCTTGCCAAAGAATTCATTGACCCAGCCAATCGTTTTGGCTTCGTCGATCTTGCCCGCCACGGTCAACACCGCATTATCGGGCTGGTAATACTTCTTGTAAAAGTCGCGCAGGTTCTCGATGGGTACGCGCTCGATATCCTCGCGCGAGCCGATCGTCGACTTGCCGTAGTTGTGCCAAAGATAAGCCGTCGACATCACGCGCTGCAGCAGCACACGTGACGGATCGTTCTCGCCGCGCTCGAATTCGTTACGCACGACCGAGAACTCGCTCTGCAGGTCTTTCTCCGCGATGAACGAGTTGATCATGCGATCACTCTCGAGATCGAGTGCCCAGCGCAGGTTGTCGTCAGTCGCGGCGAAGGTTTCGAAATAGTTGGTACGGTCGTACCACGTGGTGCCGTTCGGTCGCGCGCCGCGCGCCGTCAGTTCCTGCGGGATGTTCGGAAAGCGCGGCGTTCCTTTGAATACGAGATGCTCGAGCAGGTGCGCCATGCCGCTTTCACCGTAGCCCTCGTGACGTGAACCGACGAGGTAGGTTACGTTGACCGTGATCGTCGACTTGGAAGGATCGGGGAACAGCAGTACCTTCATGCCGTTCGCCAAGCGATACTCGGTGATGCCCTCCACCGAGGTGACTTTCTCGGGCGGCGGGGGCGTGACGGATTTGACCGTCGCTGCCGTCAGGGTGGGGGTAACCAGGGTGAGGCTCAGCGCGGCGATGACACCGGCAAGGCGAGGCAGGAAATGTCGCAAGGGAGCGGCTCCGATATGAAACACGATGCGGTCAATGTAGCCCGGTGGAACCAATATGCAAGCCTTGCGCTCGCGGGCTGGATCGTGTTGTCGACGCCGACACGGGCTTCGGACCAACCGTCGCCGCTGGCGCCACCACGCCCCGCGGGCGCGCCGTCACTGGATTTGCGAGTGGGCGACATCCGAAGTCTGTTGCCGCCCGCTCAGTGGGCTGAAGCCTTACCCGCCGATATCGACGAGGTGATCGTCCGGTCGCGCAAGACGGAGCCCGACATCCCCGAGCGCAAAACGGTTCCACAGGGGTTGGGCGGCTTGTTTTGGGCAGCCACCCGTCCGACGGAGGCTTGGCGCCTGGTGGTGCCCGATCCTAACCAGCCGAAGATTCCAGATCGCAGTCGCGACGACCCGAAGGAGCCGCCCGGCGCCTATCGCAGTCGTATCGGCGAGCCGGGCAAGATCTTCTAAAAAAAACCCCGCCACGAGGGCGGGGTTCGCAGAGTGCGGAAGTCGCCTCTGGCTCAGAGCAAGGGCACGAGCAGCAGAGCGACGATGTTGATGATCTTGATATTGCCTAAGAGGAGAACCAAGCGGTGGACCCCGACAAGGGCACCTACCTCCACTGGCTGAAGCTGGACCACTACGGGGGGAACTCCCGACGCTACCCGGTGTGGTACAGCGAGGCGCTCACTGAAGTCGCCTTCCACAACAGACAGACACACAAGGCCCAGTGACAAGAGACGCTGTTGGTCAGCAACCCATGCTCAACACTTCGATCTGTACTGCAGAGCCTGTCAATGCAGCAGATGACTTGCAACTCCTATGT
>SXGQ01143139.1_pt1 | contig 10611 bp, 10 predicted proteins | sample 3178371 | NCBI WGS metagenome assembly SXGQ01 (sample SAMN11356859, study PRJNA531348) | freshwater metagenome | isolation source: freshwater sample F1-20 | place: China: Fuxian Lake, Yuxi | collected 2017-12-25 | reverse complement strand
CGATGACCATTTCGGCCACGTGCACGTGACGTGAAGCAGGTTCGTCAAAGGTGGATGCAATCGCTTCGCCGCGCACAGTACGCTGCATTTCTGTGACCTCTTCAGGGCGTTCGTCGACCAGCAAAACCATGAGGTGAACATCGGGGTTGTTGGCGGTGATGGCGTGCGCAATGTGCTGCATCATGACGGTTTTGCCAGACTTGGGCTGCGCCACAATGAGGGCACGCTGACCTTTGCCAATTGGGGCAATGATGTCGATCACGCGGCTGGTGATGTTCTCGTCGGCCTTGATGTCCCGCTCTAGGTGCATCTGGATGTTGGGGAACAAAGGCGTCAAGTTCTCAAACATGACTTTGTGCTTGTTATTCTCTGGCAAGTCGCCATTGACCTTGTCAAGCTTGGTGAGGGCAAAGTAGCGCTCGCCATCTTTGGGAATACGAACTTCGCCTTCAATCATGTCGCCGGTGTGCAAATTGAATCTGCGCACTTGGCTGGGGCTGATGTAGATGTCGTCGGTGCTGGCGGTGTAACTGGTGTCGGGGCTGCGCAAAAAACCAAAACCATCAGGCAAGATTTCTAAAACACCGTCGGCAAATACTTGCTCGCCAGCGCGAGCACGTTTTTTAATGATGGCAAACATCAACTCTTGTTTGCGCATGCGGCCCGTGTTTTCAATTTCAAGCTCGTCGGCTTGCTTGAGGACTTCAGACACATGCAGTGCCTTGAGTTCGTTTAAGTGCATGGATTTACCTGCGTAAAGCAACCCTTGTGGGTTGATGTCAAAAAAGTCAGGGGGAGGAAGGGGACCGAAGTTTCAAACGTCTAGAAAACAAAGCTGGAAAGATGCGTCAATGGGAGGAAAAAACGCGATAGGCTTTTGTCAATTTCTATCTTGAAACTGTGCTGAAACCCTTTAGGGTCCCAACGTTGCGGATTATGACAGGATTTTTTGAAGTGTCGCAACTGGGCTTGCCAACCCCCCCGAATGACTTAAAAATGAGGGACAGGCCTTAAAGCGCCTTGGATGGGCGCTTTGGATTCAAGCCAACTGCTGGTCAATGAATGCAGTTAACTGAGATTTGCTCATGGCACCTACTTTGGTGGCGGCCAATTGACCATCTTTGAAAACCATCAAGGTTGGAATGCCCCGAATGCCAAATTTGGCTGGGATGTCGCGGTTTTCATCAACATTCATTTTGGTAATTTGCAGTTTGCCTTCATAGCCCGTGGCAACTTCGTCCAAAATGGGGGCAATCATCTTGCAAGGACCGCACCACTCAGCCCAAAAATCAACGATGACAGGCTTGTCGGCTTTGAGCACGTCAGTCTCAAAAGTGGCGTCGGTTGTGTGTTTGATCAAATCGCTGGCCATGGCCTGTTCCTTGTTGTGATTGAAATTAGGGCTAAATCGTCTTTGTAAACTTCCTGTATTTTGACAGAAACGAGCAAAGTTGCTCATTCATTACTTGATCCAAATCATTTTCACTGCATGGACGTCCCTTCATCTCACGCTTCAAAGCCCTTGGACTTGTCCGTAGCGGTCATTGGGGGCGGGCCTGCCGGCCTGATGGCGGCTCAGGTTTTGTCGAGTTTGGGCCAGTCTGTGCATCTGTTTGATGCCATGCCTTCAGTGGGTCGAAAGTTTTTGTTGGCAGGGCGAGGGGGGCTGAACCTCACGCACTCAGAGGCGTTCAATCAATTTGTATATCGCTATGACGACCATGCGGCTCAACTGAAACCCCTGCTGAGTCAGTGGGGCTCGGATCAATTGAGGGATTGGGCTCAGGATTTGGGAGTTGAAACATTCATTGGAAGCTCAGGACGTATTTTCCCCAAAGAAATGAAAGCAGCCCCCTTGCTGCGAGCGTGGTTACATCGTTTGCGCCATCCTCTAACAGGCAAGCCCGTTGAATTTCACATGCGCCATCGATTAACAGGTTTGCAAGCAATACCCGCTGACAAAGTCAAAGGCAAATGCACTGAATTAAGTTTCGAAGTGCGGCATCTCTCTTCGCCTGAGCTTGAGTTGCGCAAAGTCAATGCCCAAGCTGTGGTCTTGGCGCTTGGCGGGGGAAGTTGGGCCCGCCTAGGCTCTGACGGTGCTTGGACACCTTGGTTAACTGAAGTGGGCGTGCCCGTGAACCCCCTGCTTCCCTCCAATTGCGGTTTTCATGTGGCCGGTAGAGAGGGGCAGGGTTGGACGCCGTTTTTCTTGGCGCGTTTTGCGGGTCAGCCTCTCAAGTCAGTCGCCATGGAGTGGGTTCATGCCCAAGGGCATGTCATCAGGCGCCAGGGAGAATTTGTGGCCAGCACCTATGGGGTGGAAGGCAGTTTGATTTATGCCGCGTCATCAGATTTACGCAAGGCCATTCAAGCGCAAGGGCTGGCTGAATTTAAATTGGATTTATTGCCCGATTGGACCTTGGAAAAAGTCATCCATGAGGTTTCACATCCCCGGGGCTCGCGCAGTTTGTCTTCACACCTCAAAGGAAGACTTGGCATTGAGGGCGTCAAGATGGCCCTGTTGAACGAATTGTTGTTGCCTCAGATTTTGCAAGATCCAGCGCAACTGGCCTTGGCCATCAAAGGCTTGGTCATGGTGCTCACAAAGCCTAGGCCCATCGATGAAGCCATCAGCAGCGCAGGGGGCGTGACGTGGGAGGGCCTCGATGCAGGACTGCAAACCAAGGCATTGCCGGGGGTATTTTGTGCGGGGGAAATGTTGGATTGGGAAGCGCCCACAGGTGGTTACTTGCTCACGGCCTGCATGGCCACAGGGGTGAAAGCTGCAAAGAGCTTGCACGCAAAAATGAAAGGTGACGAGCCTTGACCCCGGCACTGACTCTGCAGTTAGAGCTGCTTGGTTCCCCACCTGACTCGGTTGGCCGCTTTACCATGCGGGAAGGCCCGTCGAGGGCTATTGTAAGACACCGATAGAATCCACACATGTCTTATCTCGTTCTGGCTCGCAAATACCGCCCTCGAAACTTCACTGAAATGGTGGGGCAAGAGCACGTTGTTCAAGCCCTGACCAATGCCCTTGTGCAACAAAGGTTGCACCATGCCTATTTGTTCACCGGCACCAGGGGCGTGGGCAAGACAACGGTATCTCGCATTTTGGCCAAATCACTCAATTGCCAGGGCACAGACGGACATGGGGGCATTACTGCTGAGCCTTGTGGTGTTTGCCAGGCCTGTCGGGACATTGATTCAGGTCGATTTGTAGATTACACGGAGCTTGATGCCGCCTCCAATCGAGGTGTCGATGAAGTTCAAAGCTTGCTTGAACAGGCGGTTTACAAACCGGTTCAGGGGCGCTTCAAGGTGTTCATGATTGACGAGGTTCACATGTTGACCAACACGGCCTTCAATGCCATGTTGAAAACGCTTGAAGAGCCGCCTGAGTATTTGAAGTTTGTATTGGCCACCACCGATCCCCAAAAAGTTCCCGTCACTGTTTTGTCTCGGTGCTTGCAATTTAACTTGCGACCCATGGCGCCAGAAACAGTGTTTGAACACCTCACGAAGGTCTTGGCGCAAGAGAATTTGCCCGCTGAGCCCATGGCACTGAAGTTGTTGGCCCGAGCCGCCAGGGGGTCCATGCGCGATGCACTGAGCCTGGCCGATCAAGCCATTGCTTTTGGCAGCGGTCAATTACAAGAAGCCACAACTCGTTTGATGTTGGGCAGTGTCGATCGCAGCCATGTCATGGGCCTTATTGACGCGCTTGCTCGGAGCGATGGTGCCGCGGTAGTTGCAATTTCTGAAGGCCTGCGACTGAATGGGCTGTCTGCTGCTTCTGCCTTGGAAGACATGTCCATGGTGTTGCAGCGCATGGCCGTACTGCAAGCAGTCCCCAGCGCCACCTCTGAATCAGAGGACCCGGATCACCAAGAATTGTTGCGTTTGTCCGAGGCCATGCCCGCCGATGAAACGCAGTTGCTCTACAGCCTGTGTTTGCACGGCCGCACAGAATTGGGCTTGGCGCCAGATGAATACGCTGCGCTGACCATGGTCTTGCTGAGGCTACTGGCTTTCAAGCCCAAGGCTCATCAAGCTCAAGAAGTTCAACAGGTGCAGGCGCCTGCGGCTCAAAAAAAAACTTTAGCGACAGCGCCAATTCAAGTTAAAAATTTACCCGTCCGTCAAGCCAGTGAACCGACTGAAAGAACATCGCCGAAAGTGTTGGTCGCCACAGAGGAGGGTCATTTTTGGACTCAAACAGTTCGTCAATTGGTCGCTTCTGAAGCTGTAACGGCCTTGGTACGTGAGTTGGCCTTGCAATCGCAATTGATTGCACGCGATACCGATCAATGGCATTTGAGAATTGACAGCGAATCCTTAAATCAAGGCACTGCGCGCGAGCGTTTACAAGCCGCATTGAACAGCGCAGGGTATGCCGTCAAGCTGGTGGTTGAAATTGGCAAAGTGACCGATTCTCCTGCACAGCGCAATGCCGCTGAATTGGCTGAAAAGCAAAAAGCGGCTGAGGAATTGATTCATTCTGATCCCATGGTGCAAGCCATGGTTGAAAATTTTGGCGCCAAAATCGTGCCCGGCACAATCAAGCTTATTTCTTAAATTTCACGGAAGGAAAAAACATGTTCAACAAAGGTCAACTTGCTGGCTTGATGAAGCAAGCTCAAGCCATGCAAGACAATTTGAAGAAAGCCCAAGACGAATTGGCTTTTGTCGAAGTGGAAGGTTCGTCTGGCAGTGGCATGGTCAAAGTTTTGATGACCTGTAAACATGCTGTCAAGCGTGTCACGATCGATCCCTCTTTGCTGACAGACGACAAGGACCTGTTGGAAGACTTGGTGGCCGCAGCCTTCAACGATGCCGTCCGGCAGGCAGAGGAAGTATCTCAACAGAAAATGGGCAAGTTGACGGCCGGTTTACCACCCGGCATGAAGTTGCCTTTCTAATCTTTTCAGAAACCATGCAAAAACCCAATGCCCATGCACTAGATGCGCTCATTCAAGCGCTGCGGGTTTTGCCAGGAGTCGGTGCCAAGTCGGCCTCTCGCATGGCATTTCATTTGATGCAGCACGAGCGCAGTGCTGCGCTGCATTTGGCAAAAGCCTTAGAGCACGCTTGTGACAACGTCAAACATTGCACCACCTGTCACACCCTCACTGAAGCAGATGTTTGCAGCATGTGCGCCGACCCTGAGCGCGATCGAACTCAGCTGTGTGTGGTGGAAACGCCCGCAGATCAAGCGGCCATTGAGAGAACTTCTACTTTCAAAGGCCTGTACTTTGTTCTCATGGGCAAGCTCAGCCCCCTTGACGGCATTGGACCGAACGACCTTGGATTTGCCAAACTGTCGGAGCGTTGCAATGACGGGCTGGTGCAAGAAGTTATTCTGGCCACCAATTTCACGGGCGAGGGCGAGGCCACTGCGCACGTTATTGCTGAAATGTTAAAGAAGAGAGGCTTGCGCGTCACGCGTCTGGCCAGAGGCGTACCTGCTGGAAGTGAACTTGAATATGTCGATTTGGGCACCATCGCCCACGCACTGGTCGATCGTCGCTAAGCGCGTTGAGCCTTGGCACACTGAGCTCTCAGTGTTCTTCATTACGTAATTACCCGCTTGGGATGTTTCCCGATGCGCCAAGACCGATACCTTTGTATGCTGAACTCAGCAACGATGGGAACTCTTTAAGGTGAATTGGCGTGTTACAAAAGCTTAGGCGGCGTGAATTTTCAGCAATGGCCATGGCCAGTGTTGTGCTGGCGCCTGACTTCGCTTTGGCTGCTGTCTCTCCTCAAAAAGTCAGCATTGCACTGGCCGCAAAAACCAGCCTGTTCCATTTGCCTTTGGTTTTGGCTGAGCAATTGGGCGCGTTCAAAAACGAGGGTCTGCAGATTGATTGGCTTGAATGTGAATCGGGCCTTCAAGCGGTTCAACTGGCTTTGAATGGGCAAGCAGATGTGGTGTCAGGCGCTTTCGAGCACACCCTCGATTTACAAGCACGTGGCTTAAATTACCGTGCCTTTGTGTTGCAGGGCAGAGCGCCCCAAATCAGTGTGGGCTTGGCCACACGAAAAGCACTTGCTATGAAATCATTGGACGACCTCAAATCAGTCAAGATGGGTATTTCATCTTTAGGTTCTGGCACGCATTGGGTAGCGCAGCAGTGGCGATTGAAAGCCAAGCTTGCAGCCGAGAACGTTCAGTTCATTGAATTAGGTTCTGCCACAGGGCAGTTGTTGGAAGCGGTTAAAACGGGCTCGGTTGACGCTTTGTGTCACACCGATCCTGTTATGCACTACCTGGAACAAAAAAATGAATTGCGTCTCTTGGCTGAGACGCGATCGCTGATGAGTACGCAGCGCATGTTTGGCGGCCCCATGCTTTCTGCTTGTTTGTTTGGCAAGGGTGAGTTTTTGCAAAAACGCGCTGATGTGGCCCTGACCTTGACCCGAGGCGTGGTCAGAGCATTGCAGTGGCTTAAAACCGCAGGGCCTTCCGATATTCTCAAAATGGTGCCCTCTCACAATTGGATGGGGGACCGTGCAATGTACTTAGGTGCTTTGGAAAATGTGCGCAACAGCTACAGTTTGGATGGCATGTTTTCGACTGAGTCCTCGCAAACGGCTTGGCGTGCCAGAGCCAGTCGCGTCAGCACCGATCGGGCCAATTGGACCACCTTGGCTAGAACCTATACCAATGAATTTGCGCTCATTGCACAACGTAAAGTCAATTCCTGACTGAAGAGTTGGGGGAGTTTGGCTTGGCAGTTTTTGGGACAGACGGCTTTGATTGAACTTTGGCTTGCTTCGCCTTGGGAGCACCCGTTGAAGCTTTCAGACCTTTGTTGACGCTCGACTTCTTGCTTGTATTTTTACTGCCGCGGGAACTGGCCGTGGTCGGTACCAAAATGGCAATCGATTGCCCCGGTTTGAGTGCCACAGGCATCTTCAATTTATTCCAAGCGGCAATGTTCGAGGGCGTGACGTCATGTCGGCTTGCCAATGTGGCCAAGGTGTCGCCTTTTTGAACTTTGACCATCATTCGGCGCAAAACAATTTCGGGCGCAAAAGAAATTTGGGCATTGTCGGCCAGATGCTCAGTCACGTCAGCGTCGAGAGCGCCTTGTCTTACAACCAATAAGGTGGAGCCTTGTTTGACTTGCATCCCGCTTGGAATTTGGTTCACAGAGCGAAGTTCGGCTTCTGTCATTTTGACCAGTTTGCTGGCTTCCGAAACCTTCATGGTCTTGGGCACAGACCAAGCTGTCCAACTGGCCAATTGTTTTTGTGCGTGCTCTTCGAGTCGGCGCAGGAACCGGTCAGCGTTGTCCCAAGGCAGCAAAATTTCAGGTGTGCCTGCAGCCAAAATAACAGGTCGGCTCATGGAAGGATTTAAAGCTTTGAAATCTTCCATGCTGACCCCTGAAAAATTGGCCGCCAATTTGACATCGATGTCACGAGTGATGCTGACAGATTTGAAATACGGGTGATTCTGAATGAGTGGCAACCGTACGTTGAAATTTTGGGGCTGCGCAATGATGTTTTTTACGGCCTGTAGCTTGGGCACGTAATAGCGTGTTTCGTTGGGCATTCTCAATTCGGAATAGCTCAGTCCTAAACCGGCTGCTTTGTTTTTGGCCAATGCGCGACCCACACTGCCTTCCCCCCAGTTGTAGGCTGCCAAAGCCAAGTGCCAATCGCCAAACATGCCATGAAGTTTTTGTAAATAGTCAAGGGCAGCGCGGGTCGACTCAACCACGTCGCGTCTTTCATCTCTGAAAACGTTTTGTTTCAAATCGAAGTATTTACCAGTTGCGGGCATAAATTGCCACATGCCTGCTGCTTTGGCCGAAGAGACCGCTTCAGGGTTAAAGGCTGACTCGATGAAGGGCAATAAGGCCAACTCTGTGGGCATGTTTCTGCGTTCAAGTTCTTCAACAATGTGAAACAAATATCTTCTTGAACGCTCTGTCATTCTGACCATGTAGTCGGGACGCGATGCGTACCAAACTTCGCGGTCTTTCACCAGATCATTTTCAAGATCGGGCATGGCAAAGCCTTGGCGAATGCGCACCCAAATGTCAGCAGGGGGTTCAGTGACATCGTCGATTTTGGCTTTGACGATAGGCGCTTTAAGAGGCGCAAGCACTTGAGGAGGCGTCGTAGACGTAGGTGGTATTGCTGTGACTGTTGCAGTCGCAGGCGTAGAAGCATTTTCAGCTGTCGTGCTGATGTCCACAGGCTTTGTTTCAGCTTGTTTATGAACATTGGCGCAGCCTGTCAAAAACAGAGCAAGACAAAGTCCTAGCTTGATCTTCAGGCTGATGCCCTTGGTGGTTTGGTTCATTTGTAGTCGTTTTTCCAGAGTCGCAGTTGGGCAAAAATATCTGCTTCATTGTCTTTAACCTGCGGTGCAAAAGTTTTGACCGCGCCGATCACTGTTGGCGAACGGGTTCTCAAAAAAGGATTGATTTGCAATTCGTTCGCCAGATTGGCGGGCAAGGTGGGTAAGTTCTGAGCCCTAAGGTCTTTGCAATGTTTGACATAGGTTTGCAGATTTAAATTCTGCGGCTCTACGGCGCTGGCAAATTTCAAATTGTTCAGTGTGTACTCGTGCGCGCAACAAACGCGCGAAGCGCCAGGCAGTGCGGCCAACCGATCCAAAGACTGAAGCATCTGTTCTGCAGTGCCCTCAAACAAGCGACCACAGCCACCAGAGAAAAGCGTGTCACCACAAAAAAGCAGAGGTTCTTGGCCTTCGGGCTCTGCGAAATAAGCGATGTGCCCCGCGGTATGCCCCGGCACATCCAATGTTTGAAAATTCAAACCAAGCCAGCTGAATTGGTTTCCCTGCGCTAAGGCTTGGAATTCGAAGGGCAATTTTTCGTGAGCTGGCCCATAAACCTTGGCGCCCCAATGTTGCTCAAGCTTTGCCACGCCCCCCGTATGATCACCATGGTGATGCGTGACTAAAATGCAATCCAGCTTGTGGTTGTTGGCAGCCAACCACTTGTCAACGGGCGTTGAATCACCTGGGTCAACAACCAATGCAAGGCCTTGGTGTTGCAACAGCCAAATGTAATTATCGGAGAATGCGGGCAGCGGTATTAGGTTCATGAATCCTCCTATTATAGAAACCACCTCGATGGCGCAAGATTGGCGTCAATGGTTGGCCACGCCAGCAGGGTCTTTTTTGTTGAGCTGGGAGCAATCTCGGATGGACGCTTTGGTGGCAGATATCTTTGGCTACCACGCACTTCAATTGGGCATGCCCGAGCTAGAGGGCTTGCGAGCCAATCGCATGCCCCATCAGTGGCTGGCCCTGTCAGAAACCAATGCATTGCCCGAGGGACAAGATTTTCAGTTTGCCGCCCACAGCATCGCGCTGCCATTTCAAGCCGACAGTTTGGATTTGTTGGTCATGCCGCACAGCTTGGAGTTAAGTTTGGATGCGCATGCCAGTTTGCGGGAGGCAGAGCGGGTCTTGGTGCCTGAGGGCCATTTGCTGATCACCGGCCTCAACCCGACCAGCCTCTGGGGTTGGCGCCACAAGCGCGCTCAATGGTATCGGCGCTGGGGTTTTGACGGTCTTAGCTCACCTGCTTGCGATGAATTGATTGGTTATTGGCGACTCAGGGACTGGCTTCGACTGCTGGGCTTTGAGGTCAAAGTAAGTCAATTTGGATGTTGGCGGCCTGCGGTGGACAAGCCGAAATGGTTCGACCGTTGGGCTTTTATGGACAAATTGGGCGCCAACTGGTGGCCTATTTTGGGCGGGGCCTACGTCATTGTGGCTGTGAAAAAGGTCCCAGGCGGGCGTATTTTGGGCGCGACTTGGAAGCAACGCAGGCTTCAAACCAAAGCTGCCGTGACGCTGGCGCGGCGACAAAACCAAACTCAAAGCGACGCTGGCACCCAAAGAAAGAGCGAATGTGAACCACGTTGAAATTCATACGGATGGCGCTTGCAAGGGCAATCCGGGGCCGGGGGGCTGGGGTGCGTTGATGCGGTCCGCCGAGCATGTTCGAGAAATATTTGGGGGTGAGCTAGACACCACCAACAACCGAATGGAGCTGACGGCGGTGATCGAGGCCTTGATCGCTTTAAAGCGTCCCTGCAAAGTCACACTGTTTTTGGACAGTGAGTATGTTCGAAAGGGCATTACCGAGTGGATTCACGGCTGGAAAGCGAGGGGGTGGCGAACCGCCGCCAAGCAACCCGTTAAAAATGCCGATTTATGGCAAAAATTAGACTTTTTGGTTGCAAATTCAGGGCATCAAATTGATTGGCGATGGGTCAAGGGGCACGCCGGTGACCCTGGCAATGAAAGGGCAGATGCCCTGGCCAACTTAGGTGTCGACAAAGCCCTGGGCAGGAGCTAGTCAGAGAAACCCAACAGCTGTTACATTTCCAAGCTGTTTTGGATACTTTTCGGAATCTTTGATGTCTTTGAAAAAACCTTATCTCCCGCTTGCGCTCATTGGTCTGGTCCTTGCAGCTGGTGCCGCTTGGTGGTTTCAAAATAAACCTGCAGCGCCAAAGCCAGAGCTTGCTGCTGCTGTCAGCGCCCTTAACAGCGCTGCTCAGCCTGCCCCCGCTTCTGCTGGGGCACCTGCTGGTGGTGCTGCGCCAGGT
>SXGQ01805125.1_pt1 | contig 10612 bp, 5 predicted proteins | sample 3178371 | NCBI WGS metagenome assembly SXGQ01 (sample SAMN11356859, study PRJNA531348) | freshwater metagenome | isolation source: freshwater sample F1-20 | place: China: Fuxian Lake, Yuxi | collected 2017-12-25 | reverse complement strand
ACGGCGTCCTCGACCAGGCGCCGCACGGACCGAGCCGACCACCGGCCCGGTCGCGCCGCCGGGTCGGGGTCGGAGAGCAGGAGCCGCAGGCTCGCCAGTTCCGCGAGCGTGGCGCGCGCCGCGACGTCGACGTGGGCGAGCGCCGCCCGCGCCGCCGCCGGATCCGTACGGCCCACCGCCTCCATCACCCCGGCCTGCACGGCGACCAGTGACAAGCCGTGGCCGACGACATCGTGCAGCTCGCGCGCGACCCGGCGGCGCTCGGACGCGATCGCCATCGTCGTGAGCTCGCTGCGGCGATCCTCCAGCGCCACCACCTCCCGGCGCAGCCCGCGCGCCGCCTGCACATGGCCGGCGACCGACCGGCCGGCCACCCAGATCGCCACGCACGCGACGACCATGTACGCGTACTGCGGCAGCGTCCAGCTCGCCGCTTCCAGCCACCACGACGCGACGCTCCCGACGACCGCCACCACGAGTCCGCATACCGCCTCCGCCGAGGACCGGGACCACGCACCCGAGACGTAGGCGACGGCGCAGCCGGTGAACGTCTGCACCATCGTCAGCGACGACAGGTCGCCGTTCACCGTCCGGGCCACCATGATCGCGGTCACGAGGGTCACCACCAGCAGCGGCGCCTCGCGGCGCCACACCAGCGGAAGCGGCATGAGGACCGCCAGCACCATCCCCGTCGGGCCCGCGAGATGCGGAATCTCGACGGTGAAGGGCGAGCCCCAGAACGCCGCGGTGAACGGCAGCTCCGGGACCTGCGCCTGATCGACGACGCCGAATGCCGCCAGCAGGAGCCACGGGGCCAGCCTGCCCGCCAGGTCTCGCGCGCGCACGGGCAGCCGCCGCGGCCGGGTGACGACGAGCGGCGGCGACGGGACGGCCCGCGACGCGGGGGCCGCGCGCAGCGTGCCGAGCATCCCGCGCAGCTCGTCGGTGGCCGACGCCGCGAGCCCCGCGATCCGATGCCCGACCGCCGCAAGCTCCGCCCCCGAGCGCTGACCGCCCGCGGCCGTGAGCACCAGCACCTCCTGCACGAGCCCGGTGGCGACGCGCGCCAGCGAGCGATCGAGATCGTCGCGCTCGGCCTCGACCGCGACGTCGACATGCTCACCGACCTGCTCCTCGAGCAGGCCGACCGACCGCCGCAGCCTCGCCACCTGGCCGCGGCGATCGCGGATCGCGAAGCCGGGAACCGCACTCGCCACCAGCACCCCGCCCAGGTACATCCCGAGGTTCAGCGGCTGGAAGCCGAAGCGGCCGACATCCAGCGCCGCAAGGAGCACGAACGCCAGCGCGAAGCCCACGGCCAGCGCGACCCCGCCCCAGCTGCGCAGGCCGGTGGCCGGCCCGAACGCAGATGCGGCGAACAGGGCGTAGGCGAGCAGCAGCACGCTCGCGACGCCGCCCGTGGGATGGGCGCTGAGGCCCGTCTGCACGAGATACAGGACGCAGACCAGCGCGGCGACGGCCAGCGGCCACCGACGGATCGCCAGCATGGGCACGGCGAGGCCGACGGAGAAGCCCAGCGTGAGCGCCAGTCCGGTGTGGAGCTCGAGCACGAACGGCTCGCTGACCGACCACACCGCGAGGAGCAGCACCGCAGTCGATGAGGCGAGCCGGGATCCCACGGGACCGCGACCGTAGTCACCGTCTGGGGGTTCGTCATCGACCAAACGGTGTGACTGCGCCGCCGCCTCAAGCCGCCGAGCGGATTCGAACCGCTGACCCCTTCATTACGAGTGAAGTGCTCTACCAGCTGAGCTACGGCGGCGAGGGCCAGCGATTCTAGCCGCCGGGCGGGTCCACCGTCCGTCCGGCTACCGCAACTCCGCCTGTGAAGCCAGTGTTACGGTCGGGTCCCCTTGGGTCTGAGTCAACGAAAGGCCGCCGTGTCCCGTTCCATCTCGCTCGCTGCCGTCGCCGCACTGTCGGTGACCCTGGCGCTGCCGGCGTCCTCCAGCGCCGCCTCCAACGATGTCACCGTGATGTCGCGCAACCTGTACCTGGGCGCCGACCTCATCCCCCTGGCCTCCGCCGCCGACCTGCCGGCCTTCGAGCAGACCGCCGCGCAGGTCTGGGCCAACGTCCAGGCGACGGACTTCCCCAAGCGCGCGCCCGCGCTCGCGAAGGAGATCCAGCAGACGAAGCCCGACCTCATCGGCCTGCAGGAGGCCGCGGTCTGGCGCAAGTCGCCCGACGGGGTCAAGGACGGTCAGGCGACCGCCGCGACCGTCGTCGTCTACGACTACATCAAGACGCTGCAGGCTGAGCTGAAGAAGCGCGGCCAGAACTACAAGGTGGTCGTCCAGCAGGACGAGTTCGACTTCGAGGCGCCCACCGCCCTCGGGTACGACATCCGCCTGACGCAGCGCGACGCGATCCTCGCGCGCGTGGGGTCCAAGGTGAAGACCGGCAAGACGCGCAAGGGTCAGTACTCGCGCACGTTCATCGTGCCGACGCAGGCCGGGAGCGCGGACTCCAAGCGCGGCTGGGTCAGCGTCGACGCGACGGCCGGCGGCAAGAAGTTCCGGTTCGTCAACACCCACCTCGAGGCCTACGGCGGCGATATCCGCGAGGCGCAGGCCAAGCAGCTGATCGGCTCGAAGGGCCCGATGGCGTCGAAGAAGACGAACACCATCCTCGTGGGCGACCTCAACAGCGACCCGCGCCAGCCCGCCGTCGACGCCGCCGCGTACAAGGCGATCACGGGCGCCGGGTTCACCAACGTGTTCTCCAAGCTGCCCGCCACCTCGGGCCAGAACGAGCTCATCAACAACCCGGTCTCCGAGCTGAAGAACTCGATCGACCACATCCTCATGCGCCCGAAGCAGGCGAAGGTGCTGAAGACACAGGTCGTCGGCAACAAGGCGTCCCAGCGGATCAGCGGCCTGTGGCCGAGCGATCACGCGGGCGTCGTCGCGAAGATCCGGATCAAGTAGCCCGCTCGTGGGCGGCGGCGTAGAGTCGCCGCCCATGACTCCCGACCACGCTGCGACCGTCCGCGCGCTCATGCCGCAGCTGCGCGCGGACCTCGAGACGCTCGTGCGCATCCCGTCGATCTCGGGAGACGGCCGGCCCGACGCGCCGCTCCAAGCCGCCCACGACGAGGTCGTGCGCCTGTTCCGCGACGCCGGAGTGCAGACCGACACGCTGCACCTCCCCGGGACGGCCCCCATCGTCATCGGGGAGATCCCCGCGCCGCCAGGCGCACCGACGATCCTGCTCTACAGCCACTACGACGTCGTCCCCGCCGGTGATGAGGCGCTGTGGGACTCGCCACCGTTCGAGCCGACCGAGCGCGACGGCGCGCTCTACGGCCGCGGCACTGCGGACACGAAGGCGAACATCCTCGCCCACGTCGGCGCGTTGCGCGCGTGGGAGGGACGGCCGCCCGTCGGCATCAAGCTGCTCATCGAGGGCAACGAGGAGATCGGCGGCGCGGCGCTGACCGCGTACCCGGCCGAGCATCCCGAGCTGTTCGCCTGCGACGCGATGATCATCGGCGACGCGGGCAGCGTGCGCCCCGGCGTCCCGACGCTGACCGTCGCGCTGCGCGGCATGGCCGACGTGCACGTCGAGGTCACGACGCTGGCGTCGGCCAAGCACAGCGGCCTGTACGGCGGCGCGGCGCCCGACGCGCTCCTGACGCTGATCAGCGCGCTGTCCACGCTGCACGACGAGCGTGGCGACGTCGCCGTCGACGGGCTGCTGCGCACGCCCTAGGAGGGCGGCGGCCCCGACGAGGAGGAGTTCCGCGCGCTGGCCGAGATCCGCGACGGGCTGCCGCTCATGGGGACCGGCGACCTGGGCTCGCGCGTGTGGTCCGGCCCCGCGATCACGGTGATCGGCATCGACGCACCGTCGGTCGCCGAGTCGATCAACGCCGCCATCCCGCACGCGCGCGCGAGGCTCAACGTCCGCGTCCACCCCGCGCAGGATCCGCTCGAGGCCCAGGCCGCGGTCATCGCGCACCTCGAGGCGCTGCGCCCGTTCGGGGTGGACCTGCGCGCGAGCCCGGGCGAGGTCGGCAGCGGGTTCGCCGCGCGGACCGACAGCGACGCGTACGACGCCGCCCGCGCCGCGTGGTCGCAGGCGTGGGGCGCGGACACCGTGATGATCGGGGTGGGCGGCTCGATCCCCGTCGTCAACACGCTCGCGCAGGCCGTGCCCGACGCCCACGTGCTGCTCGTCGGCGCGGCCGACGGCTACGCGAACATCCACGGACCGAACGAACGCGTGCTGCTCGACGAGTTCGAGAAGGCCGTGCGTGCCGAGGCGGACTTCCTCGGGCGGTACGCCGAGGCGTTCGCCGCCCGGAGCGGTGCGTGACCGGCGCGCCACCGTTCGTCTCCACCGGAAGCCTGCCGCCCGCCGAGGAGGTCCAGCGGTGGGTCGACGAAGCGCACGAGCGCTTCCGCGGGCCCGGCGCGGGCGCAGTCTCCGACGTGTATCCGTCGCTCGCGCGGATGCCGCCGGACCTGCTCGGGATCTCGGTCGTCGGCACGGCGGGCCGCACGTTCGAAGCCGGCGCGGCGACGCACCCGTTCACGATCATGAGCGTGTCCAAGCCGTTTGTGCTGGCGCTGATCTGCGAGCGCATCGGCGCCGGCCAGGCCCTCGAGCAGCTCGGCGCCGACGCCACGGGCCTGCCCTTCAACTCCCTCGCGGCGATCGAGCAGCACGGCGGCGTCACGAACCCGATGGTCAACCCCGGCGCGATCGCCACGACGAGCCTCGTCCCCGGGTGCGGCGTCGAGGAGCGCTGGGCGTTCCTGCGCGAGGGCCTCGAGCGCTTCGCCGGCCGCGAGCTCGTGCTCGACGACGAGGTCTACACGTGCGCGATGGAGACGAACACGCGCAACCGCAGCATCGCGGCGCTGCTGCAGAGCTACGGCGCGCTGTCCGGTGACGCCGACGAGGCGATCGACCTGTACACGCGCCAGTGCTCGCTGCTCGTCACCGCGCACGACCTCGCCGTGATGGGCGCGACGCTCGCCGACGGCGGCGTGCACCCCGTCACGGGCCGGCGGGTTGTGAGCGCCGAGACCTGCCACCACGCGCTCGCGGTGATGCTGACCGCCGGGATGTACGAGACCTCCGGCCGCTGGCTGGCGTCGGTCGGCCTGCCCGCCAAGAGCGGGATCAGCGGCGGCATCGTGACGGTGTCGCCGGGCAAGGGCGCGCTGGCGACCTTCGCGCCGCGGCTCGACGCGGCAGGCAACAGCGTGCCGGGCCAGGACGTCGCCCGGTACCTCTCGGCGCGGCTGGGCCTGGACCTGCTGCTCTCGGCGCCGGCCCAGCGCGACGACTGAGGGCCGTTCCCCGGCGAGCGCACGGGTTTTCCCGGATGCGCGGCGCTGACGGGGCCCGCACGATGTGCGCGTGGCCGCCGACGTGCCGCCTGTCACCACAGGCCTCACCGCCGCCGAGGCCGCCGCGCGCCTGGCGGCCGACGGCCCGAACCTGCTGCCCACGCGACGGCCGCCGTCGCAGCTGCGGCGCCTGCTCGCGCAGATGGTCCACTTCTTCGCGCTCATGCTGTGGGCCGCGGGCGGGCTCGCGTTCGTCGCGGGGCTCCCCGAGCTCGGCGTCGCGATCTTCGTCGTCATCGTCATCAACGGCGTCTTCGCGTTCGTGCAGGAGCACCGGGCCGAGCGCGCCGCGGCGCGGCTGCATGATCTGATCCCCCGGCGCGCGCGTGTGGTGCGCGACGGGCTGCCGGCCGAGATCCCGTCCGAGGAGCTGGTGGTGGGCGACCTCGTGCTGCTGGAGAGCGGCGACCGGATCTCGGCGGACCTCGTCGCGGCGTCTGCCCACGGGCTGTCCGTCGACACCTCGACGCTGACGGGCGAGAGCGTGCCGGAGTCGGCCGAGGCCGGCGACGCGGTGCTGGCGGGGACGTTCGTCGTCGAGGGCGACGGCACCGCGGTCGTGACCGCCACGGCGGGCCGGACCCGCCTGGCGGGGATCGCCGAACTGACCCAGGCGGGCACCCGGCCGCCCGGCCCGCTCGCGGCCGAACTGCACCACGTGGTGCGCCTCATCGCGATGATCGCGGTCGGCGTCGGCACGACGTTCTTCGCCCTCGCCATGGCGCTCGGCACCGACCCGGGCGACGGGTTCGTCTTCGCCATCGGCGTGACCGTCGCGCTCGTCCCGGAGGGGCTGCTGCCGACGGTGACGCTGTCGCTCGCCGTCGGCGCCCAGCGGATGGCCGAACGCGACGCGCTCGTCCGGCGGCTGGAGTCCGTCGAGACGCTCGGGTCGACGACGTGTATCTGCACGGACACGACCGGGACGCTGACGCAGAACGAGATGGCCGTCGTCGAGGTGTGGACGCCGCAGGGCCGCGCCCGGGTGCGCGGCCGCGGGTACGCGCCCGACGGGCACGTCGACGCCGACGACGCGCTGCTGCCCGCGCTGCGCGAGCTCGCCGTCACCGCCGTGCGCTGCTCGACCGGCCGCGCGGTCTTCGAAGAGGGGCGCTGGATCGCGCACGGCGACCCGATGGAGGCCGCGCTCGACGCGTTCGCGCGGCGGCTCGACGTCGAGGGCCCGGCCCATGCGCACGCCGACGGTGGGGCGCAGCGCTTCCCCTTCGACCCGCGGCGCCGGCGGATGTCCCTGTCGATGGGCGGCCAGGTGCTGGCCAAGGGCGCGCCGGACGCCGTCCTCGCGCTCTGCGACACCGCGGCGGCAGCCCGGGCCGCCGAGGTCGTCGACGACCTCGCCGCGCGCGGGCTGCGCATGCTCGCGATCGCGACGCGCCGGCTCGCCCCCGGCGAACCGCCCCCGGCGACAGCGGCGCAGGCCGAACGCGACCTGCAGCTGCTCGGGCTCGTCGCCCTGGAGGACCCGCCGCGCCCCGAGGCGGCACAGGCCATCGCGGGCGCGCGGGCCGCAGGCGTCCATGTCCTCATGATCACCGGCGATCACCCGCAGACCGCGCTGTCGATCGCGCGCGAGGTCGGCGTCACCGACGGCGGGGCGGCGGTCCTCGGTGCCGACCTGCCCGCAGACGAGGACGAACTCGGCGCGCTCCTGGACCATGACGGCCTCGTCGTGGCGCGGGTGTCGCCCGAGCAGAAGCTGCGCATCGCCCGCGCGCTGCGCGCCCGCGGGCACGTGGTCGCGATGACCGGCGACGGCGTGAACGACGGGCCGGCGCTGCAGGAGGCCGACATCGGCATCGCGATGGGGCGGTCGGGAACCGACGTCGCGCGCGAGGCCGCCGACCTCGTCCTGCTCGACGACAACTTCGAGACGATCGTCGACGCCATCGCGCAGGGCAGGGCGACGTTCCTGAACGTCCGCCGCTTCCTCACCTACCACCTGACCGACAACGTCGCGGAGCTCACGCCGTTCGTCGTCTGGGCGCTGAGCGGCGGCAACATCCCGCTGGCGCTCGGCGTGCTGCAGGTGCTCGCGCTCGACATCGGGACCGACCTCGCGCCGGCCGCGGCGCTCGGCGCCGAGCCGCCGGGCAAGCGCGTGCTGTCGGGGCCGCCGGTCAGCGGGAGGTTGCTGAACCGGTCGGTGCTCCGGCGGGCGTTCGGCGTGCTCGGCCCGACCGAGGCGCTCGTCGAGATGACGGCATTCGGCGTGACGCTCGTCGCCGCCGGTTGGCGACCGGGCGAGGGCGCCCCGGACGGTGACGCGCTGCTCGCCGCGTCCGGGGCCGCGTTCTGCGCGGTCGTCATCGGCCAGGCCGCGAACGCGTTCGCGTGCCGCAGTTCGACGACCGTGCCGTGGCGGCTGGACCGGCCGCGCAACCTGCTGCTCGTCGCCGCGGTCGCCACGATGTTCGTGGCGCTCGCGCTGTTCCTCTTCCTCCCGCCGCTCGCCGAGCTGCTCGAACAGGCGCCGCCGACCCTGCTCGGCGGCGCCGTGGCGCTGCTCGCCGCACCCGCGGTGCTGCTCGCCGACACCGCGGACAAGGCGCGGCGGGCCCGGCGGCGCGCTACCGCCGCAGCGTGAGCTTGCGCGACACCTTCGGGCCGGTGATGGTCAGCGTCACGCGCTTGCTGCGCGCCAGCGCCCGCTTCGCCTTCTTGGTGAAGCGCAGGGTCACCACCGCCTTGCCCTGCTTCGCCGTCGCCCTGCCCGTCGCCACGATCGTCTTGCCACGCTTGGCCTTCAGCGTCACCTTGCCGGTGACGTTGGTGACGGTGACGCGCACGCCCTTCTTCAGGGCGGTCCGCAGCTTCACCGAGCGGACGGAGAGCTTGGCCTTCTTCTTCGTGGCGTCGGTCCCGCCGCCGCCCGGGGGCGTGGTGCCCGCCGCGCGCTCGACCTGCTCGCAGTCGGGTGCGACGACGTCGGCAACGTCGGCGATCACGCGGTCGGTCCCCGGGCCGCAGGAGACCGAATCGACCTCGCCGTCGCGCGCCTCGATCGTGTCGTTGCCGGCGACCAGGACATCGCACGCCATCTCGTTGCACCGCGACTTGCGGTCGCCCGCGATCGCGTCACGGCCGGGCCCGCCGATGAGCCGGTCGTCGCCGAACCCGCCCTCGACGGTGTCGTTGCCCGCCCCGCCGTCGACGGTGTCGCCGTTGGCGTCGCCGGCGATCAGCACGTCGTCGCCACCGAGGCCGAGCAGCGTGCCCGCCGCGCCGGTCTGCGGTGCCACGAACTCGTTCGGCGCGTCGTCGCCCGTGAAGGACCCGGCGGAGCCTGACTTGATGATCTCGACGCCCGCGACGTTGTCGTTCTCGCCGGGGCGACCGTCGTTGGCCTGCCCGTCGAGCGACAGCGTGATCGCAGGTGCGCGGCCTGCGTCGCCGCTGAAACGGAAGTCGTCCAGCGTGTCGACGCCCGGACCGCCGTCGACCACGTCGGTGAACACGCCCTTGTCCGAGAACGTGTCACCGGAGACGGTGTCGTTGCCCTCGCCGCCCTGGACCGCGTCGTTGCCCTCGAAGCCGTTGACGACGTCGTCGCCCGGGCCGCCGTCGAGCACGTCGGCCATCCCGCCGCCGCGCAGGTCGTCGTTGCCCGGGCCGCCGTTCACCGTGGCTTGGCCGCGTTCCTCCTCAGCGGTGTATCTGTCGTTGCCTTCACCCAGGTCGACGGCCAGCGCACCAGCGCCGAAGCCCAGTGCCGCGTCGTCCACCGAGACGCGGTCGTCGCCGCCGCCGGTGCTGATGCGGACCTGCTGGACGGGGTCGGTGCAGCGGATGCTCGCGCCCGTGGGGAAGCAGCCGGTGCCGTCGACGTTCCCGGCCGAGTCGTAGAGGTCGATGACCTGCGAACCCACCGCGTTGTACGTGATGGAGATGCGGATGTCGTTGGCCTCGCCCGGCGTGGTCTCGATGATGTCGAGGAACTGGCCGTCGGGCGAGAGGTTCGCCGTCGACGCGGCGGCGGGCGAGGCGGCGGCGAGCGCGAGGACGGCGGACGCGGCCAGGGTCGTGGCATGAAAACGGGACATGCGGCGAGTGTCCGCACGTCCCGTCTTCCTCACATCGGCCGAACGCGGCCGGTGGTCACACCGAACGGTGTGGCGTCAGAGCTGCGTGACCACGCACTTCGTCTCGAGGTAGTTGTTCAGGGCCTCGCCGCCCATCTCACGGCCCCAGCCGCTCTCCTTGTAGCCCCCGAACGGCAGCGCCGCGTCGAAGACGTTGTAACAGTTGCCCCACACCGGGCCGGCGCGGATCGCGCGGGCCGTGGCGTGCGCCTTGGAGATGTCGCGCGTCCATACGCCGGCCGCCAGGCCGTACGACGTCTCGTTGGCGATCGGCGCGATCTCCGACGCGTCCTTGAACGGCTTGGCCACGACGACCGGGCCGAAGATCTCCTCGGCCTCGACCTTCATGTCCGGGGTCGTGTCGGTCAGGACGGTCGGGGCCATGAAGTACCCCCGCTCGCCGACGCGCTTGCCGCCCGCGACGGCGCACGCGCCCTCGGCGGCGCCCGCGTCGAGGAAGCCGGACACGCGGTCGAGCTGCTCCTGGCTGACCAGCGGGCCCATGTCCGTGTCCGCCTCGAAGCCCGAGCCGACCTTCATGCCCTTCGCAATGTCGCTGATGCCCTGGAGGACCTCGTCGTAGACGTCGTGCTCGACGAACAACCGCGAGCCCGCGGCGCAGCACTGGCCGTGGTTGAAGAAGATCGACATCGCCGCGCCGGGGATCGTCGCCTCCAGGTCGCTGTCGGCGTAGACGACGTTCGGCGACGTGCCGCCCAGCTCGAGCGTGAGCTTCTTGAGGTTGCTCGCGCCCGCCGCGTTGACGATGAGCGTGCCGACCTCGATCGAGCCGGTGCACGCGACCTTGTCGACGTCGCCGTGGGCGGCCAGCGCCGCGCCCGCTTCGCCGAAGCCGGTGACGATGTTCACGACGCCCGGCGGAATGCCGGCCTCGAGGATGAGCTCGCCGAGGCGCAGGGCGCTCAGCGGCGTCTGCTCGGCGGGCTTGAGGATGATCGTGCAGCCCGCGGCCAGCGCCGGCCCGAGCTTCCACGCGGCCATGAGCAGCGGGACGTTCCACGGGCTGCGCTGGCCGACGACGCCGATCGGGTCGCGCGTGGTGTACGCGTGCCACTGGGCGTCGGGCATGTACGGCACGTTGGGCTGGATCGTCTGCCCGTTGAGCTT
>SXGQ01773772.1_pt1 | contig 10613 bp, 11 predicted proteins | sample 3178371 | NCBI WGS metagenome assembly SXGQ01 (sample SAMN11356859, study PRJNA531348) | freshwater metagenome | isolation source: freshwater sample F1-20 | place: China: Fuxian Lake, Yuxi | collected 2017-12-25 | reverse complement strand
CAAACTCTTCCCTTTTCCAAACAAAGTCTGAGTCGAAATTTATGAGTCCATCACGATCAAGAAAAAGCGCTGGAAATTTTTCTCCCTGGTTCATTTCTAAAACGGACCCATATAGGTTGAATTAGGTGCATCATGTGGGATATTTCTTAGTGGAGCCAAATCTATATCTAGTTTACGTTCTGTCATTTCAATTATTTTTTCTGCAATATCTAGTGCAGAAAATTTAAACTCTTCTGTAACCCCATGACTAGTTGGTTCAGGGACGTCTGGCGCAGAGATCATTTGGGGAGCCAACCTGAGAGCACCAAAGCAATATCTTGAAACTTGAGAAATGACTTCAGACCCAAATGATCCAATCTCAGCTCCAGAATCAACAACCAGAACTTTCCTAGTTTTCTTTATCGAAGAAAAGATTGTTGCTGTATCCAGGGGTTTAAGTGTGCGCAAATTTATTAACTCTGCAGAGATACCGTGCTCTTTCAAAAATGTGACCGCCCTAAGACTCTCAACGGCTGCAAAACCGGCCGAAACAACGGTTAAGGAATCTCCAGTGACAAGCACCTCTGCCTGACCAAGTTGAATCGAACCGCGCGGGATTACATCAGAGGGATCTCCCTTTTGTATATGACACCAGCGATCTTCAAGAAATACAACAGGATTTGGATCAGCTATCGAAAGCCTCAACAATTCTTTAGCTTCATTTGCGAAGGCGGGCATAACTACCTTCAGGCCAGGAATATGAGTAAACCATGAATGTAAATTCTGAGAATGCGTGGGCCCTTGTCCCCATCCACGACCCGTTATAAGTCGAATAGTAATGGGCACGCTTTGTTGTCCCCCGTACATATAGTGCCACTTCGCAGCACTGTTCACTAATTGATCCATCGCTAACAAAAAGAAATCAAGTCGCTGGTGAACCATGACTGTTCTATGGCCAGTAATCGCTAGGCCCACCCCAATTCCCGTGATTGCATTTTCGGATGTTGGAGTCTCAAGTACTCTTTCTCTTCCATATTTTTGAGCTAAACCGATCGTTGTTCCAAAAACGCCTTTTGGATCTGTTACCCCCAGGCCCATCAGAATTAGTTTTGGGTCATGCGTGAGTGCTTCATCTAACCCAACTCGGATTTGTTCTGCGAAGTCAATGGATGGATTACTCTTACTTTGCATACGCATCCTGCATTGATTCACTGAGAGTTGGAAATGGATCTTCTCTAACCTTCTCAAAGACAAGGTTAACTTCGGCGGTAATTGCAGCAGTAATTTCATTGAACTTATTTACAGATACCGAGTGATTGGCAATAAGCAGATCCCGCAATGCTGTCAAGGGATCTCGTGATTTCCAAGTTTGAAGTTCACCACTTGGTCGGTAATTGAGGTTATCATCATCATTTGGTCCACAGTGCTCTAACCAGCGGTAAGTTTGATACTCCAAAAAAATGGGCGCTTGATTTTTGCGTGCCCAGGAAACGTGTTCCATAGTTTCCCTAAGGCAAAAGATCGGATCTAGAGAGTTAACTTCAAAGGACCTTAAACCCATCGCCGCTGCCAACTCATGAATCTTGCGGGTAGAAGGTTGTCTGGGTTTGAGGTCTGTGTAAACTGAATAAAGATTATTCTCACACAAAAAAACCACCGGGATTTCATTGACAACAGCGAAATTCACGGACTCATAAAAAGCGCCCTCTTCGGTCGCGCCATCTCCAAAGAACGTAAAGGCTATCTGGCCACTCTTATCAAGTTTGTGGGTTAAACCCGCCCCCACACCTATAGGAATGCTATTTCCTACGATTGCTGAAGAGCCGAGAAATCCAACACTCAGATCTATAAGGTGCATCGAGCCTCCCCTGCCTTTGCAGCAGCCGGTAGCTCGTCCGAATATCTCTGCGATCATCCGATATAAATCTCCACCTTTTGCAAGATAATGCGCATGTGCTCTGTGCGAACTTACTGCGGTATCCAGTTTCTCCTGTGACATTCCTACCGCAGCACTAACCAATTCTTGACCAATGGACAAATGTACTGGACAACGCATCTCACCTTTGGAGTACTCGGCCGCAATTCTTTCTTCCACGATACGAATCCTATGCGCGATCGTGTAGTACTCCAGCAATGTATTTGTGGAAGCTGTCATGGAATAAACCAATAAAAGTCGCCAGTGTAACCGACTTCCAGAAAGAAGTTCTTCCAATCGTCGACGGCCATCATGGTTAGTGCCGTGAGATTCCACGCCTCCATACGAGCTTTTTCTTCGTCATTACGATAAGCGTCTACGGTGATGAATGAGTTACCGCGGGAAACTCGTTCTATTTCCTGTAATGAAACGGCACAATTCTCGCGATCAAGGTTGTGCAAAGTATTAATTGAAATGACAAAATCAAATGAATCAGTCTTAAAGGGAAGTTTTGTAGCATTTGCAACTTGCAAGTATTCTTTGACTTCTATTTTTGCATTATCGATTGCATATTCTGATATGTCTATTCCTCGTATGGAAATATTGGGTAGTGTTTGTTTGAGGTCATACAGAAAGAAGCCCTTGGCGCAGCCGACATCCAAAACTGAGCTCGAATCATCTAAATGGTAGGTCTCAATGATGGTAGGAATAACTGGTTGCCAAAATCTCTGATGATAATTAAATCCACCATATCCATGATTGCGATCCCCGTCAAAATAATCGAAGCCAAATCTTCGAGCTATCGCACGAGATTCTTCTGACTTAAATTCCAAGCGAGCAGATAAATCGCGTTTTGCCTTTGGGTAATCAGCAAGAATATCAATCTCACGACCGAGTTTTCTCATTTTATTCCAATGCTTTGTGAAGTCATCCAGCGAACAGTATGCCAGCGTTCATCGTCTTTAAGCTCTCCAGATTGTAATTTTGTTGCAATCTCATCAATTGCGTTAGATACGCTCTTTTTGCGCTCGAACCCTGTCTTAACTAACTTCGTTGAATCCTGGCGGTAAGAGCGAGGGTCATTTGAAGGTTTAATATTAATCTCTACCCTAAACCTCTCCTGGACCATCTTTGCGATATCCATAACCGAAATATTCTCGAATCCTGCGTTATATGTTCCCGACATTAATCCATGGCAATTCAAAAAGTGAATATAGACAGCCGCCATATCCTCTATATGGATATTTGGTCGAACTTGATCACCTCCAAGAACCGTGATTTGATTCTTCATAAAAGCTTGCATGACAAACATGTTAACAACAACATCAAAGCGCATACGAGGCGAGACACCACAAACAGTAGCTGGGCGGATGCAGAAGACTTCGAAATCATTGGCATAGCTAAGGCACACACGTTCCGCCGACATTTTTGTCTTGTTGTATGCTGAAATAGGCACAAGCGCAAGATCTTCAGTGACATTTGGTTCACTTTTTACTCCATAGACGCTCCCGGAACTTGCATACATAAACTTCTTCACTGAGCCAGATCGCCGGCATAACTCAAGGAACTGGGTCGTGTGTAAAACATTCACTTCCCATGAAAATGTTGGATTGATCTCAACGCTCGGATCATTAGCCACATTGGCTAAGTGCATAACGACCTCAACGCCGCGCAAGTCGCCTTCGTTAATGCTCTCAATAGTCTTTTTTGTAATCGTGAGCGCTGGGTGCGTAGGTAAGAAATTTCCAAACCACTGGTCATCAATCACAAGGACATCATGCCCGCCGCTTAATAGCTTAGGCACTAGAACGGAACCCACATATCCGCAACCGCCAGTAACCAGAATTTTCACTTTTACCTCTTGTGTTCGTAGTCCATTGGTAATTTTCTTAGCTCGTCTAAGTGTAATTCAGCCCACCTCAGAGTATCTGCTAAGCCAGTATTTAGGTCTATTTTGTCCGTCCAGCCTAATTCAGTGCGGATTTTCTCAGAGGAAAGTTGATAGGCAAAATCTTTCCCGGGACGCTCTGGACCTCGCTCGACAAGTTCTTCAACATCGATCTTTAGTAAATTGGCAAGTGTTTTGACCAATTCAAAAATTGGAGTTATGGCGTCCGTAGAAATGTGGTAGGAATCTCCGTTTTCACCATGGATCATTATTGCTTCTAATGCAGATGAAACGTCTTCGATATGAATAAAGGATCGAATTGACTTGCCCCCGCCGTGCAATGGTAATTTCTGACCAGTAAGGGCAGAAAGGATCGTCCGAGGAATGATTCGATATAGCCGCTGCCCTGGACCGTAGACATTGGCAGCCCGCGTAAAAATGACAGGGAAGCCGTAGTTATCAAATAGGCATTTGAGGTGCCAATCGCCAGCTGCGCGCGAAACTGCATATGGAGTGCTTGGTGCAAAACTGAAACCTTCTTTTAACCATCCACTTGTCGAACCGTAGACTTCAGGTGTTGTAAATTGAATAAATTTTTTAATTGATTTCTCTTCTATAAGCACATTACCTAATTCCGCAAGTGCCACGACATTAGTTTGATACCAATGATCTGGATAGTCCCAGCTCTGGGCAACCATGCTTTGCGCTGCAAAATTGAAAATGTATTCAATTTGATTTGCATTGACTAATTCGGCAATTGCCTTCGCTCCCACCTTCATATCAATTTGCAGAAAAGAAAAGTTGGCTAGATTGGAATTTCTCTCATATGGCCTAAAAACTCGTGCAACTTCTTCGGAACGACTAACCCCAATAACTTTATAGCCAACAGAAAGCAAATAATCTATAAAACTTGTTGCAGAAAATGAATTAGAACCTAAGATCAAAATTGGCTTGTTGTGAGTCATCCTTATTGAGCCCGAACACACTCTGTAACCACATGACAAATTGCCAAGTGAGCATCTTCGACAAGCCCATAGTCCCCATGACTACTCTTAACATGCACGTTAGCCCCTTGAGTAATTTCTTTCAGTTTACCGCCGTCAAAACCAGTCATGGAATATGTTGTTACTCCTAAGTCAATAGCTGCCAAAACGACATTTATCAAACTTTGTGAATTTCCAGATGCTGATATGACTATGAGTAAATCGCCAGGTTGTGCCAAAAGACGTAACTGCTGCTCAAATACTGCCGAATATCCAATGTCGTTCGAAATTGCAGTCATGACAGCTGAGTTATCGCAAAGACTTATTACCCTTACTGGGTTTGAGCGCATTTGCGATCCGATGCCAATATCTGTAGCAAAGTGTGAAGCGGTAGAAGCACTACCACCGTTCCCGGCAATATAGACAGTAGAACCTGTGTTTCTAACCTTCTCTATTGCCGCGGCCAGTGCGGCAACCTCCAGCGGGGAGATTTCGGACAAAATCTTTTGTCCGTCTGCAAAATAATCAGCGATGAGTTTTTCAGACTTTTTATTCATAAATGGCTCCTCCTAGTCATTATCAATTCCAGTTAGGAGCACCTTGCATTGAGAGAAATACGCTTCCGTGAGTGTGATGACTTGGAAGATTTTCTAATTTCTCAACAAGCCTCCAATTTATCTTTTGCGCGTACGCGGGAATGCCTTTTTGCTTAAGAATTTCATAGATGTCAGAAGCATTCTTCTCCGAACCAATTTCCAACATGATGTCTGTATTTTTCAGCGACTTTGCAGTAAGACAATTCAGTAAGATTGCTTCGTGTCCCTCGACATCCATTTTTACCAAATCAAAGTTACCTTGATCAAGAACTTCGAGAATATCGTCGACCTCCACACTCACAATATCCGTTGGACCATATACGCCCTCCTTGGATCCCAGCAGATGCGAGCCAGTGGTATTACCAAGAATCCGAATATATTCCATCAACCCCTTCTTGTCGCTGATTGCTTTCGGGCGTAGGCCTTTTGTAGTCATCCCATTTAGTGACATCACCTTCTCGAATTGTTTAAGGTGAATCATGTCTGGTTCATAAGAAACAACATCGAAACCCAACTTTTTCATGACAAGAGTATGCAGGCCAATGTTTGCACCTAAATCGAGAGTTCGCCTAAAACGACTTCGATTGGAATAGTAGTACGCAAAAAGAATAATCTCGTCTAGCCCAAATAGTTTAGCTGAGTCAATATCACCCATCACAAAGTAAGGAAAGCTTAACTCACCTAACTCTCCAAGGACAATAGTTCCACCAGTTGTTGGACCATGGCTCGACATAACTGAATTCATTAGTGCTCGCTCATTTTCTGCAAACCACTCAGAGCTACGAGCGTGGAGATGATTTGATTCTGAAACGCGTTGTAGGAGATAAGGCGAACTTAACATTCTGGAATTTTACACCAGAATTCTGCTTCTGGAATCTTTTCCCAATGAGGAACACTCCCAAACAACGCATTTAATCCAGAAAAATGTTTACATGCCTCAGTAGCTATTGTGTCTGTGCATGTGCGTTTGTGATGAGACATATTCTAAAGGCAATGGAGCCAATGTCTATCCAACTATGCCCACGCGTTCATCCTTACAAAGCAAAATGACTGGCTGGCCACTTCCTTCGAAACTTGTTTATAGATCTGAACGATTGAGTTAACCATCATTCAAGTTTGAGTGTAATTACCTGGGTGGAATTAGACTCTGGGTCGTTTGCTGCTGATATGTCTTAAGGCCTAAGAAATTGGGGTCTTCGGACCCGTGTTCTCCAAAATCCCGCATTATTATGTTATTTTGCTACTCTGAAATTTCAAGGATGGAAGGGCACATTTAACTGTGACTGCAACGATTAATGTCGATTTACGCCTTCAAATTCTTGACATGATATGCAAATCTGGAGAAGGTCACATTCCGAGTTCATTTTCAATCGTCGATATCATTGAATACGTTTACCAGAATGTCTTGCGCATTACCCCTAAGCAAGTCAACTCAGTTGAGCGAGATTATTTCATCCTAAGTAAAGGACATGGCGCAGCAGCTTTGTATGTAGTGTTAGCTAAACATGGATTTCTAGATACTCAAGACTTGGCATCTTATGGAGAATTAAAGTCTTCTTTAGGGGGACATCCCGATACCGTAAAAGTAGACGGTATCGAAGCAAGTACCGGTTCGCTCGGTCATGGAATGCCAATCGGCGTGGGAATTTCCTTAGGGCTAAAAATTCAAAATCTGGAGAATCGCGTGATTTGTCTTGTGGGTGACGGAGAGTGCCAAGAGGGAACAATCTGGGAGGCCGCAAATATTGCAGCAAATCAAAAGTTGGGGAATTTAGTAGTTATTGTCGATTGGAATGGTTCTGCTCAGCAACTTCTTCCAATCGAGAACCTATCTGCGAAATGGAAAGCCTTTGGGTGGAATGTGATAATAGCTAATGGCCACTCAAATGAAAGTCTCAGAGATGGATTTGAAGAGATTAGTGAGGCTATGGCTAATGGGATACCTTCGGTGATTATTGCAGAAACGACTAAGGGAAAGGGCTCATCTTTATTAGAGGGCCACGGGATTTGGCATCATAAAATCCCAAATACCGATGAGAGGATTCAAATCGAGGCTGATTTAAATGGATAACCTTCGCGCGACTTTCGCCAAAAGTGTATTTGATATCGGACTGGAGGATGACAAGTTTGTCTTAGTGGTGGGCGACATCAGTCATGGTTTGCTCAAGGATTTTAGAGGCAAATTCCCTCACAGGTATTTCAATATTGGGATTTCAGAACCCGGGATGACAAGTGTCGTAGCAGGGTTAAGTAAATCGGGTCTAACGCCCTTAGTTCACACCATTGCACCATTTCTAATCGAAAGATCATTTGAGCAAATTAAACTTGATTTTGGTTATCAAAAACTAAGTGGCAATTTTCTGTCTGTTGGTTCATCATTTGATTATTCTAAGCTCGGTTGTAGTCATCATACGTATTCTGATGTTTCAATGATGTCACAGATTCCACGTTCAAGAGTTTTTCTACCCAGCAGTGATATGGAACTTGAGATCCTGCTTAAGGACAATTATGCAAGAAAAGCTATTAATTATTTTCGTTTAACAGAGAATCCTCACAATGTTGAATTAAGGAGGACCGATATTCATTCTGGAAAAGGAGTAGTCGTGAAAGAGGGTAGTGATGTTTCTATTTTCGCTCTCGGGCCGCAACTCAAGGTGGCCAAAAGTGCTGGGTTAAGATTGCAAGAGGAGGGAATAGATGCAGAGGTAATCTATTTTCATACCTTCAAGCCATTTGATAATCAAATAGTGCTAAATTCCGTTAAGAAGACTGGGGCATTCATCACTGTTGATGAACTCTCGACGGAGCATAATCTCTTTCATTTAGTTCAAAATGCTTTATTCGGAAAGCTACTAGTCCGTGGACTGCAATTCGGAGTTACGGATTTCGTACGATATTACGGAAAGTATAATGAAATTCTTGAAGAAATCGGATTAGGAGAACAGGCGATTGTTGCAAGCATTATTGAATTAGTTGCAGACAAAACTATACTGCCCTTATGATTAAAGTATCAAAGATTGCTGTGTGTGGAGTTTGCTCTCAAAATACTCTTGATGTGCTATGGGAATTACCAAATTTTCCATTAACAGAAATGTTTGGAAAATATGATCAGAATTTTCCTAATTTTAATCAAAAATTACTAGTTTGTGATGCTTGTTCCCACGTCCAGTTAGACGTCCAAATAGATCCCAACTTTCTTTACACCCCCAGTCAGTATGCCTTCAGAACTTTGAGCACAGAAAAAATTGCAAGAGAGTTGGATTTTTTGAAATCTTTTATCAGAAAGAGTTTTCCGAATTTGTCAGAATCTTCGGTTCTTGAGGTTGGTTCAAGTAATTTAGAATTGGCAATAACTCTAAAGCCGTATGTGGCTGAATATTCAGTTTGTGACCCTTTGCTCCAAGAGCAAGATGGTCAGGTAATTGAGGGTGTAAATGTATTTGGTTGTTTGGCTGAGGAGCTAGTGGCAAGAGTTGATTTATCGTTTGACTTGATCTTTGGTCGCCACGTACTTGAACATATTGAGAACCCGCGCGAATTCCTAATAAGTATGGTCGAGTCAGCATCCCCTGAAACAGTATTCATATTTGAGGTACCAAGCCTGAAGCACTTAAGAATGAAAAATCGCTTCGATGCTGTAATTCACCAACATTGTCAGTACTTTGATGTGCCATCTGTTCTAAAGTTGCTTACCGAGATTAGTTGTAATTTGATTGACTACACATTTAACACCGAAGGATCAAATGGTGGATCTTTGCTATTTAGTTTCTCTCAAAGTTCGCAGGTGGATCAAGTTCCCCAAAAAGTCAATCTCGAAATTCAAAATAAGAAATCTCAAATATCCCATGAAATCTCTCGTTACAGAGTCCAAATGAACCTTTTGGCTGATCTAGTGAAAAGCTCACAATCCAAAGTTGTTGGGTACGGGGCAGCGCACATGCTGGCTACATTCAATTATCACCTAGACGGTTCCGTCGAAAATCTTGGATTCGTATTTGATGATAATGCAGACCTACACGGTTCGGAATATCGAAATATAAGAGTTCCGATTATTAGTACTCAAAGCCTCAACTGGGATGAGGTGCAAACTGTTCTGATAACGTCAATGGAGAATTGCCGATCAATGACACGCAAAATGCTCTCCATTCCAGGGATTACGGTCATAGCACCGCCGCTATTGTAAATCTATTCAATTGCGGTAAAAACTCGACCTTGACCTCCATCGGCTAAGACGTTCGAACCAACCATAAAAGATGCATGTTCGGAAACCAGAAAGGTTATTAACTCCGAAATTTCCGATAACTCGCCTAATCTTTTGATTGCCATTCTCTCCTCTAGGTATTTAGTCAAGTGATCAGGTCTATTTCTGGAGACATCATCCCAATAACCGCCTTCGGTGAAGATAGCGCCAGGCATCACACCATTTATCACCACATTCTTTTCTGCAAGATACCGAGATAGTGACCGGACATAGGCATTGATTGCAGCCTTGGCAGCTCCGTACGCAGGTGGGCCTTGATTTTCTAAAGCTGAGATTGAAGAAACATGACAAATTCGTCCCCACTCACGTTTTATCATGGAGGGTATGAAGAGGTTATTGAGGTCCATTGCTATACCGAAATTGAACCGCATCACTTCCATGAACTCTTGATATGAGCACATAGGATTCGTAATCCCAAGGTTTCCACCAAGATTATTGACAATTATGTCAGGCGAAAATGACATCGACCTCATGATTGAAGCCAACTCTTGAATTGAGTCAACTCCAGTTAGATCTAACTCAATCGGATGAAAATTTGAGTTAATTTTTCGAATTTCGTCTAAATCTGATGAACTTCGTCCGATGCCGATTACGATGGCACCTTCTCTCAGAAGGTTAGAACAAACAGCTGCACCAATTCCCCTGGAAGCCCCTGTAACTAAGGCAACGCGATTTTTGATTGCTAAATCCACCTAATGACCCAACTCTCACTATTTTCGATTGCTAAATCCACCTAATGTCCCCAATTCTCACTACTTTCGATTGCCAGAGATCAGGGGTGAAACCCAGTCCTGACTGCCCACTAGATGGAGGCAGGCGGGAAAGAACTTCCTTAGCCTACGCAGTTTAGTTTTTAAAGTATATCTGTTCCATTGTTTCCATTCGGGTTTTCAGGCATAAAGAATTATGTGTCCCAATATTCTGCTTGATTACTAGTTTCATAAACCTAAAGTCTATGCATTCTCGATTAACAGGGCTCCAAAAGTAATTT
>SXGQ01644902.1_pt1 | contig 10614 bp, 10 predicted proteins | sample 3178371 | NCBI WGS metagenome assembly SXGQ01 (sample SAMN11356859, study PRJNA531348) | freshwater metagenome | isolation source: freshwater sample F1-20 | place: China: Fuxian Lake, Yuxi | collected 2017-12-25 | reverse complement strand
GGCACAGCACAGCCCGAACGTGGGAGGAAGTAACCTGCGTATGGCGCTGGGTGTACATGACCCGTGAGGCGCTGGCAGAGCGTTTTGGCGAGGACGTTGCACGCAAGATACCGCTTGACCAAGGCCCAGAGCCGCTCAACGCGTACAACGAGAACAAGCGTTTATACAACCGCGCCAAGATTTGCGAGTTGTGGGACAAAGAAATTGAAAAGGTCTACTGGTTCAGCAAGGGGATGCCCGAGATCATCGACGAGCGCGACGATCCGCTCGGCGTTGAGGGCTTCTTCCCGTGCCCACGCCCGCTGTACGCGACGACGACGAGCGACACGCTGGTGCCGGTGCCGGATTTCGTCCTGTACCAAGATCAGGCGATGGAGTTGGACATTCTGTCTGACCGCATCGACGGCCTTGTGAAGTCTTTGCGCGTGCGTGGTGTGTACGACGCCAGCCAGCCGGCACTGCAACGTCTGATGACCGAGGGTGACAACAATGCACTTATACCAGTTGATAAGTGGATGGCTTTCAGCGAGAAAGGCGGCCTTAAAGGCAGCATTGACCTTCTTCCGCTCGACACGCTCGCCAACGCCCTCCTCAACTGTTACCGCGCCCGCGAGGACATCAAGAGCCAAATCTACGAAATTACGGGCATCAGTGACATCATCCGAGGCGCGTCGTACGCCAGCGAAACCGCGACCGCGCAGCAGATCAAAGGCCAATACGCCGGATTGAGGTTGCGTTCGCTGCAGGAGGATGTTGCCCTCTTTGCGTCAGAATTGATCCGGCTCAAGGCGCAGGTGATGTGTACTAAGTACCAGCCTGAAACCATCCTCGCCTACGCCGCCGCGCAGCAGATGACGCCGGCTGACCAACAACTGATCCCGCAGGCACTTGAACTGCTCCGCGATAAGCCGTTGCGTAACTTCCGCGTGGACATTGCCGCCGACAGCCTTGTACTGCTGGACGAAAACCAGAACAAGCAAGACCGTATGCAATTCCTGCAGGCGTTTGGCGGGTTCCTCGCCCAAGCGTTGCCGGTCGGTCAGGCCAGCCCACAGATGGTGCCGATGATGATGGAATTGCTGCGCTTTGGGATGCAGGCATTCAAGGCTGCACGCCCGATTGAGGGCCAGATTGACGCCACGCTACAACAACTGCAGCAGGCGGCCCAGCAGCAGCAGCCGAACGAGGAAGCGCAGGGCAAGCAAGCCGAATTGCAACAGAAAGGGCAGGTTGAGCAAAGCCGTATGCAAATGGAGGCCGCGCTACAGCAGGCCAAACTGCAACAACAGATGCAGATGGAACAACTCAAGAACCAGACAAAACTGCAGATGGAGCAGCAAAAGCAGCAGTTTGAGGCGCAATTGGAGGCCATGCGGCTGCAAAGCGATCAGGCCGCCGCAAAGTACAAGGCTGACATGGACGCTCAGACGCGGCTCATCATTGCGCAGATGAACAAGGCCACGGTGCCGTTTAACCAATGAAGCGAACCTACGTTCTTGTTGACGGCGAGTTTGTGGAGCGCAAAAAGGACTCTAAGGGCCGCTATCACTACGTCATGCCCGACATCCAGCCGTATCGGTCAATGATCGACGGCAAGATGGTTAACAGCCGATCCGAACACCGACGCCACCTCAAGGCCAACAATTGCATTGAGGTAGGCAATGACGACCCCGCCAAGCACATTGCTAAACCAAAGATGGACGATGACCGCTTAGAGCGCATTAGGTACGAGGTCAACAATCGCCTCACTAACGCCCAAGCCGACGCGATCCTGCGCAAACTGCGGGAACACGCCAATTTCACCAATCCCCACAGGAGAGGATAAATGGACGAGAACAATACCGCCGTAAACGCAGAGCGCACCGAGCAAACAGAGGTTGACCGTCGTGCAGTGTTGGAGCAGGGCTTTGATGCAGCCGAGAAGGGTGAGCCGGTAGAGGCATCAGGGCGCGATAACCGGGGCCGTTTTGCGCCTACTGCTGAAGAATCAGAACCCGAGGCAGAACCGCCGGTATGGCGTCGCCCGCCTGCATCGTGGCGCAAGGATTACCACGAAGTCTGGCAGAAGGCCGACCCAAAGATGCAGGAATACGCATGGCAGCGCGAGGAACAGATGCGTGCCGGCGTAGAACCGCTGCTGTCCAAGGCGCAATTTGCTGACACAATGCAGGAGGCTATTGAGCCGTACCTGCCAACCATTCAAGGCATGGGATTGACGCCTGAGAAAGCGGTTTCTGCGCTAATGCAAGCCGACTACACGCTGCGCACCGCCCCGCCGCAACAGAAAATGCAATTGTTTGCGCAACTCGCGCAATCCTATGGCATCAATTTAGGCGGCATGAATGCAAATCCGCAGGCTACCCCGCAAAACAGCGTTGACCCGCTGGTGTGGCAGTTGCAAAACGAACTCAACAACGTCCGTGGCGAGGTCATGGGCTGGAAACAGCAGCAAGAAATGCAGCAAAACCAGCAGTTGTTGGGCGAAATTAACCAGTTTTCGTTAAAAGCAGATCATTTTGAGGAAGCCCGGCCAACCATGATCCAACTCTTACAGAGTGGCATGGCCGAAACGTTGGATGAGGCTTACGAAAAAGCGATCCGTCTTAATCCTGACTTGTTTGAGCAGGTGAGTAAGGCCCAACAGGCCGAGCAAGCCGCAAAACAGGCCAAGGAGTACAACCGGGCAGCAAAAGTTGCCCGTGCAGCAGCGGTGAGTGTCAGAAGCGCAACACCAAGCGCCAACACGGCTCCCAAGGCAGCAAACCGTCGCGCACTCTTGGAGGAGGCTTTCTCCGAAACAGAGACGCGTTTGTAATCAACTGATATAGGAGTATCAAAATGGCATTTGCCAATTCCAGTATCAGCGACATCATTGCTACCACAATCCAGAGCCGTAGCGGTGAGTTGGCTGATAACGTGACCAACAACAATGCGTTGTTGCGTCGTCTCAAGGAGCGCGGGAACGTCAAGACGTTCTCGGGCGGAAACGTGATCCTGCAGGAACTGATGTACACCGATCCAAGCACCAATAACACCAGTTCGTACAGCGGTTATGAAGTGCTGAATGTTGGACAGAACAGCCCGATTTCGTCGGCGCAGTTCTCCATCACGCAGTACGCTTCCGCCGTGACCATTTCGGGTCTGGAAATGATCCAGAACTCGGGCAAGGAGGCGATCATCGACCTTCTTGACGGTCGCATGGAAGTGGCCGAGGCGCAGTTGGCGAACCGCATCAGCGGTGACCTGTACGGTGACGGCACCGGCAACGCGGGCAAGAACCTCACGGGCCTTGCTGCGGCTGTGCCGGATGACCCAACTGTGGGCACCTACGGCGGCATCAACCGCGCTGTGTTTTCGTTCTGGCAGAGCAAGAAGTTCTCGGGTGCCACTGATGGTGGTGCGGGCGCTGTGTCCAGCACGACGATTCAGGGCTACATGGATGCCCTTGCTGTGCAGTTGGTTCGTGGAACCGACAAGCCTGACCTGATCGTGGCCGACAACAATTACTATCGGTTCTACCTGCAGTCGCTTCAGGCGATCCAGCGTATCACCGAGAGTGGTTCGGGCATGGCGGGCGCTGGCTTTGCCTCCCTCAAGTATTACGGCGCGGGCATGGCCTCCGACGTGGTGCTGGACGGTGGTATCGGTTCGTCCACCTACAACAACAGTTCAGGTAACGCAAACCATATGTGGTTCCTGAACACCAAGTACCTGATGTTCCGCCCGCACAAAGATCGGAATTTTGTTCCGATTGGCGGCGAGCGTCAGGCCGTCAACCAAGACGCCATCGTGAAACTGATCGGCTGGGCAGGTAACTTGACCTGCTCAGGCTCGCAGTTCCAAGGCGTGTTGATTGCTTAAAGGGGTACACGACAATGACTGTTTCAACAAGTAATTTGATTGGCGTGTCACTCGGCTATGCCGATACGTCTGCATCGTTCAATGTTGGCACCTCTGTCAACCTTGATGATGGTGGACAGGCGGTGTATGTAGAGGCTGCATCGGAAATCTCGCAGTATGCTGCGGTTGCCGTGCTGTCAAACAACACCGCTGTGATGCTTACCACGACCAACGCCGCGACCTCCAAGCGCGTCGGTTTCGCACAGGTGTCCATTGCCTCCGGCTCGTATGGCTGGGTGCAGACGGGCGGTGTGCCGGTCGTGAAGTTGGCTGCTTCTTGCGCCCCCAACGTGCCGCTCTTTACGACGGCAACTGCGGGCGTGCTGGATGACGCCACCGTGTCGGGCAACGGCGTCGGCCTTGTGGCTGGCATCGTGGCAACCGCCACGGCATCAGGCGCAACCGCAATTACCTGTGTGGCGGGTTATCCGCATGTCACGGGCGCAGGCGGCGCTGTCTGATGAAGCCTCTGGAGATCACGGTGCAGGCGGCAGGCACGATGGAGGAACTCTGTTCCAACATACGGTCTGCCCTTGCCCGTGGTCTACCAGAACTGACCCTCGCTCCTATCACGCACGATGCAACCATGGTGCTGGTGGCGAGCGGGTGGTCTATGCCGAACTACATCGACGACATGAAGGCGCACCGCGCTGCCGGCCATGTAATCGGCGCGGTCAAAGGTGCGCACGACTTTTTATGCGAAAACGGCGTAGAGCCGGATTTCTGGGTCAACCTTGACCCCCGCGACCGCACCAACGGCATACAGCGCAAGAACGACCGCACGCTGTACATGGTGGCCTCGCGTTGCCCTGCCGTCACGTTTGATTTCCTGCAAGGCAAGCGCGTGATGCTGTGGCACTCGTGGGCAGAGGGGCCAGAAATGGAGGCGATGGGGCCGGGCAAACTTGCCATTGGCGGCGGCACGACCTCTGGGTTACGCGCCATCAACATTGGCTACATCATGGGCTTCCGCAAGTTTGTGCTGTACGGGTACGACTCATGCAACAGCCCAGACGGCCGTAAACGGTTTACCGGCGAACTGCCGGGCGTCACGGTAGATATTTGGGTGGGCGGCCCAACGGGCAAGAAATTCAACGCTAACGCTGCAATGGCCCAGCAGGCCAACGAATTCCAAAAACTGTTTGAAGTGATGCCCGACCTCAAGATTGAGGTGGTTGGGCCGGGGCTAATCGCAGAAATTATGCGCGTAAGAAACGAGCAAAAGGCGGCCGCATGACACTGCCTTCCCGCGTGTTAAGTTCGGGCCTTTCGCAATTAACTACGGTTGCCGTTTGCGGTGATGGCATAAATGGCATCGTAGCCGCCGGCACTTCATCGGGCACGGCAACGCAACTAACGTATGTTTTTAATTCGGTTGATACAGCGCCATCAGGAAGCGGTGTAAAATTACCTACATCAGAAATGGGAGCCGTTGTCATTGTGGCAAACTCTGGCGCGCACACGTTAAAAGTTTACCCGCAAAACGGCAACACAATTAACCAAACAACCTCGGCTAGTGTGGCAAAAGATCATACCTCTTTATTTTTTGCCATATCCAACACTCAATGGTACAGCCTAAACGGCACTCGAAGTTAACCCCAATCCCCACAGGAGCAGAGACTATGCCGTTAGATAGCGATGTAAACAATGCCGACGCCCAACTGCACGTTGAGTTTTACACCAAAGACTCTGGCGTAAATGAGGGCAAGACCTATGTTCGTATCATGGCCCCGGGCGACAAGACCAACATCATCGACCAGCCGTGTCGTGACGACCATAAGGAGCGTTTCCCGCGCCAATGGCTGTATTACCAAATGCAGCAAGGCGAGAGCGCCGCAGAGCAGATTGGCACCCCGCTGTCGCATTGGCATAAGGACGCCCCCGAGGAGATTAACCGCGACCAGATTGCCGAGTTGGCAATCCTTAAATTTGTGACGGTGGAGCAGTTGGCGCTGGCGTCAGATGCGCAATTGCAGCGCATTGGGATGGGTGGCGTGGGTTTGCGTGAACGCGCCCGCCAGTACCTCAACCGCAAGAATCGGTCAGACGCAAGCGCGGAGTTGGAAGATACCAAAAAGCAATTGGCCGAACTGCAGTCGCAGATGGCGCAGTTGTTGGGTGACGCCCCCAAGCGTCGGGGACGACCGCCTAAAGAAATAGCGGAGGCATAGTATGGGCAGCACGATGGTGCAATTGGTGCAGCAATGCACAAATGAGTTGGGTATCCCAACTCCCGCAACGGTCGCAGGTAACGCCAGCCAAGATATTATCCAAATACTTGCGCTGATGAACGCCTGCGGCTACGAATTGCTCCGTCGTGCTGATTGGCGTGAACTGACCAAGCAGCATACGTTTTATACCGAAGCGATCACGACGACGGGCACATGGTCAACGTCGTCATATACGATTTCGGCTATCCCAACGACTGCAGGGTTGGATACGACTTACCAAGTGCAGGGCGTAGGCATTCCGAACGCTACCTACGTTACTGCCGTCACTGGCACAACGACGCTGACGGTAAATTACGCCCCGACCGAGGCGCAAGTTAACGGGCAGTTGATATTCCAAAAGGTCAAATACAGCCTGCCAACTGACTACAACAGCACGGTCAACCGAACGCATTGGGATAAGAGCAAGCGTTGGGAAATGCTCGGCCCCGAAAGCGCACAGCAATGGGAATGGTTGTTGTCAGGCTATATCAGCACCGGCCCTCGCATCCGCTGGCGATTGCTTGGGCCATATTTCCAAATTTGGCCGGGCATGAACGCAGGCGAGTTGCTGGGGTTTGAGTACCGCAGCAACGCATGGGCCTACAACGCGCTTGGCGTGTCAAAAAACAGTTTTACTTCTGACACCGACACCTGCGTGTATCCCGACCGCGTAATGGTTCTGGGTACCAAACTAAAGTATTTTGAGGCTAAGGGCTTTGACACCACGGCGCTGTACCGCGATTACCTCGCAGAACTGGAAACCGCCATTGGTCAAGACGTGGCCGCCGCCAACCTCTCCTTTGCTCCGCGACCGGGAACCGTACTGATTGGGTACGACAACATCCCTGATAGCGGGTACGGCACGGATAGTTAGGATGGCAAGCCCAGCACGCAGGCGGCTTATCCAACGCACAACGGCCAATGTTGCGTCGTTGCCTGCCCCGGTGGGCGGTTGGAACGCTCGGGACGCATTAGCAAACATGGCGCCAACCGACGCCGTGTATCTAGAAAATATGTTTCCAAGCGTCAGCAACGTCAACCTGCGCGGCGGGTACACAAAACATAAGACAGGGTTGCCCGGCACTGTTGATACGCTAATAACGTACAACGCTGGCAATACGGTTGAATTGTTTGCCATATCCACGGGCAACATCTACGACGTAACCTCGGCAGGGACGGCAGGATCGGCGCTGGTCGCTAGCCTGTCTAACTCCGCATGGGAATATACCAACGTCACGACGGGCGGCGGCAGTTACTTGTACGCGGCAAACGGCGTGGACAAGCCGCTGTTGTATGACGGCACCACATGGACGCCGATTGATGCCGTATCAACGCCCGCCATCACAGGAGTTACCACAACCGATTTAGAAAGCCCCACGCTGTTCAAAAACAGGGTGTGGTTTATTCAGAAAAACACCTTAAAAGCGTGGTATTTGCCGGTTGCGTCTGTGGGCGGCGCGGCCAACGCCCTTGACCTGTCCAGCGTTATGCATCTAGGCGGCAAACTTACCGCGATGGCAACGTGGACGATTGATGCGGGTTATGGCGTAGACGACAACCTTGTGTTGATAAGCGATAAAGGCGAGGTGGCCGTATATCGCGGCACCGATCCCACCAGCGCCTCTACATGGTCGTTGATCGGCGTATGGATTATTGGACAACCGATTAGCCGCAGGTGCGTAACGAAATACGGCGGCGATTTGCTGATTCTAACGCTTGACGGGCTTATCCCGTTTGCCTCTGCGCTGCAATCGTCGCGCCTCGACCCCAACATTGCGCTGTCAGACAAGATACAGGGCGCATTTGCCGCAGCCGCACGCATCTACAAGGACACGTTTGGCTGGGCGCTGCTCTATAACCCGCTGAACAACGCCCTAATCGTCAATGTTCCGGTTAGCACTGGTCAGCAGCAGTTTGTAATGAACAACATCACAAAAGCGTGGTGCAACTTTACGGGCTGGAACGCGAGTTCATGGGCGTTGGTGGGTAGTGAACCGTACTTTGGCGGCAATACTTACGTCGCAAAGGCGTGGACAGCCGGCGATAACGGTTACATGGACGACAGCGAGCCGATCCCGACCAAGGCGCTGCAGGCGTTCAACTACTTTGAGACGCGTGGCGTCATCAAATACTTTACCCGCGCACGGCCCAGCATCTTTAGCAACGGCCAGCCGCAGATCGTCATTGGTATCAACACCGACTTCCAAACAGTTGACCAGACGGGCGCGTTGTCGTTTTCGCCTACGACCGCAGGGTTGTGGGGTATTGGGCTGTGGGACGTTGCGCTGTGGGGTTCGGATGTCGTCATCACAAACAACCAATCAGGCGTGACGGGGTTAGGTTACTCAGGCGCCATTTCGTTTACAAGCAGCAGCAAAAACCTACAGATTCAGTGGGCCTCAACTGACGTGGTGTATCAAATCGGATGGGCTGGAATATAGTCAGCGGCCCTAAGGTGGGCCTATGGGTAACCGAGCAGACGCAGGGCGGGTTTGACCCGCAGCGGTCGGTTGCCATCGGGCTAGAGCGTAACGGCGAATTGGTCGCCGGGACGGTGTACGAGAATTGGAACGGGGTTAGCGTGATGTGCCACATCGTTTGGCAACACGTCACCCCGGCGTATTTGGCGGCGGTGTACGACTATCCCTACAACGTCGCAAAAGTTGATAAGATCATAGGGCCAATCAGCAGCAACCATACCCGGGCGCTAGCATTGGTCAGCAAGATGGGGTTTTCGGAGGAAGCGCGGATTAAAGGTGCCGCGCATGACTCTGGGGACATTGTTTTGATGACACAGACACCTGACAAGTGTCGATATTTGGAGCCGAGGTATGGGCAAAAGATCACCGGCACCGCCGCCAACACCTGATTACGCCGCAATAGCGCGTCAGCAGGGGCAAGAGAACATTGAGGCCGCAAGACTGTCGGCCTACATGAGCAATCCTAACGTCTACACGCCAACGGCGAGTCAGACGGTAACTTTTCAAAAAACGCCGCAGTTTAACCAGACCGCCTACGACAAGGCGATGGCTGAATTTAAGGCGCAGTCAACGGCGGGCGTGGAAGGCGTGGCAGAGCCTGACCGCGAAGCGTTCACCACTTACATAGAACAACCAACCGTTCGCCAAGAACTAACGGGCGAAGCCAAAAACATCTTTGACATCCAGCAGCAAGCCGAAAAGGAAATGGCTACGCTGGGTAAGCGTGAGTTAGGCGGCCTTTCTACATACTTAGACAAAAATTTTGAAGCCTCGTTGTCGCCCATCCTTACGGGTTACGGCGATTATGGCACCACTACCGCAGCCCCCGATTTAGGCGCAATTGGTAAGGCTGCAGGCGTCGCACAAGGAACGGGCGGCACGATTGAAGGCGCACCCTCTGCTGCTGGCTATGCGCCTACGCGGTCGTTTGCTGGCCCCGCCCTGCAAGGCGAATTTGCCCCCACGGGCACCGCAGGGTCTGCCGTGCAGGCTTTTGGTACGCCCGATTACTACGGCGTCGGCCAAGGCTTTGCATATGGCAATCTGGGCGGTTTTGGGCAGGTTTCCGGCGCACCGAATATCACCGGCATGGGTCAAGCCGGAACCGGCGGTATGGCCGCAGGCGCGGGTTTACCGGGGCAGGTTGATTTTGGTCAGTTTGGCGGCGCACGGGCCAATGTAACGCCCTTTGGAACTATAAGCGGCCCGCAGGCTGGGATGTTTGGCATGGCCCAAGGCGGCCCGCAGGCTGCAAGCCTCGGCCAATTGAATCTCGGCGGCGTGAGCGGCGTTACGGGCGCCCCCGGTGCCGGTCAATTTGGCACGGCTGGCGGTGGCCCAGCCGCAGGGCTGTACGGGTTCGCTGCCGGCGGCCCGGGCGCAGTGCAGTTTGGCGGCCTTGACATGAGCGGCCTGCAAGGCGTGCAAGGCGGCGTGGGTCAGTTTGGGATGGCCGGTGGCGGCCCTGCTGGCCTTGCCTTTGGCGGGTTTGACGCCAGCCGCATTGGCGAACTCGGCACAGCGCCGTCGTATGACCAGTTCGGCCGCGCCATTGGCGGCCCTGCCGCGCCGACGTTGCAGGAAAACCTCAACTTGTCGGGCGTGGGCGACGTTGCCCGCAACGTGCAAGAGGGTCGATTTGGCTACGCACGCGGCGAACTTGCCACGCCAGAACTGCAGCGGCAGTTAGCCACGCAGGGACTGGCCGCAATGCCGGTCAACGCAGGGATGACGGCGCAAAACGCCATTATGTCGCGGATTGAACCGCAATTGCAGCGTGAGCGTGCGCAATTAGAGCAGCGCCTCGTCAACCAAGGTTTGCGACCCGGTGGCGAAGCCTACAACGCCGAAATGGAGTTGCAGGGGCAACGCGAAAACGATTTGCGCACGCAAGCGGCATTGCAGGGCATTAGCCTTGACGCGCAAATGCGTCAACAGGGGTTGTCAGAGCAACAGACGCTGGCTGATTTTGCCAATCAAGCAGCGCAAGCCCAATTTGGCATGGGTGCGCAGGGTCTTGGCCT
>SXGQ01619490.1_pt1 | contig 10614 bp, 12 predicted proteins | sample 3178371 | NCBI WGS metagenome assembly SXGQ01 (sample SAMN11356859, study PRJNA531348) | freshwater metagenome | isolation source: freshwater sample F1-20 | place: China: Fuxian Lake, Yuxi | collected 2017-12-25 | reverse complement strand
ATGCCATCGACAAAAGTAAGCGATACGGTCGGGTAGATGCCTTGGTCAACAGCGTTGTCTTCAAGGTAGCCGGTGTAAAGCACGATGCCGTTGCCGGCTATCTGCACTTGCATTCCGGCAGTCAGAACGCCGTACCACGGAGAGCTCGTGTTGCTTGGGTCAAAATCGCCGGACTGGTTGTTGAGGATAACGTACGCCGTGCCCGAATCTAAAAACAGGTTTTGTTGCTCGCGGCCGCGGCGAATAGACACAGACAAGATTAAGCTTGAGCTCACTTGCGTGAAGCTGCCGGCAGTGCCGAAGCTGACCGTGAGTGTGGGGATTCCTGCGACCATTAGATAGCCAAGAATCCGCTGCCACCGGTACGGCGGCGGTAGTAGTTTTCAAGACCGTTATTGATGGCTGTAATGAGGTCCCCCTGCGTGATAACTGAACCCGCAACATTGACCGTGACGTTGCCGCCGTTCATGTTGGTGGTCTTTGCGATGTTGCCGTGGCCGGCAGACGCGAGAAGTGAAATAGAAGGCGCGGACAGACCGAGTTTGGCTTGTTTTACTTGGTTGCGACGAATTGCTTCAAGAGTAACTGGGTCTTGCGACGCAAGGTCTTTGCTTGAAAGCTTAAACTTGTTGCGAAGCTTGAGCAACAGCTCTTGCACTTTTGCTTGCTCTTTTTCTTTGTCGGTGAGTTTGCCGACTGCACCTGTTAAGCCTTCGATTCCCTTAGTGTAGTCGTTAATTGAAGCATTGACGCCGTCTGTGTTGAGCTTGAAATCGGCGAGACCGTCAGTGGCCTTGTCTGAGTCGCTGTTAAACTTCTTGGCTGCGATACCCATGGCCACCAAAGCAGCAGCAAAGGCAGCAGCACCAGTGGCGGCAGAAACACCGCCGGTAGCAAGCGCGGTTGCAGCGGCAGAAGCAAGAGAGACTGTGCGAAGTGCTTTCATCGTTGTGATGATGGCCTTGATTCCTTTAATGAATCCAGCGACAGCTGCACCTACTTTGGCTCCAAAGATAGCCGCAATGATGACCGCGCCGAGTGTTGCAAACACCTTGGTGTTACGCGCAACAAACGAAAAGACGTCGTACATCAACTTAGCAAATGCTATGCCGTAGCCGATACTCTTTTGAAAAGCTTTGGCGATTTTGTCGCCGTTCTCGTCCACGAACTTCTGAATCGCCGGAATGGCTTTTTGAATGATAAGGTCTGCGAACGCTTGAACCATCGGCAATAACTTGTAGCCAAGCGATTCTGATGCTTCGCCAAACGCAAGACGAATTCGCTCCATTTGGCCCGCAAACGTGTTGGCGGCTGCAGCTGCAGCGCCTTTGGTCTCTTTGGAGATCTCTCTAAGTGCGCCTGCGAAGTCTTTTGATTTGACCGTGGCAGCGGAGATCTGCGGGAACAACTTTTTGAGTGCACCGATGTTGCCACCGTAGGCTTTAGCCAATAGCGACGAGGCGGTCTCTAAATCGATGCCTTTGGCGGCAGAGATATCGAGCGCCACGCCAAGCAAGCCTTGAGCTTTTGAAATGTCGCCAGTGACGGCCGCGAGCTTACCGAGCGATGGGCGCAACTTGTCGTCTGCAACGCCAAGAGTCATCTGCAGTTTGCTGATGTACTCTTCTGTCGCTGCGATGGCGGCGTCGGTGGCACCGACAGTGTTGCGCAGTGAATTGGCAAGCAGTGTTTGAGACTTTTGGTCTTCCATCGCGGCTTGTACTGCGTCTTTGCCGATTTTAAGTGCAAACGCACCAGCGGCAGCCGCCGCGAGTCCGAAGGCTTTTAGGGCCTTGTTCGCGAACTTGCCAAAGCTTTTCTCCATCTTGGAGATGTCTTTGACGGCGGCTTTCGTGCCTTTGTCGGAATACTGCGTGAGTATCCGAGCAACAATAGCGCCAACTGCCATGCCTAAGCTCGCTCTCTATTCAAGTGTTTCTGCAACTCGGCTTTGGCTTCGTCAAGCGCCTTGGCCACGTTGGCTTCAATCTTTTTGCGGTCTTTGTCAACAACTCGCCACACGACGCGAGATGCTCTGCCAAACCTATTGCCTAAAGTGCGCAAGAACTGGGCAGAACCAGTGCGTGCGACTGTGGCTTTTGTCTTGCGGCCGGCGACTTCAAAGATGGCGCCAGCAGCAGATTTGTTGAGCAAGGCACCAGCAGAAGTCGTGTAGTTGCCCTTGCGAGCGCGTCCCTCTGCTTTTGTCTTGCGAATGCCAGCTTGAATCACACCAGTGTTCCAGCCGGGCCAGCCAGCACCACCACGAGTGCCGGGTCTCGGCCTCGCAGGGTCAGTCGTGCGCCAACCGCTCATCGGGCTGTTACCAACCGCTGAGATGATGTCTCTTGCGTCGCGTTCTGCACCAGCAAGCTCAGTGTTTATCACCTTGTTAAAACGCTTGACTGCGTCCTTATCAAACATCTTTAGAGCGTCAAGCGTTTCTTTGATGCCTGTCAAGATGATGACTTCGGTTTCTTCAGCCATTTTGTTTCTTAGCTCGTTCCTTTATGTAGGCGACTATTGCTTCAAGAATGCCGGGTGGGGCATCAAGAAGCGCCACTGGAGATATGCCAGTTTCCACCGAGATAGCAGCGACCGTATAAGTTAGGCTGTCTCGGTGGATTCGAAAGAACTGTCAGAATCCAGCTCTGCTCTTTCGAGCGTGTCTAGAAAGTCTGGACCCCACGGCTTGACGATGACGCCGTTGGTTTGTAAAGCTTTCCAAGCAAGCCAAAAGACGTGCTCGATTTTTTGCTCCTCAGCAAGCAGTTTTGGCATTCCTTTGCCGAACTGTTGCTCAAAAGCAACGATGATGCGAGGCGTCAGCTTGTAGTTGACTTCGTCAGCGTTGACTTGCTTGACTTTTATTGATAAGCCGTCCATTGTTCCCCCTTATTGAGTTAGGACTTTGATACTGTGCCGGAGATCGGCCAAGTTACTGATGCTGTTGCCAGCTCGCCGACAGCGCCGTTGAGCGGGGTCCATTCGGACACCAAAGCGCTGAAAGTGTAGGCAGGTGAAGTAGCCGCCACTGGGCGTACAGTCATTGAAACTGCTGTGCCAAGCGTCGGGTATACAGTCGCTTCAAGAGCGCCTGCTGCATAATCTTGGTTGAACTCGAGCGTGATGTTGTTATCGGCAAGACCAGCGACGCGAGTGCGAGCTGTGTTGCCGAATGCGGTTGTCTCGACAACTTCATAAGTCGTGTTGAGAGTGACCGATGTGACGTAGCTAGAGATATCGGTTGTGCCGAATGTGACGGCAACGTTAGTGAGTACAATACGTGCCATTACGAAGTTGCCTTCGCGATAGTGCCGGAAATCGGCCATGTAACCGATGCAGTCGCCAACTCACCAACAGCGCCGTTGAGTGGTTGCCACTCGGACACAAGAGCGGTGAAGGTGTAGCTTGGGTTCGTTGCTCCGGTTGAAGAGCCGTTTGGCTTAACGACGACAGTGGTTGTAGAGCCAACTAGCGGGTAGATGGTCGCTTCCACGTTTGAGGTCGCATAGTCTTGCTGAAACTCGATTACTACCGAGTTGTCAAACAAGCCAGCAACGCGAGTGCGTGCGGTGTTACCGAAAGCCGTCGTATCGATAACGTCCTCGGTGGTATTCAAAGTGATGCTTGTGATGTGGTCGCTTAGGTTCACGCTGTTTATTGTGACGTAAGCGTTGGTGAGGACTAGGGCTGCCATTAGTCTTTGGCTCCTTCTTGTTCGACGGTCTTTACGGTTGTATTGCCCGACAGGTGCCCAGCGGCTACTAAAGCCTCGATATTGAGTCCAGCGTCTTGCAATTCTTTTTTGGTGACTGCGTCACCCTTTTTCTTGCCTTCAAATACGAAGGTGTCTGTTAGTATCGTGTGGTTCATTAGTCTCCTTGGCCCCAAACGGTGAGTCGGTAACGGTAAGAAAGGTAGTCAACATCGCCCATCTGGTAGGTGCCCGACTCTGCCGAAGTAACTCGGAGAGTGTCGCACGCACCGTCCAAAGAGCGGTCTGCTTCGATGGCTGCCTTTATCGACATCACGCCCGAACCAGCGAGGTACTGGTCCAGCTTGTCTTGTCCAGTGCGCTCTGAAAAGCGTTGAACAATGACAAAAACGTCGAGGTTGGCTTGGTCTAAGCCACGCGAGTTGTTGATGTCGAAGGTGAAGTCAAGCTGGCCCACTATTGCGCAAGGCGTAGTTATGACATCTGGGACAGTGTCATAGACTCGAAGGCTGCTGATTCGGTCGAGGTTGGCCTTTAGGCCGTCGCGTACGGCGCTTGGCTTCACTTGACCAGACCTGACAGCTTCCTAAATGGAGCAAGAAGCGCCTGCACGTCTGGGTCAAGCTTAGCGCTTAGACGCACTGTGCCCAGTTCGGGTGTGCCGGCGATGCCGAAGGGCGACTGCCGGCGAATAAAGAGACGAGCTGCTTGAATCTTGGTGGCCATGGCGATTTCGACGGGTACTGACGACCAGCCCCAAACGCCTTGCAAGCGCACCGACTGTGGCAAGTTGAATGGAAAAATGTACTCACCGGTAGCAATAAGCCGCGTGTACGGCCAGCCCCGGCGCGGGTTGTTGATAGGTTCCACCATGTAATCATCTGAGTCCCAGATGGTGTCCCATGTTTGGTTAAAGTTGTCGTCTGTCGCCACTTGGTTCAGCGAAATAAAATCATCAACGTTGCAGTTATACCAGTCTTGCGCTGTGTAGTAGCGAGTTACTGGAGAGCCAGTTGTGCCGTCTTTGTAGAAAAAACGGTCGCAGTAGTCGTCTATCATGCGGCTTGCAGTCATGATGGCAGCTTCTAGCGCGATGTCGTCCTGAATGTCATCAATAGCGAGGCTATTTTTCAGGTCGGACAGGGTGCAGTATGCGTTTGTCAGTGCCACGCTGTTTCCTTTTCTTTGGTAGCGGTTTGACGGCTCGCTCTAAAGCGGGTTCCGCGGTTGCTGTCTCTAGTTGTTTTCTGCTTGCCACTTGTCGTGGTGCCTTTCGTCGAGCCAGTAAGACTTTTGGTGCGGCAGTATGGCCGCAGTGTTTACGTAAATCGGAAATCCTAAGCTGCGAACTCTGCGACTAAACAGCAGGTCTTCGCCGGTCCAAGTGCCATTCACTGGGCCGTCCCAAAACCAGCACCAGTCTTTGCCTTGGTGTGGGTCTGCGGTTTCGCGCATTTTCTCAAGGACGCTACGGTGCACTAACAAGCAGCCAGTTCCGACTGCTTCTACTTGAAAAATCGCATTCTTGTCGTACTTGTCAAGCGGTATAAAGCCAGCCGCTGTATCTTGAAATATCGCCGGCATTGGTTTCGGATAGACGTTGGTAGCTGCGTCCATCGCAGCGAACACTAAACCACTAACCACAGGCCGCTCTTTGTCATGCGCAGTGTCGCAAAGGAGATCAAAAACCGGCACTGACAGTTGTTCGTCCGTGTCTATCATCAGCAACCAGTCAGACTCGGTTTGCTCAAGAAAAGACTTGACGACTTTGTTGCGCATCTTGCTCAATAGCCCTGAGCCACGCACTCGAACCAGCGGTCCTAGTCTTGCGTTGCGAGTAGCAACTAGTTGAAAAATCCGCGCCATGAACTCGCCGGTAACGATGCCCGGGTCGCAGACGCCTATGGATATTGTGTGCCCTGTTTTCATGTGCCCCCTGTGAAAGGTGCAGAGCAGACAAGTCGGGGGAGTCCTGTCTGCCCTGCACTTTACTTATTTAGTTGTTCGTTCGGTTAGAACGAAGGTGCTACGAGACCGGTACCGCTGATGATAGATGCGGCGGCTGCGTAACGCTCTGCTGTGAATGCAGCATAACCGTATACGACAGTCTTGATAGTCAAGCTGCCCGGTGCTGTTGCATCGAAGCGGAGTGAGAATGGAGCACCTGATTGCTCCCAAAGGTGCATTTCGCGAGAATCAACCAAGTAGATTTCGTCTTGGTTAGTTGCCGCGCCGTAGGTTGTGCCTACGTTTGCATCTGTGATGATAGGGAGTCCGAGTAGCTGGTATCCGGAGTTTGCGTATTGTGCAACTCCAGCGCCAACGCCTGCTGCATTCATTGGGCCGTTAGCTGTTGGAACAACAACAGGGCGTCCTGTTGTGTCTGTAGCTGCGAGCAAGAATGCTAGACGACGTGGGTGCATAATCCAGTGTGTCGGTGTGGTGAAGACGTTGCTCTGTACTTGCTGAAGTGCATCAGCGAGCTTTGGATAGAGCAGTGCAACTGTTGGAGTTGTTGCAGTGAAGGTAATGGCGTTTCCACCGGAAGCGCGGATACCCTTGATTTGTCTGTTGTTGCCGGTACCATTCAAGACCTGTGCGTCAAGAGTGGTGTGCCAAGAACGGATTAGGTCGCGAAGTACGAACTCGTCAACGCCAGTTCCGCGCTCGATAACCTGACGGCTGAGGTCCTGTTGTCCAGCGATGGTGCGTACGTTGATGGTGAGCAGTGTATCATCAGCGTCAGTCTCAGAAACAGCAGTGTTCTGTGTTTCCTGAACTGCGGTTGATGTACCTGTGGTCATTCTGCTGATGTTCAGCGTCATGCCTGCAGGTGGGAGTGGCATCTTGTTTGTTGCAAAGTCTGCCGTTGGTCTTCCGGCCCGAGCTAACGGGGCGGCTAAATCGACTAGATATTGCGGGACTACAAGACCAACAAAGTTTGAGGTGTCAACGTCGCGGCGTTCGACAGACTCTTCTTTCATGTGACGTGCAAGGCGCTCGTTTGCTGCGAAGTCATTACGGACTTGAGCATTGAAAGCATCGCGCACGAATGAATTACCAGATGCTGGTGTGTAAGTGCGTGGCTCGGAAGTTACCTTGATGCCAGACGCCTTTGGTGCTGCAACAGCAGCAACAGATGCACGAGCTTCGGCAGCCTTAGCGTCTGCGTCTGCTTGTGTTTTTAGCTTGTCGATCTTTTCATCGAGTGAACGTGACTCAGCGACGAGGGCATCAACCTTCTCGGTTTCCTCAGCGGTCAGATCTGTGCGGTTCTCAGCAGCAACTGCTTCAAGAATCGCGTCCATTTCAGACTTCACTGCTTCACGGCGCTCAACGACTTTGTCTAAATAAGACATGTGTTTTGCTCCTTATGAGGTTATTTGGAATCGAGGTGGTGGCGATGAGGTTCTCGGCGCCCGGTAAGGGGGTGAGAGTCTCGCTCCGACTTCGTTATCTGCCAGCGATGCCAGCAGAATGCTATTTGGTGCGCTCGACTAGCGCTTTGGCCAAACGCAACGAATAGCTGCGTAAGCCTTCTTGTGTGCCGACCTGAGTTAAGCCCGGGTCTTCAACGACGTCCGGCGAACCGGCTTCGATTTCCTCGTCCATTTCGTCCTCATACTCTGAGTCCTCAACGGGGGTTTGAGCGTCCATCAAGGCCGCCATCATTGTCACTGCTTTCATCACGTATTCGTGGCCTTCAGAAAGGTCATCAAACACGGTCTGCAAAACGAGCATCGACTCGCCGGTTATCTCGCGACCTTCTTTGACGGCTTCAATAGCCTTGCGTAGGTGCTCGCGAGCTTCAACCGAGGTGGTTGGGTAAGCAGGATAGGTGACAACACTGACGTCGCCGTCAGCAAGCGAAACCTCAGTGAGAGTGCGCTCTGTGCGGTCGTTGTTCCATTTTTGACGGATTACGCGAAACGCGAAGCTCATTTGGTCAACGTCGCCGCGTTCAATAAGAGTGTAGAGATCTTTGGCCTCTGTTGTGTCTGGTAGCTCGGCATCAAAGCGCAAGCCCACTTCGTCTTCAGTAAGCGACAAAGTGCCGTTTTTGGTGCGGGCCAGTGGCAGTCCTTCGTGGTTGATTAGCAAGCGGACATCGGGTGTCTCGCTTAGAGTCTTGCGGAAAGCGCCCGGAGCGATGCGCTCTCTGAATGGCAGTGGTACACTGGCATCATTGAAGACGGCGGCGTATCCACTAAGTTTCATCTTGCCATCGGCTTCACGGGTTTCAACGTTGCGCACCGTGTAAGTGCGACGCTCGATTTTCTTCATCTTGCTCCTGTCTTCCCCCTTGTTTGTGCGTGCAACTTCACCACCGGGTTCGATTCCTTCAGAGATCGAAACCGCAACCATTTGGTCAATGGCGTCTTGCTTGTTGTCGTGGCAGCCCATTGTGGTGTAACTGCCGTCTGTATCTTGCTTGACGGTGGCCCAACCAGAGCAGTCGCTCTGTTGGTCGGTAATGAAGTATGGCATTTTAGACCTCGTACACTGCTTTCGGGTTAGTTGGGTCAATAGTGGCAACGCCCTGAAGCTGTCCCGAAGGAACGCCGGTGTGTTCGATGCGTGGCATTCCAACCGCTTCAAGAGCGGCTGCCGGGTCAAAACCGACCTGAATCAGGTTGGTTGCTATCTCAGCGCGAAGTTTCATGCCGACCTCTTTTGCATCAGTAAGGTCGATGTTCTGCAAAGGCACGCGGTACTGATCTCCGTCAGTCACTGGTGCCATTTCTTCAAAAGCGTGAACGTCATTGACAGACAAAAAGCCCTCTTGCAGACCTTTGGTGTAAGCATCGTAGCGTTCTAACGTGGTGCCACGAAGCAAAGCGTCAAGGTTGAACTTGATAAAGCCGTCAGACTCTGGAAGTAGCGGCGAAAGTGCTTGCTCTAAACGCTCTAAGAGTGGACGGAGTGAGTGTTGAACGAATGATAGGTTCTGAGCTTCAACTGATGCAAACGACATCGCGCCGGCAACTGGGTGGCCAAGAAGTGAAATGGGGACTCTGAACAAGCGGGCGATTTCTTCGACCCCAAAGCGGCGCACTTCGATGAGTTGTGCGTCGGCGGCATTGAGAGCAAGCGGCTTGAAAGACGCGCCACCCGTCAAGACGCCAAGTTTACCAGCTCTGTATGGGCCTGAGTGGTCAAGACGCCAGTTGCGTGAGATGCTTTCGATCTGTTCTTGCGTCATCTCGCCCGGTGTTTCAATGACGCCGCCGGGATTAGCAGCGTTGCCAAAGTAAGAAGCTGCGTAAGTCTCTGCAGCCATCGCAGAGCCCACTGTCAAGCGGGCTGCTCCGATAGGACCAAGGCCGTAGAGCTGGCCCGGAAGTCTGAACATCGGAATGTGGATAAGCTCGTCTTTGGATAGCGTCATCACGCTTGCCATGTGCTCGTCAAACACTTCGTACACCAGCGGCTCATTGACACCTAGGCGGCGAATGCGCACACGCTCTGGGTTTATGCAGTAAAGCTCGATGACTTCACCCAAATCGTCACGTACAGTGAGAATGTAGGCGTTACCGTGAAGGTTGAGGCTTGAGATGACTTGCTCGTAAAACTCGAGTCTTGTGGTCTCAGCGTTTGGCTTGTTGACCCAAGCTGGTTGGTCTCCGTAAACGACAGCGTAAGGCAGACGGTTGCGGCCGCGACGCACATAAGCGCCAAGCGGCAAGCTGGAGATGGTGTCTCCGAGAAGGCGAACGCAGGCGTAAACAGTGGACATGCGAACTGCAGTGTCTGGGTTAACATCGACACCAGCGGGTGAAGCGTAGGCCGGACGACCGGGTACTAGCGGCTCCACAAACTGATTTTGTGCTCGCTTTTCACCTGCTTGACGCAGACGCTTGGATAAGCTCATTGATTCGCCTTTGCTGTTGTGTCGTACCAACCCTCGCCCCAAAGAGTGAGGAGTCTTGTAAAGTAGTCTTCATAACGCTTGGCTATCACGTCAAGCGAGTAGCGTGTTACTGCGTGCTTGCGAATGGCTTTGCGGTTGAGTTTAGTTGCTGCCGTTGCTGCCCACATGAACTCGCCGAGAGTCCTGCAGCGGAATCCGGTAACGCCGTCGATGTTGGTCTCAGTGAAAGCGCCCCAGTCAGTTGTAATAGTGGGGGTGCCGCATGCTTGAGCTTCAATGACGACGTTGCCGAAAGGTTCGATGTAAAGAGTCGGTGCGAAAGTCGCTACCGCGCCACCCATGAGTTGTGCTCGTTTTTCAGGGCCGACTGCGCCGATAAACTCGCCGTAGCCTGTGCCTTCGCCGGGGCCGGCCAAAATGAGGCGCTTACCGAGGCGCTCGCAAGCTTCTTGCGCTATCTGGTAGCCTTTGCGCTCGATGATGCGGCCGATGTAAAGGTAGTAGTCGCCGTCGCCGTTGCCCAGTGGGAACATCTCGGGCTCGAGGTACCCGGGAATGACGGTGTCGTAAAACTGACCATCAACGGTCGTCGGGTTCTTGTGAGCTGCGTAGATGCTGTGCATCCAAGCGTAGGACTCAAATACGCGGTACTTGCTAAAAACTCCACCATAGCCAACGCCAAACTCTACCGACAAGTGCTCGGGGAAAGCATCGGCGACAGGCTTGTGTGCGTAGCCGCCGATGAGGCAGATGAAATCGGTCGGTTGAAGCCTTGTTGTCATCTCGCGGACGACGTTTGTGTTAAAGATCTGCCAGTGCGGCAGGTTGGTGTCAAATGAAGCTTGTGTGTAGTGAAGCCCCATGCAAGCCGCTTTGCGCTGATCTTCATAAATGCAGGCGATGAGCTCTGTAACCGGTGCTTCGACTTGCTCACCAGCGTAAAGAAAGACTTCGTGCCCAAGACTTGTCATCATCATGCAAAAACGCCGCACTTTTTCGGTGTAAGCGCAGTTTGCAAAGTCTT
>SXGQ01306903.1_pt1 | contig 10614 bp, 10 predicted proteins | sample 3178371 | NCBI WGS metagenome assembly SXGQ01 (sample SAMN11356859, study PRJNA531348) | freshwater metagenome | isolation source: freshwater sample F1-20 | place: China: Fuxian Lake, Yuxi | collected 2017-12-25 | reverse complement strand
GTGGGCGATCACGTAGGCCTGGGCGAAGTCGCCCGGGGCGCCGAACCGCCGCTTCAGCTCCTCGTAGAAGACGGGGTCGATGTACACCGTCTTGTCGAGCGGGCAGTAGAAGGGTCCGGCCCCCGCGTCGGCGATGCCGCAGCCGCTGCGGACCTGCCGCGTGAACATCACGAGCTTCGGCGGCGAGAAGCGGCGGCCGAAGACCTTGGGGAAGAGGGCGGACCAGACGTCCTCGTTGTCGGCCGCCACGGTCTTGATGAACTTGCCCATCTCGTCGTCGATGGGCTTGCCGGGCGGACCCTGCTGCTGCGGGGCCATCATCTCGGGGGCCATCTGCAGCATCTGCATCGGGTCGGCGCCGAGGAACATCATCACGATCATGAACAGGAGCGTGAGCAAGCCGCCCCCCACGAGCACCTGCTGGCCCGTGCTGCGCCGATCCTCGACGTTCTCGCTCTGCCGCCTGCCTTCCCAACGCATGCCTGGTGTCCCTCGTGCGTGTGCTGATCCTGATTCCGCCCCGGCGGACGGTATTCGGATTGTAGGGCGGCCCCCGGCCGCCTGCACGCCCCGGGCGAGGCTCGCCTGGAGGGCGAGCCAGCGGCCGTGAAGTCAATCCTCCGGCAGCGGCCGCCCCTTGGTTTCCGGTAGGAAGGCGAGGGCCACCAGGCCGAGCAGGAAGATCACGCTCATGTAGGAGCAGGCGTTGCGAAACGCGACGAGCTTGGCCTCCGGCGTCGTGGCCCCGGCCTTGAGGGCCGCCTGCAGGGCGCCGAGCGTGAACGGGCCGCTGGCGGCCACGAACCGGCCGACGTTGTAGCAAAAGCTCGTGCCCGTGCTGCGGAGACTCGTGGGAAAGAGTTCCGGCAGGTAGATCGCGAAGCCGGCGAACAGGGCGAGTTGGCAGCCCCCCATGATGGCGCTCATCCAAATGTCGCCCCGGCCGTTGAAGAACTGGAAGAAGGCGACGGTGGCCACGAGGGCAGCCACGAAGGCGAGCGCGAAGGCCCGCTTGCGGCCCATCCCCTGGGCGAGCCGCGTGAACAGCAGCATTCCGAAGAAGGCGCCGATGTTCTGCACGATCGAGTTGACGCCGATCCAGAACTGCTGGCTCCCCGCGATCTTCTCCGCCGGCACGCCGTCGGCCACGAGCGAGGCCTTGATCACGTCGCCGACGAGTTCCGGGCTGAAGAACCCGATGCCCCACAGACCGATCACGCCCGCCACGCAGAGCACCATGCCCAGCAGGGCCGAGCCCCGCCACCGCGGGTCACCGAGCAGCGCCGCGTAGGAGCCGAACTTCACGCCCGCCGCCTTGCCCGCCGCCCGGGCCTGCACCCACTTCTCCGGCTCCTTGAGCCGCATCTGGATGAACACGCAGAGGAAGGCGGGGATCGCGCCGACGAGGAACATGTACTTCCAGGCCGTGCCCGCCGCGATCGCCTTCGTCGCCTCGAGGTGGCCGAGGTACATGCTCGTCATGCCGGCCGTCACGTTGCCGATCGCGGAGAGCGCCTGCAGGAGACCGAGGGCGCCGGTGCGCGACCGGTCGGGAAGCGTGTCGGCCACGAGGGCCACCGCCAAGCCGAACACGCCCCCCACGCCGAGGCCGGTGAGGAACCGGTAGGTGGCGAAGTCGGCCCATCCGGTCGAAAACGCCGACAGCCCCGTGCAGACGGAGTAGATGAGGACCGTGAGCGTGAGCATCTTCGCCCGGCCATAGCGGTCGCCGAGCGACCCGAAGATGAGCCCGCCCATCGCCCAGCCCGCCACGAAAATGCTCGTGGCGTAGCCGCCGTAGAGTTTGGGGTCCATCCCGGTGGGCAGCAGCGACTCCATGGCCTTGTTACGGGCCAGGATGAAGAGCTGCTGGTCGAGGCAGTCGAAGAGCCAGGCCAGCGAGGCGACCGTGAACACGAACCAGTGGTAGGGCGTGAGGTCGCGGTACCAGGGGCCGTGGTCGGCCGCGGGCGGTTCGCGGGTGGCAGCCATGCGGGCGAACTCCTGGAAGTGGCGGCGGCGGACCGCCAGAATCAGCCGAGCGCGGCCTCGATCCGCCGCATGTAGTCGATGCTCTCCCGGGCCAGCCGCTCGGGACCGGGAGCATAGTCGAAGACCTCCACGCTCACCCAACCGGCGTAGCGGACCTCGTCGAGCGCCGTGAAGATCGGCGTGAAGTCGGCGGCCCCGAAGCCGGGGCCCCGGAGGTTCGGGTCGTTGGCGTGGAAGTGCTCGAGGTGGCGGGCGCTGGCGAGGATGATCTCCGGGATCGCCTCGGCCTCGCTCGACATCGCCTTCACGTCGAGGTGCAGGCGGACGTGTGGCGACCCGATCCGCTCGATCAGCCGGCAGGTCTCCGCGGCGGTCGTCAGCACGTCTGTTTCCGCCGGCGCGAGCGGCTCCAGGGCGACCACCGTGTCGGTGGTCTCGAGCGTCGGCACCAGCCGCGAGAACACCTCGTGGATGTGGTCCAGCGCCTGGCCGGCGGTGACACCCGGCAGGAGGCTCCGCTGCTTCGGCGATCCGAAGACGAGCACGCGGCCGCCGAGGTCGTGGCACAGGCGGGCGAGTTCACCCAGATACTCGACGGTCCGGCCGCGGACGGCGGCGTCCGGGTGGGCGACATGAAAACCCTCGGTCTTCGCCAAGAGCCAGTGGAGGCCGACGCAGTCGAGCCCCGCACGGGCGATCGTGCGGCGGACCTCGCTCCGCTGGGCGGCCGTGAGGTCGGTCGCCAAGGAAGCGAGCGTGAAGGGGGCGACCTCCAGCCCGCTGTAGCCGCAGGCGGCTGCGAAGTCGCAGGCCTTCGCGAGGGGCCAGCCCTCGAACGTCTCGTTGCAGATCGCGTAGCGGAGCGGGGTGTTCATCGGATCGTCGCCGTCAGGCCCCCACGACCTTCGCGGCCCGGCCCGTGCGGGCCGACCGGTAGCAGGCCTCGATGATCGCCACGGCTTTGCGGCCCTCCGCACCGTCGAGCGGCGGGCGGCGGCCATCCCGCACGGCGGCGAGAAACTCCGCGAAGTTCCGCGTGTGGCAGGCGTAGTTGATGGCCAGCGGGTCGGCGGCGCCTCCGGACGTGCTGCTGGCGGCGCCGAGCCGGGCGCGGATGTCGTCGTCCTCGGCCACCGCGGTGCGGAACTGCCAGGCGACGAGCTGCTCCTCGAGGATCTCCGCGGTGCCGTCGCGGCCGCCGAACAGGAACCGGCGCATCTGCCCGGGAAACAGGCTCGTGGCGGCGAGCAGCTGGCCGAGGGCGCCGTTGCGGAAGCGGAGAATCGCGACGCACGTGTCCTCCACCTCGAGCCGCTCGGCGTCGTGGGCCCGCACGGCCGTCATGGCGACCACGCTCTCCACGGGGTTCTCTCCCGCGGGCAGATCCGGCATCGTGGCCCCGGCGATCCACTGCAGGGCGTCCACGCCGTGAATCGACTGGTTCATCAGCGCGCCGCCGCCGTCGAGGGCCTTCGTGCCCTGCCAGCGTCCGGGGCCGTAGTAGGCGTCGTCCCGCCACCAGGGCACGGAACTCGCCGCCACGGCGAGCGTGCCGAAGCGGCCGGCGGCCGCGGCCTCGTGCACGGTGCGGACGACCGGGTTGAACCGCTGCGGAAAGATCGCCCCGAGCGTGACGCCCGCCTTCTCGCAGGCGGCGATCATGCGGTCGATCCGCTTGAGCGTGATCTCGAGCGGCTTCTCGCAGATCACGTGCACGCCGCGACGGGCGGCCGCGAGCACGGCCGGCAGGTGGGCGCCCGAGGGCGTGGCCACGGTGACGAAGTCGGGCTGCTCGCGGCGGAGCATGCGGGCCGCGTCGGCGTGCCAGGCGCAGCCGAACTGCTCCGCGAACGCCCGCCCCTTGGCCTCGGTGCGGCAGCAGGCCGCCACGAGTTCCACTCCAGGGATGTCGCGAAGCGCCCGGGCGTGCATGCCCGCAATCGCCCCGATGCCGATGATCGCTGCCCGCATCCGCCGGTCTCCGCGCCGCCGGTTCCTCCCGGCGGCTTGACAGTGTGGCCTTGGCCGCCGGGCCACACAAGCGTCGTGGCGGTAGCCTCACCGCGAGCGGTAGAAGAGGTCGAAGAGGCGATCGTGGACGGCGTGCAGCCAGCGGAACGGCCCGTCGTGCGTCCCGGCCGACCGCGGGGCACAGGGCCCGCGGTAAATCGGCCCGCACGACGGCACGCCGCCGACGCCGACGAGGTCGTAGGGCACGGGTGGCGCCGCCGGATGACACGGCGGCGGTGGTACGCACGGCGGCAGCGCCCGCGGCTCGCCGCAGTCGTGCAACGGTTCGAGCGGCGCTCGCCAGTCGAGTGGCGAGTCGTTTCGCGGCGGCAGCATCGTGGCCAGAGACCGCTCGGCGTCAACGCCGGTGGTCGCCGGGTCGATCCGCGGCGTTCCGGCCAGCGGGTCGGGCACCGCGTTCGCCGCGGGAGCCGCGACGGGGGCGGAGGCCGTCTCCTGGGGCGCCTCGTCGCGGGGATCCGCGACGGCAGCCGCTGGGCATGTCAGGATGCCGAACACGGCCAGCGTCGGGGCGACGAGTCGCCGAGCCAACCCCGTGGATCTACCAACCGCTCTCATGATTGAACCCTCTGGGTCGTTGCATCGGTCCCGGGAGGGTCGAGGCTGGAGCCGCAGACCCCATCTGGATCACGGGCCGGCAACTGGCGCAGTCTTGGGAGACCGGGCAAGCAGCCTGCCGTCCCCGTGGGCATGGCGAGACAGTCCATGAAGCTTCCCGACGCGGCACCGATCATCGACGCTCTGGAGCGGTCCGGCAGCCGCACGGTGCTCGTGGCCACCGGGGGCGGCGCGCGAGCCATCTCCCACCTCGTCGGCACGCCCGGGGCGAGCGTCGTCGTGGTCGATGGACTCGTGCCCTCCGCCCGCGAGGCGATCGACCGGCTGCTCGGTGGGCCACAGGAGTCCTACTGCGCGTCGCGAACGGCCCGGCGGCTCGCCGTGGCCGCCTGGCAGCGGGCGGTCGACTGCGGGGCGGCCGCCGAGGCGGCGGTCGGCGCCGCCGTGACGGCCAGCCTCAAGACACGGCGGCCGAAGCTCGGGGGCCATCGGCTGTTCGTGGCGATCCAATCGCTCGCGGCCACGGTCACGGCGGAACTGGTCCTGGAGAAGGAGGCTCGTTCGCGGGACGAGGAGGAGACGGTGGCGGCCGCCCTGTTGCTCGAAGAACTCCATGCGGCCTCCGCGGGCCGCGAACCGTCCGTCCCGTCGTGGCTCCTGCCGACCGAAAGCGTGGTGCGGGAACGGTACGCCGCGCCGCCGACCTGGCGGGAACTGTTCGCCGGCACGCTGCCGGCCGTCCGCGCCGATGCCGCGGCGGAGGCCCCGTCGGCCCGCACCGGCCGGCTCATCTTTCCGGGGTCGTTCGACCCGCTCCACGAGGGCCACCTGCTGATGGCCCGGATCGCCGAGGAGATCGCGGAACGGCCGGTGGAATACGAGCTCTCGATCACCAACGTGGACAAGCCCACGCTCGACTACATCGAGATCCGCGACCGGGCCGCACAGTTCGCGGACCGGCCGCTCTGGTTCTCCCGAGCCGCCCGGTTTCTCGACAAGCTCGACGTGTTCCCCGACAGCACCTTCGTGATGGGGGCCGACACCTACTCCCGGCTCGCCGACCCGCGGTACTACGGCGGCTCCGAGTCGCAGGCCGCCGAGGCCGTGCGGGCCATCGCCACCCGCGCGGGCGGCCTGATCGTCTTCGGCCGGGCGAAGGGTGACGCGTTCCAGGAGGCCTCCCAGATCGATGTCCCACAGCCGCTGCGCGAGATCACGTATTTCGTGTCGCAGCGGGAGTTCCGTCTCGACGTCTCGAGCACCGAACTCAGGCGCCGGGCGCGGGAGCGGGAGGAGGCGGCATGCGGCGGCTGACGCGAATCGGCCTGGCGGTGCTGCTGACGATGACGGTCGCGGGCGGCCCCGCGGCGCGGGGCGACGAACTGGCCACGCGACTCACGCCCTTCGTGGGCGACGCGCTCGACCTCGTCGAACTCGGCACGGGGAAGCGGTTCGTCCGCCCCACGCTGCAGGGTGTCATCGAGAAGGGGGGCAAGGTCGCGAGCCTGCGGCTCGTGCCCGAGGGAGAGAAGGGGGTCATCAACCTGCCGATCGGCGGGATCGTGAAGATCGTGGCCGGCCGCGAGACGATCCACGAGGCTGAGGCCGCAGGACGGGGCGCGGCCCAACTGAAGGGCAAAAAGGCGAAGGAGGCCGACGAGAAGAAACTGGCCGAGTCGCGGGCGCGGATGGCGGCCCGCGGTGTGCAACCGTGGCCCGAACTGACCGCCGACGAGCACGCGGCCGAGGTCGAGAGCCTGGACAGGTTCGTGGCGGAGGTGAAGGAGGCGTTTCCCGCCCTGCAGGTGACCGCGACCCACGAGTTCATCGTGGCCACCGACATCCCCGCCGCCCAGATGGCGCCCTACGTCAAGAGCCTCGACCAGATGCACGACTTCCTCTGCGACCTGTACGGCATCCCCCGGGGCGAGCCGGTGTGGAAGGGCAAGTGCCTGGTGGTGGCCTTCCTCCGCGAGCAGGACTTCCAGGCCTTCGAGGCCCGGTTCATGAAGGTGCGGATGCAGGGTGCCCACGGCCTGTGCCACCAGAGCAGCGACGGCCGGGTGGTCATGGCCTGCCACCGCGGCGACGACGCCCCGGCCTTCGCCCACATGCTGGTCCACGAGACGAGCCATGGGTTCAACCACCGCTGGATGTCGCCGGAGCGGCTGCCGAACTGGCTCAACGAGGGAATCGCCGAGTGGGTGGGCACGAAGGTCGTGCCGGGCTCCAACCAGGTGCCGCTGAAGGAGGCGCTGGCGCTCGAGCACATGCGCCGCACGGGGTCGCTGGGCGACGACTTCTTCGGCAAGGAGAACATCGACGCCGTGCAGTACGGCATGGCATCGAGCATGGTGAAGGTCATGGCCGGCCGCGACCTGAAGAAGTTCGCGGCCTTCGTCCAGGGCATCAAGGAGGGAATGCCCGTGGAGGAGAGCATGCGGCAGTCGTTCAAGCTCTCGCTGGACGACCTCGTGAAGGCCTACGGCAAGGCCGTCGGTGTGCCGAACCTGCGGCCGTGAGGCCGATCACTTGATCCGCTTCGAGAGGCTGGTCGCCAGGCGGTCGAGCGTGCGACTGCGGTCCTCGAGACCGATGTGCACGCGGATCACGCTCATGGCCTTCGTGTCGGCGAGCGCCTGGCGGAGGGCCGCGTCGAACTCCCCCTCGGTGCGGACCTCGTAGCCGGTGCCGCCGCCGAGCACCTGCGGCAGCAGTTGGTACTGCCAGGGGTTGATGTCGTTGAAGCTGCCCTCGTGGAGCAGCCGCTCGGTGCCGTAGCCCTTGTTGTCGAGGACGATCACGGTGACGGCGAGCCCGCGGCGGACGATCGTCGAGAGTTCCATGCCGGTCATCTGGAAGGCGCCGTCGCCGACCAGCGCGATCACTTTGAGGTCGGGCCGGGCGGTCTTCGCCCCGAGGGCGGCGGGCACTGCGAAGCCCATCGACGTGTAGTAGGCCGGCGCGATGAACTCCGTCTGGCCGCGGATCACCAATTCGCTCGAGGCGAACAGGGCGTCACCCACGTCGGCGATCACGATCGTCTTGTCGTCGAGCGACTCGTCGAGCCGGCGGACGAGTCGCGTCGTGGTGATCGCCTGGTCGGGATCGAGGCGGAACGCACCCTCGACGGCGGCCGGCGCGGCCGGCAGCCGCCGGGCGGCGGCCTTCGGCCGGGCGGCGGCGACGCCGCGGATGAAGTCCTCCAGCAGCACGTCGTGGAAGTGGTGGTGGCTGATCCGCAGGTCCGCGCTCGTGGCGAAGATGCTGCGCGTGGCGTCGAGCTTCGCGGTGAAGATGCCGAGGTCGATGTCGGTGAGCAGCGTGCCCAGGAGGATCACGCAGTCGCTTTCCTCGACGAAGTCGGTCACCTCCTGCCGCCCCATCGCCCCCTCGTAGAGCCCGATGTAGAGCGGGTGCACCTCGCTGACCACGCTCTTGGCGAGCATCGTCGCGGCGATCGGGATGCCGGCGGTCTCCGCCAGCCCGATGGCGTCGGCCTGGAGCCCGTAGCGATGCAACTCGATGCCGGCGATGATCACCGGCCGCTTGGCGGCCTCGATGCGGGCCACCGCCTCCCGCACCGCCTCGGCGAGGGCGTCGGGGTCGCTTCGGCGCTCCGGCTGGGCGTAGGGGCGGATCTGGTCGGGCACCACCGCCACCATGTCGCGGGGCAGCTCGAGATAGACCGGCCGCTTCAGCCGCCAGGCGGTGTCGAACAGAAAGTCGATGTCACGGAACGCGGTGGCCGGATCGACGATCTCCAGGCTCGCGGCACAGATCTTCTCGAAAACCTCGAGCTGCGTGCGCCATTCGCGGACGCGGTGGTGGAGCAGCGCGTCGCTCGACCGCTCGCCGATGCCGGGCGCGCCCGAGATCATGATCACGGGGCTCTTCTCGGCGAACGCCCCGGCGACCGAGTTGGCCACGCTCAGGCCGCCCACGCCGTACGTGACGCACAGCGCCCCCATGCCGTTGACGCGGGCGTAGGCGTCGGCCGCGAAGCCGGCGCAGTCCTCGCGGGTGCAGTTGACGAGGTCCAGGGGGCTGTGCTCGAGCATCGAGTAGAAGGCCAGCACGTAGTCGCCGGGCAGGCCGAAGACGTGGCGGATGCCGTAATCGGAGAGCCGTCGGATCAGGTACTGGCCGATCGACAGGCTCGTCACACTCGTGGCCCGCTGCACGGCCGGCCGCGTCGCCAGTGGGGCGGCCAGCCCATTGTCGAGGCTCGCGCCGAGGACGATGGACATCACTGCCTCCCTTCGATCCGCCGCCGCCTGGCGGCCAGCATGAGCGACCAGAACCCCAGGAACGCCAGGACGCAACCGAGCACCACGAGCGGCCGACGGGCGTCGTGGTTGAATCGCCACGCCCCGACCGCGTGGATCGCGCCCCAACCCACGATCGCCAGCATGATCCAGCGGATCATCCGCTCGGCGTCGGCGAGATTGGAGCGAGCCGCCATCAGCTCAATTCTATGCCCGCGCCGTCCGCGCGGCGGGCGCAAAAAAAGGCCCCCGGAACGGTCCAGGTCCCAGGGGGGCGGAGAACCTGAACCGTTTCCGGGAGCGATTGGTCGGTTGTTGGTGGTCGGAGGTCGGGCTCGAACTGGCTCGAGGCCGACGGCGAGCATCCGTGCCGCCGTCGACTTCGAGGGGAGCGGGCGTCGTGCCCCGCTCCCTGGCCTTCAGGCGGGCGGACAGTAGGGGCCGCTTTTTTCGGGGTCAAGGCCGTTTCCGGGCCGCCTTCCGAACCACCCCGCCGTTGCCCAGGCCCCCCAGAGCGGCCGCCCGCCGGCGACGCGGGCATCCGCGCGGTCTGCGGAGGCGGCGACAGGCTATGATCCCGCCTCACTCCGAGGAACCTTCCCATGACCACCGTCACCGCCGCGGCCGTTCCGATCCCCGGCGCGGGCACGCCGCCCACCGCCGACGCCTGGGCGGCCGCCTTCGCCGCCGCACTGCCCTACGAGCAATACCTCGACCGCCACGCGACGGCCGAGCAGCGGAGCCGCTGGGACGCCAGCCACGGCCGCATCACGCTCACGGCCGAGCAGCAGCGGCTGCTGGCCGGCTTCGTCCGCCGCATGCCGGTGCTCGTGCTGTCGGGCGCTTGGTGCGGCGACTGCGTCAACCAGTGCCCGATCTTCGCCCGGTTCGCGGCCGCCGCGCCGGCGATCGACCTGCGGTTTCTCGATCGCGACGCGCGGCCCGACATCGCCGCCCACCTGAAGGTCTGCGGCGGCCAGCGGGTGCCGGTCGCCGCCTTCTTCAGCGAAGACTTCACGCCCGTCCTCTACTACGGCGACCGCACGCTCTCGGCCTACCGGGCCGCGGCGGCGGCCGAACTCGGCGCCGCCTGCCCGACCGGTCTGGTGCCGCCCGCGGCCGATGCCCTCGCCGCCACGACCGCCGATTGGCTCGAGCAGTTCGAGCGGGTGCAGTTGATCCTGCGGCTCTCCGGCCGGCTCCGCTCCCTGCACGGCGAGGCATGAGGAGTCGCGATGACGAGCCGTGAGCGTTGGACGGTCTATCCGCTGCTGTTTCTGGCGATCGGGCTGGCCGTGCGGGGCGGCGTGCCGGCGGAACCGGCGGACACCGTCGCCGCCCACGCCGTCGAGGCGCGGCAGGTGGTCTGCCGCGAGATCGTGGTCACGGGCTCCGACGGCACCGTGCTCGTGCACATCGGCCGCGTAGTGGGGGGCGGCGGGGGCCGGATCGAGATCAAGGACGCCTCCGGCACCGACGCCATCGCGATCGGCACCCGACCGGACGGCCGCGACGGGCACGTGGAACGGTTCGACGCCGAGGGGCGGACCGTCGAGATCGACTCCGTCCGGCAGGACTCGAACCTGCAGGCCGACTGACCGGCGTCGCGATCCCTGCGGGCCTCGCTCCGCCAGTGGACCGCCAGATCCAATACGTCCGGCAGGACTCGAACCTGCAGGCCGACTGACCGGCGTCGCGATCCCTGCGGGCCTCGCTCCGCCAGTGGACCGCCAGATCCAATACGTCCGGCAGGACTCGAACCTGC
>SXGQ01603001.1_pt1 | contig 10615 bp, 8 predicted proteins | sample 3178371 | NCBI WGS metagenome assembly SXGQ01 (sample SAMN11356859, study PRJNA531348) | freshwater metagenome | isolation source: freshwater sample F1-20 | place: China: Fuxian Lake, Yuxi | collected 2017-12-25 | reverse complement strand
GCTGGCAGCGCATCCAGACTCGCAGAGATGTTGTCCAACTGTTCCAGAGTTGTGGACGCAGTCGCAATGCTGGAGATGTAGTCAGCACCAGAGTCACCGTGTGACCAACGATCTGTTGACCAGTTGTAGATCAGGAGCTTCTGGATGTTGAAAATATCCCGAAAGCACCACAGCACAAGTTTATTGACCGGATCGACAGCAGCACTCATCTTGCTGAACTGAGATGGATCTGCGTTCGCGTAAAACCACCTATCAACCCTCTCTGCGCCGATAGGCTTGACCTGCTGACCATCGGTCATGAAGAACCCGTCATCGCTCAGGAAAAACGTCATCGGGCCATATTGAGCAATAGATCGAGACTCGTAGCAACCTACGTTTCGAGCAATGTTGTCGAACTGGAAGAACAACGGTGCGCCGATGTAGGTCATGCGATATAGGCCACGCTCCATCAGCACGACACCGAACTCACCTCCGGTAATGCCGCGGATCTCACCACCGTCTGGAATGTCCTGCGTGTCTGCTTGACTGCTTGTTCCAGGAGTCCAGTTTGTCTCATCGTTGATGTCTGACCACCCCACTCGATTCGGGTAGGTCGCTGTTTTCCCCGTCACCACAAAGTCCCGCACAACAGTCACAAACGATGCTGTGGGAGCAGCAGCAGCAAGGTCAGCAAACCTTGTGCTGGATGCCATGTTCCATGCTTGCAGTTTGTCCACACCGTTTGACGCGATTACCTGCGATCCAAACTGACAGAACTGCCACAAATCAGTTGTGGAATACGCGCTTGGAGTTCTGGAAACATCGTCCAGATCAGAATCAGCAGGATCGAACTTGAAAATCTTGCCAGCACCAGCACCGAATAGGGTGGTAGCGCCAGCCCATCGACCAACAAACACCGTCAGCAGATTCTCACTAGCAGCATCAGACAGGTTAGCTGTTCCATTCAGCGATCCATACCCTGATGCTGTAGGAAGCACATTCTTGGCCTCTGTCAGGTTTCCTGCAACACCAGGACGGTCAGGCGTCCATTGACCAAACACCACTCTCATTGTGTCGTCCAAGTATTCGATCCGGTTGCCTTTGGCGTCCAGACATCAGAGCCAGGAACAACATCCGTCCACACATTAGCCTCATCATCAGGGTTGCTCCACACACCAGTGAGTGTAACAGTCCCGACAGAAGTTGTCGCTTGCAAACCAGTGACATCTAGATAATTGTTGCTCTCTAAAGTGATCGTCCCTAGAACAGTCGTCCCTTGAACACCAGTAACAGGAACAACAACTAGAACAGTAACCGTACCAATTTGACCTGTTGCCGATACACCAGTCAGAGCAACAACCGCATCAGCAGTTACAACTACAGAACCAACAAGCCCAGATGCTGATACACCTGTTAAATCAACAAAAACGTGGATCGCAACAACAACAGAACCGACATCACCGTTAGCAGACACCCCAGTAACTGACGCTACTGCTTCAGCGGCGACAGTCACAAACCCAACTTGACCAGTAGCCTCTAGCCCCGTAACAAAAACATCGGCTCCTGCTACGATAGCAACAACACCGACTTGTCCGGTGGCTTCTATGCCTGTGACGGATACATCTGCACCTGCGGCAACCGCTACCGTCCCAACAGATCCGGTGGCAGACACGCCCGTGACATTGACAGTAACACCACCACCGGGAGAAGCCTCAAACAGCCAGCCGAGACTGCCGTTGTTGGTGGAATTAGTGCCAGCGTACCAAGTCATAGCGGGTAGGCTCTCACACCTGTGATGGCAAGGTAGTCTACATTAGCAGCCGTACCAGACCCGGTAAAGATCAGCGTACCCGGAGAACTTGCTGATGTACCTTGGACCGTCAGGATGTTCCCTGCCGTACCAGTAGCAGTCCACGATGTCGTGATCCGCTGGGTCGTCGTGCCGATGTTGATTGTGTTTGCACCAGCAGCGGTGCTGGTAATAGATTTGAACGTGTTATTGCCGTTGATGATCAGCGTACCGTTGCCACCTTGGTTCAAAGTGATGTTGGTGTAGGAGATGCCGCCGCCATCAAAAGTCTTGGCAGACCCGCTGGTCAGACTGATGGTGCCGGTTCCGGTGACTGTGAGGTTAGTGAAGGTGCCTGTACCCCACCCATTAGTTCCAGCCAATGTCCATGTTCCCGATCCAATAGCTATGGTTCTTATGTTTGTATTATTACTTCTTACGCCAGAACTACCACTGCTTAATGTGACATTAAAAGTAGCTGCGTCAAATGTTCCATTAGTTATAGTCAAAGCATTCGCGCCAGAATTACTTGATACCAACGCATCCTGTAACGTTACTGAACCGCCCGGAGAATCAATTGTAAATTGCTGTATAAATGTTATGCCTGCGCTAGTAATTGTCTGACTGCCACGCCCAGCGAATGTTATGCTACTGCTACCCAGTACGGTTGTACCAGTGCCATTAATCCAGTTGCCGTAAATTGTTCGAGTAATACCAATTCCAGCCGTCAGCGTCATCGTGTTCGTCGTTCTAGCCGACATATCGATAGTGCCGATGTTGTATACCTGATTGATGGTGACAGTGGCATTGGAGCCGGGGCTTGTGGACTCAAAGATGCAGGTATCTTGCGCTAAAGGGAAGTTGTTGATGTTAGGTGTGCCTCCGCTCGATGTGGCCCAAGCAATAGCCCCACCCCAGTTACCTCCAGCCGCGTTCCAATACTTGTTGGCTGCTGCGGTAAACGTGATCCCGCTGTTGCCCTTACAGTCACCCAAGCGAGTCCCGGATACCGGAGCAGCAGCGCCAGCTATGGTGATGTCACGGAAGTCTACGTCGGTACCGGAGAACGCAGCGGTAGTGATCGTGCGGGTGGTTCCAATCGTGTCAGACCGGACGAAGTGCCGCATCGTGGCATCGGTGCCAGCGGAGAAGGTCAGAGTGCCGGTGACGGTTTGGTTGGCGGATAGACTGATGTTCTTCAGGCCGGCAGAGGTGATGCCGGTGAAGGATAAGTTGTTGAAGCTGTTTGCACCGTTGATCGTGACGGTTCCCACAACGGTGCTGGTGAAGCTGACGTTGTAAAAAGTCTGGTTGTTGCCGGAGAAGGTTGGGCTGGTGGTAGAGAGGTTTATTTGTGATGTACTTGCTGTGACAGTTAGATTGGCTCGGTTTGTTTCTGTGGTGCCAAAGTTGATTGGCGTAGCACCAGAAATTGTTGTTGTGCCGGTGCTAAAGTTAATTGTTCTTGAGTTTCCATTGTTTGATCCAAGTGTATCTACTGCTAAATTATAAGTTGCAAGGTTAAATGACCCGTTCGTGACTGTAAGTGCTGTTGCCGAAATAGCTAACGCACTACCCAAGCTCCATGAACAATCTACGCCATTGATCGTTATATTACTTCCCAACGCTACCCCATTCGTAGTAAACGTCAGCCCGGTCGAGTTGCTAGATAGCGTCATCGCTCCGGTATAAGTCCTCGTCAGCCCCGTAGCAGGCAGCGTCACGTTGCCATGAATCCCGTCCATCGCAGTCGATCCGGCAAGCGTCACGTTTCCAGATGCAGGGCCAGCAATCGTGAGCGACTTCATCCTGATGCCGCCGGTCACAGCGTTCACCGTAGCGGTGTAGGCAGTCGCGTTAGAAGCGGAATCGAAGACTACGTCGTCATGGCTACGGGGCACAGAAGCACCAGATCCGCCACCAGATCCGGTAGACCATCTCGCAGTATCCGACCAGTTGCCCGTACCGCCGACCCAGTAGCGAGTGGAATCTGCTGGTTTAGCAGTACGGTAGACGGGCGCTCCAGCGGTTCCGGTTGAGTTGGCTCCAGCGTAGAACTCACCGGGGCTTGTGGCTGCAAACCCAATGCTACCCATCGCAAGGTAGTCAATCCCCGAGGTACAAGCGCCAGCTAGGATGTGAGAGGTTCCCGTACCAGTCAGCGTGACCACGTTACCAACAGTGCCAGTCACAGTCCACTTGCCGAAGGTCTGTGTGGTTGAGCCTAGAGCGATGGTGTGCGCTACAGTCTTGGTCGAGGCAAGCTCGGTGAATTGGTTGTTGCCTGTGATGGTCAGGGTTGATGTGCCAGTTGTGCCGCCGATGGTGAGCTTGTTGTACGAAAGACCGCCGCTTGAAAAGCTTCGAGCAGTGGTACTGGTGTCAGATAGGACGGTGTTAGCAGTGCCTTTGTAAAAATTTAGGTTTGTAGTAGTCGATGCATCCCAAACAGCCCCAGTGCCAGACAAAGTCCATGTCCCAGAACCCATTTTTAAGGTTCTGGCGTTGCTATTAGAAAACGTAAACGACCCCGTTGTCACGTTATAAGTGACAGCATCAAACGTACCGCTGTTAAGGGTGAGGGTTCTTGTAGACCCAAGCGACAGCGCATCAGCCAACTGCACCGTGCCGGTTACACAACCAACAGTAATAGGATGGTTAAACGTTACACCGTTGCTTGTTATAGTTTGCGTGCCACGTCCAGCAAACGTCACAGCCGTTAAACTAGCGTTAGCACCAGAAGTAACCCCAGTACCAAAAGACCAGTTACCATAAACAAACAACGTGGACTGCGGAGTTAGTGTCATTGCGGAAGTTCTTGCAGACATATTAACAACGCCTACATTAAAACTTACCGGAATAGTTATTGTCCCAGCACTGCCTGTGTCGTCAAACACTGCCGTGTCTTGTGCGAGCGGGAAGTTGTTGATGTCTGGCGTCCCACCCGATCCTGTTGCCCAGGCTGTAGCATTCCAGTTTTGAGCGCCAGCGAGGTTCCAGTAGACGGTCTTGGCCGCAGGGAACGTGATTCCAGAGTTCCCACCGCAAGTGCCTGCTCGGGTGGGCGATGATCCTGCTGCTGCTCCAGCAATTGTGATGTCTTGGAAGTCGCAGTCCGTTGCGGATAGAGTGCCTACAGTGAGAGTGCGGGCGCTGCCACGGATGTCAGTGCGAACAAACAAGCGAAGGACGGCTGTGGCCCCGGCGCAGGTCAGGGTTCCATTGATGGTTTGATTTTCACTGAATTCGCATATCATTAAACCTATGAAAGCAGGAGCAGCGAGGGTTAGATTGTTAAAGGTGTTTACACCTGTAATAGTATTTGTTGTTGCTGTTGTGCCAGTAAATGAAACATTATGAAATGTCAAACGGCCGCCCGCAAATACAGGTCCAAGTGTGGAGGACATTGATATTTGCGATGTTCCAGCATTCAATGTCAGATTTGTTGACGTTGTGAAATTTACCGGCGACGTTCCACTTAATGTCAACGTGCTTGAGCCAAGCGTTATCGTTCTAACGTTACTGTTGCTAGAAGAAAAAGAGCCAGCGGTAACATTGTAATTTTTAGTGTCAAACGTCCCGTTTGTAACCGTCAGCGTGTTTGACCCAATGTTCAGGGCATCAGCAAGCTCGACGGAGCCGCCGTAGGAGTCAACCGTTAACACACCACCAAAGCTCTTGCCTGCACTGGTAATGGTCTGTGTGTTTCTACCGGAATAGGTTAATAAGGTTCCGCTCGATACGTTTGACCCAGAACCATTTATCCAATTTCCGTAAATTGTAAAAGTTCCAAAGTTCAACGTCATCGCGCTCGTCCGTCCAGACATATCCACCGTCCCTGTGTAAGGAACATTGGTGTCCATCGAAATCACGCCGGTCACTGACCCGGCGTTAGTGAACGTGGCTGTGTCTTGAGCGAGCGGAAAGTTGTCTGTTGACGGTGATCCTGTAGATGTCGTTGCCCACCCATTAGCCGACCAGTTCTGTGTGCCAGCGAGGTTCCAATAAACCGTCTTCGGCGCACTGAATGTGATCCCTTGGCATCCCCGGAGATCCCCGATCCGCGTACCAGAAATCGGTGCAGAAGTGCCAATGACGTAGATGTCCCGGAAGTCTGCGTCTGTCAGACTAGGTGCGCTGTTGATGGTGAGAGTTTGGGCTAGGCCGTAAGTGACTCCTTGAAACCAGACGCGACGGTTACCTGCGGTGCCGGTCGTGGAAAGAGTGCCGTTGATGGTTTGAGGAGAATCAAATGTAACTTGAGTAACACCAGCGGCAGATGGCGCCGTAAAACTCAAATTATTAAAGACATTTATCCCCCTAATATTTAAAGTAGACGCCGTTGTTGAAGTAAAAGATACATTATAAAAAGTAACACCAGTTGCAGATGCTGCACCGCCAGTGACACTGGTGTTATTGTTAGTGCTTATAATTGTTGACGTTCCAGCATTAAAAGTTAAATTAGTATTGGTTGTAAAATTTACCGAATTTAGGCCACTGGTTTGACTAAAAGTAAGGGTGCTGCCGTTCAGTGAAATTGTTCGAGTATTGCTGTTGTTAGACACCAAATTTAGAGCGGTAACGGAATAATTACTGGCCGAAGTTGTAAACGTTCCTTGTGTAATGGTTAATGAATTAGACCCAATATTTAACGCATCACCAAGCGTTACCGTAATACCTGCGCCGTTAATCGTTACCGGGCCAAGCGTCTTACCAGCGCTTGTCAGCGTGCCTGTGCCGTTGAGCGTCAATGTACCGGTATAAGTCACTGTCATCCCGGCAACCAAAGTCACGCTGCCAGATACGGTTATCGCAGAAAACCCAGCTAGCGTCCCAGTGAACCCTGTGCAGTTGATTGACTTGGCACCAGTGTTACCAGTGCTGATCGTGCAGGTGCCGGTTGAGGCGGAGTCAAAGAACACATCGTCCGCGCTGGTAGGCACAGACGCTCCACCACCTCCGCCGGATGTTGCGGACCACTTAGTACCAGCGGTGCCATCCCACGCAGCAGTTCCACCGACCCAATAGCGATCTGCCACGGTTACACCCTATAGAACCAGACACCATCGATTTCAACGAGTTTAGCTCCAGAGGGCGGGACTCCCTCTAGCTTTTGATAGACCTCACCACCAATCTCCTTGGTGGTTTCCGGCTGCTCAACAGGCGGCGCAGTGACAATCGCAATCCAGTTGTCCCGGCGCTGTTCTTTCATGGCCTGGATCTCTGCCTCGGTGAAGGTGTGATCTTCCGGCAGGTGAAGGGCGTCAGCGAACTTGCCATGAGGGGTTTCAAATGAGAAGTCGATCTTGATCATGCCAACCTCTTACGCAATGCGAATGATCGCATTAGACGCATCAGCAGTCGGGAACTGCACAACAAAATCACCATTCGTACTGGTCTTGTCAGCACCAAAGTCAAGCACAGCAATCGCTCGATTGGACTTGCTGCTGTTGTAGATCAACGCACCACGAGCAGTGAATGATGCACTCGACCAAGTGCTGTCTGAGAAGTCTACAAACGCAGTTGTGCCGCTGGATGAGATTGTAGCCCCTGAGAGCGTGTTTCCTCCAGTGGTGTACCCACTACCACTTGCAACCTCATTCGTGCTGCTGTAGGTGGTTGTAGAGGCTCCCAGCGTAGCTGCCGAGGTGAACAACGCAATCTTGATCGTGTCGGTATCAAGATCATGCGTACCACCGAGAAGCTCAGTCTTAAAACTGGTACACATTGCTTGTGAAATCGCCATGATTACCTCTTCTGAACTGTCATAATCATCGGATTGCCAGAATACTCTGCCTGTTCATCCGATACAGTGAGATCCTGCAACGAACGCTGAAACAATGCCGCCCATGTCTGAATCCTTGCATCATTCATCAGATATGGCTCTGCTTCTGTCAGCGCACCATAAAGCAGAAGATCAGGACAAACACTCGTAAACGTGTTTGTGCTTGTACTGTCACTCAAAAAAGTCGGCGCAGCGTAATACAACATCCACAACGTATAGTTGCTGTCTGCCACAGGAGCAAACTGCATTTCTTCTGACAGGATGGTATAGGCAACAGGCTTACCGCTCTCAGTAGCCCTAGCATTGCGCGTGAACGATGCTGGAGACAGATACGAAATCGGTATTTCTGGATTACCATCCAGGTAAAGATTACGCATCTGGAGAAAGTCAGTCGGCAGACCGACAGTGCTATCACCACCTGTCATGGTCGTGCTCGACAACTTCAGCATCTCACGGATACGAAGCTGTCTCCGCAGACGGATCTCAGCCAGACGGATGAAGTCAGGGATCTGGCTAGTGAGATCGCTTCTTGCGAGATAGTTTGCGACCGTTGTCTTGAGGTCGCTGTAGGTTGCTAGGGCCATTTTTCACATCATCCCAGCCAAATGTTTTGACACCAATGTGTCCGATGTGCATTGACAGTTCATGGTCAACAAACACCGGAATGTCATTCTCCATGCACCGGACGCAGAACGTAACATCCTCACCGATGACATTGCCGTGATCAGTCCAGATGACATCAAACCACGGTCTAGGGATCTTCTCAAACACTTCCCTGTTGACAAGTGTAACCGCAAAACCCACTGCGGTCACCTGTTCAACACCCTTCTTGCCCCTGCTTTCAACCTTGTGCCAGACCTGTTTCGGCTCTCCTGGCTTACCGTTGAGCATCTCCCGCTCAATCTGAAGGTTTAACGCAGTCGGCAGAATCGGCTCTCTGCGCGTTGTAGCGTTCACACCGCAGATCGGTACTTGCCTTGCCTGGAGGATCTCCAGCGTGTCAGCAGGAAACCGCTGATCCGAGTCAATCCACAGAACTTGGTCTGCACCCCATTCCAGAGCTTCCTGCGCCAGTTTCTCACGCTGAGTGAAGATCAGCGTTCCTGGCATCTGCAACAGTTGGATTTCGTTCTGACCCCGTTTTGCCTCGTATCCGACCAATCTTGCTAGGTCAAAACAGAATCCGCTCATAACCTCGTCCCGACATGGGACACAGATTGCAACCTTCATGCTCCTCCTTAAACGCTTCCTGGGTAAGTCCTCCAGACTCGGTTGTCAGGTTCGTTCAACCAAGCCTTAAATCGTTTTTCGTCTGTCACCATGAATCCACGCATGATGCCCATCTTGTTGAGGACATCGATCACCGTGTTTGGAATCCTGGCAACATGGGTCAACACATCGTCAACCTTCTTGGTTGCAGCATTGACCTGTTGTTTGTTTGCTTCCACGATCTCAGACACATCCTGCTTTGTGGTCAGGATGACTTGATCGTCTTGCAGTGTCGCTACCGTGTAGCGTGTATCGCTAATGCTGAATAAGTCTTTCATGCAAAAAGAGGGAGCAGGTTTCCCCACTCCCTCCCATCAGTCATTGCTGATTACAGAGCCGGATTCAGGTCAGCAACGATGCCATGCGCTGCCTCGTTCCGCATCTCCAGCGTGAACTCAGCGAGAAGCTGAGTCTTCTCAGCATCGCCGGTCTTCGCCAGATCATTCGTCGCAAACGGACGCAGATACGCAATTGCAGCGTACTCTGGATCGAGCAGCAACGCATCACGAGTCCGCATGAAGCGATCCGGCGTAACCGACAGCGTACCGAAATCGCTCATATAAACGTCCGCAGCGCCAATGATGGTCGTCGGCTGGTCACCAGGAGCCATGTAACGCTGTGCAGCGATACCAGCGAAACTCGACACCTTCTGCTTCAGACCACTGTTGACCACCAGCAGTTTCGGATTGCCACCCGAAACAAACACCTCGGCAACAACATCTTTCAGCAGCGTCTCGGTGAAGGTACGGGTAGCACCATCCGAGCGAGTCGAAACACCAATCGTCGTCGGATCAGTGCCAGACGTACCAGCGGAAGTGTTGGTCTTCAGCCAAGACAGGATCGCACCGAGTTTCCGAGCAGCCGAGGACGAACCAGCAGTCTGCCCTTGGTTAGCAGTGATGATGGTTTCCATGTCGCGCTTCAGTTCCGACGCAGCCTTGGAAAGCTGATACGCCTTCTCCGACTTCCGGCCAGCCTTGTTAACGGCTTCCAGCGTGTTGGAGATGCTGATCGTCTTTTGAACGATCTGCGTGTAGTTGCCAAGACGGGTGGTCGGGCTGATCGTGGTGGCAACAGCATCAGCGCCCTCAACCGCAGCGTTTGCAGTCGTCGCGGAGGCAAGGGAATCACTCTGCCACTCGTGATAAACAGCAGTCGCTTTGGTGCGAGCCAAGGTGGACAGGATCGGGGTTTCGGTAGGACTGATGTCGTAGATGACATCAATCAGGTCTTCGCGCATACCGATTGCGCTGTGTGCGGTAAAAGTGCTCATCTCAAAATCCTTACAGGAATCGTTCAAAAATGGCAGCAGCGTCTCGCGCTTTGCCGGTCTTTTTCAGGACTTTGCGCTGATCCCTGATTGCCATCTCCTCTGTGTTCACCGGCCTACTGGTTCCCGGTTTCAACACTTTTGGAGCTTCTGCAACCTTCTTCTGGACACCCGGCTTCTGCGACAGAAGTTTGTCGTACTGCGCGGCTTTCCAGAGAGTCATTACAGCGCGTGAATCGTAAACTTGAGCAAGTTCCTGATCCGTGAAACCGAGTTGTTTGGCGTAAGTCCTGATCTCGCCTCTGACCGTTTCACCTTTCTGTGGATCTGCAAACTCAGGGATCGCTTGAGCCAGTTTCTGCTGTTCCTCGGCAACGATGCTTGCGAGTCTCTGCTGATGCTCCGATTGTTGCTGGTAGGCAATTCGTTGCTGTTCTGCCTGGACTGTCGCCATCTGCTCTCGGCGTTGCTGTATCTCTGCGACTCTGACTGCATATCCGATTGGATCAGACTCTTTCAGTGC
>SXGQ01438079.1_pt1 | contig 10615 bp, 9 predicted proteins | sample 3178371 | NCBI WGS metagenome assembly SXGQ01 (sample SAMN11356859, study PRJNA531348) | freshwater metagenome | isolation source: freshwater sample F1-20 | place: China: Fuxian Lake, Yuxi | collected 2017-12-25 | reverse complement strand
GTTTCAGTGACTTCTTCGACCTTATCTGGTAGAATCATGATTCTTTCAAAAAGAGGTTCTAGTGCTAAATGCGTCATGTTAATGCTTATAATTTTTCTTAAATTTTAGATAATCAAATCTTCTACGCTTATCAAATTTGACTTGCGAAATTATCTCAGACTTGATTTTTTCTGGAATAACACTAGTGTGTAATCTGATTATTGTCTTATTACGATTTAGGTTGTTCTGTATGGTAAGGCGTTCATCTGGATCACTTATCTTTAGTAAATCACATGTACTATTAATTAATAAATTGGTGAACTCTGGGTCATTCGAATCAATTGCGGATTTAATGTTGTTCCAGTCAAAGTTTTCCTTAATTAGTTCAACCGTTTTGGTGACCTTAGATGAGGTCATCTTTGGATGAACTCTAGGAATATTATCTGAGCCATCTCCTCCCAAGAATTTTGTTAAAATTTCTAGGGTTGGATCTACCATAAAATGCATGAAATCTTTCTTTGTTAAGTCCTGTAGTACATTTACTACTGAAGAATTATCAATGTCTGACATTTCTAAATTAAAAAGATCAACTGGTTTTAATTCGATTTTATCAAAGTCCTCAGTCGTGTAAATCTTCTTAAATTTAGTCATCATCTTTGGCGTAATCAAAATAATGTTACGGTGACCGCTCTCTAATAGCTGGATAAGGTCTTTATCGACTGACCAAATGCAAATATCTTCTTGAATATTTTCGCAAATGTAGGCAATTAGATCATCGCCTTCGGCTCCCAATACTCGATTTGAGATAATGCCATATTCTTGAGATAATTCAGCTAGGATTTCCTGTTGGAAAAAGTCAAAAAATAAGTAGATCTTTTCGTCATATTTACGGTTTCCTTTGTATTCAAAATCTCCTTCTCCATGACTAGCAAAATGCTGCTTAATAAACTGTTTTCTCCAACTTTTAGAATCAAAAACAAAGAATACTGAACTTATGTTATCCTTAAACGGAGCAAGGATGCTTCCTAAATAATTCAGAGAAAAATTTTTAAAGACATCCTTGCTTGCTTGTTTAAGAATAAATTTATCGTCTTCGGTTAAATCACTCACATAATATTTTTCCCCAACTCTTTTGTCATTGAGAAGAATATTTTTAACGATGCTAGATGCAACGTTAAGGAATGCATTACCGTCAACGACTAAGTTCATACTTATTTTTTACGAGAACGCGCTGATTTTTTCGTAGCAGCTGGTTCAGTTTCAGACTCAGTCGCAACCTCTTCTGAGCTAGCGCCAGCTGCAGAGGATGGGTCGACTGTTAATTTTCTAATTGCTTTTGCAATAAGTTCAGCTTCATCTAAGTTATAAGCTCCTCTACCTTGTGCATGGTTCGCAGCCGCGATTAGAGTGACTACTGCATGCTCGCCAGTCATCGTCTTCAAGAAGATTTCATAGTCTTCTCGGTTTTGATAACTGATTGCTGAAAGTAGAGTCACTTTAGGTAGCTCTTGAGTAGTTGGTTGCTCAGCTTGTGTCTGTGCTTGATTTTCCATTTATTATGATGGTTTTTTTAATTGTTAAAGGTCGCTAAACAACTCATCATCTAAATCCAATGATGACGTTTTAGTGGTTGGTGAAGCTTGTGAAATTGGAGCAGGTGAAGATGCGAGCCCAAAGTCGTCATCTTCTAAACTAATTGAAGATGATTTTGCTGGAGCTGGAGTAAATTCCAGGTCTTCACCTAGCGGAGCTTGAGTCATCTTTGATTTTGCTGGAGCGCTATTTGTAAAAAGAGCTTTCATCTTTTCATCCTTTAATCCGCTAACCAAGTTATCGATGATTTGCTTATATGGAATGATCGCTTTGATGTACTCAGAAACTTTTTCATAATCTGAATCTGACCATTCTTTATAGTGGTACTGCTCAATATTTGGAGAATTTTGCTTTAGGTATTCACCAATAAACTGACGAACTCTAGGATCTTCGTTTACACTAACTTCCTTGCCGTTTGGAGATTTTACAATTAGTGGGCTCACTTCATTCATGAATTTAGAACCACTAAAGTCTCTCCATGCTTTTGTTTTTCGCTTAACCACAAGAACAAAGTCCTTTCCCTCAGTTAATGAGAATGGATTAACTTTGCTTACAATTCCCAATTCTGCTTCGGGACTAATTTCTTGCTGGATTAAGTTATCAATCGTATATCCATACGAATATACTTTGATTGATCCTTCTAGCGATGGTGCTTGCGGATCGCGCTTGATGTAAACCAGAGAATAGTAATTATAGTATCGGTTAAAATACTTTTGAATTTCTTTTACTACTTCAGGTTCTTCATTCGCAAGCTTGCGAAGCTCAAGATCGAGAGACCATAGAATTGATGATTTGCCGATTGTTGATGGGCAATCAATTACCAATCTCTCATTTGTTAATGGATTTACCAGCTTAGCTGCGTACTTTTTGTACTTACTCTTTGTTGGATCACCAACCCAAGGAATAAATCGAATAATTGATTTATAAACCCCGTTTTGACCCTGATCCGGGCCTGGGTTGTAAACGTTTTCGTCAACTTTTCTAGCTTGACTTGCTGCTTTGCCGGAGAAATCATCCGGATTAAGATTGAATAGGTCTTCCATTGTTCTTAAAGATGTTAATTTATAGAATTGTACTACTTATATGCCATTTGGTTTCAAAAAAAATGGGACGAGTTATTAAAAACCCGCCCCATTGTGAACTTTATGAAAGAGTTTTACTTAGCAGTAGTTACTCGAGCTTCTTGGATATGCTTACGACCCTCTTGGCTAAGAGTTTTAATGTCTTGTAGCACTTTTCTTGCTCTAGTTCCAGCTGACTTGTTTCCTTTTTCATAGAATTTAACAGTCTCTTCTTCTAGAGAAGCAACTGCAGCTTTCATGTTTGATAACCATTCGGGAGTCATACTTTATAGATTTTTTAAGTATTATACCAATTAGTTTGATAAAGTTTTACCTGGTGTGCTAGAATTGCACTTAGTCTTGGCTCTTCTTTACACTGGTTGCAAGTTTCACCAGTTTTTGCATTGCTTTCTCGTGTCTGGAACTAACCCAGCGAGTTATTAGATTAGTAATGCACCATTTAATTACGCCATTTACAGTATTATCTTCAAGGTTGGCTGACGATAGGTCTTGTTGATCGAAATACCATTTTTTTGAGTCAACATATTTAAATCCAAAAATTGATTTGTTTGTGCCAGAGTATTCTACGAAAATGCTAATTTCATAATCGTCTGGTATATCCTGCAAGCCCAGCGAAATCAGTCTTTCAGTATCTTCTGGAATTCCTCTAAAAACAATATCAATATAAAGGTCAGTGTCTAATGTATGATCTAGGCCTAGATCGTCTAGCTCTTCAGAATATTGTGAATCTGTGTATTCTAATTCAATTCCATCTGCATACGGTTGAATTGTCTGTAAAATTCCCAAGTCAAAAAAGTCTCCGTGCCACGCAGTAATATCTTGGATCAGTTGTTTTAGCCAGTCTGGCGAAAATCCTTCATTAAGAGCTTGGTATGAATGGCCAAGGTATTCGACTACGTCTCTAGCTATTCGGTTACAAGCTTCAACTTTAGTAGAATAGGTATTAATTTTAATTAGATCACCACTTTCAAAAATTAAACCAGTGGTCCAACCTAATCTGCTCTCTTGAATAAATGCAGATTTTCCCAAAACATGTAATTGGTTTGTTTTTGGGCGATTGTGGTATTGGTGCTCAGAATATCGATTAATTGTCATCATCTTTTGCTTTGTCAGATTTCGGTTTTAAAAATGTGACATTGAGGTCTGATGTATATGGGGTTCCGTCTTCGTCGTATTCAACTTCAACTTCGGCTAACTCTTTATAAACGAGTTTTTTGTCGCGAAGAGCCTGTTTTAAGTTAAAGAAATCTTCTTTTGATAGCTCGTCTTTTCCAGAAAGACCTTCTCTAAAGGCGTCAGCTTGAGCAGTTAGATTAGAGCCAGTTAACCACTTATCTAGGTCAGTACCTTTAATTTCGTAATGTTTATATTTCTTAACCCCACCGCCAGTTGGATACTCAGCAGACCAGTCTTTGTCTGCAGTGATGAAAATTATCTTGTAATTTTGACCATTCGCTGCAGGTCCAGCAGCTGGAGCAGCACCAGGATCCATTGGGATTTCTGGAAGAGGCATCTCTTCTTCAAAAACTGCGTTAAACTGTTGAAATTTTAAGATTTTCATCCCATTATACTTTTTCTAGGATTATTTATTCAAGTAATTGTGCTGCATAAAAAAGGGGCGGTTAAGCCCCTTAAATATTGTGAAATTTAGTTAGATTATGATCCACATACGATACAATCTTCTGGATTATCTAGCGAACATGAAATATTTGCTAACTCTTCATCGAATTGAATTGCTTGAATAGGCTCTGGTGCCTTTAATTTGGACATATCAATACCTAATGACTGTATTGCATCATTAGCTGACTCAGTTCTTAAATAGTACATGCCTGTTTTTAAACCAGCTCTCCACGAATGGAAGTGGGCCGAAGTCAATTTTGCAGTGTTAACGTCTCTGATGAATAAATTTAAAGATTGAGATTGACAAATAAATTTACCACGAGCAGCCGACATATCAATTACGTCTTTTTGCTTTACTTCCCAAACCGTTTTATAAACATCTCTAATTTCCTGAGGAATTTCTAAGATATTTTGAATTGAACCGTTCTCTTTAATAATCTGCATTCGCATTTGGTCTGACCATAGATCAAGCGCAATTAAATCTTTGATTAGGTGCTTGTTTACTAATACAAATTCTCCAGATAGAGTACGTCTTGTATAAATGTTTGAGGTAAATGGCTCGAATGCTTCGTTATTACCCATAATCTGGGCAGTAGATGCTGTCGGCATTGGCGCTAATAACAGAGAGTTTCTAGCACCATGCTTCATTACTGCTTTGCGCAGTTTGCCCCAATCCCAACGTCTAGATAATTGATCGTCTGTGAATCCCCATAAATTAAATTGAAATTCGCCAGCGCTTAGCGGAGAGCCCTCAAATGAAGAATATGCACCTTCCTTTTTTGCTAAATCCACTGACGCTGTCATTGATGCAAAATAAATCGTTTCAAAAATATCTGCATTTAACTGCTGTGCTTCTGGGCTAGTAAAAGGTAGGCCCATAATCGCAAAGAGATCAGCGAGTCCCTGAATTCCTATTCCAATTGGACGGTGCTTCATATTCGAAGCCTTAGTTTCCTTAGTTGGATAGAAGTTTACGTCAATTACTTGATTAAGGTTCAGGGTTGTTTGGTATGCAACATCATATAGTGCTTGATAATCGTATTCAGCTGTTTGCTTTTTAAGTTTACCGGTTCGTTTACCTAACGTAACAAATTGATTTACTGGAATAGATGCTAAGTTACATACTGCTTGCTCATCCTTCGATGTATATTCTAAAATTTCAGTACATAAGTTTGATGACTTAATTGTACCTAGATTTTTCTGATTTGATTTTTTATTTGCAGCATCCTTAAATAAAATATATGGAGTGCCTGTTTCAATCTGAGATTCTAATACTTTTTGCCAGATTTGACGAGCTTTAACCGTGTGTCGGCCTTTGCCCTGAGCTTCAAGTCGTTTATAATTTGCTTCAAATTCCTCTCCATACATTTCCCAAAGAGGCACGTCAATTTCAGATGGACAGAATAGTGTCCAATTTCCATCTTCCTCAACTCTTTGCATGAAAAGATCTGGGGTCCATAATGCCAAAAATAAATCACGAGTTCTACGTTCTTCTTTACCGTGATTTTTACGTAAATCTAACCAGTCTTCAATATCGGCATGCCATGGTTCAAGATAGATCGCAAACGAGCCCTTTCTTTTTCCACCGCCTTGATCAACGTATCTAGCAGTTTCATTAAATACTCTAAGCATTGGAACGATTCCATTAGAAGTTCCGTTAGTTCCTCTAATGTAGGCACCGGTTGCTCTAACATTGTGTATAGCTAGGCCAATTCCTCCAGCATTCTGTGAAATTGCGGCAACATCGCTTAGCGTCTTATAAATTCCGCTGATTGAATCGTCGTCCATCATTAACAGAAAGCAACTAGACAATTGCGGTCTTTTTGTGCCTGCATTAAATAGGGTCGGCGTTGCATGCGTCATCTTATGTGTAGATAACAGCTCATACGTCTTTAGCGCATTTTGGATATTGTTACCCCAGATACCGACAGCCACTCTCATGTAAAGGTGTTGTGGAGTTTCCGCAACTTGGCCGTACGTTTTTAATAGGTAGCTTCGTTCCAGAGTTTTAAAACCAAAATAGTCAAAGTTTAAATCTCTATCGTGAATGATCGCCTCATTTAGCGTATTTTTATGCTTCATCACGACTTGATAAGTCTCGTCTGAAATTAGGCCAGCTGGCTTATTTGTCTTTGGATCAATATATGTATAGAGATGCTCAATAGTATCACTAAATGATTTTTGGGTAGTTTTATGCAGTCTAGTGATAGCTATTCTTGCCCCCAAAATGGAATAATCTGGGTGAACGTATGTTAGCGCGGCGGCTGTTTCGGCAGCAAGCGTATCTAGTTCATTTGAACTTATTCCATCGTAAATTCCAGCCACGACCTTTGTTGCAACTTCCATTGCATCAACGAAATCTGTGTCTAAACTATATGTTTGTTTCTTAATTCGATTGGTGATTTTGTCCAATCGTAACGTTTCTAAGTGCCCGTCTCTCTTTAATACTTTCATTTGTCTCTACTATTGTTTTTAAGTTAAAAATCCGCATCCGTTGAAAATGCTGAGTCATTACCGGTTTTTACGCCGGCTTTTTGATATTCTCCAACTCGCTTTTCAAAGAAATTGGTTTTGCCCTTAAGCGCAATATTAACCATAAAGTCAAATGGGTTTGCTGAATTAAATACTTTTTGACAACCTAAATCAAATAGAAGACGGTCTGCTACAAATTCTAGGTATTGTTTCATTAAATCAGAGTTCATTCCAATTAATCTTACTGGAAGAGATTCTGTAATAAATTCTTTTTCAATTTCAAGAGCAGAAAGAATGATTTCTCTAATTCGTTCCGCTGAAACTGGATTAATTAAGTGGTTATTATGAAGGTGTACGGCAAAATCACAGTGAGAACCTTCGTCTCTTGAAATAAGTTCATTTGAAAAACTTAAACCTGGCATTAGCCCACGTTTTTTGAGCCAGAAAATAGAACAGAAAGAGCCTGAGAAAAAGATGCCCTCAACTGCAGCAAAGGCAATGAGCCTCTCTTGAAAAGACGCTTGCTTGATCCAACGTAGAGCCCATTCTGCTTTCTTCTTAACTGCATCAATTGTTTCAATTGCATTAAATAGTTTTGCCTTCTCTTCTGGATCAGCAATATACGTATCAATTAGTAGAGAATATGTTTCTGAATGGATATTTTCCATCATAATTTGAAAGCCATAATAGAATTTGGCTTCTGGGTACTGAACTTCTCTAACAAAATTTTCAGCAAGGTTTTCGTTAACGATTCCATCCGATGCTGCAAAGAATGCCAGTACATTCTTAATGAAGAACTGTTCATCATCTGTTAATTTTGTGCGCCAGTCAACTAGGTCAGCTGCTAGGTCAATTTCTTCAGCCGTCCAAAAAGAGGCTTCTGCTTTTTTATAAAAATCCCACAAATCGTGGTGCTGGATTGGAAAGATGACGAATCTGTTTGGATTCTCTACTAAAATAGGCTCCATCATAATAATTTTTTTTAATAAGTTGGTTTGTAATACGATATTGAGGCAAGAGATTGACCCGGTCGGAGACTATTTTTTGGTAATAGGTTCAATATTTGGATAGTTGGACCGACCTTGGGTTGATTACTGGATTGGATATGATTACTCTGCCACAGCATCTAAGTTATTTATCTAAGTACCGCAGTTGGTGTGTTTAGTCTTGTAAAAAATCAAACTTGATATTGTTACGAATCGCGTCTACCTTATTGATTTTCAACATTCCAGAGTTTGGAATTTTTGTGCGACCTTTCAAATGTGATACGTCGATCTTAAATGTGTCATCTACGTTAGCAATGAATACTGTTATTGAAAAATCATCTTTATTGAATTCAAATTCATGCTCCTTTCCTTCAGCTTGAAGTTTTAGTGATTGCCAAGTAATCTTTTCAGCGTTAATTAACTCTGGTGAAGTTGTAAGAATTATTCGAGGCTCTCCTTTCTTCATAATAATATCCTTGATATAAAACTCAATCTGTGTACCTGATCTATATTCATTGCAGGCTTTTTGATAATCTGCAAATTCAGTCTTATGAAGTAATCCGGTAAAGTAATTTTGGAATTCAATAAACATTCCAAATTCATATGGATTATTTGTTAGTTCGCCGACATACTTTTCACCAAATAACAATTCATGAATTCTATCTGGGAGAGTGTGTTTAATATATTTCTTATATGATACGATAAACAAGTCATTTGATGCATCGTAATTTTCGATCATTACTGGAATGTCCTTATTCAAATAGTCATTAAAGTCTCTGATTACATTGGCTGCTGCATGTGAACCTGGTAGGAAGCACTTTACTCCGCCCTTATAAGTACAGAGATATCCGCCCTTAACTAGAGAATTAACTTTGATATAGAACCATTGATCTGTTTTTTGGAACTCTTCCAGATCCTCTCTGTGTGTGATTGCTGCGCAACGGCGTTCTGAGGCAAGGAATTCGCCATCATCATTTTTATAAACAACGACTTTAAATTCACGGTCAGCTTCTCCATGAATTAATAGAGCAGGCTCATGAGAAAATTCTCTAAATGGAATGAATACACTGGTCAGCGTTGCTTCGTCCTGAGCAATAATTTGTTTTGCTTCAAAGTCTACTTGTTTTGCAACGACTTTGCAAATCTGGCCGATCGCTAAGTCTTTAGAAGAAACTGGCAAGCGTCCTCCTGAATACTTTGCGTAAATATCATATAGGTCTTGAGCATAAGGCTCTTTACATAGAATCTTAACGCCTGCACATTTATCTTCAGCGGTCATCACGACTGAATTATTGTATTTACTAGTTGGAGTATTTAATAGGATCTCCGCGTCCTGATCGGCATCTAATGCGAATCTGATTGAGTTACTCATATGTTTCTAGATATACTAGAATTATATCAAGAACTCCTCTAAGGTTTCATTAAATTCGTGGCGGGGGCACAAATAAACTTGGCACAGTGCTCACTCCGTACATACCAGGTAATTTAGTGTAAAAGATCAGTGTCCCAAGAGACATAATTGTTGATTTATGCAAAATTTCATCTAGAAAAATTGCAAACAATGGATTCTTGCGAGTGAGCCTTTCCCATGGTGGTAAATCGTCCTGATTAAAGATTGGATGCGCTAATCTTGCTAACTGCACGCCTGGAGAGCCAGTTGCACAAAGGATAGCTGTTCCAAGATAGGCAATCTCCTTTAGATATTTTTCAAGATTTTCCAGAATAGGTAGAGCTGCTGCTAATACAATTGGATAAACTTCCATATTGATTAGGTTGACCTTTAGGCCTTTACCTAATGCATCCTTTATTTTTATCTTTACTAATTTAATAATTGCAGTCAGCGGATTCGATAAATCAAGAATACTCAATGATTCCCAAGAACCGCTAGGCATTAGACTTAAAATGGGACGAACAATTGCCTCTATTGGACTTAATATTGAGTCAAGAGAGGACAACACTAATTTTTTGAGAAACGATATGATATCTGGTGATGATAACAGGGCAAAGTATTTAAAAATATCTAACGGTAAATCTGGGAAAATCGGCAGCTTTACCTTTTTTCCATTAGGCAGAGTTATCTCAACCTGATTTGATTTGATTTTCTTAAGTTTAACTATTCCAAATGAGCCACAGTCAATTTGACTAAGTACATCGTTTGCGCTTAAATCAGAGTTAATGCCTTTACCGTCTTTTTTATTGAATAGGCTGGCTAGCATTTTGAAAATTGCAGTAATTAAAGCGGCTAGTGCAAGTTTTAGTAAAGGCTTAAGTATTGCATCAATTGGAATTTTGATTTGAATCGGCAAGATTGGTCGAGCTGGATTTGGCGCTTCTGGCAGAGAGATCGCTGCCAGAATCGGTACAATTAAGGAAGAAACTAACGCAGTTGGATCAACTAGCTTGGGAATGCTAATGTCAGGTATCATAGAAATAATAGAATCAAATCCACTTTTAACTAGATCAGCACTGACCTGCTTTACTCCACCAAAAAGATTTGACAAGTCATCTTTTGATAGACCATCAATTAGCGCAGCAGATAAGCTGGTAAAGACTGATAAGATTGCTAATATTTCTGGAGGAACTCCTTTAAATAGTGATTCAGGCTGGACTTCACAACACGGTTTAGTTGGATCAAACACTGAGATTTTAGGAGGTGATGCTAAAGCAGTTGCAGTAAACGATAAGCTCTTTACAAGCAGCTCTTGAAATTCGTCATCGCCCTTCGATATTTCTTCGGCCTGTTTTTTAGAAGTGGCCTCACTCGTATCAATTGATTGTTTTTTACCCTTTAGATAATCAACACACGAGGCTGACATATCTTTAAGTGCTTTCTTTAATTTTGAAACATCTTCGTCTTTTTCTAAATCGTAATTTTCTTGATTG
>SXGQ01129587.1_pt1 | contig 10615 bp, 26 predicted proteins | sample 3178371 | NCBI WGS metagenome assembly SXGQ01 (sample SAMN11356859, study PRJNA531348) | freshwater metagenome | isolation source: freshwater sample F1-20 | place: China: Fuxian Lake, Yuxi | collected 2017-12-25 | reverse complement strand
TGATCCCGAAAAAGTATCGGTAGACCTTAAGTGGTCTTGCTGGTCCTCAGCAAACGGTCACTGGGATGATTACTCCCCCCACACATGGGATCGGATGGAGCAGGCTTTTAAGGGAGTAGCTAGTCCTGTACTAATTACAACTACAACTGGTCCAAGGAAAGAGATAAGGCATGGATCAGTTTTGATTGAAAAAGGCAAGGCATCTGGTTGGTTTGCCAGCGAGTGGGACGATTTAGAGAGTCTGTCCGACACATTGGGAACTGTCAACGATGAAGCATTTAGTGAAACAATTCCATTCACTGAGTTGGGACTACCGGGAGTTTCTTGGGATTTTGAAGTCAAAGCTAGGACTTTTCAAAGTCTCATGAATAAAATTGATAAAGAAGAAGAAGGTTTGATCAGACACGATCAGGCTGAGTGGGAAGGCATCAAGAATATCTTTCAGAAGGAAATTACTGTGCTGAATTAATTGAAGTATAGCAATTTATATCAGAAAAAATAATCCAAGATTTTTTAAAATAAATGGGGTTTCATGCCGAAGTATAAGTGTAACGAAAACCAACAAAGGAGTAGTGACATGAAAAGTTTTTGCAGAAAGTTCTTCAAATATGATCAAGAAGAACCACATGATATAGACGATTGTCCGCAGTGTAAAGAAGCATATGATGAAGAGGTGCGTTTTAACAGAATTGAACAAGAAGAAGATGGACCTCTATACCATCGATCAGATTTGGAAAAAGCAGCTTTAGATCATAATGGACGACCATAACCAATGCCGACTTGACTGGTGCAAATTTTTTATCCAAAGGAGAAAGAAGAATGATTTATAGGATCACTTTTGGTGAAGTTACCCAACGGTTTGATAATAAAAAGTTTTTCTCACAAGATTTTACGCCGTTTCATCTTCGGAAATTTCGTATAGAAGAAACACCAATTCTTTTGAAATTGAAAGAAAGATACGTTTTCTTGGAAAACGAAATTGGTGAACGACTGAATGTTGAAGATGATCTTCCAATTGTACCATTTGATATGGTTCAGCCTGAAATGGTAGAACCTAGACAGTTTGAGACAGATGATAACGACTATGTCGCTGATATAGTTCATCGTATTACCTTTGGGTGGGTTACCCAACGGTTTGATAATAGAAAGTTTGTCTCACAAGATTTTACACCGTGTACACCTCTTTTTAGTAAAAGTCTTGTAGAATATGAAGACGAATTGGGACATAAGTTTCTTTATGGAAGACAGGGTATTCCAGTTGTACCATTTGATATGGTGCAACCGAATACCAATCACTAGCCAAAAAAACTTTTCCCAAGATTTTTTAAAATAAATGGGGTTTCATGCCGAAGTATAAGTGTAACGACAACCAACACTACGGAGAACGAAAGATGAAAGTGAAAGATATGAGTGTCGGGCAAAGGTGCTGGATGGGATACTGCATCCCATCATCGACAGGACACAAGCCAATGATCGGTGTCCATCAGTACGAAGTGGTTCTACCAGAATACAGCATTGTATCCTCTGTATTCAACGGTGTAAAGTCAAAAAGTACAAATGTTTCCGAAGTCGATTTTTATCTGACCGACAAAGAAGCATGGGAGTCAGTCATCAGGGATTTAAGGAAGATGGAAGACTCTATCAGCGAGCTAATCAACGAGTGTCTGGCTAAACAATTGGAAAAGGTTCTCACAGAAAAGGACGCAGCATAATTTTTTCCTGTGCAACCGTATCACCTAGTGGTATAGTTGCAAATGCAAAACTTCATCTTGTTTCTGATTCTTTTTCAAGACCCCCAGAAGACCGGCGTGTATAAGGCTGATGAGAGTCTTATCTATTCACCTGAATGTGTGGTGATGGAATTCCAAGACATTCCATCATATGTTGATCGGGTTTACAATGATCCTTGGTTTAAGAGTCGATATCCAAGGGCTCATAAGCCTGTAGTCATTAAAAGTGATTTGGTTGATGTTGCTTACAGTACGGGAAATAAGATTGCATTTCCTCAAAAGGTAACGAATGTTGCCATATTGCATGAGATAGCACACCAATTGACAGGAAATAATGGTCACGGTCCTAATTTTGCAAGACATCATGTTGATTTGGTTTGGCGTTTTATGGGTTTGAAGTCAGCCAATATGCTTCGGGATCTTTACATTGATCTTCATGTTAATTGGCGGGTAAAACCAAATGGTCAATAAGATTTTTTAAAATAATTCGGTTGTCATGCCGAATTATAAGTGAAGCGAGTGGTTCTCTAGTCAAGTCTTCGGGTCCAGAGGAGCCTTGACTTTTACAACAATGCTGGACATTATAGGAGTTTGTTATGATTTCCAAGTTTTTGAGTAACACATTTAAGAAAGCGACGGGTAAATTGTTCCAGAATAGCATTTTGATTCTACACCCTTACCTCTCAGGTGGTGCATGGGTGTTCGATGACGACAAGACAGGCTTAGTCCGTGAGCCTTTTGTCATGGGAATCCCAGAGATTCTAGAAACAGCCCTAGAAGCCAATGGAATCCCTCTGGTTGAAGCTGCTGAAGGGTTTGATCTGTATTTCTCTGCTAACCCTTTCCCCGGTCAGCAAGTTGAACTGACGTGGTTAGGATCAGAACATGGGGGTAACTGGTATAAGGCTGAGGGTACAGAACAAGTTGGTTGGTTGTGTCCTGCTCTGTTCAAATATTTTGCTCAAGCTCCCAAGAAGATTTTTGCAAAATGTGAGCGATCCAAAAAGTGATGGGCTGGACAGACCTCGGATTGAAAGTAATTCGAGATGAGTTTGATAAGCTACGCAAATTCAATTCAGAAACTCAAAAACATGAATTGAATTTGCGGACAGTCAAATTTCAGTCCGATAACGAGGAAGGTTTGCTAATGGAATTTCTTATCTGGTGCAAAAAAGATTGTTAATACAATTATTTCCAATCAACCCCGGAAATAATTCCGGGGTTTTTTTATAGGAGTAGATCATGGCAGAAGGTTTTTTCCGTAGAATTCGTGACAAAAATCGTCGTGTTGATATCTACATCAACATGGAAAAGTCACCATGCCCACTAAATGACTTCTCAAGCAAAATCGCTTGCTTCCACAAGAACTATAAATTGGGAAACTCTGAATTCTTCACCACACGAGAATTAGCAGCCTTCCTCAAAGAAAAAGCTGCTAACAACGGTATTGTTGTTGTCCCAGTCTACTTCGCACAAGAAAAACAAATCAGTTTAAGTCCAGAACCTTTCGACCCTACACTCGATGAAGTAAGCTGCCTTATGGGATATGCTTATATAACTAAAGAAATAGCCAAAGATAGAAATATAGAATGGAATGTTGATGACATAAGGTCTCTAATTATTATGGAATTAGAGATGTATGAAATTCATCTTAATGATTCGTTCTATAGTTATCGTGTTTTTGAATTTGATTCCAAATCAAATTCATGTGATTTTGTAAGTAATTCCACCAAGTCATTTGAGGGTGCGGATTTTGAGGGTAATGGTTTATTCGCTTCTTCTGGCATTTCGGAGTAACCTATGACACGTTATGAAGAAGTCGATACTATTTTTTGCAAAAGCGGCGATGTTGTCGTACTTAGCCGTGAATCAGCGGAATGTATAGCGCAAGGCTTTAACATCCCATTCAGCCAGTTTCTAGAAGAATATCAGGCTGTCAATATCAACTTGGAATTCAAAAACAAGATTATTGGTGTTGATCTGGTTGATTCTGTTCATAAAGGTGGGTGTGTGACAAAAAGCTTGCTAGTCCACAGTTATCCTGAAGATTTTCAACGGTTCCTTCAGGAAGGAGAACAAACATTTAATGAGTATTGTAGAGGAGATCCAGAGACACAGGAGAAAGTTCGAGGATATAAGGCTTATATCCAAGATAAGTGTAACACAAAGATTGATCCAAGGTTTAATCCAGAATTAGATTTGGCGTTAGGTATAATTTAAAAAGGAGTATATTATGAGTTCTTTCAGTAAAAGAGAGTATCTTTTTATATTTCGTCGGTCATATGTAGGACCGTTGAAGTTTGATCGTGGTGATTTATTTTGGAGCAAGGTCAAGTCCAAAGTTGAGAATGGCAGAGAGAGTTTTATATTTCATCTTGATCATTGGCATCCTGAATTTGATCGTTTAAATGAAGATTACAAGTCGATATTCAAGGAGGATTGGAATGGCGAGTTCATTATTCCTTGTAGCTTTGTTCGATTTGCTGATGATGAGAAGGAGTTTTCTTTACGTCCAGTGCGTGAAGCCAATGTAGCATCATGGAAGGGCGAACATGAAGCGAAATGATGATGAGGCTGCATATGAATATGCTTTGAATATTCCTTTGCATAAGTCAGAGAACTCTTTGGTTACTTTGGATAAATTCAATCCAACTGATGAGTGGGATTTTGGTGGAGAGGAGACGATTTATGCTAGATTGATCAGAATATATTCCATACCACTTATTCACAATGTGGAAAACATGTATGGAACATATCTGGGCAAGCATGGGGATGTTTATGTGGTCGCAGTAACCAAAAGGAAGGATATGGATGATTTTTTCTTTTGCGAGGAATTTGAATCGCTGGATGAATTAAAAGAGGAGTGGATGATACGACTTTAAAAGCGTATAATGATCCAGTCGAGACCCGTAAGCTTAGGAAGCGAAGCATCTGGCTTTTAACCAGAGGAGCAAGGCGCAAGTCCTTGACGGGTCACTTTTTTTGAATAACCCAACTTGGTATTCCATTTTCATCATTTATAACCGCAAGCTCAAGATTGTTTTTCAAAACAAATTCATCAACTGCTCTCTTCACTCCAAATTCTATTCTCACAGGATCACCTTTTATTCTTAACTTCTCCGCTGGAATTTCTTTGTGACCATCCAAATAATCATGACCAGCCATAAAACAATCTTTGCCAATTAACCTCCAATACGCTTCAATATTGTTTCTTACAGATTCGTAATCATGAGAAGCATCAATATAGATGAAGTCGAAGTAGTTGTCTGGAAATATTTTTGCAGCTTTGATAGAATCTAGACGTATAGGGAAAATGCAATCATTTTCTTCTATTTTTCGTCGAATGATTTCCGTGTAATTCCGTTCATGGAATTCTTTGGTGTAGAAATCATAATATGGGCTGAAATCCCATAGATCAATTGCAACTGCAAGTTCTGGTTTGCATTTGCACAAATTAGTGAGGTTCCATCCGTGGTCAACGCCAACTTCGCAGATTTTCTTGACATTTGTTGCTGCAAGAAGGGTGTGGATTTGATAACGTGAAGTTAGCTTTGCAAAATCTTGAATGTTTATCATGTAATAATTAAGTTTATTTCAATTTTTTTTAAAATAACTATGGGTTTTTGCCGAATAGATAGTGTGTCCAACAATCATCATAAGGGAGGGTTTCAAATGGCGATCAAAACACGACCTGAGCCAAGAACTGAAGATGAAGAGCCAATCAAGCAGCGCAATCCACTCACAGATAAGGTTGCCGAAAGTGTTCTCGCACTTTTGGGTAAGCCCAAGGGATTGCTCAAAATAAAAGCAGTCCATCTCTTTGATAACCGTTTCAGAGTAAATGTTTATGAAAAAGTCCATCAAGAATCTGAAGGCTTAATCAAAAAACTTTATATCTCCGAAAGTTTCTTTTGTATCGTTGATGAAAAGGGTGGAGTCATAAGTCCTGAGATTGAAAAGAAGTACTAACCAAGTATCTAAGAGCATTCTCAAGGATCGCTGGATCATCATTGAAACGTCCAAGGGCAAGATTGCAACTGTTGCAAATGTAACCTCGGAAACTATGATTGAAATGACAATGATCTAGAATCCAACAGTCAGTATTTAATTTGCAAATCGGGCATTGACCCGGCGGTGGAGGCGGATTTTCCGCCTTCAACCGTTTCCTCACAACCGAAAGCTTATTCGTACAAACTCCACAAGTATTTTTCCTTCCAGCCTCCGAAGTAGAAAATAAAGGAAACTCATCTAAAGACTTTGATGTTTTGCAATTGCGACAAATCTTTTCCATCCCGTAAACGAGTGTAAATTTTTTAAAATAATTCAGCAGTCATGCCGAATTATAGGTGTCACAACAATCTAAAGGAGCAAACAATGGGTCTTGATTCTTTTTGGATGAACGGCGAAAAAGAAGCAGTAATCGAAGGCAAATTCGATGTCTGCGGAGGACTAATCTCCGGTCACGGCAATTCATCCTTCCGTGGTAAAGTCTATAACAACGTGGTAGAAGCTGTAACAGGAATCACACTGTACCAAGAAGAAATCGACCCAGAAACAATTAAAAAAATGGCTACACAACTCTCAAGCCAAAAATGGACACCCTTCTTCGGCTTCGATCACGACATCGGAAAAGAAGAATGGCACGATTTTGTCCAAATGTTCAAAATCCATGCCGAAGCAGGACATAGACTCTGCGGCTGGTGGTAAAATTGCAAATGCAAAAGGGAAGCATCTTGAATAGATGCTTCCCTCATTTTTTTTAGGGTTATTGTACAAACAATCCCAAAACTTTTCCCAAGATTAGTTAAAATAAATTGATCCTCATGCCGAAGTATAAGTGTAACGATAACCAAACCACTGGAGACCAAAAGATGAAATCAAGGATGTTTGAAATCGCCTGCGAAGTTCCAACAATGTGCGTTGTTGTGGCTCCAACAGGAGAAAGTATCGACATCAGGATCAAAGACGGAAAGTTACATATCATGATCAACACGGACACCCCAGACACACCCGTCTCATATACGGAAGAATGGGACAGAAACAAATATCAAAAAGATCCTAAAGAAAAGATCTTTTACCACAGGATTTCGCTTCCATCTAGCACAAGAGAAGGTTAATTTTAACAAGGAGAATGAAATGTCTGAAGCTCGTGGTCGTGGTCGCCCAAAACGGTTTGACTCCAAAGGAGTTGCATTTGCAAAAAAGATGGTCAGTGAGTATGGGTTGAGAAAGGGACAAATTGAACTTGCTGACCGTGGTATCAATGTATCATTGCCAACCCTTGCAAAATACATTACTACAGATCTAGACGGAACCAAGCCTCTCAAGTTATTTCGTGGTCGCCCTTCACTTTCAGGAGTATAAGCATGTTTGCAATTGTTAAAAAATATCCAGAAGGATTGTACGGAAGAGTCGTCAAAACCTTTGAGTCCAATGTCCCTGCAAGACGATACATGGACGAACTACTCAAAGGCAAACTAACAGATGACTATGCTATCGTTGTTGTTATTGACCGTAAAGTCAAGAAAGGTAAAGCTTTACGCAACTACATCAACAAATCCGTATACAAAAGAGGATGGTTTCACCCAACACGAAACCCGCATCCTAAACAAGCCTCGTTATTCTTCCAATATGGAACCTTTGATTCTTAATACGAGGATGTAACATGAGTCATGATGAGCTTCATGTCTTTTCAAAGTCTCAACTCCCAATAGTTTTAGATCTTTTGCAAAAGATATTGGGAGAGGTTCTGCCTAGATCTAGATTTACAAATGAAATTGAAGTTGAAGATTACGCTGATGGTGTAGGGTCAATTGATGTTGGTGGCGTAGTCATTTATCCTTGCACGATTGATGATGGTTCCCCATCGTGGTCTGTTGACGTGGTCAATACCAGTCAGGATGAGTTCGACATTGTTAATTTAATCAAGACGCAAAACATGAACGAAGCAATTCGTAAGATGGTTGTGTTCTTGGTTGAGACTCATATGGAAAAAAATTATTTCCAAGATTGTTTGAAATAAATCGAGGTTCATGCCGAAGTATAAGTGTAACGATAACCCAACTGGAGAATGAAAGATGGCAGTTCTTTTCTTTAACGCATGTGAATTCATTGGTTGTACGAACTGGGTGTGGGAAAACCTGTTCAGCGGATTCGGGGGTTTTTAATGTTGGAGTCAACCATGTATGAATCCGACAACAACATAGCAGCAGCATACGGATTCCCTTTCCTGTTTGAAGCGGAATCAATTAGTATCGAAGACCCCGATATAACAGTCAAACGTATCGTGGTCATGAACGCAAAAGTTGTCCAATGGATTGCAGACCATCGGCGCATTCCATCAAGCAATCCAAATGCCAGTCAAGAAGAGCGTCAAATTGCTCACTGGCTCAAAGTTTGCGAATTCTATGCAAACAGTGCTGTAGATCATGCCGACAACCATCAAGAAGAGATGGATAGCAACAACATGTGTCATAAGATGTGCCGATATGTCATCCGACACGGACATCTGCCAGAAGAAGAATAATTCTTGTGCAAACCGGTGGTATTATTCATACCACCGGTCCACACTCTCCCATCACCATTCTTAAGGAGTTCCTAGTGAAGAAGCACACGTTTATCGCCCGTAAAGGTTTCAACAAGCAAGATGGAACATTTATTGCAAAAGGCGAAGTCTTTGAATGCAAGGTAAAGCCTTTCGTCGCTGGAAGAATTGAATTCTTTAGCCTTTATTTCGACGAAAACGACCCAACAAAAATTCCCTGTGCATATGTAGCATTCCATTCCCGTGTTGACCTGCCAACCGAAGGATAATCATGAGAATTACAATTGCAATTTTCTTGACAATCGTCGTCCTATGTATTGCCGAAGGAATTCGGCAGAATCAGTTGAAATAAGGAGAACAATAATGAAAATCAACGGATTGGAAGTGATCGAAACAAAACCGTATGAAGACGGTTCTCTAGAATGGATGATTCACACCACATCTGATGGCAGTGTATGGCTCGATACAGACCCAGATAACCCAGAAGGAAAATGTTCTCTAGTTGAGAAAGGATGTTTGCTATGATGTTCAAGGCGGATGATAGGGCTTGGCTGGAAGATAATGTTCCAGTCATTGTCAGGGAAGTCGATTATAGCCTTGCTTCTGCCTATGTTTTCAATACATCTTCTGGATCTATGTATTGGATTTCAGTCTACGCTCTAACACATAGGGAATTATAATGAAAAAACAATTTTCCCTAAAGGTATCAACCACAAATGACGAAAACAACAAAGCAATTGCTCGAATTCTAAGGGAAATTGCCGACAAGATCGACAACGGTAGCATAGAAGGAATCGTTCGTGATATAAAAGGAAGTCCGATAGGAACATTCAGCACGGAGGCTTGATGATGACCAGTATCGTTGCTATATTGTTTCTTTTCTTTGGCATCTGGACATTCGATATGGAAAAAAGGCAACTCAAAGACGATAAAACAGTGTAATATAAAAGAACTGTGGCAAGTAAGGAGACTTCCCATGCGACTACTGGCTTTTGCATTTGCAATTTCTCTCGTTGGCTGTTGCGGAAAACAACAGTATCGACAGCCAAACTATCCACCACCGATTTATTTGCCACCACCACCTACGATAATGCCACCACCTGTATTGATTCAACCACAACCCGCTTTTTTTCCTGCACAACCCGTTTATTTTCCACCAGAGACTCTTTGCCCTCCACCTTGTAAACCCAAGGTAGAGAAGTGTTTTAAGATGATTGTGTCTGAAGACTATCCATATGACAGGGGACCAGACTTTAAATGGGAAATGTCTTGGAAATGGTAGAATAATTGAAATAAGTCTTACAATTTGCCGAATAGATATTGTCACAACCAAACTGGACGTAACGGAGGATAATCATGAATGCTACTTGTGATTTGACGGTTTGCCATTACCCCTTAATGTTTGCTCAAGGTGACGAGGCTTATGATCTGATTGACCGAGCCGAATGCGAAGACCTAAAACAATTCGCTGAAAGCCTCGTAAGAGACTACCAAGTCTCAATACCAGCACCCATAAACGGCGAACCACCAAATCACAACTACATTTTCTTCTATAACTTCCGATGCAATAACGAAAGCTATCGCTTCGCATACACAACCAAGAACGGAGCCTGCTTTACATTCGATATGATCAGATATGAAGAACTAGATCTATAATTGTGAAGCAAAAAAACACCTTCACAAACGCAGGCACCCACGAGGACATATGTATACGCAAGCATATGCCCTCGTGCGTATGTATAATTGTATATCAAATCATATTCTTTTATAAAATATTTCCAAATTATTTTAGGGTTATTGTACAAACAATCCTAAAACTTTTCCCAAGATTTTTTAAAATAACTCGAGCCTCATGACGAAGTATAAGTGTAACAACAACCCACTGGAGACTGAAAGATGGAGATTGATCATATGGGTTACAGCATCCTTGGCGACGTTATGTTCAGCAAAAAAAACCGCATTGAAAAATTCATCCCTGAAGCTTCCGCTGTCTTAGGTGATGGCTCTAGAATTGATAGATATATTCAGATAGACTCCGATGGTGGTTTTCACCTGACAACTCAGGATTTGATGTCTGTTCAGAGCGAAGCTTTGCCAGTATTGGACGAATTTGACGATGAAGATGTATTCCATATCCTTGCAGATGCAATTGCTGAAGCTATTGAAAGTTCAGATTGTCCTCTGCTAGAAAGTGATACCAATAATTTCATCCGGCAAGCAAGCCCAAGAGAAGTGATGGAGTCTTGGATCGAGGCACCAACAGGTCATATCGACGTGGATGGTCGCACCTGCTATGCTCAGTTTTAATCATCTTAAATATTTGAGACATAGCAGAAAGGTG
>SXGQ01610574.1_pt1 | contig 10617 bp, 5 predicted proteins | sample 3178371 | NCBI WGS metagenome assembly SXGQ01 (sample SAMN11356859, study PRJNA531348) | freshwater metagenome | isolation source: freshwater sample F1-20 | place: China: Fuxian Lake, Yuxi | collected 2017-12-25 | reverse complement strand
TTCTAACATGGTACTTATCGGTCAATTTACAACTGATGGTGTTTTCACTTTTGAATTAAATCTTCAATTGGTAAACATTGCAACCGGATTAGCTGAAAATTATGTTGCGTCTAACCCAACTGGAAGTCAATTAACTCACCCATCTCTTACGCGTGGATTAAATCTTGCTCCAGTTGTGTTGTGTTATCAAACTGCAACATATAATAATCAGACTTGTACTTACGACATTACAGGAACACAGCCAGTGCAACCAACAACTGCTTGTTATCAAACTGCAACTTTTAATTCAACAACATGTGCATGGGTTCTTACTGGAACACAAGCTGAAGCTCCAACAGGTCTTTCTTGTTGGCAAACAGCAACTTTCAATTCCTCAACATGTGCTTGGGTAGTTAGTGGAACACAGCCAGTGCAACCAACCTTAGCGTGCTATGAGACCGCTGCAACTTTCAATACAACATCTTGTCAATGGGATGTAACAGGAACACAGCCAGAACAACCAACACTAGCATGTTACCAAACAGCAGCCTTCAACACAACAAGTTGTTCTTGGGATGTAAGTGGCACTCAACCTGCACAACCAACAGGACTAGCATGTTATGAAACAGCAGCCTTCAACACAACAAGTTGTTCTTGGGATGTAAGTGGCACTCAACCTGCGCAACCAATACTAGCATGTTACCAAACAGCAGTCTTCAATACATCAAGCTGTGCTTGGGATGTAAGTGGAACTCAAGCAGCTGAACCTTCTGGACTTGCCTGTTATCAATCAGCAACTTTTGATACAACAACATGTTCTTGGGTTGTAAGTGGCACACAGCAAATTAATGCTGCTACAATATCTGCATGTGGTTCATATACATGGGCAAATAACGGGCAAATATATACTGCATCTGGAATATATTTTGGCGACACAGTTAATTGCATTATTCAAAAATTGATTTTAACAATTACTGCAGTTTCTTCGGCAGATATTAGTTATTTAAATTCTGCATTTTGTAATGCTGAAACAAATTTACAGTTAGTTTCTCTTGTTGGTTCTTCTGGAGGGATATATGGAGCTATTCCAGCAGGATTAAGTCTTGATATAAATTCTGGTTCAATAAGCCCAAGTGCAAGTTCACCTGGTAATTATATGGTAACATATACCACTCAAGCTTCTGGTTCATGCAATTCCGTTTCAGATACAGCATTTATAATAATTTCTGAAGTTCCTGAAGAACCAACAGGGTTAGCATGTTGGCAGTCCGCAGATTTAATTTCTTCATCTTGTTCTTGGTCTATTAGTGGAACACAACCAGTGCAACCAATCTTAGCATGTTATGAGGAAGCAGTCTTTAGCACAACAACTTGTTCTTGGGTTGTAACTGGAACGCAAGCACCAGAACCAACAAATCTTTTATGTTGGCAAACAGCAGCATTTAACACAACATCTTGTTCTTGGGTTGTCAGTGGAACACAAGCACCAGAACCATCAAATCTTTCATGTTGGCAAACAGCAGCCTTTAACATAACTTCATGTTCTTGGGATGTAAGTGGAACACAAGCACCAGAACCAACAAATCTTTCATGTTGGCAAACATCAGCCTTTAATTCAACATCTTGTTCTTGGGATGTAAGTGGAGAACTTCAAGAAAATATAGTAAATATAGATGCTTTAGATTCATACACATGGATGGTAAATGGTCAAACTTATACCTCTTCTGGAACTTATGAATTTCTAGACACTATAAATTGCGTTCTTGAAATTTTAAATTTAGCATTGACAAATAGTATATCTGAAGAATTAACTAATAACCTTTCAATATACCCAAATCCAACGAATGGCACTATTGTGATATCATTACCTAAAAATGATCAATATACTTTAAATGTATATGATTCTCAAGGTAAATTAGTTTTTGAAAATACTTCATTAGCTAATTCAATAGAACATGACCTAAGCTCATATAGACCAGGGTTATATATTTTTAAAGTCGCTTTATCTGATGTTATTTATATCGAAAGAGTGATTAAAAACTAATATTTTTTATTGTCTATACTGTTTAATAAATAAATTTTAAACTATAGCACATAAAATAGACAATTCATTTTTATTAATCATTTATTAATATCTAAATAATACCTGAGTTTTTTATATTGATTTATTTTGAACAAAATTCTTAAAACGAATTAAATATTCACTTGAAAATGCTAGTGAAATAGTATAAATAAAAAATTATTAAATTTTAAAATATAATTATAGAGCGCATGAGATTAGTCACCTGTATATTTTTATTATTCTTAACGCACAACTATTCGTTTGCACAAGGTTCATTACAAGGAAAGATAACTGATAAAAATGGAGAAGTAATCATTGGAGTAAAGGTCGCTACTATCGAAGATAAAAGTATAATAACCAGAACTGATCTAGATGGATTATTCACGTTAAAATTCCCCTCAAGTAGTAATTATACTATTTCAATCACGTACATAGGATATGACACTATTACGGAATCTATCAAATTAATAAACAATCAAGTAATTACTAAAAACTATAATTTAATTGAATATAATAGCATAAAGAATTTAGCTGAGGTTAAGATTGTAGCAAAACAAAAGAAATCCAACGATTATTTCATGGATAAAATGAAAGTAAACTCAACTACAACAATTGATTTTATTTCGGCAGAAACAATGAAAAAAACAGGAGACCCAAATGTTACAGCAGCTATTGCTCGTGTCTCCGGTGTTTCAACAAATGGAGGATTAATAACAGTCCGTGGTATAGGAGATCGCTATGTAAGAACTACTTTGAATGGTTCTCGAATACCAACCTTAGATCCCTTGACAAACAATATTAAATTAGATATTTTTCCATCGAGTTTGATTGATAACATTATTATTACAAAAACTGCAAGCCCAGAACTTCCTGGTGATTGGGCGGGTGCATATATTTCAGTTGAAACTAAAGATTATCCAGGTAAATTAACTGTAAACGTTGAATCACAATTTGGATACAATGCTCAAACAACTTTCCAGAATGTTATTACTTCAGATAAAAGCAGTACAGATTGGATGGGTTTCGATGGCGGATTCCGCATAAGAGAAAACGAAAATATAGTAGCACCAAACCTCAGCCCATCAACGTACCAAGAAATGGTGGCGCTAGGTCTTGGAGATTATTTTGCTCAACAAGGAATATACGGATGGCAGGATGGCTTTGCTCAGGGTGATGTTTATTTTAGAATAGGATTGGTTCAGTTGGGGCTTTTAGCAGCAGGACAAATAAACAATCAAGCAAGCTATCAACAGGCATTAGAAACTTATAATAGCTCCCTTAAACCTCAGGCTTTTGAATCGCTAAATCCTAATGGCACAGATTACAATAATGGATTTAACAACAATTGGAATACGAAGTTTCGCAGAGCTCCAATCAATTTCTCGCAGAGCTTCAGTATTGGAGATCAGAAGACCTTGTTCGGCAGAGAAATGGGCTTCATCTTTGGATTTAAATACGGCTCCTCAATACGCTTCGATCCCAACGGAATTTCTCAGAGAGTAGGCGATGAATCTCTAGGGTATTTGTTTGATAAACAGGACAATGCAGTTATCAGTCGCGAAACGAATTCCGTAAGCGCATTGCTCAACTTGGCTTACAAATTAAATAAGAATAACAAGGTTTCGTTTTTGTTTATGCCAAACATTATTGGAAACAACGATGTAGCTAGTTTCGAAGAAATTCCATTAGGTGTTATAAACCAAGAGGCTGCTGTTTCGAAGAATATATTTTATGAGCAGCGGAAACAATTGATTTATCAATATGCTTCGCAGCATTACATACCTTCAATTAAATTAAAACTAGATTTGAATGCTTCTTACACAGACGGAAGCAGTATTGCCCCAGATTTTAAGGCCACTCAATTTCTTCGTTTCTTGGATTACTCTACAGTTACTGGATACGAATTCTCTCCTACTGCGGGTGATGGAATTCGCCGGTACGATCGCTATTTGGATGAAAATATTTTCGACGCTAGGGTGGGAGCGGAATTGCCTATTAAGTCTTTAAAAGATGTAGTCGTGTGTAAATTGAAGTTTGGTGCCGCCACTCAGCGAAATTATAGAAAAATTGACAACAATGAGTATCGTGTGTTTTCTGGAAATCAGATTGATGGCCCTAGTTTAACAGATGGGGATTTAGATAATTTTTTAAACCCGAATCGATTCGTTATAAACAACGGTGTGATTGATTATTATTACACAAATTTTGATTTTGCTCGGAACCATAGTTTCGGAAACAGCAATGTAAATGCAGCATATACCATGACGGATTACGAGTTTAGCACTAACCTTCGATTTTCTGGAGGGGTGAGATTAGAACACACCGACATCTTCACAGATGCAGACCTTTTCCATGATCAGAATTATGCAGTTAACGATATTCGCAGAGAGAATGTGGGTGGCTTTGCACTAGTGAATCCAGGGGTGCTTAACCAATTAGATCTATTGCCTAGCGGAAGTTTGATTTACAAGATTAAAACCAAAACTCAAACCCAAAGTAATTTGCGTTTCAACTACAACCAATCGGTTGCAAGACCAAGTATACGTGAGTTGAGTGACGCTGCTATCTACGACAACGAGTTCAGAACATTGATTTACGGAAATTCAGATTTGAAGTTGGTGAATATTTCTAATTACGACTTTCGTGGAGAGGTTTATTTCGAGAGTGGAGACAATCTCTCTGCCAGTTTATTCTACAAAGATTTTCGAAATCACATTGAAATGGGATTTGGTGGTGCGGGTATTACTTGGGATAATATAGAGAAGTCATCAGTTCGAGGTATTGAAATTGAAGGTAAGAAAAAAATTGGAAGAAATTTTGAGATTCGTGCTAACTTAACCTTAGTAAAATCAGAAGCTGAATTTGTTCGTAAAGATTTACAAATTATAGACGGAAGGAAAGTGTACACTATTATTGACACGGTTTACCGCCCTATGTTTGGTCAAGCTCCGTATTTATTCAATACCATATTGTCATACACTGCTGATTCTTTGGGTTTATCAGCAACGCTTAGCTACAACGTTCAAGGTCCGCGTCTGGTTATTGCAGGTGTAATAAAAGGAAGACCTGATGTATACGAAATTCCCAGACATTTGTTAGATTTAAAACTAAGCAAAACAATTGGCAAACATTACATAGTTAGTTTAACCATTCGAGATATTTTAAATTCACCTGTCCGAAGAGCCTACGACTTACCGAGTGGCTATGTAGACTTCGACAAATTCAGATATGGGACTAACTTCTTATTCAGTTTCGCTTACAAATTTTAAATTTTAACAAAATGAAGACTTTTTTATTAACATTGTTTTTTGCTTGTTTCGCTTGGTATAATGCCAGTGCTCAATTGGAAAAAGTTATCGTAGAGAATTACTATGTTAGTGACTCGAATGACTTCACTGACACCTCCGGTGGTATTGTTTCAATAGGGTCTACTACTTATCGAATTTATATTGACTTAGCACCAGGTTCAATTTTGAAGAAAATATACGGAGATCCAAATCATCCCTTTGAAATTACAAGTACGGAAGTTTTTTTTAATAATATTTTAGATGGGAAGTCTTTTGGGAAAGATTTAACAAAAGTGAGCTTGTCCGAAAATACTGTTGCGCTTGACTCCTGGATAACACTTGGTCAAGTTCCCAAAAAACAAGGAACTAAAACTTATTATGGCATCCTAAAAAATCAAGATGATGATGGAAGTTTTATAGGTGGAATTAATAACGATGGTGGTAGTTCCTTAATTACGACTGGTTTATTGATAAATAATGACCCTTCATGTGGAATTCCATTAATAGTTTCTGATGGAATTGATACCATGACTGTAACGCCAAATAGTTGGTTTGATGTTGGAGTAGTCGATTTCACATCTGGAAATGATTCAACAATTTTTGGTTCGCTTGTTCCCAAAAAAGAATTTATCAGCACTGGATTTTCTTTAAGTAATTCAGGTGTGACGGGTGTAAATCTAGATAGCAATCAAATAATAATCGCACAATTAACTACAAAAGGAGATTTAAGTTTTAAAATAAACCTAGAGCTTGAAGAATTAGTCAATGGTGTGCCGACACTAGTTAAATATGTTGCCAAAGATACTTTATTGGTAGCTGGCGAAATTTTTAATCCCTTTTTATCCTATCCTCAATCTTGTGGTTGTGATGACCCAGATTTTTTAGAGTACAATTCAAGTTTTGTTTGTTATTTGGAAGGTTCTTGCCAAACTCCTATTAAAATTGGCTGTATGGATTCAATGGCCTGTAATTATGACCCAGCTGTAAATATTAATGTAGAGGAATTGTGTTGCTATCCGGGATTTTGTGCAGATAGAAATATTGAAGAGGTATGTCCGTCATTAATGGGCAACGATTTCGATCTGAATTTATATCCGAATCCAACCAGTGGTGACATCACAATGAATCTTATTTCAGGTAATGCATGCAATTGGAACTACGAGGTATATAACACCTATGGTTCTGTAAAATTATCCGGATCATTTACTACTACTGAGAGTGAATTGAATATTGTTTTGCCATTGGATCTTTCTAATATAGATCTTGGAATGTACCGATTGAAAGTTTCAAATGGTGACCTAAGTAAACATAAATTATTTATTAAGTTATGAGAGCGAATTTGAATTTACTGAGTCTAATTACTGCTATAGTTATTTGTGTATGCTTTACCGGCTGTGAGAAGAAAGAAACTCCACCTCGCGTTATTGAGACTAGCACAGTAACCGATATTGAAGGTCGTGAATATAAGACTGTAAAAATTGGCAATCAGTGGTGGATGGCAGAAAATTTAGCAGTAACTCGTTTTAACGATAGTACGGCTTTAAATTTTGTAGACATTAACTCTTCTGACTCTGAATGGGCAAATGCCTCAGGCGCTGCCTACACTTCGCTGAACAATGGTCAGTATGGTAATCTGTACAATTACGCTGCTATAGAGAATATAGAGAATATTGCTCCTGTGGGTTGGCACATACCCACAGACGAGGAGTGGAAAATATTGGAGCGTGAAATAGGAATGGCTCATGAAGAAGTAGAAGCGTTGGGTTGGCGTGGCGAGAACGAAGCAATTAAATTGGCTGCCCTGAATGCAATAGGATGGCCCGAAGGCGCCCCTCTTTTTGGATCAGATGAGTATGGATTCAACGCAAAGCCAGGGGGCTGTAGATCTTTTTCCGGAGAAATAAATTTACAGGGAAATATTGCTTTTTGGTGGTCGGCTTCAACCGATGGAAACGAAGGTTGGTACCGGTACATTGACGCCAATCAAACACGTATTTTTAGACAGCACACCTACAAGGGGTACGGAATGAATATTCGGTGCATAAAGGATTAAAAAAAAACAAATTATGAAGATTATTCATATACTAATATTAGCTTTTATTGTCTTAACTAGATTTATAAGTTATTCTCAAAACAAAGAGACCTCTAAATCCTCGAAATTTAGTTTAGGAATATGTCAGTCATTTGACCTTGCTTATAGATTTTCATCTTCCGATGACAAGAGTATATGGATTAAAGAAATAAGTGACACAATTGAGTCTTCAATTTTAACTAATTCAAGTGCTATAAAATTTCAGTATGATTTAAATAAAAAAATTACCTTAAGAACTGGTATTGTATATGCCCAAAAAGGATATCAATATAAAAGTGGTTCTTTAGTTGGTTTTGATCTTTATAAAGAACATTTTTCTTTCATTGAAGTTCCTGTTAAAGTACTTTATAAATTTGGTCAAAAGAAAAACATTCCCTACATCTTTATAGGAACAAGCGCAGGGTATTTAATTAAAAGTCAAGCCATTTATTCGCTTGAAAATAGTGACAAGGAAGTAAGAATGGATTTAACTTCCGACTTATCTAAGTTTCAAATTAACGGAATCTTAGGGCTTGGTATGTCTTTTAGTTTAGATCAAAAATGGAATTTAGTTAGCGAATTAAATTATTCTCAAGCGCTCTACTCTATCTCCACTGGGCCTCTTAAAAAACAGCTATTTACGGCAGGAATTAACATTGGATTATTCCGATATTTTTAATTTTCTCTACCAAAAAAATCATTTTTTTTTAGCCTCACCTTATTTTTTGAATTAGCATTTGTATTTGTTAATATTTAGGAAACATTAATTTGTTAAAATCTAAATAATAATTTCAACAAAAAATAATACACCCTTAAAATAAAAACCAAATTCTATACGGAAATTTGTTTTGTAAATTAAATATAAACTTAAAAATGAAAAAAATGAAAAAAATGAATCTATCAAAAATTTTTGCGACAGTTTCTTTATCTTTGATTGTTGCAAGTCCAATTTTGGCGCAGTCTAATTTAGGTGCCTCATGCGGTTGTCCTGCTGTTGCATCAAGACCTTTAGTATATGTAAGTGCTCTTCCGGGTTATCTTGGAATTAGTGGAACATTCGGCGGAGAGTTAACACAGGGTGCTACATTCACTTGTGATAAGACGTACATCTTAGATAAGAAAATTTACATTCCAGCTGGCCAGACTTTGAACATTGCACCGGGCACTGTTATTAAGGGGGCAGCAAACTCACTTCCTGCAGAGGCAACTGCTTTAACAATTATGAGAGGTGGTAAAATAAACGCTATGGGAACAGAGTCTTGTCCAATTGTGTTTACTGCTGCTGCAGATCCAATGAACGGATCTTATGCAATATCAAACGTTGGTAAGTGGGGTGGTGTAGTTATTTTAGGAAAAGCATCAAATAACTTGACTTTAGCAGCGAATGGTCCTTTCGTGCCAGGTGGTTCAGGTAAATTAGCGGTAGCTGACGGATTGGGTACTGTTGAAGGTTTCGCTTCTTCGAATCCTCAAGATCAATACGGTGTTGCAATTTCAACACCTACAAACGTTGTAACAGCTACTGTTCCTACGCCAAATACTTATTCATTCACTCAAAATGTTTCTTCTTCAACAACTACAACGATCACTCTTTCGGCTAACGGAAGTTCTGTTTTAGTAGGCATGCCTGTTTCTGGAACAGGGATAGCTGCAGGTACATTGGTATCTTCAGTGGTGGGACAAGTAATTACTCTTAATACAGCAACTACTGGCGCGGTAACTCAAGCTACTTTTGACGGGACATTTGCATTGTCGGCAGGAACGTCTGCTCAATTCTTTACAGGTACACCTACAACTTACACATCAGGAACTGGTCCGTGGGTTGGAAATATTAACTATTCTGCCCCATTTGTATCAGGTGGTGCCTCATTCGACGACAACGACAACTCAGGTGTATTGAAGTACGTTTCTATTCGTCACTCAGGTGCTATCTTAGCTGTAGGTGCTGAAATTAATGGTTTAACTTTGGCTTCTGTTGGTCGTGGAACAACTATCGATCATATCGAGATTGTTTCTTGCGCAGATGACAACATTGAAATTTTCGGTGGAACTGTTAACTTGAAGTATGTTTCTACCTTGTTTGGTAATGATGATATGTTTGACTATGATTTAGGATGGAAAGGTAAGTGTCAGTTCTTTTTCGGAATGAAGAATACTGCAGCTGGTTCTAGCCCAGATAATGACAATGGAATTGAAGCGGATTCAGATGATAATAATTCAAACGTTGCTTTTAGATCACACCCAGTTTTATACAATTTCACAATTATTGGAAATGGTAAAAATGCAACAACTGCTGACAATCGTGGATTAGCAGGAGCGAATTTTAAAGACGGTGCTGAAGGTGAATTATACAATTCTATTTTTGCAAACTTTAAGAACGGAATTAACCTTGCGAAGTCACTTTCTGGAACTCCAGCAAGAACTTACAACGCATGGCACAATTGGAGAACTGTTGGTACAACGGTATCTCCGAATACAAATATTGTTGCAGTAGCAAACAGCTTGAAAATTAAGTGTAATACAATTTTAATGAATAGCGCAACTACCGGAGCAAATGGTCTAGGAATCGATGCAGCTAGCTCTGGTGCTTTGGCAACTGCTGCAACTACGACTGTTGGTGGTGAATTGGATCAGTTTTTAGCTGATGGTAATATAGTTACAACTGCAGCTATACCAGGTTTCAGTTATGCATTTACTGTTGATGCAGCAACAAATGTAGTTAGCGTTAAGAATGATGTTACACCAAATCCAGCTTTATCAATTGAAGGTTGTCCTACAGTACCAGTAGATGGTTTCTTTGAGCCAGCTAACTATAGAGGTGCTTTTTCTTCAACTGGTGAAAATTGGTTAAGTGACTGGACTTATTCTCAAGCTATGGGTGCTACATCAGGTGTTGTAGCTTGTCCTACAGACTTAAATGCTGATGGCGTAACAGATGTGCTTGACTTCATAATTTTCGCACCAGCATTTGGAACATCTTGTAATTAATCATTAAATAAACCTACTATCCATGCATGTTCGCATGCATGGATTTTTTAAAAATAAATATTATGAAAACAAAAAAATTAATTTTAGGACTTGGAATTTTGTGTCTTAACGCAGTAGCGTATACTCAAGGTTTACAAGGAATAGTAGTTGAAAAATACTACTCAACAGATGCTGCTGACGGAGCAAATGCTTTGGCTGAAGGATCAATAACTACTTTAAATACTGGTACA
>SXGQ01426618.1_pt1 | contig 10617 bp, 20 predicted proteins | sample 3178371 | NCBI WGS metagenome assembly SXGQ01 (sample SAMN11356859, study PRJNA531348) | freshwater metagenome | isolation source: freshwater sample F1-20 | place: China: Fuxian Lake, Yuxi | collected 2017-12-25 | reverse complement strand
TCGTACCACTCCGCACTTTTTCCTGCACGACCTGCGCGCACGCTATACTTAGCGAGGCGTTGAAAGTTGACATTCAATAAACACAGAGGAGGAATACAATGCGGATTACGGTGAGACAGCTACAGAGAATTATTAGTGAGTCATTGGCCGACTCGATGCCCGTGGACATCACAAGTGTTAAACTAATTGCTGATTTTGTGCTGCCCGAAAGTGCTGCTATAGAACGCATGGGCATTGTCAGTGGTGAGGAGTCGATTCTGCGGTCGGGCACAGTTTTCAGTGTGACACGTGACGTCAGCGACGCGCGGCCTGACGATGGGGTTTACTATATCAGCAAGCTCGGCCTCGAGTACGCTGAAGGTGTCATCATACCACTGAGGATGCTTGATGTCGCCACAGGCTCGGCCACCGCGCAAGGAGATCGCCTCTCCGATTTGCTGGCCTCGAGCCACACAAATCTTGCGGCCCTTGCGGAGGAGATCGACAGCGAGAGGTCAAATTTAAGACTGAGGCGCGCGCTTGTCAGTGAGGAATTAGACTTGCTCGACGCCCTCGACAAGGTGGCACAGCTTGTGGAGCCAATGAGTGCAGCGCTCAAGGCGCTGGCCGGCGCCAAGGGACTCAGACTTCCCACTTCCACGGCGTTCGCCGCCACCGAAGGCCTTCGCCGCGGACTACGCCGTCGACTGCGCTAGTTGTAAAGCGCCGCCGCGTGTCGCCGACCCAGGGGTGCGCAGCACGGCGACACGCGTCTCGCTCACCACGATGACAAAAACCGACCCGCGGCCGAGGCGGCATAGGTTACGTAGTAGAGCACACTGGGAATCCCACGTCGGGACGCCCCGCGCGCGAGCTCTCCCATCAGATTTTCGGGTGATGCCCTCGCGTCGGCGACCGTGTCGTGAAGTGACTCGGCGTATCTTGCCCAATGAAATTCGCATGCATGTCCTCCGGAGGCGCTAGCGTGGTAAGTATGCCCTCGCGAGCCGGTGCGCCACGAAGCAGGCAGCACGTGCAGCGCAAAAACCCAGCCGGTTGACAACAGATGAACCAAAAAGACCTTAAAAAGTTCCCGGGAAAAATTTTTGAGAAGTGGCCTAAGGCAAAATTTACCAGGAGCCCCCACTGAGTGCACCGGGAGGGGCCCGCGCAGGGGGCTCGGAAGGGGCCCGAGAGTGGCCCCCCGGGAGGGGCCCTGTTGCACTGGCAGGGAGGGGCCCGGTAGGCCGTCGACAGAGGCCCCCGCCGAGCCGTGCAAGGGGGCGGCCGGCGTGGTACGATGGGCACATGGAGGGGCGGGGAGGCCGGCGGACGCGGAGGGCAAGCTCCCGCCCCGGGGATCGCCCTGGCCGCCGTGCACAGCGCACCGCCGCCGCCTACAATACGCTCAACGGCTCGAGGAGGACGCCATGCACTTCAAGACAACGCTCGCCGACATGCCCGCCACGCCGACCGGCCCGACGATGATCATCCGCGTGGAGACCGAGGCCGGCGCGAGGGTCACGCTCGCCGTGTGTGGTGAGCACACAGACGCTGACGGCATGCCCCGCGTCTGGGGCATCGAGGGCGTCGACCGCGAGCTCGCTGAGCCTGTGGCCAGCGCAGTGCGCGGCATGTGGGACCGCCGCGGTCGCCTAGGCCTCGTCGGCACCGGCCTCCTCGCGGAGGAGTGACATGCGAGGCCTAGGCGGCCTGAGGTGCGGTGCTGCTCCGGAGGTGCTGCCTCGGTGCTGCAACCGTGCCACCCACGTGGCCCACGGCGACACGGCGGAAGCGTGGCATGCCTGTTACAGAGGGGGGCACGGTGCCGTGTCGCGGCGGCCGCACGGCGAGGCTCGGCGCTCAAGCGCATGCGCTGTGGACGATGGTGTGCACAGCCCGGATCAGCGTGGTAGAATTGTCTCACCGGCCGGCGCGCGGCCCAACGGGGGGCGGCCTAGGCGCGCGTTCTTCATAGGTCACTGATCACCATAGCTTACGTGAAGGGAGACGCCTTTTGCTCTCGCTTACGGCTGTCCCAGAGGACGCTGCAGCGCGCCGCGCGTCGTCCGCGGCGATGGCGGCATCAAGCGCCTGTCTGCGCTCTTCGCCGCGGCGCTCTGCCTCTCCGAACTTGTGAGCTTTCTCCCCGGTCATCTCTCGATGACCGGCTGCGTGGGGGGCGGACTCCGCTTCATCGCGAGCGTTGCTGTTATCGTCCGCAGCATTCACAGGCGCATGCGCCTCATAGGCATCGTCCGCGGCGTCCACGGCTCTGGTCGGACGCCAGACCGGGTCGCTCGCCCATGTTTTAATAAATGCATCAAGTGCCGCTTCTAATGGCGGGTACCGCCACTCGATGCGCGGGCCGTCGTCGCCCTCGACCGTCGCGTATTTCCGGAAAGCTTTAATCTCATCCTGCTGCTCCTCCGACGCCTTTTCCCTCGAGAACCGCATCTCCGAGGTCCGCCAGGATTTTCTGAATTCCCCTACCAGAGCCAAGATTTTAGCTCCAACCGACAACGATTGCTTGCCCCCACCATAGTCCGGGCCGACAATTTGTCGCTCCACCCCCTCATTAAGCATGCTCGCAACGCTCTCTCTAATAATCCGCCGTAGCTGTCTCTCTGTAATCCTCATCGTACTCCTCCACGCTGTTATATGCACCTCGAGGCGCGCCTTCACGTTAAGTATAACGCTGCGCGCAGCACGTGCAGGCAAAAGTGCGGAGTGGTACGATGACCTCACCAACAGCGAGAGGAGGCAGCATGATCCCCTTCATGGTCCTGTACGTCGTGTTCATCGCCCTCGTGATCGTGCCGGACGCGTGACGCTGCGGTGTACAACCGCGAGGCGCATGGTAGAGTGACAACACAACAAGAGAAGGAGAGAGAGATGCTCGAACTGTATACCGCAGGTGCCTTTATCGTCGGCCTCGTGACCTGCGCGGTGCTCGTCTTCTGATGGACGCCGCGCCAGTCGCTGGCCTCCTCGCCGCGGCCGGCTTTGCCGTCGCTGCGGTGCTGCACCTCGGCCTGAAGCGCGACCTGAGCGAGGCGATCGCGCTGTCGCTGGCTGCACTGAGCGTGGTGTGCTTCGCGCTCGGCGTGTGGCTCGCGGTGGCGTAGGCGAACGGTGCCACGCCGCGGCTTCGCCGCGTCACTCCGACAGCGAGGCCACCTTGCCACACAGGGTTCGCCGCGGTCGTGTCGCCGTGCGTCTGCCGAGTGGCATCGTTATCATCACTCGCCCTATTCAATCCTATCATATATCCGATCCGATTACACGCGTGTATATCCATCCATCCTTGGATATAATAATCTCATCCGGATAGGAAAATTCCTTCCTAATCCGGATTATCATGGATCATGGATCAGGAGATGATATGAAGATCCGATATCTGGAATTCAAGGATCTGATCAATCAAATCTATACCCGGGAGATCAAGAATATCGAAGAGGGAATCCATCATGAATGGATCGAATACGCGGGTCCGGGGTATGAAATGGTCCTTTTCGATCCAGGATCCGGAATCGATTTCAATTCCGGAAATCATAAACAAGAGGATATCTGGGATGAGGATTTCCTGAAGGATTATCGGATCGAGGGGTCCCGGATGATCCGAAGGATTTGATCCGGTCCGGATCCCTCGGATCCGGAAACCCGACCCGACCCGACCCGACCCGACCCGACCCGACCCGACCCGACCCGACCCGGTGAGACCGGCATGCACCGCCTCTCGCCGCGTTATCATCGCGCGCAGTACCTCGACGGTAAGCACTGCAATGCCGCGTTATCATCGCAGCGCAACGTCCCATCGTACCACAGTCTCAGCCCGTATTGCACGCGTGTAACTCCCGCCCGAGTTTGGTAGAATAAACCTACCAACTGAGGAGGTGATATGAACGAGAAGATCCTGGAAGTCCTGAAGAAGATGGGTGAACTCGACGACACCCGTGTAACCCTCGGACTCGACCTGGTGTCGGAACTCGAGTCTCAGGGGATCATCGAACCCGGTGAGGTCGAGTGTGACACCGACCATTACACGGTCAAGGAGAACCTCACTCTGATTCTCCAGAGACTCCCCTGACCGACCCCCGCGTCTCCGTGTAACGGAGGGCACCCTGTGCGATGATAAGGCGTGGACGAGCGCTCATTGCCTGACACGTGCGCCCTGCGCGCAGGGTCGTTATCATCGCGCTCGAGCGCCCCGTCTGATAGTACCACAACTCCGGCGCCTCATGCACGACCCGGGCCCCGCCGGCCGGAAGCGCGCCCCCGTGTAACCGGCCATGAGGATTGGTATAATAAGAAGGTAAGGAAGGGGAAAAAAGGAAAATCCCCCCTTACAGGATGGATGGAAAAAAGGAATCCGGATAATACTTTCCGGTTCCTCCCCCGTGCAAGGGGGTCCATCATGGGATAAAATGATCCCAGGAGGTTACCATGGGCAAGGGTTTCTCGGCGAAGTTCCAGGGTCTCGATCGCAACACCCTCGAGTGCGTCGTCAGCATCAAGCCGGAGGAGGGCGAGGCCTTCCAGGTGATGGCGGCTCCCTTCCACTGGGGGCAGAAGACCCTCATGAAGGTGTCCCTCTGGGAGCGGGGGGAGACGATCGAGGATGGCAACGGGATCCTCACCTTCGGGATGAAGGTGTCCGTGGGGAACCTGGCCAAAAAGGCCATCAAGGAGGCCGGCCTGGTCCTGCCGGAGGCTCCCCCCTCCAAGCGGGGGAAGGCCAAGGAGGAGCCTGCCCCCCAGGCCTGAGGCCTAGGCCGGCCTGGCCTGGCCCGACTCGTGCAACTCTCTCTCTCACCTGGTACAATAAACTCACCGGCCAACGAGGCCGGCAACCTGGTCCAACCGGAGGTTATCGTGGCAAACTTCGTCACCAAGCTCGTCTCGTTCTCCGCCAACTCCTCGGTCGTGGAGATCTACCGGTTGTCCAACCGGGGTCTGTCGACCCTCACCACGGTCACGGTCGGGCAGACGCCGCGGGAGCGTGACCCGGCCTCGCCCGGCGGTCGTCAGGCCAACGGGCAGCGAGAGGTCATCACGATCTCCGGGTCGCACCCGACGTCGGCCGAGCGCGCGGCCGCCATCCGAACCGTCGCCGGCGTCCGCCGGGCGCTCCGCGCCCTCGCGAGCCGCCAGATCGGCTGAGCGCCCGGGCGCCTGCCGCTCCCACAGCGCGCCCACGACCGACGCAGCGCGCCCGTGCAACGGAGGGCGCCTCGTGCGATGATAAGGCGCCAGAGTGCGCCCTTTGCACGACCCGGGCGCTCGTGCTCCTGGTCCGGGAGGGCACGTTATCATCGCGCGACCTTCAGTTGCACAGCGCGCCCCGCCGGCCGTGACCGCGGCCGGAGCGCCCGCCCGTGCAACGGGCGCCCGCCATTGGTACAATAAACTCACCGGCCAACGAGGTCGGCAACTTGGTTCCGGAGGTTCTCATGTCCAAGTCCCAGAGTGTCACCGTTGAAATCCGGTCGTTCGTGGCGCTCGGGTCCCCGACCCTGGAGGAGGAGTGCGCCGTTCTCCGAGGCGCCCTCAAGGACGGCAGCGTCGACGTCCAGGTCGTCAAGAACTTGATGACGACACCGCCGGGTCATCAGCCCGCATCCTCGGGATGGGTGGACGTCGTCTACCTCCTCGTGTCGACCCCGCGGACCCGTGAAGGGCGCTCCGAGTTCACCAGAGCGGGAATGGCGTACGAGGAGCTCCGCGGAGGGCCCATCAAGTCGTACGATCGTAAGGAAGCCCGCGAGTCCTGGGAGCGCGAGTGGGACGGCTTCGCGAATCTCGAGGCCTGAAGGGCGCTGGGCGTGCAAAGTGCGCGCCCGGGTGATACAATGAACCTACCAACGTAACAGGGACGGAGGCGTTATGGAGATCGTGCTTCTCGAGGTCAAGTCCGCCGCGGTCGTGTGCAGCGTGGTCCGCGAGAGCGGCGAGGCTGCGATCGTGACGATGGCGTTCCGCGACTTCCCCGTGCCGGGTCCGACCTTCGGGTTCGGGGTGCGGCCGGAGGATCTCGGGCTGACGGCGGCCGAGTTCCCGGCGGTCGACGCCGCGGCGCGGGAGCTCTTCGCCCGCCGGGCGAGCACGCCGATCGGCACGCGCGTGGTCATCCGATGATCGGCATATTCCTCCTCCTCATCGCCGTCAATGCCTTCGGCGGCGGCTCGAGCACTCCGGCGCGGCGCCGGGGACGCCCTCGTGGCTCGAAGAGCGCCCGCAAGTCCCGCGGGGGCGGCTACGGCTGGAGCGACAACGGCTACGGAGATTAGCGCTCGTGCAAGCGCGCTCGAGGCGTGCGATGATAACGAGGGCGCCTGTACTCTTTTTAAGATCGGAGGGCGCCTCGTCCGCGCGGTCCTCGGAGGACGTTATCATCAAGCGCGCCCTCCGATGCACGGCGCGCCCTCGCGGTGCAAAGGGCGCTCGAGTTTGGTACAATGATCTCACCGGCCGCGGTGGCCGGCAACCTGGTTCTGGAGGTTCTCATGGCTAAGTTCCTCTCCTCTCACGAAGCTGCGGACATCCTGCGCGACATGGACCCCGAGGGCGTCGAGATGGTCATGGTCCGTCGCGCCGGGCGGGTCGTCCACCTGGAGCTCCAGCCCCGGGCCGGGAGGCCCGTGATCGTGGATGGCGGCATGAAGACGGCCCTCGTCCTCAGCATGCTCGAGCAGCCTGCCGCCCGGGGCATGGAGATCTCGGTTACGCGAGGCTGATCGCGCAGTGCGGCGGGCCCGCAGCGACACGCGCCGCAATGCCCTCCTAGGTCAACATGGACGGGCGCTCGAAGTGTCGTCGCGGGCCCTCCGGGCAAAGAAGAGCAACTCAACCGTGCAAAGGGCACTCGAGTTTGGTATAATAAACTCACCGGCTAGGAAATCCTTCCAAAACCGGCAGCTGGATCCTTGGTAGGAGTTCTCTCTTGCAGTACACCAACATTGACGGCGAGATCATCAACTTCCCCTTCTACATGATCATCGGCTCCGAGGATGAGCCCAACAACGGGGAGCTCGAGGCGGAGGTCGCGCCGTCCTGCCCGGTCTTCCACCGGATCGCGGACTACTACCTCTCTCCGGAGTTCAAGGTCTCCTCCGCCTCGGACCTCGCTGAGGTCGCCTGGTTCGGCGTCCGCGTGGCCTTCCTCGGCGGGGGTTCCCTCACCGATGAGGACTACCTCGACATCGGCAGGAACACCCTCATCGAGGGCCTCGCCTGCACCCTCCCCAACGGAGAGGCCGGCTCCGGACAGCCCCTCACCCTGCAGGCCTCCCTCCTGGAGGAGGCCATCACCATCCTCGAGGGTCTCCTGAAGACCCGAACCCTGGGCTGATCCGGGCACATGGTCCAAGATCCCGTCAGCACTGCTCTCCTGCCACCTTCGCGGGAGTCGGAGCGCATGCTGGCTCGCGGCTCCGCCTGGGGGATATCTCTCAAGCTTTCCAGGGACGAGCCCGTCGTGGCCTCGACCAGGATGCCCACTCGGCCCAGCCTGACTGGACGTGCTCTCGGCCTCCGACTCGCCCTCACGACCGACGTCGGAGACTAGCTCCGCGTGCAACCGGCGTCGCGACCTGCGATGATAAGGCACAGAGCTGTGCCCTTCACATTTGGTCCTGATTGGGAGGCCAGTGCGTGGGAACGCGCCCTCCGGGCGCCTCATCATCACTGCGAGCGCCCATGCACGCGCAGCGCGCCCGGAGGGCAAACGCGCGCCCTCCTGTGCAAAGCGCGCCCTGGCATGGTACAATGATCTCACCGGCCAACGAGGCCGGCAACCTGGCTCCGGAGGTTCTCATGGACGACTACGAACTTTACTGCGAGGCCTGCAACGGCGAGGGCGCCTTCAACGACGCGGTGGTCGAGGTCCCCTTCGTCGACGTGGTGGGGATCGCGCTCGAGGCCGGACACATCAGGGGCGCCACGGCGCGCTTTCCGGAGCCCTTGGCGCTCCTCGAGTGTGGCGCGCCCACGGGGGTCGCCCGGACGCTCGGACTCGTCGAAGGGGACGAGCTGGTCCCGGACGCGCATATCCGGGTGCACAGGGCGTACAGGGCGCTCCTCGAGACCGGACGGTTCACGCTCCTCGAGAAGTGGGGCTACACGTGGATCGTCCCTGGCGACGCGCGGAAGTACGTCGACCAGAGCGCGCTCAGGGCAGCCGTTGCAAACGTGGTGGACTGCACGATCCGTGCCCGAGTCTGGGAAGATCTCGCGGCCTAGGCATCCTCGCCCCGAGCTCTTCCGGAAGAAGCTCCGCGCCGGCCAGAGCAGTCTGGCCGCGGTGATGATCACGACTACCCGGAAGCCCAGCGTCCTGCGCCGGCCGCATTCCATCAGAGTACATGAGAGCTTCCGGGAGGTCGTTATCATCGGGCTGCAGCCCGCATGTACATCTTACGCCGGCCGCCGTACTATATGCACGTGGACATCGAGGGCGCTCTGATGGGACAGGGCGCTCTAACTGTACTTGGCGAGATGCCAGATGAGCGCGGCGCCCAAGAGGGCGAGGATGATCGTGGAGACATCAGCCATCGCTGTGACTCCCCAGTGCGTAGATGAGGATGAAGGCGCTCAGAGCGCCCAAGAGGAAGAGACAGACGCTGCCGATAAGCATATGCTCCTTGACAATCAGTGCTGGCTGAGCGCCAGGGTGAAGAGGGACACGACCACCGCGAAGGCCGCGTGGAGTGCTATGAGCTCCATCGGCGCCTCCTTATCGCCGGCTGATGCCGTAGTTGTACTCCTCGCCCTCGGCCTCGTGCACCGGAATGTCCTGGGCGCCGGGGAGACGGCTCGAGCTGACGAGGGCCAGCTTCGAGTCCCGGCACTTTCCGCAGGTCCGGAAGAGGGGGATCCCGAAGCGGTCCCGGGTCCACACGCTATCCTCGAAGCTCTTGACACCGTTGAGACACACATGACTCTTCACGAGAACCTCCGGTTGGACCAGGTTGCCGGCCACCGCGGCCGGTGAGTTTATCGTACCACCACCTCTCGACCTTTGCACGGGTCAGGGGTTCAGCGACCCCGTCTCCAGCCAGCGGTCCTTGTCCCGCTGGGCCGTGTTGTCGAACGCCGCCGGGCCGCATCGCCGGCACATGGTGAGGATCGGGACCCCGTGGTCGTGCAGCTGCACCACGAGCTGCCGCTTGTGGGACTGCGTGCCGCAGGTGTCGCAGTGGTCCCGAACGATCGTGTCGATGTTGTCCATGACATCCTCCGCCTCGCCAGTTGCCGGCCACCGCGGCCGGTGAGTCCATTATACCATCGCCTCGCGACCCTTGCACGATGTGCCTCGAGGCCGGCATCGGAGCGGCTACCTTATCATCAGGTCCCCGTACAATTGTACCACACCTCGCGGGCAGGTTGCACGGGTGCAATCGGGTCGGGCCTGGGGTATAATGATCTCACCCCCGGCGAGGTTGATGAGGGGGAGGTACCGGAAGGTAGGCCATGGGGCCGGTCCGGTGCAAGGGTCGAGAGACGGTGGTACAATAAACTCACCGGCCAATAGGGGCCGGCAACTGCGGAGGTTGTTATGGACTTCAAGTTCGTCAAGGTCGTCGGTCACACGGATAACCTCGAGGTGGGCGTGGAGTACAAGCGGGAGGTCGATGGAATCTTCGAGGTGCTGCTCCTCGAGGTCGCCCCCTTCCACTGGGGCCAGAAGACCCTCATGAAGGTCCAGGCCGGGATCCGGTACCCGGAGGGAGTCCCAGACGCCGCGGTCGATGCCCTGTACTCGGAGGCGACGCAGGGTCTCAAGGTCTCGGCCGGGCAGGTCGCCAAGAAGTACCTCCGGGACCGGGGCCTCACCCTCCCCCCTCCCCCTCCGCCGAAGCGTCGCGGGAAGCCCGCCGCGGAGGAGCCGACCCCCAGCCCGGCGGTGGATGACCGCCAGCTCTCCCTCCCCCTCTGAGGGGACAGGGGAGCTCCCCGCTTTAGATAGCGTCCGCCCGGATGGGCGAGGAGACCGAGAGCGCAAGCTCTTCGGTCTTTTTTTGTCCCTCGACTCGCGCCGTGCAACCGGCGCGAGGACGTGAGCCACAGCTGCCTCTCGCAGGTCGAGCCGCGTCGACGCGAGACTCCGATCCGGAGGTCCACGAGACCGCCGCGGCACGTCACGGGGACGAGCAGCTCCCTGAAGTGATGATAAGGAGCTTCCGGGACGCTGTGCAGGCATCAGGCCGGGTACCGCGAGACCTGGTGGAGCTCCACAGCACCATAGCCTCGCCCACGCGCGAGGATGTCCCGGGCCGCCTCACGGGAGGGCGCCTCGACGACCTCGCCCGTCTCGTTGTGGTAGAACTCCAGAGAGCCCTCGGGCGCCGCCGGGCTCTTCCGCGGTCGGGACAGGGGACCGGGCGCTCGCTCGCTGAGAACGCCCTCGCCCGGGCGCGGAGTCGTCTTGACAGAGAGATTCATGGTGTGCCTCGCCTCATTTGCTGTTGGTAGTCTCATTGTACCACGCGCCCTCGCCCTTTGCACGAGGCGATGGGCGCCGCCTTATCATCGGACGCCCGCTCTCAGCGCTCGGCGCGCCTCATTCCTCGAGCAAGTCGGGGTCGCGGGGCACCGTGGGGCACTCGCGCAGGGCGCGGCCGAGGCCGAGCATCACGG
>SXGQ01643071.1_pt1 | contig 10618 bp, 10 predicted proteins | sample 3178371 | NCBI WGS metagenome assembly SXGQ01 (sample SAMN11356859, study PRJNA531348) | freshwater metagenome | isolation source: freshwater sample F1-20 | place: China: Fuxian Lake, Yuxi | collected 2017-12-25 | reverse complement strand
TTGCCCTCGGTCATCCAGCCGCGCATGGCCGGGTCGAGCGACAGCGCCAGCGTCTTGAGCAGCAGGCCACCGGCTGCCGGCCCGGTAACAGGCTCCGTGCTGGCTTGCCAGTTGGCAGCGGTGGGCAGTCCTACGGGGCGGCTGGCCAAACGGATTTGGTGGTTGCTCAGGTGTTCGAAGGTCATGGGCTGCTTCCTGCAATAGATAGGCCGAAGATGCTAGCCCATGGGCATCCTGCCACCAGTAGCGCCGGCGACAGCAACTCGTTTTGCCGCAGCGCGGTAAAGCCCGGGGCGTTCGGCGGCTCAAACGCCATTCACGCCGCGCGCGCAAACCAGCGCAAAGCACCCACCCCCGTCCAGGGCCGCTCGGCACACGCCTTCAGTCCCGCACATCGGCGACCGGCGTGGCGCCAAAGTCGCTGCGCGCCAGCCAGGCCAGCACCCGGGCTGCGGCATCGGCCGGGCTGCTCAGCAGGCCCTGGGTCTTGAGTTGCACGAAGTTGGCTTGGTCCGGAAAGTCGGCAGCATGGGCGGTGCGCAATTGCACTTGCATATCGGTGTCTATCACGCCGGGCGCTAGCGAGCAGACTCGCGCGCCATGGGGCTTGGAGGCCTCGTCCAGGGCGACGCAGCGGGTGAAGTGGTCCATGCCGGCCTTGGCCGCGCAGTAGGCAGCTTGCGAGGCCATGGCGCGTCGGCCCAGGCCGGATGAAATATTGAGTAGCTTGCGAGGCAAGCGCCAGGATTCGGTGGCGCGCAAAAAAGCGGCGGCCAGCAGCAGTGGTGCCTCCAGCCCGACACGCATGGCCTGAGCCAGGTCGGCCGGGTCAGATCCGCTCAAGGGCCCGATGCGCGCAATGACGCCAGCGTTGTTGATCAGGGTGGCGCTGGCCAGCCCGGTGGGGCCTAGCTGGCCCAGCCAATCGCCCAAGTCGGCCGCCGCCTGGGCGCCCAGGTTGAGGTCGCGTGGCCACTGTTCGAGCGTGCAGGCCGCGTCCGCCGCCTTGGCTGTGAGCGCCGGATTGACTTGGCGCGACAGGCACAGCAGTCGGTGCTCGGGATGGAGCAGTTGCTCGGCCATGGCCAAGCCCATGCCACGCGAGGCGCCGGTCAGGATGTAGAGATGTTGCGTCATGGGTTCTTTCAAAAGAGTGCTCGGGTGCCGGCCCTCAGAAGTCGGCTGGGCAGGTAAATTCCAGGGCCTGCTGGCTCAGAGGGTGCGTGAATGCCAAGCCGCTGGCGTGCAGCAGCAGGCGCGCTGCCATGGCCTGAACCTCGGGGCTCGCATACAGCCGATCGCCGAGTATCGGATGCCCCAGCGCCAGCAGGTGCACCCGCAGTTGATGCGAGCGGCCGGTTTCGGGTGCAAGTTCCAGCCGGGTTGAACCGCCATCGGCGCTGGGCGCGAGCCTGCGCCACCGGGTCAGGCTGGGCTTGCCTGCCAGCAGGTCGATTTTTTGCCGTGGTCGCTCAGCCCAGTCGGCGCCAATCGGCAGATCAATCACGCCCCAGCCCTGGGCTGGTTCGCCCAGGTGGCCGGCCACCCGTGCAACATAGCGTTTACGGATACGCCGCTGGGCAAATGCCAGGCTCAGGCTGCGTTGGGCGGACGCGCCGCGCGCCAAAATCATCAGGCCTGACGTGGCCATGTCGAGCCGGTGCACGATCAGGGCGTCTGGGTAGCGTGTCTGTACCCGGGCAATCAGGCAGTCTTGCTTGTCACCCCCGCGCCCGGGCACCGAGAGCAGGCCGGCCGGCTTGTCGATGACCAGCAGGCACTCGTCCTGGTAATGGACGGCCGATTCAGCCAAATTCACGAGCTGCCGCCTTGCAGCAGGCGCTGCACGGTCTCACACAGTTCTTCGACATCGTTGGGTTTGTGAATCAGTGCACGAGCCCCCTCGGCCAATGCGCTTTGTTCAATCTCCGAAGTCACAAAGCCCGAGGCCAGGGCAACCGGTAAGCTGGGCCGAACCTGTCGGGCCTCACGCAACAGTTCGAGTCCGGAAAAACCGGGCATGTTGTAGTCACTTACCAGCAAATCGAAGGCCAGGGGTCGCTCGCGCAGGGCTTCCAGGGCTGCCAGGGGGTCGGTGAAGCCGCTCACCACATAGCCTTTGCGCGACAGCGCCCGGTCGACCAAAAACACCAGGGCCTGGTCGTCGTCGACATACATCACCCGCTGCCCCCGGCCGGCTACGGCGAGCGTGACCGGCCGGGCTGCCACGGCGGGTGTGGCGCCGCCCGCAGCGAGGGGAAAGCACAGGGTGAAGCTGCTGCCCACACCGCTTTGGCTGCGGACTTCCACTGCGCCCTCGTGTGTGCGCATGATGCCGTGCACGACCGCCAGACCCAGGCCGGTACCCTGGCCGACTGGTTTGGTGGTGAAAAAAGGCTCAAACACCCGCTCCAAGGTGTGTGGGTCCATGCCAGGGCCGGTGTCGTGCACCGCAAGCCTGGCATGCGGCACTGACAGGCCCTGGGTGGGGTTCGGCGCGGCTGAAGCAACTGGGTCTTGGTGGCTGAGTTCAATGCTGACCCACCCCCGCTGCTGGCCAAGGGCCTGAATCGCGTTGGTGCACAGGTTGAGCAGGGCCTGTTCAACCTGGGTGGCATCGGCCAGCACTGCCGGTGTGTTGGGCGCCAGGTTGACCTGCATTTCGACATGGGGCGGCAGCGTCACTTTGAGCAGGCGCACCGTCTCGCGCACCACCTCGGCGAGTTGCAGCGGCACACGGGATGGCGACTCGTTGCGGCTGAAGGCCAATATCTGGCGCACCAGGTCGCGCGCGCCGCCCCGCTTTGTCGATTTCGCTCAGGCTGACCTGCGCTGGCGACGCCGGCCCGACGTCCTGCTGAGCCAGCGCCGTATTGCCCAAGATGGCGCCTATGATGTTGTTGAAATCATGTGCGATACCCCCGGCCATGGTTCCCACCGCCTGCATTTTGTGCGACTCACGCAACTGCGCCTCCAAGGTGTTGCGCTGCGCTTCCATGTTTTTGCGCGCACTCAGGTCACGGGCGAAGATGGTGGTGGTGCCGCCGTCTGCCCGGTGCTCAAACGACAGGCTGAGCTCGATGGCGACCGGGCTGCCGCTGGCCGTGCGGCCAGTGAGCTCGCCGAGCTGGCGTTTGGTACTGATCGGCTCGCTTGGCAAAAGGGCAACCAGCTCGGGCAAAAATCGGCTCAGCTCGCAGCCCAGGGCGTCAGCCGCCGGGCATGCGAACAGGGCCTCTGCAGTGGGGTTGAAGACCGTGATGCAGCGCTTGTGGTCAACCCCAATGATGGCATCGAGCGAGGCATCAATGATGGCGGCGAGCCGCTGCTGGCTTGACTGCAGTTCCAGGTTACGCTGCTGCAGCGCGTTGGCGCTGTCCCGCAGCGCCAGACGCTCGTTTAACAGCGGCCCCTGGTCGACAATGGCGCAGATGAAGTGGGCCAGTTCATCCTGCGAATTTTCAATTCTGGCGATGTGCAGGTCGCCAGTCATGGAGCCCGCGGAGCCACAAGAAAAAACCACCTCGGTGGTCTCACAGGTGACCATGGCTAGCGCGGTTTGAAACGCGGCGTTGACCCGATCGGTGTGCGCCGGGCTGACAAAGGGCAGCAAAAAATTCAGTGGCGGATCCTGCTCGAGCGGGCGCAGCAGGCGCAGCGCCATGGCGTTGCTCTCCAGCACGAGGCTGTTCTCATCGACCAGCATCAGCGCCAGTGGCACATGGGAGAAGAGCGTCAGAAAACGCTCTGTGGCACCCTCGGCGGCAGCCTGGCTGTAGCGCAGCGCCTGGTTCTGGATCTCGAGTTCGGCCTGGTGCTCTCGTAACTCCCGCACTCCCCGTGCGGCTGGCGCTGCCGGCTTGATCGCCGGCTTGGTTCGGCTAGCCCCGGGACGGCGCATTCTTGAGCTTGCCCCGCACCGGCACCACGGTGGTGACGGTCGGGCGCACCGCGTCTGGCGACACTGCTTTGGGCGGCGCTGTGTCCTTCTTGGGTTTTTTGACCATCTTGTTGTTGTTCTGTTGTCCTTTTGCCATGCTGTTACTCCTGGTTGACGAAGGGGTTGGGCTGATCCGTTGGACCTGGCATCAGCGCCGGGTCACTGCGCTACCGGGATCGTAGTCGGCGGCCTTGAGGGGGCTGCGGGCGCTAACATAGGACTTCAGCACGTCGGCATCCACAAAGCCGGTGTTGACATAGCTTTTGTGTTCGCTCACCTTGGGGTAGCCGTCACCGCCAGTGGCCTGGAAATTATTGATCACCATGCGGTAGGTTTTGCCGGCTTCAAGAGCCGCATTGTTGATTCGAACATTGAGCGCTTGTCCGGCCTCAATATCCAGGCTGATGCCGGTGAACTGGGCAAAAGCGCCAGAGCCGACTGACATTTTTGCAGCGGCATGAAGGTAGCTCATGACCTCGTCGGCGTTCAGGTCGACCGTGCTCAGAGTGTTGCCCCAGGGCTGTACCTTGAGAAGGTCTTTGTAGGTGATTTTTCCGGCAGCAATCGAGTCGCGCACGCCCCCGCCATTGACGATGGCGAAATCAGCCTTGGTTTTTTCCATATTCGCCAGGCCAATCAAAACTGCCAGGGAGGCCGGTTTGGCACGCACCACAGTACGGTCACCCTCCAGGCGGCTGTCAACCGAGCCAACTTCCACATTGAGCTTCTCTTGGCCAAAGTCCTGGTAGGGGCGCAGCAGGGCCAGCATCGCAGTGTCCTCGGGGATCTCAGGGGTGTAGGTTTGCAGCGTGGTCTTGCCATCGGCGCCCTTGACCGGGCGCTTTAGGTTGATGGGTATCAGGGCGTACTTCACCAGGTTGAAGTCGCCATTGCGGTATTCGAAATCAGCCCGACCGACGTATTTTCCCCATTCATGGGCCTGCACGATCCAGGTGCCGTTCTGGCGGTCTGGCTTGCACTCGGTGCCGGGGACATAGGCGGTGTCCACCACGTTCTCGGCCTTCATGCACGCCGGGTTCTGGGTGTGGCCGCCGACTACCAGATCAATGCCCTTGACCGCCCTGGCCAACTCGACGTCGCCCGGCGCCTGGCTGCCACTCAGACCGTTGGCATAGTGCCCCATGTGGGTTGCTGCAATCACCACATCAGCCTGGGCGCGCAACTCTGGCACCACTTTGGCAGCCTCGGCCTGTGTGCTGCGGAATTCAATGTTTTTGACATTCTCGGGCATCACCATTTTGTAGGTGTCCTCGGTGGTCAGGCCCATGACACCGATGCGCAAGCCGTCAATCGTGAACACCTTGTAGGGGTCAAACATGCGCTGGCCGTTCTCGTAGATGTTGGCAGCCAGCATGGGGAACTTGGCCAGATCGCGTTGCATTCTGAGCACCAAGAGGGGCTTGTCAAATTCATGGTTGCCGACCGCCATGGCCTGAAAGCCCAGCAGGTTCATACCCAGAAAGTCGGGTACCGCATCTTGCAAGTCGCTCTCTGGAACGCCCATGTTGATGTCGCCGCCGGACAGCAGCAGGGTGTGGCCACCGCTGGCAGCAACTTCGCGCCGGATGGCATCGACCACTGTTTTTTGCGCTGACAGGCCGTATTCGCCATCGCTGTTTTTCCAGAACCGCCCATGGTGATCGTTGGTGTGCATGATGGTGATACGGTAGGTTTTGTCTTTTTCGGGGCCCTGAGCCCAGGCCGGGCCCGTGAGGCCGACGATCAGCAGAAAACTGAGGATAAGGCGACGTATTGGCATGATCACATCCTGTGAGGTTGGCGAAGCTTACAAACAGCCGGATTATGGCTTCAAGCGTAGACCAGCACCGCCAGCCCCCATGCGGTGGACCAAGCGCAAACTACAGGCTAACCTACAGCAGTTTACGGCGACAATGTTCCCCCCTACCTCAACCGCCCAGCGTCAAACCCGCCCGCCTTGCCCATGTCCAGCCAAAGCCATTTTGAAGTACGCGCTGCCGGCCTGCGTGATGCCAAAACCATCGCCGAATTGCATCTCCAAGCCTTGAGCAGGCTGGCTGATGACGGTTTGTCCAAGGAGCAACAAGAGGCGCTGGTGGCAGTTGCCCGCACCATCAACTGGCGCGAGGCGATTGAATACCTGGAGCCTCAGGTCTATCTGGCTTGTGACGCCGGAACCCCCCTGGGCTTTGTTGGCTTTGACCGCTCACGGGACCTGGGAACACCGCCCACGACAGGCGAGATCTGGGCCATGGCCGTGCTGCCCGAGCATTGGGGGCGGGGCCTTGGTTTGGCCCTGTGGGACGCAGCCCGGGATGGTTTGCTGGAAGAAGGTTGCAACAAAGTCAGCATTTGGCTGCCGCTGCTCAACCAGCGGGCCGGGCGATTTTTTGAGTTGGCCGGTTTCAAGCGCGAGCTCAAAACCGCCAAAACCGTGCCGCTGGGGTCGGTCAAGCTCGAAGAGATTCGCCTGTCGCGCGCGCTGGCCTGATCAGCTGCGGCGCAGCAACACGCTGCCGATGGAATAGCCAGCGCCAAAGGAGCAGATCACGCCAAACTCGCCGGCCTGGATGCCGGCCCGGTGGCGGTGAAACGCGATGATGGAGCCGGCCGAGGCGGTGTTGCCGAATTCGTCGAGGATGACCGGGGCGTCTTCAGCGCTCGCATCGCGCCCCAGCAGCTTGCGGGCGATCAGCTGGTTCATGCCAAGGTTGGCCTGGTGCAGCCAGTAGCGGCGTACGTCATTGGGCGACAGGCCGTGCTCAGCCAGGTGGCTGCTGATGTGCTCTGCAGCCATCGGACAAACCTCTTTGAAGACCTTGCGCCCCTCCTGGTAAAACAGCTGATCTCGGTCTTCGGGGTGGCGGTCCTCGCTGCGCGACATGAAGCCAGCGTTGTTGCGGATGTTGTTGGAAAAAGTGGTCAGCAAGCGGGTGCCCAGGACTTCAAATGCGCTGGCCGGCGCATTGTCCAGCCGCTCGACCAGGGTGGCAGTACACACATCGCCAAAGATGAAATGGCAGTCGCGGTCCCTCCAGGCCAGGTGTGGCGAGGTGATTTCCGGGTTGACCACCAGGATGGCTCGGGCCGAGCCGGTGCGAATCGCATTGACCGCCATGTCGATTCCGAAAGTCGCCGACGAGCAAGCCACATTCATGTCAAAGCCAAAGCCCTTGATGCCCAGCGCCGTCTGGATTTCTACCGCCATGGCCGGGTAGGCTCGCTGCTTGTTGGCAGCGGCACAAATCAGGCCGTCTACATCGGCAACAGTTTTGTCAGCGCTGCTTAGCGCGTCACGGGCGGCCGCAACCCCTATTTCAGCCATCAAGGAGAGCTCGTGGTCGGGCCTGGCTTGCAAGCGTGGGTACATGCGCTGCGGGTCGAGCACCCCAGTCTTCTCCATGACATAGCGGCTCTTGATGCCGGAGGCTTTTTCGATGAATTCGACACTCGAGGGCTGTATCGGCTGGCGCTGTCCGGCGCTGATCTCGGTGGCATGGCGGCTGTTTTCCAGTTCGGCAAACTGGTTGAAGGCCGTCACCAACTCCTGGTTGCTGATGGTGTGCGGGGGAATGAAAAGGCCGGTGCTGCTGATAGCGACGCGATGCATGGGCTGGGTCTCGGTTAGGCGGTCTGTTCAGGCCGCATTGCGCTGGCAGCTGGCCAATCAGCTGCGATGAATCTTAACTTGCATGGCCCCGGCCATGCGTTTTGATGGCGGCATTGTCAAGGCGCATGCCGCTGGCGCAAGCTACTGGCGCTTATGCTGTCCGATCGAAAAAGCCGGCAAAACCCTGCTCGGGCTCGAAGCGCCGGTTGCGGCAAATCAGCCGGGTTGGCCCAGGCATGGCGCGAACCGCCACCGCGTGGCTCGGGTCACCGGGGTAGCAGACCACCCGCGTGCCATCCTGCTCGAACGATTCAGGCGCGATCAGCGGCGGCGGCTGCATACAAGCCGCTTGCAGCACGCTGTGCACGCTGTCAAAGTCCAGCAGGTGCACCAGGCTCATGATCTGCGGTGGCGCCAGCGCCAGTTGGTCTGCCCAGTAGCGCTCCAGGGCGGTGCTGGGGCTCAGCCAGACGCTGTCGGTGGCCTCATGCTCGTCATGCTGTGCAGTCTGTTGCACTGGCATCGCCGCAACAAAAAACCGCGTGTCAAAGCGTTTGTTCATGACGCTGGGGGTCTTGGGCGTGATCCAGCGGGACCAGGGCAGCAGCCCGCTGACGCAGAGCCGCAAGCCAGCGCTTGACAGCAGGGCCCCAAAGCCATGACCTGCCCGCAGCAGTGCCTGCGCCTGCGCCGCTTGCTGGACCGAGACATTTTGCGCAAACAAGACACCCGATTCTTCAAATACTTCGCGCGCCGCTGCTATAAAAATCGCCGCTGCCTGCGCCGCCGATAGGCCGGGCTCGCAGAGGCGTTGTTGCAGGGTTTGGGCTGGCTGGTCGAGCAGGCTCAGGACCAGCGCCTGGGCATCGGCCGAATCGACCTTGCCGCCTGGAAAGACATAGGCGCCCCCCAGCACGTCAGATTGGACATGACGTTTGATCAGCAACACCTCCAGGCCCTGGGGCGCGTCGCGCAGCACGAGCACCGTGGCCGCTGGCCGCGGCGGCGTGTTGATGGTCTGCGTGTTGAGTTCCATTCGGGTCTTTCAGGGGCGCTGGATGTGCAGTCCGCTACAGTCTGGGCCGGGCGGGCGTGAGGCTAGCAGAGTCCAGGCCCATCTCTTGTCACCAACAGTTCAGGAACAGTCAGTATGGGAATTGATTTCAAGGGCCAGGTCGCCATCGTGACCGGCGCCGGGGGTGGCCTGGGCCGCCAGCACGCACTGGCGCTGGCCGCGCGCGGCGCCAAAGTCATGGTCAATGATTTGGGCGGCGCCAGGGACGGCTCGGGCGGCTCGGCCACAGCAGCCGAAGCGGTGGTGGCCGAAATTCGGGCTGCCGGTGGCGAGGCCCTGGCCAACAGCGCCTCGGTGACTGATTTTGCTGCGGTCGAGGCCATGGTGGCGCAGGCCGTAGCGGCCTGGGGACGGGTCGACATCCTGATCAACAACGCCGGCATTCTGCGCGACAAGACCTTTGCCAAAATGGACATCGCCGATTTTGCGCTGGTGGTGGACGTGCACCTGATGGGCGCCGTGCATTGCTGCAAGGCGGTATGGCCCCTGATGAACGCGCAAAAATACGGACGCATTGTCATGACCACCTCATCGAGCGGGCTGTATGGTAATTTCGGCCAGTCCAACTACGGAGCCGCGAAGATGGCGCTGGTGGGCCTGATGCAGACCCTGGCACTCGAAGGCGCCAAAAACAACATCCATGTCAATGCCCTGGCGCCCACCGCCGCCACCCGCATGACCGAGGACCTGATGCCCGAGGCCGTGCTGGCCACCCTCAAGCCCGAGGCGGTGGTGCCAGCGATGCTGGTGCTGGCCTCTCGTGACGCGCCGACCCGCACCATTTTGTGTGCCGGTGCCGGCACCTTTGAGGCCGCCCACATCACCCTGACCCAGGGGGTCTGGCTGGGCACCGACGCGCAAACCCCGGAACGCTTGGCCGCATGCCTGGCCGAGGTGAGCGACCCGGCCGGCCAGATGGTGCCGCAGGGCGGGTCAGCCCAGGGCGCCAACGAGGTGGCCAAGGCGATGGCCCACTTGGGGTAGTCAGTCTGGTGCCGGTCCGCCGTGGCAGTCCGGACGTCAGTGCGCAGCCATGGATGCCCGATCAGGTCGGGCATGACGAGCCGCTTCTTCGTCAAGCGAAGTCACTGACCGGGACACACGAGCAAAACAGGTGCCGGTCGCCATAGACGTTGTCGATGCGGCCGATAGGTGGCCAGTATTTGCTCTGCTTCAGGCTGGCCAACGGGAAGGCCCCGAGTTCGCGTGGGTAGGGCCGGTCCCAGTCCGCGCCCAGCAGTGCCGCTGCAGTGTGCGGCGCATGTTTGAGCGGGTTGTTGTCCTTCGGCCATTCGCCGCTTTCAATCCGCCTGATCTCGGCCCGGATGGCGATCATGGCCTCGATGAAGCGGTCCAGCTCAGCCAGACTCTCGCTCTCGGTGGGCTCCACCATCAGCGTGTTGGGCACCGGAAAACTCAGCGTTGGTGCGTGAAAGCCATAGTCCATCAGGCGCTTGGCCACGTCTTCGGCCATCACGCCGCTGGACTCTTTCAGCGGCCGCAGGTCGAGGATGCACTCATGCGCCACGTCGCCGGTGGCGTTGGCGTAAAGGGTGGGGTAATGGTCTTTGAGCTGGCGGCTGATGTAGTTGGCGCTCAGAATCGCCACCTCGGTAGCCGCCTGCAGGCCCTCAGGCCCCATCATGCGGCAGTACATCCAACTGATTGGCAGCACGGCGGCGTTGCCTAAGGGCGCTGCTGATATTGCCCCCGCGCTCGGCACTGCGTGTCCTTCGCTGCCCCCCGAGGGGGCTAACCCCGCCTTGGGGCGGCCCGGCGGCGGGGTTGTTGCCCCCACGCTTGAGGCTGTTGCCCCCACGCTTGCCACTGCGTGTGCTGCGCTGCCCCCCGAGGGGGCTAACTTTCCTTGGGGCGGCCCGGCGGAAAGTTCTGCCCCCACGCTGATGGTCTCGTTGTTGATGTGGCCGGGCAGGTAGGGCACCAGGTCGGCGACGACGCAAACTGGGCCGACGCCGGGGCCGCCGCCGCCGTG
>SXGQ01772812.1_pt1 | contig 10619 bp, 8 predicted proteins | sample 3178371 | NCBI WGS metagenome assembly SXGQ01 (sample SAMN11356859, study PRJNA531348) | freshwater metagenome | isolation source: freshwater sample F1-20 | place: China: Fuxian Lake, Yuxi | collected 2017-12-25 | reverse complement strand
GTAACCGATGGCTCGCGGCACCCAGCTCTCCGCGCTGGTCGATGCCCTGCGGGCAGAGATCGGTGCCTCGACCAACGTGGCGATGGGAGTTAACTCCCTGCCGGCGTTGAAACAAATCCTAAACCGGACACAGTCCTGGCTATGGGAAAAGTTCGACTGGCCGTTCGCGTATATCGAGCGAGACGAGCAAATGGTAAACGGCTCGCGGTACTACGGTTTCGACCCAGAGATCGACTTCGGTAGAATCACGGAAGCACACGTCAAGTACTCGGACAGCTGGCGGAAGCTGGACTACGGCATCGGCACGGAGCAGTACAACTCTTCGGACATCGCCGACGGCGACAAGGAAGACCCGCCCACCCGGTGGCGTCACTACGAAGGCAACCAGTTTGAAGTCTGGCCGACGCCTTCCAGCAACGAGTGCGTCGTGCGTTTCAAGGCGATCCGCAGGCTGCCGAAGATGGTCAACGACTCCGACGTCGCTTTGCTGGACGACAACCTCATCGTGCTGTTCGCCGCCGCAGAACTGCTCGCCCGCGCGAAGTCCGATGACGCCCAGGGAAAGATGAGTGCTGCCAACGAACTTTTCACCAAGCTGAAGGGCAGCGGAATCAAGAACGACGTCTTCGTGATGGGCGGCGGTCTTCCTGTCGAAGGTCAGAGCTTCCTCAACGGCGCGCGCATCCTGCCCAGCACCAGGGTCTAATTTATGGCATATATCGTCGTCGAGAACTTTTCAGCCGGCCTCGACACGCGGAGGCATCCCCTCACGGCTCGCCCTGGTACGCTCCAGACTCTCAAGAACGCCCACGTCTCGCGTGGCGGTGAGATTGAGAAGCGAAAGGCTTTCGATGTCGTAAATCCTTTCGTAAACGAATACATCTTCACCAGGCCGTTCCACGGACTGCAAGCCACGGCTGACAAGATCTACACCTTCACGGACGGATGGAATCATAATACCGGAGGGAGCGAACTGCCCATCTCCGATTCCGGCGTGTATGCGGTTCTTCTAAAGCATCCTAGCGTAACTCTTTGGGCTACGTCTAGCGAACCGCCCGCGCTTGAAGGCATCGTTTACAGCACCCTGTACGGAGGCAAGACCTTTGTCCTGGCGAAGTGGAATACCGGAGAAGTCATCCCCTATTACGACGGAGAGTTTCTTTCCGACTTCTATGTCGGCAAGACGCGGCAATGGATGACTGCTGCTTCAAACCCTTGGGACGTATTCTGTGCTACCTTGGCTTGGCAGATCCGTGGCGGAAGTTACGGCCTAACCACTACTGGATGGGATGCTGACAGCTCAAACATCCTTTATGGCGGCAACAGTTGGGTCGATTTGATTGCGCCGGCGGACGTCGATTTCACTCCGTCTTTCACGGCTGACGAAGGCGTATCCGTATCCACTTCCACCATCACGGAATTCAAGGCCGGCGTCGCAGCCAAGAAGGCTTCTGGTGGATTCTCTGTCGTGTCTGGTTCGCTTGGCACCCCGGCATCCGCCACCCGCGCGCTTCAGTATGTCGGCGCGCTTGGTGCTGCGAAGATCATGAACATCTACTTCGATGAGCAGGAAGCCATCGACGAACCTGGAGGTTGGACTGGATTCGACGCCACAGGTTTTGCCAACACTTCAACCGGGCTGGTGGATCGAATCAATTACTTCATCACCAACTTCGGTCGTAACCGGGACGGACTGGCGAACACTCCTGTGGCTGCCTCTGTCGCCACATACGCATATCCGCGTAGACAGCCTCCAATCGGATATATCCAGCTACTTGTCCCCAATACCACCGGCACCTACTTCGACGACCATGCCGCCAACAACGGCAAGGACATCGAAATCGAATTCGCAGCCGACCCTTCCCTCGTCCCTGGCATCAGCCAACTGATCGACGTAAGCACCATCGCCCCTAGCGGATTCAACGCCGGTCGTTGGACGGCCAAGTTCGCCACGATGTCCGGTGGCGTCACGAATGCCATCAGCAAGGTTCTTGTGGACGGCGTGGACGTTCTTGGCGCGCCGATCAAGTGGACCGGTTCTCACTCCATCACGATGACCAACATCGTGAACCAGATTAATACCTTCAATTCCTCCCCGGAATATACCGCGTCCTACGCCAACGACAAGGTCACGCTCACCTCGGTCAACACCGGCGCAGACCAGAACGGACGAGTCATCGAACTGAAGGTCATCGGTAACATCGTCTCTGCCAACTACTCTTCGTTTACCGGCGGAGCAGACGCCGTCCCTGCCGTACGTAAGCGCGTACGCTTCAGCATCGGCGGAGGAGCGACCTTCTACCCGAACAAGAGCGTCACGCTGATTGCCACCAAGGAGTTGGATTCTTCCAACCCTGTGTACTTTGGTGCGACCCGCGTCACGGACACCATCCCTACTTCCGCCCTCACCTACAAGACCAAGGCTCACGTCGGCAGCGGCTCCAGCCTTTTCTTCTCCGGCGTGAACAACCCCAAGAAGTGGGGACTGGACGGAGTCGGCGCCGGCTTCATCAACATGTCAAACAGCTCCGGTGGCAACGAAGTCATCACGGCTGTCTCCCTGTACCAAGGCAACCTGGCTGCCTTCAGCCGCCGCACGGTGCAGATCTGGAGCATCGACACCGACCCTGCGAACAACCGCCAAGGCCAAGTGCTGTCCAACACCGGGGCTTTCGGACCGCGAAGCGTCGTGTCTGTAGGCGACATCGACGTATTCTACCTGTCCGACTCCGGCGTACGCTCCCTGCGCGCGCGAGACAGCTCCAACGCAGCCGTCGTCAACGACGTCGGTACGCCCATCGACAACCTCATCCTGTCCGACATCAGCGGCATGACTTTCGACCAGAAGGCTTCATGCCCGGCCGTCATCGAACCTATCGACGGACGCTACTGGGTCGCCATCGGCAACAAGATCTACGTCTACTCGTACTTCCCCAGCAGCCAGGTCGCCGCCTGGTCCACCTACGAACCTGGCCGTACGTTCACGGAATTCACCACCAAAGACGGCAAGGTGTATGCCAAGGAAGGCCAGTACGTCTACGTTTACGGCGGTCTTAACGGCAACACCTACGATAGCGACCAAGTCGAAGTCGTCCTGCCCTACCTCGACGGCGGCAAGCCGGCGCACATGAAGACCCTCATGGGGCTGGACATGACCTGCGAAGGCGAATGGGAAGTCGAAATCGGTATGGACCCTATCAGTCCAAACGCCCGCGACCTTGTCGCAACGGTCAGCCAGCCTACCTTCACCCTCGGCCGCATCCAGGCTTCCGGCATGGGTACGCACGTCGGCGTCCGCATGGTCAACCAGTCGGCCGGCTACGCTCGGATCGCCAACCTCATCACCCACTTCGACTTCAATGAAAGTGACTGAACTGTATCCCGAAGGGGTGCAGCATGTGGTTCACAACATGAGGGCGAAGGACCAGGCGGAGGTATACGCCACCCAATGGTCGGACGATCCGTGGGAATTCGGCAACAGCATCCTACGAGTCGGAGGTGGAGGCTTCGTCCTACACGCCGACGACGGCGAACCTGTGGTGTGCTGTGGTGCTATGCCCATGTGGAACGGCGTCATGTCGATCTGGATGTTCGCAACCGACAGGTTCGACGAGATATCTCTATCCGTGCATCGGTTCGCCAAGAAGGTTTTCTTCCCATGCCTGGACGAGATTGGGTGGCATCGGCTTGAATGCCGGAGCATCGCCAGTCACGACGTAGCCCACCGATGGCTTGAGCTGCTCGGCGCGCGCAAGGAGTGTGAAGTTTCCAACTACGGCAAGGCCGGCGAGGCGTTCTACCTGTATTGCTGGACAAAGTCGCCGGCAGAGACACAATCGACCTAGCAAGATGTGTACCCCTGTAACCACCGGAGGAGGCTTTAAGATGCTTGGAGATATGATCCAAGAGGGAAAGCGCGTCCGTGACGAACAGTACACCAATGCCTTCATGTCCCCTAGAGGTGATAACGGCATCCAAAAGCAGGCTCAACAGCCTACCCCTTCTCGCTTTCAAATCGGCACCCTTACTAACCCTATGGCAAATGCGATGCCTGGAATGGCCGTAGCTCGCGTGGCACCGCAGATCTTCGCCAACGGACCTATCAAAATGAATGCTTCTAATCAACAGACCGGGAGGGTCATCTCCTAATGTGCTTCGGTGGCGGAGGCGGTGATGGAGGTGCGGCCCAGGCTCGCGCCGACGAGATGGCTCGCCAGGCTCGCATCAAGCAGGGCGTCGGTCGCATCAACGAACAGTTCAACCAGTTCGACGACAGCTTCTACCAGGGTCGCAAGGACGCCTATCGCGCCTTCGCCACCCCGCAGGTCAATGATGCCTACAAGCAAGTCAGCGATCAGTTGGCTTTCAGCCTAGCTCGCACCGGACTTGACCAGTCCAGCGAAGCCGCCCGCCAGGCTGGTGTGCTGATGCGTGATAACGCCCTTGCTCGACAGCAGCTCGCCGAAGGTGCTACGACCGAGGCGACAAAAGCCCGCCAAGCCGTCGAAGACCAGCGCAACTCCCTCATCCAGCAGGTCAATATGACCAGCGACCCGGAGATGGCTGCCCAGAACGCCCTACGCTCCGCCGGAATCCTGGAGCAGCAGCAGGCTTTTAACCCTGTCGCCAATCTGTTCGCCAATACCACAGGCATGCTCGGAGCCGCCCAACAGGCCGGCTACTACTCTGGCGGTCCTGGTCTGAAGCCGTTCCGCGAATTTGTCGGTCTAGGATCTAACAAAGACAACCGAGTCGTTCAAAGCCGATAAACTTTATGTGTACTCCCCAGATTCAACAGCTCGCCCAATTCGTCGCAGAACAGCGCGCGCTTGATGCAGGCATCCGTCCCGAAGACGCGGCAGCCAATGGCGGCCAGTACGGCGTACTCCCTCGTCAGCCCGGACAGAGCATCGCCGATGCTGTCGCACAGGCTAATATGCCTGTGAATCAAGCACCGCAGGTCCAGAACATGATGAGCCAGAGGCTTGATAGTTACAATCCCCCTGTGTACCAGAAGCTTCCTGTCCAGAACATCGTCCCGATGCAGCCCATCCAGCGTCAGCCTACGGTCGGTGAACTTCTTGGCATCAAGCCTGGATCTGTCCCTGGAATCTAATGTGTAATCCTGTTGCCATCGCTCTATCCCTAACGGCGGCAGGATCTGCCGCACAGGCCGCCGGCGCGCGTCGCGCAGCCAAGGCTATGGAAGGCGCGCGCGTAGCCGAGAGCATCCGCCAGAAGGGATTCCAGGACGAAGCCAATAAGGTCGTCGATGAGTCGCTTGGTAAGTCCGGCAAGTCTTCTACTGAAGCCGGAATGAAGGCAGCCGCCGAAGCGCGCGCCGCCGACGCGGCCGCCGCCACCGCCGAAGTCCGCAAGCCCATCGAGGCGACCGGAGAGAACCTCGCTGGCGACACCGCTGGCAACAAGGTCATGGCTACGGAAAGCGACCTACAGGCTGCTCGCAACCTTGGCTATGCCGGCCAACAGGGTGCCGCCAAGTCGAACCTTCTGTCATTCAACGACGTCACGTTCCAGAACGCGATCAACAACATCCGCGCCGGACAGCAGCTCAACACAGTCGGTAACTTTATGCGAGGTTCTGCCGGTGTCCTGCCTGTCGAACTGGAAGCCGCGTCCCGCAAGGGTGATAACCTCAAGACCCTCGGTACTGTCCTGTCTACGGCTGGTACTGTCGTGGGTATGGGTGCTGGTGCTGACTGGTGGAAGGCCGCTCCGGATGCTGCCGCTAGTGCTGCTCCTGCCATTACCGCCGCTCCTGCCCAAGTCCCTGGTCAGATGATCGACCTTTCTGGATTCAACATCAAGCCTGGTACGTTCAATCTCGGACCTACTGGGACGCAGCTTTTTGACTATGATTGGCTGAAGGCAAACATCAAACCTAACCCGCTTCCCAATTCAGTCCTAGGAATTCAATAACATGTCTAACCGCGTAAACGTCCAGGGCGACCCTTATTGGGCGCAAGCCACCCAGAACATTGCCGGTTTGTTCGATCCGAAGGCTGAAGCCCAAGGCGCGTCCCTGCTTGCAACCACTCGCTACAACAACGCCAGGGCTGCCGGCGTCGAAGACCAGAACGCCGCTCTTGCCGACACCGTGTTGGCGGCCGCCGGCTACACGCCCCAGCAGATCGCTGGCATCCGTGCGACTCGTCCGTCCAGTTACAATGACATCTCCCAGGGCGTGATGCGTGATGCCGGCGTAGTCGCCACCAACGCTGGAGACTACCGAAAGGGTCTTGTCTTCACCGGACAGGCCAACGCCCTAGACAACCTTGCCAAGGCTGACATCTCGATGGCCTCCGTCACCGATCCTGCGTCCGGCAAGATTGACCCTGTCCTGGCTGGTATGTACGGCATTAAGCCGGAGAACCTTGGTGGTGAGTCGTACCAGTTCGACCCGACCCAGCGCAAGTGGGTTTCCATCGGCGTCAATCCGCAGGGCAAGAGTTACCTTGCAGGCGGACAAGCCAAGACCGATGTCGCTGCCGCAAATGTTGGACTTACTGAAAAGAAGGGTGCGGCTGTAGATGCCGGCGTTGCTCGCGCCGACAAAGAATCTGAAGCCGAAATCAAGCGCAAGGATCTTGAAGGTGAAGCCAGGGTCAATACCCAGCTTGCCGTGCAGGATTGGTATGCCGGAAAGGTCGCAAATGAACGCGATCTTACCGCCAAGCGAATCTGGGCAATCGATAAGAATATCGAAAACGAGAATGTCCTAAACGCGGCAAGGATCATCAAACTCAAGGATACTGATCCTGTTAAGGCTGCACAGGCCGAAGGCGCGTTGAAGCAGACTATCGAAAACATCTACACCAAGGACTATGCCGAAATGACCGGCAAGAACGAGTGGCAAAAGGTAGATCCTAGGCAGCGAGCAAGCCTTGCAGACAGGGCAATCCAGTATGTCCTACAGGGCAATACTCTAGGCGTGGCTATGCGTCGTTCCGAGGAAGATCATGGTCTTACCGGAAAGACTGTCGAAGGTAAGAAGAATACGTTTGGATTCATTTCTAGGCCGGACGGAACAATCACTTTTGAGGGATATCGCGAACCTAGCGCGCTTGCTGGCGTTGTAGCCGCCGGCGCAGCCCCTGGTGGCGCGCCTGCCGCTCCGGCTATCACGCCCCCGCCTGCGCCTGCTCCGGCCGCTCCTGCTCCTGCCGCAGGCACCGTAGAAAACCCTGTTAGGGTTACGACCAAGGAAGAGCGTGACGCCCTTGCCCCAGGTACTGTTTATGTTGCTCCGGACGGAGTTGTCCGTACAAAGAGTTAATGAGCAACTTCTGGGAAGAGGACAAGCCTGTACAGCCCAAGCAAGAACCTAAAACCCAGAAGAACTTCTGGGAAGAAGACGCGCCTGTCGCAGCCCCTGCTCCTGTCGCCCAGACTCCGGTCGTACCTGTCCAGCAGACCGCCACTCCGTCGCCTACCGCTCCGTCGGTCGCCGATGCTATCGTCGCGGCTACGCCCAATGAACCTGTCGTCGCTCCGGTAACCGATCCGAAGAAGGTCGCCATCATCAAGGAATTGGTCGGCGACGGACGCCAACTAGGCCAAGGCATCGAAGCCCCTGGATTCCAGAACCTTCAGTCCGGCGGCATCCGCATGGGCAACACCACGATGGGTGTTACCCGACCGAAGCAGCCTGTCATCAAGCCGTTCTTCGACGCGGTCGGTGATTCGTTCGCGCGAACCTGGATTAACTCCACGCAGACCGACCTTTACAACGGACTTGCCCGGCGACTGACCACCAGGAACCTTTTGGCTAAATCCGGCGTTCCTGCCATCGAGGCGCGACGCAACGAACTTCAGTCTAGGTTCAACACCAGAACCGCATTCTCCGGATTGAGCAACGAAGAGTATGAAGAACTGAAGGATCTTAACAACCTGTTCAACACCAAGGGAGATATCGGCGCTAACCTTGAAAGCGAGATTGGTAAGATGAAGCTCCTCATCAAGGACACCAATGAAGCCTTGAAGGGCGTACAAGGTACGACCAAGGGCATGGCAGCATTCGACAATGCGAAGGGCGCCTGGGAATCGACGAAGGCTTTCGTGTCTAGCCCATTGGACGTGATGACGGAAGGTTTCGCTGGTTCGCTTACTGGAACTGTCAAGGGTGCTGTCGCCGCTGCCGCTACTGCTGCCGCAGCTCGACGCGGTGGCGCAGGTCAATCTGCCGTGAAGTGGGGCGGTCTTATCGGCGCCGGCATGTCCACGGCCAAGGATTCCTATGACGGCAACCTACTTGAGAAGCTGGTTAAGTGGGGTGAAGCCAACGGAGTCGATGTGCTTTCAGACGTCGATGGATGGGTAAATGCCGCGATGAAGAATCCGGATAACTTTGAAAAGGAATACGCCCAAGCCAAGAAAGACGCCCAGTTTGAAGCCAATGTGGAAGGTCTTGCGGTTACTGGTCTTGGTGGTGCGATGGAGGCTTTGCCTGGTGGTAAGAAGTGGCTTTCCCGCGCGCTGATCGGACGAGGCAAGGAAGCCTTTGAAGAAGTCGGTACGACCTTGGCCGCAAATCTTGCGAAGGGCGACATGGGTCGTTCCCAGGACTACCTCCTGTCCGCTTTGCTCGGCTTCGGTATGGGTGGTACGGAAGATATTGGTGGCAATGCCCTCGCAGGAGGCATGAATGCTCCGTCGGCTGCCGCTGACGCAGCGCGCCTCAACACGGTAGGTCTTGGCTTCGTCGAAGAACCTGCTCCGATTGCTCCTACCTCTGGTGCTGCCCAGCCTCCGCCCGCCGCTCCTACCCCCGCTCCTACCCCTGCCGCTCCGGTTGCACCTGTAGCACCTACGCCGGTCGCTCCGACGCCCACGCCTGCCGGTCCTATCGCCGGCGAAGTCCCGCCCGCTCCGGTTGCCGCCCCTGCTGCCGCTACTGCTCCAGCAGCCGCTACTCCAGCTTCTCCTGCCGTAGATCCTACCATCGCCCTCCAGGAACAACTGGCTTCCGCGCAGGAAGTGCTGTCTGCATACGAAGCAGAAAAGGCAAAGGCCGAGTTTGAAGTAGAGGCTGCCAATGCAGCATTGAAGGATGATCCGGAGAATGCTGAAAAGATTGCAGCAGCCAGGGAAGCGCAGATTGCGTTGGATGGGAAGATTGCCGGCTTTGATGCTGCTACAAAACAGGTCGCAGATATCACGGCACAGCTTGAAGCCGCACCTTCTCCTTCTGCTACTCCTGCTCCTGCTGCCGGTCCTGTGGTTTCTACGGAAAATGTTGAACCTATGCCTGGCAGCCCTCCTGCTAATGCCACGCCAGAGCAAAATAAGGAATGGATGGCTGCATACGACGCCTGGAAGGCTAAATACGGAAAGACTCATTGGCCTAGTGGTAATCCGAAGTCTGCCGCTTATGTGGAAGGAACGCCGGAGTTTGCCGCGCGAGAAGAGAAGGAAAAGAAAGACAGGGAAGCTTCTTCCGTTCCTGCTCCTTCCGCCGCTCCAGCCCAGACTCCCGCTCCCACGCCGGCGCCTGCGGACCAGGCTACGCCTGCTCCTGCTCCCGCTCCTGCGCCTGCGCCGTCTCCTACCCCTGTTCCGCCTGGTCCTACGCCGGCGCCTGCGGCTACTCCCGCTCCTACGCCCGCCCCCGCCCCCGCGTACGACGGAGGCGACCCTCGCCAGGATTCTCGGTTTGATGACTTGGATCGTGAGACGAAGTCCAAACTCCGCCGTGGCTATCAGTTCTTGCTGGAGCAACAGCAGAAGCTGGCGGAGATGAAGGCCAAGAACTACAAGACGGAACAGAAGGAGAAGCAGATTGAGAAGATCAAGGCGAACATCGCTCGACTCCTCGGCGATTCTGCCCCTGCCCCGACCGCACAGGCTGCCCCTGCTCCGACGCCTGCTCCTGCCCCCCAGGCTGCTCCCGCTCCAACGCCTGCTCCGGCTACCCCCGCTCCGACCGCCCAGGCTGACGCCCAGGCCGCTCCGGATACGCAGACCCAGCCTACCCCTGCCCCGCAGGCTACCCCTGCCCCTGCGCCTACGCCAGCCCCCCAGGCGGCGCAACCCGCTCCTGCTCCCACCCCTGCTCCTACCCCGGCCCCTCAAGCCGCTCCAGCCCCCAAGCCGAAGTCTTCGCTCATTGAAGGTCTTCGTGGCGGCCTAGACGCTATCCGTGGACGCGAGCGTTCCAACGCCCCCGCGCCTCAAGTCCAGCCGTCCGGTACGCCCGCCTCAAGCGACCCTCGCAACGACCGGCGTTTTGAAGCCCTCAATCGAAACCTCAAACAGGACGTCCGCGTCCTGCATAACAAGGTCATCAACGACGAGAAGGCGCGCGAGAAGGCCATCAAGGAGGGTCGCAAGACCAAGAACCTGGACGACCGCATCGCCCAGAACAAGGAGAAGATTGAACGCATCCTGTCCGGTCAGCCGGCCGCCAAGCCTAATACCCCTGTAGATCCGAACGTCGCGCCTATCGACCCGATGGCCGCTGACCAGACCTACGAATACGACGAGACGCCAGCCGCTCCTGCTCCCGCAGCCGAACCTGCGCCGGTCGCCGAAGCCGCTCCTGCCGACGAACCTGCTCCGGCCGCTCAAGAGCAGACGCCTGCTGCCGAATCTGCTCCTGT
>SXGQ01380916.1_pt1 | contig 10619 bp, 4 predicted proteins | sample 3178371 | NCBI WGS metagenome assembly SXGQ01 (sample SAMN11356859, study PRJNA531348) | freshwater metagenome | isolation source: freshwater sample F1-20 | place: China: Fuxian Lake, Yuxi | collected 2017-12-25 | reverse complement strand
AGGTATTGGCACTCATCTTAAGTACTATGTAAACAACGGTCTGACTGAGTACAACAACATTACGCCGTTGCGTAAAACCACTAACCCAATGGCAAATAATCCGTTTGCCGCAACAAATGGGTTAACCACAGTAGTAGTTACGGACTCTGTACATGGCGCTCAAGTAGGGGATTACGTAACGTTTTCAGGTGCTACTACTTTTGCTGGTATCCCCGCTTCAGAATTAAACGCTGAACATAAAATAACTAACGTTATTGGTACCAATACATATGAGATTCAAGTAACAACCGCTGCAACTTCTACAGCATCTGGTGGTGGTGCAGCCGTAGTAGCTAAGTATCAATTAACTATTGGTTTGCCTGCGTACACGATTGGTAACGGCTTTGGCGCTGGCGTATGGAACGGTGCTAACACAAGTGTGTCTACGACTCTAACCTATACGTCTGGTTCAGGAAATGTACTGCTAAATAACGTATCTACAACTATTAACGTAGTCAGCACTACAGGATTTGCTGCATCTGGAACAATTCTTATTGACAGTGAAATTATTACTTATAGCGGAGTAACTGCCACATCGTTTACAGGCTGCACCCGAGGTACCAGCCAATCTATGGCTGCAAATCATTCTCTAGATCCAACTACTGGATCAGCCACACCTCCACCGATTGTTGTGTATCAGGTTACAAACTTGCTTGGTACAACAGGTTGGGGATTAGCATCAAACATTGCATTTGGAACAGGTGTTGGTCAGCAGATGCGGCTTTGGTCTAACGACACTTACGGACAAGCGTTACTGCTTAATCCTCGTGGCGGCAAAGTTTACTATTGGGATACAGCTACGCAGTTGGCTACGTTTACGCCTGCTACCGAACTATCTACTGATGTGCCGATTGTTGCAACTAATCAGATAGTCATATCTGATGTGTCTCGATTTGGCATTTGTATGGGTTGTAATCCTTACGGGAGCGCTACATTTGATCCGATGCTTGTTCGTTGGTCAGATCAAGATAATATAAATGTCTGGGATCCTACAACAACAGGTTCGCAAGCAGGAGAGACTCGACTTACAAATGGCTCGTTTATTATGACTAGCCGTAAAACCCGGCAAGAGATCCTTATTTGGACAGACGCTGCTATTTACTCAATGCAGTATCTAGGACCCCCATATGTTTTTGGCTTTACTTTGCTGATGGACAATCTGTCCATTATGTCTCCTAACGCAGCTACCGTAATTAACAACGTAGCTTATTGGATGGGTACGGATAAGTTTTACATCTACACTGGTCGCGTTGAAACGCTACCCTGTTCGGTGCGGCAGTACATATTTAACGATTTAAATTTTGACCAACGATTTCAAGTGTTATCTGGATCAAGTGAAGGCTACAACGAAATATGGTGGTATTACGTTTCTAACGATGAAGCTGCTGCTGCGGTTGAAGAAAGCCGAGTGCCTCTAATTGATAAGTATGTGATTTACAATCATCTTGAGCGTATTTGGTACTACGGATCGCTTAGCCGCACGTTTTGGCTGGATACCCCTTTGCAAAGCACTCCCATGTCTGCTTTTGGTGACATAAATACAGGGGAGTTGTTATTCCAAGAAACAGGAGTAGATGATGCTTCTACTGCAACCCCCGTACCTTTCACTTCTTACATTCAGTCATCCGACTTCGACATCGGTGATGGACACAATTTTGGATTCGTTTGGCGCATTATTCCTGACATTACTTTTGCTGGGTCTGGAGGTAATGAGAACAATGTTTACCCCTCGGTGACGATGGAGGTTAGGCCCCGAACGTTTTCTGGTGCGCCATACGGACCTACTGTTGTTGATACGGTAACAAGTGCTCAACCATATGGGCCAGTCAAACAATACACAATTGAAGAATATACGCAGCAAGTTTATACCCGCATCCGTGGACGACAGATTGCATTTAAGATCACTTCTGCTAATCAGCTTGGTGTTACTTGGCAGCTTGGTAGCCCTCGTATCGACATCAGACCGGATGGGCGTAGGTAATGGCAGTAATTAACAAACTCATAGGGTCTAAAGCTCCCAACCTGCCAATTGGGCCGATTGAGTATTCTCAACGGTTTCAAGATCAGTTTAGTAACGTACTGCGTCTATACTTCAATGAGATTGATAATGCTTTTGCTGCCCTTTTCGCTGGCGATGCTGGTGGTCAATACATAAAGTTTCCGTACGGTGCGTTTACCCAAGACGGTAACACAGCTCTTACTGCAGGTATTTCAAATACGTCAACTACACCTATTCCAGTTGTATCAACAACAGGGTTTGCTTCTTCTGGATTTATAACCATTGAGAGCGAAGTTATTCAATATGTTGGAATAAGCCCTACTTCATTTGGCACTACGTCGGTTACCCGAGGAGTAAAAGGCACAACTAATACGTCTCATATTGCTGGAACCATAGCGTGTGAGGCAGCAGCAATAACACCGGGGACTCCACAGGCAATTGAGTTAGATTCGGCTGATTATTCAAATGGTGTTTATGCAGGAAGTGCCACGGCTAATTCGCTGCCAAGTAGCAGAGTATATGTTGCGTATGACGGCATATATAACATGCAATTTAGTTTGCAGTTTTTAAATTATACAAACGTAGATGATAACGTCACGGTGTGGCTTAAGAAAAACGGTATCGACATACCCCTTTCGGCCAGTGTCGAGCAGGTTAGCCCCCGGCATGCTGGGGTGCCCGGAGCCAGTATTTTGGCCTTAAACATATTTTTAGAACTGCTGGCTGGGCAGTATGTGGAGTTGTATTGGTACTCGGTGACGGGGAATACGGTTTTAAGCACCTTCCCGCCCATAACCTCCCCCGTGATCCCGGCGGCCCCAGCCGTAATCTTGACCATGACTTTTGTTTCGGCACTACCGTAAAAAAGATCGAAATGTTAATATTTGACAAATTCTTGGAGGTGTAATATGGCTACAGGCGGTGTTGGCGAAGCCATGCTTATTGGCGCCCTAACAGGCGCAGGTACTTCTGCAGTAACTGGTGGGGATCCGCTAAAAGGAGCCTTATTTGGTGGCCTTGGCGGGGCGATCATGCCGGGTATCGGGTCTGCCCTCAGTGGGGGATCTGGCGCTGCAGCGGGTACTGCCGGAACTGCGGCTGCTACAGGTGCTGTTGAGGGGGCTGCTGCTAGTGCACTTCCTGGTATGGGCGCAGAGCAAGCTGCGGCTTATTTTGGCGGTCCTGGTGGCACATTTGCTGGCATAGCTCCGCCTCCCGTTATTCCGGGCGTAGACGCACAACAAGCTGCTGCAATGTTTGGTGGCCCACAGTTTCAATACAATATTGCGCCTACCGACTCAGTTATAAAAGGAGGTGGTTCATTTTTTACTCAAGCTGAACCATCTAAAGGCGCTCAAGGTATCGCCAGCCTTATCCAAAACAATCCAAAGACGGCTGCTTCTTTAGGGGGTAGTCTTGCAAATACGTTATTAAATCAGCCCAAGTTTAAGATGCCGGGTGAAGAGGGCTACGAAGGTCCGCTTAATCAATTTAATTTTGATCCGTACAAATATCAAGCATTTATACCTCGGCCCCCGCAGCCTCCGTACACGGCTCGGTATGCTAACGGCGGTATTGCAGGCACTGAGATGGGTATGTATCCACAGTCTCAGTTTGATAAGACTCAGTATGCGGTGCCGAGCCAGATGCCAACAAGTGCAGAAGTTATTGCGGCTGGTTATGAACCCAAGGTTAACCCTTATACCGGCGAGCCACGTTACTCTACTGGTGGCAAACTTGGTCTTGAAAAAATTGAAGATTTAATTTCTGAAGCCAAATCTAGTAGTGGTGGCATAGCGTCACTAATGTCAAAAGCTCGTGCGGATAACCCGGATGCTTTAGCTGCTATGCAAAAAATGCAACAACAAAAACAAATGGCTGCAGCGCACAAAAAAGGTTTAGCTGCCACTCGTGCTGCAGAAGGTGGTTTGATGGACTCTGATCTTGGATCTTATTCAGATGGAGGCCGTTTATTAAAAGGCCCCGGTGATGGGATGAGTGATGATATACCTGCTCGTATTGGCCGTAGTCAGCCTGCTCGTCTTGCTGATGGTGAATTTGTTATACCTGCTGACGTGGTTTCTGGATTAGGTAACGGATCAACCGATGCTGGTGCTAAACAACTGTACGCCATGATGGACCGAGTACGTAAAAGTCGTACAGGCACTAAAAAACAAGGTAAAGAAATTAAGCCAATGAAGTACGTGCCCGCATGACATTAAATCTTCAACCGGTTGATACTAATTATGTAAACCAAGTCTGGCACTTGGTAGAACCTTTTATTGACGAAGCATTGCAAAAAGGTGAGCCGGGGTTTGATCACAACTACGCAACTTCGCATGTTCAAGTCTTTTTAACCACAGGAGCGTGGCTTTTAGTGGTAGCAGTTGACGAACAAAATGTTATTCAAGGCGCAGGAACAGTGTCATTTTTAAACTATCCGCTGCATCGAGTGGCATTTATTACGTCGGTTGGCGGTAAATTTATGATTAACGAAGATACTTTTGCTAAGTTTTCCGCAATAGTAAAACAACGTGGCGCAACAAAAGTTCAAGGATTTTCAAGAGAATCTATGGTGAGGTTATCCGCTAAATGTGGATTTAAACCCGTCAACACTTTAATAGAAGTAAAGATTTAGGAGAATTATTATGTCCTTCGGCGGTGGCGGTGGCGGACAGCCAACATCAAGTACAGTAACTCAGACTAATATTCCTGAGTACGCTCGGCCATATGTGGAGTCCATGCTTGGCGCCACAATGAAGGAGTTATTTACGACTACTCCTAAAGCAGAGACCGTAACTCCAGCAACATATGATGCCGAAGGTAATGTAGTTACTCCTGAATCTAGAACCCCCGGCGGTTTAGATATAACAGGCGTTAAACCTTATGTTCCATACAGCGAAGATCCTACTAAATACTTTGCTGGCTTTAGCCCCCTGCAACAGCAAATACAGTCTGAAGCGGCTGGAATGCAAACACCCGGACAGTTTGGAGCTGCTACCGGTATGGCAGGAGCGGCTGGACAAGGAGCACTTGGAACTACCGGACAAGCAATGGGCTTTGGGCAAGCAGGATTTGGTGCAGGTCAGCTTGGTCAACAGTTAGGCACTCAGGGTGGCGCTTACTATGGCGGTCTTGGTGCTGGCTATGGTGGAGCGGCTGCAGGTATGGCTCCTGAAGCTATGGGGTTTGGTAGGGCCGGTATGGGGTACGGTGCAGCCGGTGCAGGTATGGCTCCCGCTGCTCAAATGTATGGGCGGACTGCTGCTGATATTGGACAGATGGGACTGCGTGCTGAAGCATTAGGCCGTGATGTTGGTGCAGAAGCAAGAGCCTTTGGGCGTGAAGCTGCTGGTATGGGTGGCACTTATGAGCGCATGGCAACTAGCCCTGCTGCACAGCAAGCCTATATGTCTCCCTATATGCAAAATGTAGTAGACGTTCAAAAGCAACGTGCTATTCGTGATTATCAAGAACAAATGCCACAACTTCAGGCTGCTGCAACTAGAGCCGGTGCTTTTGGTGGTACCCGAGATGCTGTTGCAAAAGCAATGGCACAGCGCAGTTTGAATGAACAGTTACAAAATATTCAAGCTACGGGTCAACAGCAGGCATTTCAGCAAGCTCAACAAGCTCAACAGTTTGGTGCAGGGTTGGGACTTCAAGGATTACAAGCTGCACAGGCTGGTCTCGGCACGGCTTTGCAAGGTGGACAACTTGGACTTGGTGGTATCGGTCAAGCGATAGCTGGTCAACAAGCAGGGCTGGCAGGTCTTGGGCAAGCCGGTCAACTTTATGGTCTTGGCATGCAAGGCGCCGAATCTGGATTACGTGGGTTAGGTCAAGCTGGTCAACTTTATGGGCTTGGCATGCAAGGTGCTGGTATGGGCCTTCAAGGAGTTCAACAACAATTAGCAGGTACCGCTCAGGGTATGCAGGGCGCAGGCATGGGTCTGCAAGGAGTCGGCGCGGCTCAGGCTGGATATGGTCTAGCAGGTCAACAAGCTGCAAATCTTGCCAATATTGGTGGGCAGCAGCAGGCAGCAGATCTTGCCCGTCTTGGGTTCCAAGGTCAGATTGGTGGACAACAACAAGCTCAACAGCAGCAGATTATTAATCAAGCTGTCCAGAACTACGCTATGCAGCAAGAGTATCCAAGGCAACAGCTTTCGTTTATGAACGCTATGCTGCGTGGTCTGCCGATGCAAGCAACAACTACTCAGTCTTATATGGCACCGCCGAGTCCGTTCTCGCAACTTGCAGGTGCTGGTATGACCGCATACGGTTTAGGACGTATGGGTGGGTTCTTTAAAGAGGGTGGTAAGGTAAAAGAAAAGCATTATGAAGAAGGTGGTATCACTAGCATTGATCAAAAAATAATAAATGATCCTACAGCGTTTTCTCCTGAAATAATTAATAGGGGCATAAAGAGCGGTTCTATTAGCGAGATGGCTGGTGCTATCGGGTTAAGTGCAATTAAAAATGCACAAAATCAAGCCAAGCAGCAACAAGGACTAACTCAAGGCGCCCCTGAAGGAACAATTTTAGGCGACCTCCAAAAACAAGTTGCCGGTATTGACACACTGCCATCTAACTTACCGACTAGATATGCAGCTAGTGGCGGCATTATTGCATTTGCTGGTGAGGATGGATCGTTAGTCGAAGATATTATTTCTCGTGAAACCAGAGAAATTGAACAAGGTACAAGAACAGATTACTCTGCCGCTGCTAAATCCGCGATGGCGCAACAATCTGCTGCAAGTAAACAGGCACAAGCAAACTATTTGCAACGCGAACAGCAAAGAATGCTTAGCGGTAATCCTATGATGAGTAGCTACCGTCAACCTTCATCCGCTGCAGCCTTAGCTACTCCTGCCGCTGCTCAAGCCGCTGCCTACCCACAAGAAGGAACTCGTGGTACAGCTTCTATGACTAGACCCGGTGGCCCACCCGGAATGGATCTAAAACAAGTTCCTCCAGCAGTTTCTGCCGCTGCTGTTCCTACCGCCTCTCAAACTTCTGCAGGCCCAGCCGCTCCTCAAAGGCTAACCACAGACGAAGATGGAATGAAGCAGATGTCTGTTGCAGACTTTAAGCGGCAACAAAAAGAGTTTGGGGTTTCAGAAGATCCTATGGCTGAAGCCAAAGCCAAGATTGCATCTATGGCTGGGGAATCTAAACTTGATCGTGAGTTTGCTAAGAATATGGCATTCTTACGGGCTGGTCTGGGTATGATGGGCGGCACCTCCCAATACGCTTTACAGAACATTGGTAAGGGCGCTACCGAGGGCGTTACACAATACGCTCAAGATATTAAAGACATCAAGTCTACCGAACGTGAACTGTTTAAATTACAGACTGAGCTTGCCAAGGCTGATGATGCTCGGGTACGTGGTGACTTCAAAGGATTCCAAGAGTACAACCAGAACGCCAGAGACCATATGCTTAAGCTCAAAAAGCTCGGACTTGATGAACGTCAAGTTAAGGCATATGAGAAAGCTACGGGACGCCCCTCAGACGAGCAGCTTCGTCAACAAATGTTCCGCGAGGATCCATCAGCGTTCCGTAGAATGCAGGAAGCAATGCGTCCTGGGTTTGAGACTGCTCAGACCCAACGTGACAAAGCGATGCTTGAGCAAATTAACAATGCACTTCTTACCATGAAAAAAGATGATCCGCAGCGTAAAATGCTTGAAGAGCAACGCCAAAGAATTATGGGTAGGATGAGCGGGCAGGTTGAAACATTACCCCCTAACGTACAGGCAGTAATCGACAAATACTTACCTAAAACTTAATAAAGACTATGGCTGACTTAAATCAGCTTTACGACGCGCTGTTAAAAGCAGATGCGGCGGGGGACGTTGAAGGCGCACGGACTTTAGCGCAATACATTCAACAAACTCGAAGCGGTATGCCACAGGCTGCGCCGACTGCGGCGCCTCCTAAAGAAGACACTGGGTTCTTTGATATGGCAGGCCGTGCGATTGTGCGGGGTGCCAAACAAACTGGGTCTCTCTTAGGGGATGTGCTACCCGCCATGGCGGCTAGGGCTGTCGGTGCTGATGAGTATGCGGCCCGTCAGATGGCTGAGGCTGCTGAAACCCAGAAGGAAATTGAGGCTAAGTACGGCGCTCGGTATAAGGAGCTGTCTGACGTTAAGGGTCTTGGGGATGTACTGCCGTTTGTGGCTGAGACCGTCTTGGAGCAGGTGCCTAACCTAGCCGCTGCCGTAATACCCGGTGCCGGTGGAGCCATGGTGGGGGGTCGCCTAGCCGCCCAGCAGGCTGCAAAAACTCTAGCAGCACGAGAAGCAACCCAAGCTGGTAGCCGGTATGCGGCTATGAAAACGGCCCAAGGCGCTGCCTATGGTGGCGGGGCGGGTGCTTTCCTTGGCTCTTACGCCATGAACGCCCCAGAAGTTTTCCAAAACATTTACGAGGCAACCAAGGATGAAGCTACTGGCGAAGGTCAGATGGCGCTTGGTGCTTCTTTAGTAGCAGGCTCGGTTTCAGCCGCACTTGACTCAATCCTGCCTGCTTACTTGGTTCGGCAGTTCACCCCCGGTATGAAGGCTGGGGTTGTAGAAAAGCTCCTAGAACGGTCTGGCATGGCTCCCGGTGTAGCGCGAGGCGCCACGGCTGGCCTTATTACTGGTGCCGCTACCGAGGCTCCTACCGAGGCGGCTCAAGAGGCTATTAGTATTGCCGCCGAGAAGTTTGTAGATGAGCACTCGGATGTCTGGAATGGCAAAGACTTTAACCGGCTTGTTGAGTCGTTTGTCCGAGGCGGTGTCGGTGGCGGTGGTATCTCTAGTGTGGCAGGTGGGGTTAAAGGGTACTTAGACAAACGGGCAGAGACTGTTGCACTTTCTCAGGGTAAACCCGGAGCCAGCGCGTTAGACCAGTTGGACTCTGGGCAGGTTGAGGGCGAAGAGCCGCCCCCTCAGTTTGGACAGCAAGCTCCGATGTTTACGCCTGATGAATTAGCGACTACAAAAACTGGAGAAGGGCAACAAGTAACACCTGCTGCGTCGGCTGAAAACTTAGAAAAGGCCAAACAGATACGGACTCAGGTTGCCGAACTTGACAGAGAAATTCGCAAACTAGAGCAATCCGGTACCGACGAAACCATGATGTCCGAATGGTACGCCGAGCGAGATCGGCTGTCGGCACAAGAGCGTGCCCTACGTCGTGGTGAAGAACCAAGCGATATTCTCCGTGCCCCAAGCGCCCGTGAACAAGCCTTACGGATGGCTGGCGTATCCGAAGAAGAGATCCAAAGACGCAAAGTAGAGTTTGGTGAGCCGGGAGCCACGTACAAAGTAACTCCTGATGAGTCTAGGCTTAAGGCTACTAATCTTGTTGACGCCGGTATCTACGGCAGCGAAGCCGAAAGTATTGTCAACGAGATCAAAAAAGGTCGCGTGTCGGGTAAATCAAAGTCCATCCTAAGCAAAGTAGCATCAGGGATGGTGCAGTTCCCAGATGGGTGGCGGGTGCCGACAGAGCAAGATTATGCTCAGGCTAACGACTTTACCCGTGGTCGCTTTGATAGGGCTAAGCAAGTTGGCGCTCAAGCCTCACAACAAACACTTCTAGCGCAGCAGATGGGGCTTGAACTTGCTCCGGCTGAAGAAGGCGTGTCCCGTGAGTTTGTCTCGCCGATTGCAATGAGCGAGCAAGAGTTTGCTTTGACTGCACCAGAAGGACAGGTTCCTTCCGCAGTTGATATTGATACTGAGGCTGCTCCAGCAGCAGTGCCGCTAAATCTTGTTGAGAAAGACACTCAGCAGATTGAAACCATGCTTAATAACCTGAAGCCGACAGTACAGGCTGAGCAGGGTGTAAAAAACTACAAAGCTGCAATCAGTAACTTTCTTGACGAAATTAAACAATACCTTGTGGGTATGACGCCTGAGCGTCGCAGGGAAAACCTTAATTTAATCAACGATTTCTTTAATTCTCTGGGATTTACGTCTGAGCCTAAACTGGCTCAAAGCCTTGTTTCGGATTTACAGGGCAAGTCTAGTAGTCAGCAATCGCAGATAATTGCTGAGCGTACCCGGATGCCAGATATCACGACCCCCGCTGGTTTAAGTGAACTGCGGGATCGGTTCCAAGACTTTATGGAGCAGCAAAGCCTAGGTCGAATTGGCGAGTTTCCTGGCCGTGCTGCAACTGCAACATTTGCTTCAGACATATACATTCCGGCACAGGTAGCCAGCATACTGCGCCAGCTACGTAGCAGATCGCCTAAGTCTTTATCGCCCGAAGAGCGGGCATTCATGGCTTACATGAGCAAGTTTAAGTATGGCTTGGCAATGAAGTCGGCCGCTTACGATCTTGCTAATGACGTGCCGATGGGCGATATGTTCTCCGGTCAAGGGGCAAAGTCTGCCGCTCTTTTCCAAAAGTTTGTAGAAGAAAACTTTCCGGCACAGATATTTACCGCTTTTAACGAAACTATTTCTGAGTATCAGCAAGGACGTAAACGTTCGGCTCACGCTGCGGCCATCATTAAAACACGCCAAGATCAGCGTAAAGCATACATGCAGCAGTTAGCCAAAGAGACTGCCGAAGCT
>SXGQ01249585.1_pt1 | contig 10619 bp, 6 predicted proteins | sample 3178371 | NCBI WGS metagenome assembly SXGQ01 (sample SAMN11356859, study PRJNA531348) | freshwater metagenome | isolation source: freshwater sample F1-20 | place: China: Fuxian Lake, Yuxi | collected 2017-12-25 | reverse complement strand
CCCGCCGCCATCCGTCAGATTTCTTGAATTTGGCCCCGACGCCCTCGACTTTGAGCTTAGGGCATGGAGCCGTGCCCGACTACATCGCCCAGGGCTTTTCCGAAGCAACCTCAATTTTGCGATAATCAAAAAGTTCCGCGAACACGGAGTCGAAGTGCCCTTCCCGCAGCGGGAGGTCAACATCCGCGGCGGCATTGAACTGAAGGAGCGGACAGCCGCTACCGAATAAGCGTTAGATTCCGTTTCGTTTTACGGACGTAAATAGTTGCCGGACATAAGGGTATGAAATTCCCTTTTCCGGGTCGTCGTGCGCGCTAAAAGCTGGATGAACATTGAAGAAAGGGAAACATTCGAAAGCCTTGTCGCTGCCCTCCGCGGCGGTGCGGACTCCGTTTGCCTAGCGGGCCTGACATCGATTCCTGCAAAGGCCTATTTCGCCGCCCGCCTGCGAAAGGCGATCGGCCGCCCGGTAGCGATCGTTACGCCAGAGACGCGCGACCTTGAAAATTGGAGTGCGAATCTCGCTTTCTTTGCCGACCATTTCTGCGGCACCGCGGAGAGCATCGCCGTCTTTCCCGCCTTTGAGACCGACCCGTATTCCGGTGCCTCGCCGCACCCGGACACCGAGCGTCTCAGGGCCGAAACGCTCTGGCGGTTTGCGTCGGAGACGCCTGATATTCTGATCACCTCCGCAACCGCACTCGCAGCTCGTATCGTCTCGCCCGGCGATGTTGCAGATGCGGGCTGCAGGCTCTCGCTCGGGAGCGAGTTTCCGCCGGAGCAGTTGATGAGCAAGCTCGTCGCTGCCGGTTACGTCCGCGAAGACCCGGTAACGTCGATCGGGCAGTTCTCCGTCCGCGGCGGCATTATCGACGTCTGGCCGCCGGACCGCGAACTTCCCGTTCGCCTTGATTTCTTCGGTGATGAAGTGGATTCGATACGCAGTTTCGACCCCGCAACGCAGCTCTCGACCGGTAAGCTCAATGCCGTCGATCTGGCCCCGATGCGCGAACTCGTCGCCGAACCCGACGACCTGCGGCTATGGGCGGCTGAAGCCGAGGAGCGGTTCACTTCGCCGGAGCTTGCCCGCGGGCTTCGCGACCGGCTCGCCTTTGCCGAACACGGCGAGACGTTCTCGGGCTGGGAGTTCCTTTTTCCGCTCATTCGGCCTCTGCGGTCCGGCATTCTCGACCACCTCGACAAACACGTGCTTCTGATCGACGAACCTGTCGCGGCCGAAGCGTCGATCGCCGAGCTTCACGCCAATACGGCCAGGCATTTTGCAGAGTCGCTTTCATCGGGGCAGATCGGCCTTCGGCCAGAGGAGCTTTTTTTTGATGGTGAAAAGCTTCGCGAGATCATCGGCCGCAGCCCAAGGCTTGAGATGCGTGCACTCGGGCTTGCCGCCGCTGCGACCGACGAGGATCACGCATTGCCGGAGTCGGGCAGTTCGGCGAACCCGCTTTTCCTTTTTCCGACCGTTGCCGTTCGCTCGGAAGCCGCCATCCACGCACCGCCCGCACGTCAGTTCAACGGCGACATAAAGGCGTTCGTATCGGAGTTCAAGAACCGGACGCCGAGCATCGTCGCGGCGACGCACGGCATGGCCGAGCGGATCGAGGAGATACTTCGCGAATACAACATTGAAGCTCCCGCCGGAACGGTCCGCGTCGGCAGCCTGACCGGCGGATTCTCCCTGGCGGAAGAAGACTTTGACGTTGTTACCGAGGCGGAGATCTTCGGCAACACCATCCGGCCGCAGGCAGCTGTCCGTTCAAGCCGGACAAGCGGCAAACGCCGCGTTGGGGCGTTCATTTCGGATTTTCGCGACCTCAAGCAAGGCGACTACGTTGTCCACATCGACCACGGAATCGGCCGGTTCGACGGGCTGCAGACCATCGCTTCGCCCGCCGGCGAACGCGAGTTCATGCTGCTCGTTTATGCCGACGACGCGAAGCTCTTCGTGCCTGTTGAACGGCTCGACCTTGTTTCGCGATACGCTTCGGGCGAGACGGCATCACCGACGCTCGACCGGCTCGGCGGGCTTGGCTGGCAAAAGACAAAGGCCAAAGCAAAGCGGGCGATGCGCGACATGGCCGACGAGCTTCTCAAGCTCTACGCCGAGCGGAAGCTCGTTCCGGGCTACGCATTCTCGCCCGATGCGCCGTGGCAGCATGAGTTCGAGGACGCCTTTCCCTATGAGCTGACGCCGGACCAGGCAAAGGCGATCGACGACGTAAAGGCCGACATGGAATCGCCGCGGCCGATGGACCGGCTGATAGTCGGCGATGTCGGATACGGCAAGACCGAGGTCGCGATGCGTGCCGCGTTCAAGGCAGTAATGGACGGCAAACAGGTCGCGATACTCGCCCCGACGACCATTCTTGCCTATCAGCATTTTGAAACATTCACCAAGCGGTTCGCGGCATTTCCGGTCAAGACCGAATTGCTCTCGAGGTTCCGTTCCAAGGCGGAGCAAACCGAGGTCGTCGCGGCCGCTGAGAATGGCGATGTCGATGTTCTGATCGGCACGCACCGGATCCTCTCGAACGACGTCACGCTTCCGAAGCTCGGGCTCGTCGTAGTTGATGAGGAACAACGCTTTGGCGTCGCCCACAAGGAAAAGCTCAAACAGCTTCGAAAAAAGGTGGACGTGCTGACACTTTCGGCAACGCCGATCCCGCGGACGCTCAATATGTCGCTGATGGGCATTCGCGATATGTCCGTTATCGAGACGCCGCCGCGTGACCGGCTGGCGATCAATACTCAGGTCGTGCAGTTTGGCGAGAGCGTCATCCGCTCGGCCATCGAGCTTGAAATGGCCCGCAACGGCCAGGTCTTCTTCATCCACAACCGGGTCGAGACGATCGATTCGATCGGTGCGTTGATCCAGAAGATCGTCCCCGAGGCTCGCATCGCCATCGGTCACGGAAAGATGAACGAGAAGCAGATGGAGCAGGTGATGCTCGACTTCATCGACTTCAAATACGACGTCCTCGTGGCGACGACCATCATCGAGAACGGCATCGACATTCCGCGGGCAAACACCATCATCATCAACCGTGCGGACAATTATGGCCTTTCGCAGCTCTATCAGCTTCGCGGACGAGTCGGGCGTTCGGACCGGCGTGCGTATGCGTATCTTCTTATCCCTAGCGAACTTGAGCTTACGCCGATCGCACGCCGCCGGCTGGCCGCGATCCGCGAGTTCTCAGACCTCGGGGCGGGTTTCCGCATCGCCGCCCTCGACCTCGAACTTCGCGGTGCGGGCAATCTGCTCGGCGGGCAGCAATCCGGACATCTTGACGCTCTCGGATTTGACCTTTACACGCGAATGCTCGAGCGGACGGTCGCCGAACTTCGCGGCGAGGAGGTCGAGGACGAAACACCGGTCACGATAAACCTCGGGCTCGACCTGACGATACCGCACGAATACATCGCCGATACCTCGCAGCGGCTGCGGACCTATAAACGCATTTCGGCGGCGGGTTCGGGTGAGGAGATCGCCGAGATCCGCAACGAGATAGAGGACCGCTATGGCCGCTTGCCCGATTCGGTCGAATCACTGCTCGGGTTCAGTTCGCTTCGCCGGCTGGCCGAATCGATGAATGTGGTGTCGATCGACCGCGTCGCCGAAGGGGCCGCCGTAAAGCTCAGCCAGAACTCACGAGTTAACCCCGAGCGGCTGATGGCAATGGTCGAAAACGGCGAGGATGTAAGCTTTTCGCCTTCAGGAATACTGCGGTTTCCGCTCAACGGTCTCAATCCGCTCTCGGTTGTACGCCATGTGCTTGAGACGATTCGCGGCTAAATCATCGCCGAGATTGCGGAAAATCTGCAAAAGAAATGGTATTATTTAGGGTTTTGAAAGGCTTTTTCTCGATGGACGGAACTCTCCGGGACAAACCCTGAAGAGGTTTATCGCATCAAAACCCGTCAAACGGCGAAAAAGTCCATTTTCGAGCAATGAAAAACAAAATGAACCGATATCTTTCCGCAGTCTTAGCAACATTAGTGATGTTCGCAGCCGCCGGCTCTGCAGTTGCCCAGGAAACCGAAGAGCGTGTGGTCGATGAGGTCATAGCTCAGGTCAATGAAGGCGTTATAACGCTTTCTCGTGTCAAACGAGAAATGAAATCGCTGGTCGATGCCGGAGTAGAACAGGGCAAAACTCGTGAGGCTGCCGAGCAGGAACTTGCCGGGAAAAAGGGTGAGCTGATCGCAAGCCTCATCAATGAGGAACTGATACTTCAGCGCGGTAAAGAACTGAACATCGACCGCGAGGTCGATCAATCGGTCAACCAGCGGTTCCTTCAGGTGATGGAGCAGAACAAGCTGAAAACGCTCGACGCTCTTTTTGCCGAAATGCGACGTAACAACGTTGAACCGGACGAGATCCGCGAGATGTGGCGGCGGCAGATAACGCGAGAGCTGGTCATTCAAAATGACGTCCAGCGAAAGGTTTATTGGGAATCGACGCCGCGTGAGCTTCAGGAATATTTCAACAAAAACAAAGAACGCTTTTCGAAGCCGGAGACCGTAACGCTCAGCGAGATATTCCTCGGTTTCGCAGGCCGTTCGGAAAGTTCGGTCCGCCAACGGGCAACCGAGATCGTTCAGCAGCTTCGTGGCGGGGCAGATTTCGTCAAGCTGGTTGCTGAAGTTTCTGATCGGCCAAATGCCGCGACCAGCCGCGGCAAACTGGAGGAGTATGACGTCAAAGAGCTTGACGATAAGTTCTTGAAGGCGATCGAGGGCAAAAAGGTCGGCGAATATACCGACCCGATCGAGATCGATCAGATCGGCGTCGTAATTCTCAAGATCGATGCACGCTCAGCGGCCAGCAATGAGAGCCGGTTTGATGAAAATGCGATACGGATCGCGATCATGCAGGAACGGCTTCCCGAGGCCCTTAAAAAGTTTAATGCCAAGCTTCGCGAGGACGCCTACATCAAGATCAACGATTCGTACCGGCCCGAGGTCGCCCCGATCCTCTTTGCCGAAGAGCGGTCCAATACTCGTTCGGACAACTAGAAAGAGAACTGTCTTGTTTTGATCACGGCGTCCGAAGCGGGCGCCGTTCTTTTTTTGATATGCGGCTCGATCTATTCCTTAAAGCCAGCCGTTTGGTGGCCCGCCGGCCATTGGTCCGCGAACTTTGCGATGCGGGCAAGATATTGGTAAACGATCTGCAGGGGAAGCCAGCGAAGGATGTTCACACCGGTGACCGGATAAAGCTAATCCGGCCCGGTGCAGTTATCGAGGTTGAGATAGCATATATCCCGACGACAAAGCAGGTCTCAAAAGCGGACGCCGCCGGTCTTTACCAAACCATATCCGAAAAGCCGCTCGAACGCGATCTACTTTAGAATCGATTCAATTGCGTTGGAGTAGATCTCGACCTTTCGCTTGGCTCGTTTCACATCCGGGTGCTCTTCCTTATAAGTTTTTAGTAACACCCAGAGATCGGTCGAAAATTCAGCCCGCTTTACGAGCAGCTTGCCGAGGGCAAGTGTCAGCTTTCCGGTCTGTTCTAAGGGCGTCTTGCGGAGATTCTCTATTTCCGCGTTGAGTAGCCCGACCTCATGCCGCAGATTTACGACACGCGGAAATTCATCGGTATATTCGAGTATCAGGCCTTCCAGTTCAGCATCGAGTTCTACCTTCCGGAGCAGCACCTCGGCGAATGCAGGGGTCTCAGACACAGTGACGTCGACCTTCTGACGCTCTTGGGCCGGGCTCCTGCGGTTCTGTGCTACGGCCTCGTTCGCTGTCGCGATAAACGCGAAGAAAAAGAAAAGCGAGAGGAACATGAATCGACGTGTCATAAACTTAAAAAAAAACCGATAGCTTGATCCGTTGCGTCAAATTGCCGCGGCAACTGTTGAAGCCGACTCACACGAAGAGAACTCCAGATCTGTATCGTCACTAATCTCTTCAGATCGGGCCTGATCACCATTGAGGCTGGTAAAGTAGGCTTCGATGTTATCGAGTATCTCCTGTTCTGAATGGGAATGGTAGAGCGTTTGCCGAAATGCGGCCCCGCCCGGTAGTCCCTTTGTAAATTGGCCGGCAAGCTGTTTCATCTTGCCGAGAGCGACTATCTCCGGCATTTCACCGAGGCACATCTCAAAGAACTCTAGCAGAACGGCCTTCTTTTCCGCGAGATCGGGCTGGTATGCCTCGCGGCCGGCGAGGACATCGGCAAATTGTCGAAAGATCCACGGGTTCTGCATTGCCCCGCGGCCGATCAGGATGCCGTCAACGCCGGACTCACGCCATTTCTCCATCCCGTATTCGATAGAGGTAATGTCGCCATTGCCGGAAACGGGGATCGAGACCGCTTCCTTGACCTGACGGATCAGATCCCAATTGGCAAGGCCCTTGTAGCCCTGTTCGCGGGTGCGGCCGTGAACCTGAATGTGCTCGACGCCGCACTGCTCGGCCATTTTCGCGATATCCACGACGTTAATGGTCGAATCAGTATAGCCGGTCCGCAGCTTCAGTGTGAGAGGAATCGAGATCGTACGCTTTATCGCCTTAAGTATCTCTTCAAGCCGGTCCGGTTCGCGAAGCAGGCCGGAGCCGCCGCCATTCTTTACGACCTTAGGCGCCGGACAGCCGCAGTTGACGTCCAGAATGTCCGCCCCGACCTCTTCGGCCATTTCGGCGCCCATCGCCATTCGCTCGGCCCGCCCGCCAAAGATCTGAACAGCATAGGGCCGCTCTTCTTCATCGAACCGCATTTGCCGCTTCGATTTCGGATTTCCGCGGGTCAGCCCCTCGACCGAGATGAACTCAGAGACGACGAGCCCGACGCCGCCGCGCCGCTTTATCAGCCGACGGAAGACGTAGTCCGTCACGCCCGCCATCGGTGAAAGTATAAGCGGCGGGTCGATCGCGATGTCTCTGACAAAAAACGGATTCATTGCCTGCTCACCGGCTTTTTCAAGCCTGAATGACAAATATACCTAATTTTTGGCCGCATTTCATTATTTCACTTCCCTGGATCGAACTAGCAATCTTGTCGCTTTGAATGGCAGTTCGTGCTTGAGATGCTCACGTCTGATGTGATCCATAGCAATATGGACAGACTCTATAACAAGTAAGTCTAGCTGTCGTGTTGTCTTTCCGGCAACAATGTCCAAGAAGCCCCTGAAAGCGATTCAATGATGTTGGTTCTTCCTATTTGACGAATTGAAGTATCGCTGAGAAATGATCGAGCCCGGACACGAGTGAGAAATGATAGGCTCAATAGATACAACGATTACCGCAGGCCAAAAATTTAACATCCCGCCGATTGTTTCCCTTATTGCGTAGGCATATAATCGCTCGGGTTACAAAACTGTTAACGGAAGTCGGCTCCGCCAATTGCCGGCAAAGAAATTCACAAGATCGATCCGACCGGGCGGCTTTTCTGCACCCCGGCCGCTTCGCGAGGACAACAAATGATCACACTCAGACAAACACTTTCGATTATTTTTCTCGCGGCCTGCCTCACCACTACGGCCCTCGCTCAATCACAATCAACCACCGGCACGATACAGGGTACCGTCCTTGACCCGAACGGTGCTGCTGTTCCCGGAGCTGTCATCACGCTCAAGAATTCAGCCACCGGGTTCGAACGCTCGGTCAGTTCGAATTCGGATGGATTTTTCACCGCTCCTCTGCTTCCGCTCGGCCGCTATCAGGTGGCAACGAGCGCCAGCGGGTTCGGCCGTTCGATCCTTGAAAATGTCGAGGTAAATATTGGCCAAACCCTCAATCTCCGCATCGAGCTCAAGGTCGGACAGACAGAGGAAACGGTCGATGTTTCTGCCGAATCTGAAAGCGTCGAAATCGCTCGCACGGAACTTTCAACCCAGCTCAATCAGCGTTCGGTCGAGAATCTTCCGATCAACCGACGCGATTTTTCACGATTTGCCTTGCTGACGCCGGGCGTTTCGATAGTCCAGGGCCCGGATGGCGACGAGATCACCATCAACGGACAAAAGGGTATTCAGAACAACCTTTCGATCGACGGCTCCGACGCAAACAACCCCTTCTTTGGCGAGCAGCGTGGCGGCCAGCGGCCGGCGTTTACGATCAGCCTAGAATCGGTCAAGGAATTCCAGGTAGTTCCGGTTGGTGCCTCTGCAGAATTCGGAAGAAGCTCGGGCGGTTTTATCAATGTAGTCACAAAATCAGGGACAAACGAGTTCTCGGGAGCGGCATTTCTTTTCTTCCGAAACCAGAATCTCTCAAGCCAGAATCCCGATGCGGTCGATGCCGGGCTCCCGGTCGAGGATTTCACCAACTACCAGTTTGGCGGCAATATCGGCGGGCCGATAAAGCGGGATAAGGCGTTCTTCTTTTTCGCTTACGAGCGGAACGATGGCAAAAGCAGCAAACCAAACTCTATTGACCCTCAGTTGGTAAACATTTTTGCGACGCGGTTCAATTCGCCGGGTGAGCAGGGCATAATAAACCGCTCAAACGATGCGGATGTATTGCTCGGCAAGGTCGATATCAACGTCAACCGCAAGAATCTCTTGACGCTTCGGCACAACTACAGCCGGGCCGAACAGATAAACGGTACTTTCGACGTCCCGACATGGGGAACGTCAGCTAACGGACGCGAAACGAACAATTCCAATTCCTTTATCTCCCAATTGGTCACCACGATCAGCCCGACGCTGCTCAACGAATTCCGCTTCCAGTGGGCGAAAGAGGAACGTCCGCGTTTCTACGATGGGCCGGACCTGCCCGATACAACCATAGGCACCTTTGACGGTTCGATCTCTTACCGCTTCGGCCGTCCTTTCTTTCTGCCCGTTCCGTCGGACGACGTTCGGATCCAGTTTACGGATAATATTACGGTCGTCCGTGGCAACCACGCGGTCAAGTTCGGCTTTGACCTGAACCGTACACGCGTCTCGCAAACCTTCATCGGATTTGCCCGCGGGCGTTACATCTTCGCAGCTCCGACGATTCAGCAAGCGATCTCAGGATTTGTTGACTACATCAATGGCGTAAGCCCTGCTGCCCTCGCCCTTTACCTTCAGTTTGCGCCGATCGGCAACCGAACGGTGGAAGAGGCAGGAACACAGGCTTACACGACCATCGAGCCCGGACTGTATATTCAGGACAATTGGCAGGTCAGGCGAAACCTGACGCTCAATCTTGGGTTCCGTTGGGAAGCTCAGTATCAGCCCGATCCGATCAACAACGTTTCGGATACGCGGTATGGGCAGTTCGTGAACGATCCTCGTTTCCCGTCCGATGGTTCGATACCGGACTTCACCGACGGCTTTGCACCGCGTGTCGCTCTTGCTTGGTCGCCGGGCGATGACGGCAAGACGGCGATCCGGCTCGGAGCCGGCATCTATTACGCCCGCATTCCTGGTCTGGTCGTAGCCGGCCCGAGAAACACGGACGGTGCGATCGCCGGAAACATCTTCTTTGCCAATTTTCTTTGTTCAGGCCCAGGGCTCGGTGGCTGTCCCATTTATCCCGGAATAGTCCCGACCGCAGGGTTCACTCCGTTCAATCCCGGCGTCGCCGTTTTTGAACGCAATTTCAAGAACCCGCGGACCGTTCAGTACAGTGCAAGCATCGAGCGGGAGGTTTACGCGAACACTTCGATCCTCGTTGCTTACAACCTCGCAAAATCGACCCGGCTGACGCGGTTTGTCAATCGCAACGACCCACGGCTCTATAACGGCGTCGCTATCTTTGAACGACCAAATGGTTCGGGGGTCGGCGAGATCCGCTCGACGGAAAGTTCGGCAAAATCGCTTTATCAGGGCGTTACCTTTACCTTCAACAAGCGGTTTTCGAACAGATGGCAGTTCCAGGCGAACTACCTTCTTTCGTTTGATAAATCGGACGACGACAACGAACGCGATCCGTTCACGTTCCGCTACGCCGATCCGCGTGACTTTGGGCCGGAATATAATTGGTCCGACCGCGATCAGCGGCACAGGTTCAATGCCTTCGCAACGTTCCTGTTGCCGTATGAGATCAATCTCTCGCCGATCGTTCAGTATCGCTCCGCACAACCGACCTCGGCGGTCAACCGCGGAACGTTTCCGAACATCATCGAGAGGAACACCATCAGGCTCGACAACGAATTCTTTACTTTCGATATTCGGGCGTCAAAGGCGTTCAAGTTCGGCGAGCGGTTCGAGCTTGAAGGCATCTTCGAAGCCTTCAATCTTTTCAACAACCGCAACCAGCGGAGCCTCCCGCGGCCGCTGACATTCAACTTTGACGGAACTGTCACGGCCGGCTTCGGCGAACCGCGGCAGGTACAACTCGGGGCTCGGTTCAAGTTTTAGTGAACCGATCGTGAAAAATAAAGGCTCGGCCCAATTTAGGACCGAGCCTTTTAGTTTTTCCTTAAGCGACCTTATTTTGCCTGTGTGAGGACAACTCCGGTCGCGTCGAACGAAATTTCGGTTACGGTTCCGTCGGCATTACGATTCTCGAAGACCGCTCCGTCGTCGTTGATCAGGTGATCGACCTGTTCTTTGCTGAGCACCTTGGTCTTGAAGACGCCCTGGGCCTTGACCTTCATTCCGGCTGAATTGAGCGGGATGAAGAACGCGTGGTCGCCGAAGGTCACGCGAACGGATTTG